>Ga0310345_10002846_pt1 | contig 17009 bp, 16 predicted proteins | sample HC15DNA20500_MG_FD_204667 | JGI IMG/M metagenome (GOLD analysis project Ga0310345, IMG submission 204667) | Marine microbial communities from station ALOHA, North Pacific Subtropical Gyre - HC15-DNA-20-500_MG | ecosystem: Environmental > Aquatic > Marine > Oceanic | place: Pacific Ocean: North... | reverse complement strand
GTCGTGCCGAACCGCTCATGAGTGATGGCGGCTCCATGCTGACGCTGACCTATTATGGTGCGGAAAAGGTCATGCCGCACTACAATGTCATGGGCGTTGCCAAGGCGGCGCTCGAAGCAAGCGTGCGATATCTCGCTGTTGATCTGGGCGGCAAGAATATTCGCGTCAATGCGATTTCGGCAGGTCCGATCAAGACGCTGGCTGCTTCCGGCATTGGCGACTTCCGCTACATTCTGCGCTGGAACGAGTACAACTCGCCGCTCAAGCGCGTTGTCACCACGGACGAAGTGGGCGATTCCGGCCTTTATCTCCTCTCGCATCTCTCGCGCGGTGTGACCGGCGAAGTGCTTCATGTCGACTCCGGCTACCATGTCGTCGGCATGAAAGCCGTCGATGCACCCGACATTTCCGTCGTCAAGGACGACTGATCCAAACTCGAACAGGCCGGGCCTGTGCCCGGCCATGGGGCGCAGGATTTGTTTCCGCTTACCTATATAGTCCGCCACGGTCAGACGGACTGGAATGTTGAAGGCCGGCTGCAGGGACAGGCCGACACGGATATCAACACGCTTGGCCGCCAGCAGGCAGATCGCAACGGCGCAAAACTGCGCGAGCTGATCCAGCGGCCCGATGAGTTCGATTTCGTTGCAAGCCCGCTCAGGCGCACCTGTGAAACCATGGAACGCATTCGTTCCGGCATGGGACTGCCCGCCCGGGGTTACCGTACCGACCCGCTTTTGAAGGAAGTGCATTTCGGCGACTGGCAGGGTTTCACCCACGCCGAGCTGGAAGCAGCCAATCCCGGCTGCACCGAGGGGCGATCTTCAAACAAGTGGCGGTTCATGCCGCCAGGTCGCGATGCGGAGAGCTACGAGAAAATGTCCCTTCGAATGAAGACATTCCTCGACAAGCTCAACGGCCCAACTGTCTGCGTCACCCATGGCGGCATCATCCGCGCCGTCTTCCACCTGATCGGAGGATTGGACGGTGATGAAGCTGCTGCCATGGACGTGCCACAGGATCGGATCCTGCGGCTCTCGAATGGCAAGCTTGAATGGCTTTGAGCCTTATTCCGGTACGAAAAGATCGGTGATCTGCTTCGTGCCCTCGACCTCGGTGAAGGCGATCACGACCATGCTGCCGGCCTCGATGCTCGAAGCATCCATTTCTGCGGGTAGCTTGTAGGTCTGGCCGTCTTCAAGCGTGACGGTCATCTTCTCCGTGTCCACGCTCTGGACGATGCCGTCAGTGTCGGCAGCACTTGCCGGAAGGGCAAGGAAAGTGGCTAGAGCAAGAGCGAAAGCAAAAGCGCTACGCATTGTTCATCCTCTGTTGTCAAAGCCCGGCTTGTGCCGGTCGGTATCCAGTGTCACTAATCCCGCGCGATTGTGTCAAAAGTAGTTCCCTTCCAAGGTTTGACCATGGAAGGGAAGGCAAATACAAGCACGCGCAAGGCGGGCGCGGAGGAAGGGTTCATGTCGCACAACACGTTTGGTCATCTGTTTCGGGTCACCACCTGGGGCGAGAGCCATGGGCCGGCCATCGGCTGCGTCATCGACGGGTGCCCGCCCGGTATCGAATTCCGTCTGGAAGACATTCAGAACGACCTTGATCGCCGCCGTCCGGGCCAGTCGCGTTTCGTGACGCAGAGGCGCGAACCTGATCAGGTCAAGATCCTCTCCGGCGTTCTGCCGCAGGAAGATGGCACGCTTGTTACCACCGGCACGCCGATTTCGATGATGATCGAAAATGTCGATCAGCGCTCGAAAGACTATGGCGAGATCGCCAAGCGCTTCCGCCCCGGCCATGCCGACTACACCTATGATGTGAAATACGGCCTGCGCGACTATCGCGGCGGCGGGCGGTCCTCCGCGCGCGAAACGGCAACGCGTGTTGCCGCTGGTGCATTGGCGCGCAAGATCGTGCCCGGCATGAAGGTTCGCGCAGCACTTGTTGGCATGGGTGAAAAGGAAATCGACCGCGCCAACTGGGACTGGGATTTCATCGGCAGTGCCGAAAATCCCTTCTTCACGCCCGACCCCGCCTCCGTACCTGTCTTCACCGATTATCTTGACACGATCCGCAAGCACGGATCTTCCGTCGGTGCGGTGATCGAAGTCGTGGCCGAAGGCGTGCCGGCAGGTCTCGGTGCGCCGATCTATGCCAAGCTCGATCAGGAAATCACTGCCAATCTCATGTCCATCAACGCCGTGAAGGGGGTCGAGATCGGCAACGGCTTCGAGGCCGCCCGTATCACGGGCGAGGAGAATGCCGACGAGATGCGCATGGGCGAGGACGGCAAGCCCGTTTTCCTGTCCAACAATGCAGGTGGCGTGCTGGGTGGCATCTCCACCGGCGAACCCATTGTCGCGCGCTTTGCCGTGAAGCCGACCTCGTCCATCCTGACCCCGCGCAAGTCCATCGACAAGGATGGCGCTGAGGTGGATGTGATGACCAAGGGGCGTCACGACCCCTGCGTGGGTATTCGCGCAGTACCGATCGCCGAAGCCATGGTCGCGTGCGCGATCGCCGACCATTATCTGCGCCATCGCGGCCAGACCGGCCGTATCTGAGGAATATTTCACATGGCATATGACCAGAAGAAGGTAGTCGAAGCGCTGCGCGCTTTTGAGCGTGGCGAGATCGTCGTCGTCATGGATGATGACGGGCGTGAAAACGAGGGCGACCTGATTGTCGCGGCCGTACATTGCACGCCTGAAAAGATGGCCTTCATCGTGCGCCACACCTCCGGCATCGTGTGCACCCCCATGCCGCGTGCGGAAGCACGCCGCCTGCAGCTGACGCCGATGGTTGCGGAAAATGATGCACCCCATCAGACCGCTTTCACCGTCAGTGTGGATTTCAAGCACGGCACCACAACCGGCATTTCCGCAGAAGACCGTACGCTGACCGTGCGCAATCTTGCCAATCCCAATGTCGGCGTGGACGACTTCGTGCGCCCCGGCCACATTTTCCCGCTGGTTGCGCGTGAGGGCGGCGTTCTCATGCGCTCCGGCCACACGGAAGCTGCCGTTGACCTGTGTAAATTGGCAGGTCTTCCGCCCGTCGGTGTGATCTGCGAACTCGTCAATGACGACGGCACTGTCATGCGCGGCCCCGACGTGCAGGCGTTTGCGGAGAAGCATGAGCTGAAGCAGGTCACCGTTGCCGATCTCATCGCCTATCGCCAGCGCCAGGAAACGCTGGTGGAGCGCATCGACAGCTTCACGGTGGATACGCCGGCAGGTCAGGCCACCGGCCATGCCTACACGCTGCCCTGGGAAGCCATGCAGCATGTCGCCATCGTCTTTGGCGATATCCGCGACGGCGAGGACATCCCCGTGCGCCTGCATACCGAGAATGTCGTGGAAGATGTTTTCGGTCGCGAAGCGCGGTTGCAGAAGACCATGGATCACATGGCCACCGAGGGCAGGGGCGTTCTCGTCTATTTACGCGAAGGTTCGCTCGGGGTGGCCCACCAGCAGCGCCGGCCAATGGGCGGTGAGGCCGAAGCCCATCAGGAAGCCCTCCAGCGCGAGAGCGAATGGCGTGAAATTGGCCTTGGCGCGCAGATCCTCCGCGATCTCGGCATCAGCTCGATTAAGCTGATTGCATCGCGCGAGCGCCATTATGTGGGCCTGGAAGGTTTCGGCATCAGGATTTCCTCAACCGAGATCGTCTGAGCCGCGTTCATCGCGGATGTGTCAGCCAAATACGAGTTTATGAGGAGGGGCGTGGTCAAACGCCCCTTCAGCGCATATATCGGTTGAATGGTCACACGCATCTTCACCCATTCCGACTGTCTGGAACACGACACCCCCCTCGGTCATCCCGAGCGGGCCGATCGCCTGCGGGCAATAGAGAAGGTGCTGTCTCACGACATCTTCGATCCGCTGGAGCGCTTCGAGGCGCCGCTCGCCGATGAGGATGCGATCCTGCTTGCCCATCCGCAGGAGTATCGCCAGCGCGTGAAGCAAGCGATTCCTGCCGAGGGGAGAGCGAAGATCGACGAGGATACGAGCGTCAGCCCCAAGAGCATGGACGCCGCACTCCGCGCGATAGGTGGCGCCACGGCGGCCGTTGATGCTGTTTTCAACAGGGAATGCGACAACGCCTTTGTCGCCACGCGACCGCCCGGTCACCACGCCGAGAAGAACCGGGCCATGGGCTTCTGCCTCTTCAACAATGCCGCCATTGCCGCGCGTCATGCGCAACAGCAGCATGGAGCAGAGCGCGTCGCCATCATCGATTGGGACGTGCATCACGGCAACGGCACCCAGGATATCTTCTGGGACGACCCGAGCGTGCTCTACTGCTCCACCCACGAAATGCCGCTTTATCCGGGCACCGGCGCGGAAAGCGAGACGGGTGCTGGCAATATCTGCAATGTGCCGCTCAGGCGCGGCGACGGCGGAGTGGCCTTCCGCGACGCGATGGATTCGGTGATCCTGCCGCGCCTGGTGCAGTTCTCGCCCGACCTCATCATCATTTCGGCGGGTTTTGATGCCCACTACCGGGACCCGCTCGCCGAACTTACATTTACAGAGGATGACTTCTCCTGGGCGACGGCAGAACTCATGGACAAGGCAGCGCGCTTTTGCTCCAACCGGATTGTCAGCGTGCTGGAAGGCGGTTACGACCTTGAAGGACTGGCCCTGTCTGTCGCGGCCCATGTCGGCCGCCTGATGAAAGGATGAAGTGAATGGAAGCCGAAGCCGAAAACGCCAATGGCGACATCAAGGCAATGAGCTTTGAACAGGCGCTCGACGCGTTGGAAAGCATCGTCAACGATCTGGAACGCGGCGACGTGCCGCTGGAGCAGTCGATCCGCATCTATGAGCGCGGTGAAGCGTTGAAGGCCCATTGCGACCGCCTGCTGAAGGCTGCCGAAGACAAGGTGGAAAAGATCCGCCTGTCACGCGAGGGGCAGCCTGCCGGTGTGGAGCCCCTGGACCCGCAGTAAAGATTGTACGCCGCTCGCTAGAATGCGGGCGGCAGGAATGAAGGTTGAAAACGTGACCAAGCCAGAAACCCCGCTCCTCGACAAGGTGCGGCTGCCAGGTGATCTCAAGGGACTGAGCGAAGACGAGCTGGTGCAGCTTGCCAACGAGCTGCGCCTGGAGATGATCGACGCCGTCTCGCAGACAGGTGGTCACCTGGGGGCTGGTCTGGGTGTCGTGGAGCTGACGGTCGCGCTTCACCACGTTTTCGACACGCCCGATGACCGCATCATCTGGGATGTCGGCCATCAGGCCTATCCGCACAAGATCCTGACTGGCCGTCGCGACCGGATTCGCACGCTGCGCCAGGAAGGCGGTCTTTCCGGCTTCACCAAGCGCTCCGAGAGCGAGTATGATCCGTTCGGGGCCGCCCATTCCTCCACCTCCATCTCCGCCGGTCTCGGCATGGCCGTGGCACGCGATCTCCAGGGCGGGCGCAACAATGTCATCGCGGTCATCGGCGATGGCGCAATGTCAGCCGGCATGGCCTATGAGGCCATGAACAATGCGGGCGCACTGGATGCGCGGCTGATCGTTATTCTCAACGACAACGACATGTCGATCGCCCCGCCCCAGGGGGCCATGAGCGCTTATCTGGCGCGTCTCGCGTCGGGGCGCACCTATCAGGGCTTCCGCGACTTCGGAAAGAAGCTTTCCTCCTATCTCGGCAAGAATGTCGACCGCGCAATCACCCGCGCGGTGGAGCATGCGCGTGGCTATGTCACTGGCGGCACATTGTTTGAGGAAATGGGCTTCTTCCATATCGGCCCGATCGACGGACACAATATGGAGCACCTCGTTCCGGTTCTGAAAAATGTCCGTGACCACGGGCAGGGCCCGGTGCTGATCCATGTCGTGACCCAGAAAGGCAAGGGCTATCCGCCCGCAGAGGCTGCTGCCGACAAGTATCACGGCGTCTCGAAATTCGACGTCATCACGGGCGCGCAGGCCAAGGCACCTTCCAACGCGCCCGCCTATACAAAGGTCTTCGCGCAGGCACTGATGGAGGAAGCGCGCGAGGACGACAAAATTGTCGCCGTAACCGCTGCCATGCCTTCGGGCACGGGTCTGGACCTCTTCGGCAAGGAATTCCCTGAGCGCACATTTGATGTCGGCATAGCCGAGCAGCATGGCGTGACCTTTGCGGCAGGCATGGCGACCGAAGGCTACAAGCCGTTCTGCGCGATCTATTCCACATTCCTGCAACGCGCTTACGATCAGGTCGTGCATGATGTCGCGATACAGAATTTGCCTGTTCGCTTCGCCATCGACCGTGCGGGCTATGTGGGCGCGGATGGTGCGACCCATTGCGGCGCTTTCGACATTGCCTATCTTGCAAGCCTGCCGAACATGGTGGTCATGGCCCCGTCTGACGAGGCGGAGTTGAAGCATATGGTCGCGACTGCTGTCGCCCATGATACTGGCCCTATCGCCTTCCGCTATCCGCGTGGCAACGGCGTGGGCGTGGAAATGCCGGAGCGCGGCCAGAAGCTTGAGATCGGCAAGGGCCGCATCGTGAAGGAAGGCAACAAGATCGCCATCCTCTCATTGGGCACCCGCCTGGCCGACAGTCTCAAGGCTGCAGACGAACTTGATGCAGCCGGTCTCTCCACCACGGTCGCCGATGCGCGTTTTGCAAAGCCGCTTGACGAGGCGCTTCTGCGCCAGCTTGCTGCCGATCATGAAGTTCTCGTCACCATTGAGGAAGGCTCGGTCGGCGGTTTCGGATCGCAGGTTCTGCATTTCCTGAGCAATGCAGGTCTGCTCGACCATGGCTTGAAAGTGCGTTCAATGGTTATGCCGGACGTGTTCATGGATCACGCCAAGCCGGAAAAGATGGTGGCGGACGCCGGACTGGATGCCAATGGTATCGTCAAAACCGTTTTTGCAGCGCTTGGGCGTCAGCAAACCGTAGCGCGCGCCTGACAGGCGGCGGGGGCGAAGTCATGAACCAGCCCGCACGACTGCGGCTTGACCAGTTGCTGGTCGAGCGGGGCTTCTTTGCAAGCCGCGCGCGCGCCCGCGATGCGGTGCTTCGCGGTACGGTTTTGGTTGAAGGCGAGGCAGCCGTGAAAGCAGGCCAGTTGGTGGCCGCAACGGCCTCAGTATCGGTGGCTGACCCCGCCCAAAGCTATGTCTCGCGCGCTGCTCTCAAACTGCTTCACGGGCTCGACGCGTTCGAAATCGATCCCGCCGGCTGCATGGCCCTTGATGTAGGCGCATCCACCGGCGGCTTTACGCAGGTCCTGCTTGAACGCGGTGCCCGCCATGTTCTGGCCATCGATGTCGGGCGCGATCAGCTTGCCGAAACACTGCGCGAGGATCGGCGCGTGACCTCCATTGAAGGGCTCAATGCGCGCGAACTTGAGCGGTCTCACCTGGGCAATCTTAAGATTGACCTCATCGTTTCCGATGTCAGCTTCATCTCGCTGAAACTGGCGCTACCGCCTGCCTTGGCGCTGGCCGAGCGCGGCGCGAAGACCTTGCTGCTCGTCAAACCGCAATTCGAAGTGGGACGCGAAAAGATCGGCAAGGGCGGCATCCTGCGTGACCGCGAAGACGGGGTCCGTGTCGCCGACGATTTGAGGCTATGGCTCGATCAACAGCCGGGCTGGCGCGCAACCGGCCTTGTTCCGTCACCCATCGAGGGCGGTGATGGCAACCGCGAATTTCTGTTGAGTGGGTGCAAGGACCAATGACAAGACTGACCATTGAAAGCCTCGGCGCCCAGGGCGACGGTATCGCCAATACCCCATCCGGACCGGTCTTCGTGCCGCAGGCATTGCCCGGCGAAGAGGTGGAAGCCGAGATCGTGAAGGGCAGGGCGCGCGCCGTGTCGATCGTAACGCAAGCGCCCCAACGCGTGACACCTCCCTGCAAGCATTTCCATGACTGCGGTGGCTGCGTGATCCAGCATCTGGAGCGCTCACCTTACGAGGAATGGAAGCGCCAGAAAGTCGTGCAGGCGCTGGGCAGCCGCGGTTTGCAGGCGGAAGTGGAGCCGCTCGTTTCCTGCCCAGCCCATGCCCGCCGCCGCGTGGCGCTGACCGCTCGCAAGATCGGCAACCGCACGCTGCTTGGTTACAACGCCCGCCAGTCGCACCATGTCGTTGATGTGGAAGAGTGTCCCATCGCGCGACCGGAAATTGTCTCGGCTCTGCCGCAACTGCGCGAGCTTGCCGCCATGCTTGCGGCCACGCCCAAACCCTTTCGCGTCGCGGTCACGGTTACCCAGACCGGGTTGGACATTGCCGTGGATGGAGCAGGCAAGGTCGCCGAGAGGGCTCGCCAGAAGGCGCTGACCTTCAGTGTCGAGCAGGGCTTTGCCCGTCTCGTGCTGGATGGCGAGGCGCTTGTCGAACGTCAGAAGCCTGTGCTTGCGGTGGGCAAGGCCGCTGTAATCGTTCCGCCTGCTGGCTTCACCCAGGCCGTTGCCGAGATCGAGCAGGTCATGGCTGAACTCGTCTGCGGGCATCTGGAAAGGTCCAAACATGCCGCAGATATCTTCTCCGGCCTCGGCACATTCGCACTGCGGCTGGCTGAAAATGGACGCGTGCATGCGGTTGAAGGCGACGCTGCCTCGCTTGCCGCACTCGATGCGGCTGCACGGCAGACGCCAAGCTTGAAGCCGGTCACCGTTGAGAAGCGCGATCTCTTCCATCGCCCGCTTCTGGCAAAGGAACTCGACCAGTTCGACGGCGTCGTCTTCGATCCGCCGCGCGCGGGAGCGGAAGATCAGTGCCGACAGCTTGCGCGGGCGAAGGTGAAACGCATCGCAGCGGTCTCCTGCAACCCCGGCACGCTTGCCCGTGATCTGGCGATGCTTGTGGAAGGCGGCTACCGCATAACGCGGGTGGTCCCGCTCGACCAGTTCCTGTGGTCGCCTCACGTTGAAGTGGTGGCACTGCTGGAGCGGTAACTCTAGCGCCTGAGAAGACCGTCCACATAGCGCGGCACGACCTTGGTTGCCGGTCCATGGATCAGCTCGCCGAATTCGCGCATGCTCTGCGACGGCTCAAGATTGAGCTCCACCGTATGAGCGCCAGCACGTGCTGCTTCCTGAACGAATTGCGCCGCTGGATAGACATTGCCGCTGGTGCCGATGGAGAGAAAAAGGTCGCAGTCGCGCAAGGCGTCGTAGATGCGCTCCATGTGATAGGGCATCTCGCCGAACCAGACGACATCCGGGCGCATGGCGCCTTTCAGATGGCAACTGGGGCAGGGGGTGGCGGTTGACATGTCGCCCTCCCAGTCATGGCGTTGGCCGCAATGGCTGCAAAGAGCGCGCTTCAGCTCTCCATGCATGTGGATGACATTCCGGCTGCCGCCGCGCTCGTGCAAATCGTCGATATTCTGCGTAACCAGCACAAGCCGATCGCCATAGGCTTCTTCAAGGCGGGCGAGCGCCTTATGCGCGGCGTTCGGATTCACCTTGGCCAGACCGGCGCGCCGCGCATTGTAGAAATCGTGCACAAGCTCGGGGTCGGCGTCGAAACCTTCAGGCGTGGCGACATCGCGATAGTCGTATTTCGACCAGATGCCATCCTTGTCGCGGAAGGTGTCGACGCCCGATTCCGCCGAAATGCCGGCACCAGTCAGTATGACGATCCGTTCGGGGCGCATCAGGCCTGCGTGCCACCGACGGTCATGCGGTCCATGCGCAGATGCGGCTGTCCGACGCCCACCGGCACGCCCTGTCCAGCCTTGCCGCACATGCCGATACCGGTGTCGAGCTTGGGATCATTGCCGACCATGGAGACGCGGTGCATGGCATCCGGTCCATTGCCGATCAGCATGGCGCCCTTGATGGGGTAGGACACCTTGCCGTCTTCGATCATGTAGGCTTCCGTGCAGCCAAAGACGAACTTGCCGGAGGTGATGTCCACCTGACCGCCACCGAAGGAAACGGCATAAATACCGTTCTTCACCGAAGCGATGATCTCTTCAGGGGTCTTGTCGCCGCCCGTCATATAGGTGTTGGTCATGCGCGGCATGGGTTCATGGGCGTAGGACTCGCGCCGGCCATTGCCGGTCGGCTTCATGCCCATCAGGCGCGCATTCTGCCGGTCCTGCATGTAGCCGACCAGCTTCCCGTCCTCGATCAGCACATTATAGGCAGACGGCGTGCCCTCGTCATCGATGCTCAGCGAGCCGCGGCGCTCGGCAATCGTGCCGTCATCGACGACCGTCACGCCCTTTGCTGCCACCTGCTGTCCCATAAGGCCCGCAAAGGCGGAAGTCTTCTTGCGGTTGAAGTCGCCTTCAAGCCCGTGGCCAACAGCCTCGTGAAGCATGACACCCGGCCAGCCATTGGCCAGAACGATGTCGAAAGTGCCTGCGGGCGCGGGTTTCGCGTCCAGATTGACCAGCGCCTGACGCAGCGCCTCGCTGGCAGCAAACTGCCAATTGTCCTGCGCGATGAACTCGCCAAAGCTCGTGCGCCCTCCCGCACCATAGGAGCCGGTTTCCTGCCGGTCGCCATCGCCGACAACCACGGAAACGTTGAAGCGCACGAGAGGACGAATGTCCTGCACCATCTCGCCATCGGCGCGCATGATTTCCACATGCTGCCAAGAGGCGGCAAGCGAGGCCGTGACCTGGCGCACGCGCGGATCCCTGGCGCGCACCCACGCATCTATTTCTTCAAGAAGCCGCGCCTTCTGCTCGAAGCCCGGTGCCTCGATGGGGTTCGCATCGCCATAAAGCTTTGTGTTGGTGCGTTGCGGCGCGTCTGCCAGCGTGCCGGAATAGCCGCGTTTGACGGCGGACACCGCCTCGGACGCGCGCATGAGCGCCGCTTCGGACATGTCGCTCGAATGGGCATAGCCGGAAGTCTCGCCGGCAACCGCGCGCAGGCCAAAACCCTGATCCGTGTTGAAGCTCGCCGTCTTCAGCCGGCCGTTGTCGAACATCAGCGCCTCGCCCTCGCGATATTCGAGGAAGAGTTCGCCATCATCCGCGCCTGAAATCGTGTCGGACACGATGCTTTTCAGCTTCTCGGGCGAACAGTCGAAGGCTTCGATCAATCTGCGGGGCATGAAATCTCCGGCGCTGCTTGGTTCACTTCGCCCACATTTAAGGTGGAAGTCCGCCCGCTTCCAGAGGAAAGCGGACGCAGCACCGTCGCACAAGGAGGAGAGGCTCTAGTCGAGCGCGTCGAAGCCTTCGCCAAAGCCCTTGAGGTCAACGGGAATGCCGATGCCTTCCTCGGGCGTCTGGAAGACGATGAAGGTGGCGGCGGTGCCGTTGCGCAGCGTTTCGATCAGCGGTTCTTCCAGAATCACTTCCGCATAACAGCCGTCCTGGAAACAGCGTACGAAATAGGCGCGGCCCATATCCTCGCCATCCACATGCAGCCCAAGCCCGTTGGGAAGCAGGACGCCGAGCGGCGCCAGAACGCGAAGGATTTCGGCCTTGTCGTCGGCAGTGCGCAGTACCACCACCGAAAGTCCAACCTCGGGACGGTCTTCCGCCACCACATTCTGCATCATCGCGCATTGCTCGCTTGATGCGCCTGCCGGCGTGTCGCAAATGATGGACCATGCCCCATGGGTCGAGCGTACGGTCCCATTGCCCGCATTCTGTGCCGTCGCAGCTGGAATGCCCAGCGCCAGCGTGGCGATAACCGCAGCGGCTCGTGCAGCAAGTTTCATGAAGCTTGACCTCTTCCCTCGGCGAATCAGGGTAATTTATAATGCGGCCCGCAATGCTGAAAGGGGCCGTGTCAGTTGTAACAGAACCCCGGCACAATCATGGGCGAATGCGACTTTATTGCGAAGGAGGGTTATCGCGCGTGATTGTTCGGGAAATGTGTTGCTGACAGGGCGCGAAAATGGCGGATTTTGTGAAATAGGGCAAAAATGCCGCATGCCAGTGCGCACGCCTTCCTTGCGGTTCAAATGAGAGTATGATTTGAACGCGCCTATCATAATGCCAGAAGTCTCGATGTGGCTTCTGCTGCCATTCCGGCGAAGCCGGGGGAGGCGGCCAAGAGCCGGCGCATCGATCAGGAGATGACGAGGGTGATGAGGAAATTTGTTGCAAGCCTTTGGCTTTCCGCGCTGACATTGGGCGCGACGGGAACCGCTCTGGCTGCCCAGCCGGAAGACTGGCAGTACCGCTTCCAGCCTGCCGCGACTGCGATCATGGAACAGATCCAGTGGTTTGAGGCTTATACGCTTTGGTTCATTGTTCCGATCACCATTCTGGTCATGGCTCTCCTGGCCTGGGTGATCGTGCGCTATCGTGCAAGCGCCAATCCTGAGCCTTCGCGCACCAGCCATAACACGCTGATCGAGGTCATCTGGACCCTTGGTCCGGTTCTGGTTCTTCTGTTCCTGGCCATCCCGTCCTTCCAGCTTCTCACCGCGCAGTACACGCCGGAAGAAGAGCCGGAGATCACCATCAAGGCCACGGGCGTCCAGTGGTACTGGGATTACGAGTATCAGGCAGAGGAGGAAGACGCTTCGGTTTCCTTCACTTCGCTGATGCTGCAGGAGGATGACCGCGAAGCAACCGGAAAGGAAGACACTGCGTCCTATCCGCGTCTTCTTGCGGTCGACAACGAAGTCGTGGTGCCGGTTGATACCACTGTGCGTCTTCTTATTACCGCCAGCGACGTAATCCACGCATTTGCCATGCCCGCCTTCGGTCTGAAGGTCGACGCTGTTCCCGGTCGCATTAACGAGACCTGGTTCAAGGCCGAGCGTGAAGGCCTCTATTATGGCCAGTGCTCCGAGCTTTGCGGCAAGGACCATGCCTATATGCCGATCGCTATCCGCGTGGTGTCCCGCGATCAGTACAGCCAGTGGCTTGATGCCGCGGCTGACGATCTTGAAGGCGCCAACCGCGCGCTGATGGCAGCGATCGAGAATGACAAGGACGAGGAGAAGGTCGCTTCCGCCGCTGAATAAGCAGGCGGTTGCGGACCTTTCAGAATTGGAGCGATAAGGAAATGGCAGGCGCTGCGACAACGCACGACACCCACCACGACCACAAGCCGAAAGGCTGGGTGCGCTGGGTCTATTCCACCAATCACAAGGATATCGGCACGCTTTATCTCATCTTCGCCATCATGGCGGGTGTGATCGGTGGTGCTCTTTCCGTATTCATGCGCTGGGAACTGGCCGAGCCGGGCATCCAGATCTTCCACGGTCTGGCTTCCATGGTTTACGGCTATGAAGGCGCTTCTGCCGTCGATGCCGGCAAGCACATGTATAATGTGTTCACCACCGCCCACGCGCTCATCATGATCTTCTTCATGGTCATGCCTGCACTGATCGGTGGATTTGCCAACTGGATGATCCCGATCATGATCGGTGCGCCTGACATGGCGTTCCCGCGCATGAACAACATCTCCTTCTGGCTCCTGCCGCCGGCATTCATCCTCGTGATGATGTCCATGTTCGTTCCCGGTCCTTCGGGCGGCTTCGGCGCAGGTGGTGGCTGGACGATCTATCCTCCGCTCTCGACCTCCGGTCAGCCCGGTCCGGCGATGGATTTCGTGATTCTCGGCCTTCACATCGCCGGTGCATCCTCGATCCTCGGTGCGATCAACTTCATCACCACGATCTTCAACATGCGCGCTCCGGGCATGACGCTGCACAAGATGCCGCTCTTTGCATGGTCGGTGCTGATCACGGCCTTCCTGCTGCTCCTGTCGCTGCCGGTCCTGGCTGGTGCCATCACCATGCTTCTGACGGACCGCAATTTCGGCACGGCCTTCTTCGCACCGGAAGCCGGTGGTGACCCGATCCTGTTCCAGCACCTGTTCTGGTTCTTCGGCCACCCGGAAGTTTACATTCTGATCCTGCCTGGCTTCGGCATCATCAGCCACATCGTTTCGACCTTCTCGCGCAAGCCGATCTTCGGTTACCTCGGCATGGCCTATGCCATGGTCGCCATCGGTGCCGTCGGCTTCGTCGTGTGGGCGCACCACATGTACACCACCGGTCTGTCACTCGACACGCAGCGCTACTTCGTCTTCGCGACGATGGTGATTGCAGTGCCGACCGGCGTGAAGATCTTCTCCTGGATCGCCACCATGTGGGGCGGCTCCATCACCTTCCGTGTTCCGATGCTGTGGGCAATCGCCTTCATCTTCCTCTTCACGGTCGGTGGCGTGACGGGTGTTCAGCTCGCAAATGCCGGTCTCGACCGTGCGATGCATGACACCTACTACGTTGTGGCGCACTTCCACTACGTGCTGTCCATGGGTGCGGTCTTCGCCATCTTCGCGGCCTGGTACTACTGGTTCCCGAAGATGTCCGGCTACATGTACAACTCGTTCCTCGCCCGGGTGCATTTCTGGATCACCTTTATCGGCGTGAACATCATCTTCTTCCCGCAGCACTTCCTGGGTCTGGCCGGCATGCCGCGCCGCTATATCGACTACCCGGATGCCTTTGCTGGCTGGAACAAGATTTCGTCATACGGCTCCTATATCGCCGCCATCGGTGTGCTGGTCTTCCTCTACAGCGTCTTCGAGGCCTTCTCGAAGAAGCGCGTGGCGGGCGACAATCCGTGGGGTGAGGGCGCTACGACGCTCGAGTGGCAGCTTTCGTCGCCGCCGCCGTTCCACCAGTGGGAACAGCTGCCGAAGGTCAAGTAAGCAGCAATAAGCTTCGCACCGCCCGGCTTTGAAAGCCGGGCGGTGCTGAATATCGCAAGAGGATCACATGGCTTTGGTTGAACATGAGCTGATGGAGGATACGTCCAGCCGCCTTTCAGAGGCGATGCCGGGCGATTTCCTCGAGCTTTTGAAGCCGCGCGTCATGTCGCTCGTGGTCTTCACTGCATTTGTCGGCATGGCTGTCGCTCCGGTCACGCCGCATCCTCTTCTGGCCGTTATTGCGGTTCTGGCCATCGCAGTCGGTGCCGGCGCCTCCGGTGCGCTGAACATGTGGTATGACGCGGATATCGACGCAGTGATGTCGCGCACCGCCAAGCGCCCCGTTCCATCGGGCCGCGTTACCCCGCGTGAGGCGCTCGCTTTCGGTCTCGTTCTTTCCGTTCTGTCCGTGCTGACGCTGGCGCTTCTGGCAAATCTGCTGTCCGCCGCGTTGCTCGCATTCACCATCTTCTTTTACGCTGTCATCTACACGATGTGGCTCAAGCGCTCGACGCCGCAAAACATCGTGATCGGTGGTGCGGCAGGTGCGCTGCCGCCCGTCGTCGGCTGGGCGGCTGTGACCAACACCGTCACGATCGAACCGATCGTCCTGTTCGCAATCATCTTCCTCTGGACGCCCCCGCATTTCTGGGCGCTGGCACTCTTCAAGCGCGGCGACTACGAGCGCGCAGGCGTGCCCATGCTGCCGAATGTGGCCGGTGACGCCAATACACGTCTGCAGATCTTTATCTATTCACTGCTCGTCGCAGTAAGTGGTGTGCTGCCGACGATCCTGGGCTTTGCCAGCCTGTTCTACGGCGCGGTCTCCGCGGCCCTTGGCATCTGCTTCATCTGGTATGCATGGAAGGTCTGGCAAAACGCGGGTCGTGACGAGAAGCTGACGGCTGAGAAGCAGCTCTTCGGCTTCTCGCTGCTCTATCTTTTTGCCGTCTTCGCCGTCCTCCTCGTCGACAGTTTCGTCCTGAAGATCTGGGGCTGAGAGAATGGCTGAGGAAGACCGCGTAACACCGACCGAAAAGCAGTTGCGGGCACGCCGCCGCCGCAGTATCGCAATTGCGCTGGCATTGGCTGCATTTGTTCTGCTCGTATATCTCGGCAGTCTGGCAAAGCTTGGCCCGGCCCTTTTCGAAAGGCCCTTGTGAGGTTCGCGATGAGCGCTGAAAATACAAAAGCAGACCAGGAACGCTTCCGCCGCAACCGCAATGTTGCTGTGGCCTGTGCGGGTGTGTTTGTCGGCATGGTGGGTCTGTCCTATGCGGCCGTGCCCCTCTACCAGCTCTTCTGCCAGGTCACCGGATATGGCGGCACTACGCAGCGCGCCGAACAATATTCTGACACCATCCTCGACAGGACAATCACGGTGCGTTTCGACGCCAACACCAATGGTGGTCTGCCATGGGACTTCAAGCCCATGCAGCGCTCGGTGGAGATGAAGATCGGTGAGACCCTGCAGGTTGCCTATATGGCGAAGAACCTTGCGGGTACGGAAACCGCCGGTACGGCGACGTTCAACGTGTCACCTGCACTGGCAGGAGCGTATTTCAACAAGGTGGAGTGCTTCTGCTTCACCGAACAGACCTTGCAGCCCGGCCAATCCTACGAGATGCCGGTGCTGTTCTTTGTTGACCCGGAAATCGTGAATGTCCCGGAACTGAAAGATCTGAAGACAATCACGCTTTCCTATACCTTTTATCCGCTGAATCAGAGCACGGCCCAGGCGCCGCTGTCTGAAAAAGCAACGAACCAGAAGATCGGGGGATAATATGGCTGGCGCCGAAGCTAAACACCACGACTATCACATCATTGATCCGAGCCCTTGGCCGTTCCTCGCTTCCATGGGCGCATTGGTCATGGCCTTTGGCGGTATCGCCTGGATGCGTTCCGCTGCAGGGCAGACCTTCGAGCTCTTCGGCGTGGATTTTGCCGCGACCAATTTCTGGATCTTTGCAGCCGGTCTGCTGATCGTGCTCTACACCATGTTCGCATGGTGGGCCGACACGGTGAAGGAAGCCCATGAGGGGCATCATACCCGCGTTGTGTCGCTGCATCTGCGCTACGGCATGATCATGTTCATCGCTTCCGAGCTGATGTTCTTCGTGGCCTGGTTCTGGGCCTTCTTCGATGCAAGTCTCTTCCCCGGAGAGGCTGCACAGGTCGCGCGCACGCAGTTCACCGGTGGTGAATGGCCGCCCGCAGGCATCGAGGTTATCGACCCGTTCCACCTGCCGCTCTACAACACGATCATCCTGCTGCTTTCGGGCACGACGGTCACCTGGGCGCATCACGCGCTCCTGGAAAATGACCGCAAGGGACTGAAGGCCGGTCTGGCCATTACCGTGGCACTCGGCGTTCTGTTCTCCTATGTGCAGTTCTACGAG
>Ga0310345_10002844_pt1 | contig 17012 bp, 18 predicted proteins | sample HC15DNA20500_MG_FD_204667 | JGI IMG/M metagenome (GOLD analysis project Ga0310345, IMG submission 204667) | Marine microbial communities from station ALOHA, North Pacific Subtropical Gyre - HC15-DNA-20-500_MG | ecosystem: Environmental > Aquatic > Marine > Oceanic | place: Pacific Ocean: North... | reverse complement strand
AGCGGGTTCGGCTCGGCCCAGAGCGTCCCGCGCGTCGTCTCCATCACGACGTGGTCGCCGGCCCGGCCGAGGACGTAGTCGCGCGTGAGCGGGACCTTCCCGTCGGGCGTGTCGAGGACGTACGTCGGCACGGCGAAGCCCGAGGTGTGGCCGCGGAGCCGGCGCATGAGGTGCATCCCCGTCTCGATCGGCGTCCGGAGGTGGGCCGTCCCGCCGATGAGTTGGGCCTGGTAGACGTAATACGGCCGGACGCGCATCGCCACGAGCCCGTTGCACAGCGCCATCATGGTCTCCGCGTCGTCGTTGATGCCGGCGAGCAGGACCGTCTGGTTGCCGACGGGCACGCCCGCCTCGGCGAGCCGCTCGCAGGCCTCCCGCGCCTCGGGCGTGAGCTCCTTCGGGTGGTTGAAGTGGGTGTTCAGCCAGACGGGGTGGTGGGCCTTCAGGATCTCGCAGAGCTCCGGCGTGATCCGCATCGGGTTGACCACGGGCAACCGCGACCCGAGGCGGACCACCTCGACGTGCGGGATCGATCGGAGCTCCCCGAGCAACCAGTCGATGTTGGCGTCCGAAAAGACGAGCGGGTCGCCGCCGGTGAGGAGGACGTCGCGGACCTCGGGGTGCGCGCGGAGGTAGGCCAACCCCTCGCGGAGCTCGTCCTTCCGCATCATGAAGTCCGCGTCGCCGACCATCCGCTTCCGGAGGCAGTACCGGCAGTACACGGCGCACTCGGACGTGACGCAGAAGGCGACCTTGTCCGGGTAGTTGTGGACGAGGTTCTTGACCGGGCTGTGGCCCACCTCGTCGAGCGGATCCACGACGCCAACGATGTCGGGCGCCGTCTCCTCCGCCTGGGGCACGACGTGCTGGCGGATCGGGCACGCCGGGTCGAGGGCGTCCATCAGGCTCGCGTAGTACGGCGTGATGGTCCAGCGGAACACGTCGGCGGTCGCCTCGATGGCCGCGCGCTCGGCGTCGGTCGGGCGGACGTACCGCTCCAGCGTAGCGACGTCGCTGACGCGGTGGCGCATCTGCCACCGCCAGTCGTTCCACTCGGCCTCAGAGGCGTTGTGCTGGGGCCAGGTGGTCACGCGTCGTCGGGCTTGCGGACGTACGGGTAGCGGCGGTACTGGTCCAGTACCACCGGGTCGGTCGTGTCCTCGAACGTCTCGCCGCAGACGGCACACGAGAACCGAATCCGCTTGGGCGTGCTCGACAGGCCGTTGAACAGGGCGAGCCACCCGCCCGTCCCATGCGTCAGGTCGGCACGGGCCGAGTGGTGGTAGCGGTCGTGGCCGCAGGAGCAGGTCGGGCGCGGGTCCATGCACAAGGCTACCGCGTCGACGCGGCGGCGTTCACAAATCGCCCGCGGATTCGGGCCCGCCTCGGCGTCGAGGCGGAGAAGGTCAGGCCCGGGTACGGCGGGGTGGGGCGTCTCGTCGGGCGTCCGGCGCGTCTCCGTCGAGGAGCGTGGGGTCGAGCCGGGGGCCGGCCACGGGCTCCGCCGGGTGCGCCTCGCCCTCGGCCTCCGGGGGCCCGGCCTCCGGGGGCCCAGTCGCGAACGCCCGCGCGAGGTCGTCCGCGATCCGCTCCGCCTCGGCGGCCTGGCGGGCCCGCTGGCGCTCCGTCCACCGGACGAGCACCGGCGTGCCGACGGCGGTGACGACGGCGAGCGTGAGCAAGACCGCGACCACGCCGGCGACGTCGCCCCACCCCAGGCCCTCGGCCACGCCCGCCCCGACGAGCATGCCGACGGCCAGCCCCACGACGGCCGACAGGGCGGCCGACGGCCAGCGCGGGTCCGCGGAGCCGCCGTCGACGGTCACGACGCGGACGCGCGTGCGGTCGCCGCGGGGGCTGGCGGTCACGGTCGTCCGGGCGCCCGTGACCGTAGAGAGGCTCCACTCCCGACTCGCGTCGTCGCCGGACGCCGGCGCCGTCGTCCCCGCGCCGAGGCGCACCTGGAGAGCCGCCACGGCGTCCTCCCACACCGCCTGCCGGAACGGGCCGTCGACCCACCGCTCGGCGACGGCGGTCCCCGGTCGGTCCGCACCGATCTGGAGGAGCCCGGCGTCGAGGTCGGCCGCGGCCCGACGAACGAGGGCCGAGTCGAGTCCGGCCTCCGTCCCAGCCCGCTCGATCTCGGACAGCGTGAGCCCCGGGGCCCCCTCGCGGTCGAGCCCGCGGCGCTGGCCCTCGGCGGCGCGGGCGAGGATGGCCGCGATTTCGCGGTCGGTGTAGGTGCGTTCAGGCATCGGTGCGGAGGCGGGAACTCTGATACCACTCCCCCGCCACGACGTTCACGGCTCGTCTAGTCCTGGGCCTCCCCCGCTTGGCCCCGTCGACCTGTCGGTTCCGCGCCGAGGCGCCCGGACTCGGCGAGCGCGCGGTCCATCGCGGCGCCGAGCACGTCGGCGAGGAAGGCGTCGTAGGGCTGGCCGTCGAGCTCGGCGAGGATGGCGAACGTCCCGTCCGGCGCGAACGTCGGGAGCGGGTTGATCTCGATAAAGACCGGCCGGCCGTCGGGTCCGACGCGGACGTCGGACCGCGAGAAGTCGCGGCACTCGAGCGCGCGGTGGGCGGCGAGCGCGGCCTCCGCCAGTCGTGCCTCCAACTCGGCCGTGAGGGCCCCCTCGACCACGTAGTCCGGATCGCCGGGGAGTGCGTGGACGCCGATGCCGGAGCGGGGCTCGACGGCCCGCTGGAGCGCCGGCAGCGCCCGCGCCCCGTCGCCCGTGCCGACCACGCCGACCGTCCACTCGGCTCCGTCGACGAACGCCTCGACGACGACGTCCTGGCCGTAGAGGCGGTGCTGGCGGGCGACCTCGGCGGCGAGGGCGTCGGGCGTCTCGCAGCGGCTCGACGGCGCGATGCCCTTGGCCGTGCCCTCGTAGCGCGGCTTGACCATGAGCGGGAACGCGAGCCCGGCCGCCTCGGCGAGCGCGCAGACGTCCCCGCCGACGGGAACGACGGCGCCGGCCGGGATCGCGACGCCGGCCGCCGCCACGACCGTCTTCGTGAGGTGCTTGTCGAGCGAGACGGACAGCGCGAGCGCGTCGCTCCCGACGCACGGAACGCCGGCCAGCTCCAGCAGGACGGGCACGTGGGCTTCCCGATTCCGGCTCCCGTAGCTCTCGGCGATGTTGACCGCGACGTCGACGCCCAGGTCGGGCATCCGGGCGAGGACGGCCGCCGCGTTGCCGAGGCGGACGGGCTCGTGCCCGAGGCGCCGGACCGCGGCCTCGAGCGCGGCGACGGTCTCCTCGGGCTCGTACTCGGCGTCCCAGTCGGGCGGCGCGCCGGGGGGGCGGGGCGCGTCGCCGAACCGGTCGAAGCACAGGCCGACGCGGAGCGGGCCTCGTCGGGGCTCAGCCATGGACACGCCCCCGGCTCGGGTCGCGGCCGTCCGCCTCGGGCGCGTCCGGGAGCGCGTCGAGAGCCTGCCCCAGGTGGGATCCGGGGGCGAGGCGCCCGGGCGGCGCGGCGCCCGCCTCGGGCTCAGCGGCGCCCAGGCGGGCCGTGGCGCCGCGCTCGGCGGCCTCCGACTCGGCCGGCGCGCGGAGGACCGGAATGAGGTCGTCAGCGAGGTCGCCGAGGTCGCGGAGCTTCCGGGCCCGCCAGCGGCGGTCGGCGGCGGCCACGAGCGGCGCCGCGGCGGCCCACGTCAGCACGAGCGCGAGGACGGCCGTGACCCAGGCGGCCGCCGGCCCGCCGAGCCCGCTGGCGACGGCGCCCCCGATCGCGGCCAGGACCGCCGCGATCACGCCGCCGTACGCGACGCCCTCGATCGCCGAGCTCGACAGCCCGACGAGTTGGGTGGCGTGGAGCCGCGTCCGGTCGCCGCGCGGGCTGACCGTCACGCGGGTGCGAACGCCGAGCGGGCTCGTGTGCGACCACTCGAACGACTGGCCCACCTGCTGGACGGTCTCGCCGGCCGTGCTCCCGAACCCCGACCCGATCGTGGCGCCGAACCGCGTCCGGAGCTCGGCCACGGCGTCCTCCCAGCCGGCGGCCGTGAACGGCGCGTCGATCCAGCGCTCAACGTAGACCTGGGTCCGGCTCTGGCCCGACTGGCGGGCGAGCGTCCGCCCGGCCTCGTCGATCTCCGCGGCAGCGGCGCGGAGGTGGGCCGGGTCGATGCCCGACTCGCGGCCGATCCGCTCGATCTCGTCGAGCGTGAGCCCCGCGCCGGTGCCGCCCTCCTCGGCCGCCTGCTGCCGCTCGACGGCCCGCTCGATGATGGCCGAGACCTCGCGTTCGGTGTACGTGCGCATGGTGGCAGGCTACGAGCGTGTGCGCGTCCGGTCCGAGGGCGCCCGCACGTGGTCGTCCGGGTCCGCCAGCCCGTCGAGGGCCTGGCCCAGACTCGGTCCGGGGTCGAGGCGGGCGGCGGCCTCGGCCGGGGCGGCCAGAATCGCCTCGGCCTCGCCAAGGAGCGCCTCGAACTGACTCGACCGGGTTTCGGACCACCCCTTGAACCCGCGGTAGGCCCCGAACGCGCCCCCGAACGTGAGGAACGCCACGAGCCCCGACAGGGCCCAGACGACAGGATCGCCCAGCTTGCCCTGCGTGACGCCGAGCACGAGGAACATGAGGAGCATCGCCACGCCCATCCCGGAGAGCCCCCACATCGGGGCGGACGCGTTCTCGCGGCGGGTCTCGATGGTCAGCCGAGTCCCGCCCTCGACGGCCTCGGCCACGACGTGGAGGTTCGACGTCGGGCCGCTCGTCCACTCCCGGACCACCCCGTACTCGGAGACGATCCCGACCGACCCGAACGTCCGCTTGAGGCGGCTCACGAGTTGGCCCCAGGCCGCGTCCGTCATCTCGCCGGGGAGGACGCGGGCGCGCCGCGGCGCCGCGTCGACGCCGAAGACGAGCGGCAGCGCGGCGGAAGGGGTGGCGCGGAGCTCGGCAACGGCCGCGGCCACGTGTGCCGGGTCGAGCCCGACCTCGGCCCCGATGGCCTGGAGCTCGTCGAGCGACAGGCCCTCGCCCCGGGCCTCGACGGCGTGCTGGCGCTCGGCCGCCCGCGCGAAGATCTGCCGGGCCTCGTCTTCCGTGAACCCTTTCATCGCGTACGCCGACGGTCAGGGGGCCGGTGCGCCTCGGCGTCGGGTCCGGTGTCGTCGAGGAGCGACGGGTCGACGCGGCCGGCAGACGAGGTCACGGAGGACTCGACGGCCGTCTCGCCCGCCTCGGCCGCGCGCTGGATGATGGCGTCCATCTGGCGCCCGCGCTCGTCGGCCCAGTGGCGCTGCCCGACGCCGAGGGCGAGCGCCCCGAGCGCGCCGCCGACGATCAGCATGAGGCTCATCGGGATGGCCTCGGGGTCGAACCCGGCGTTGATCGTCGAGAGGAACAGCGTGACGAGCCCGGTCAGCGCGACGACCGCGGCCATGACCGTCCCCTGCACGCGGTCGTCGCGGCGCGTCTGGAGGTGGAGCCGACTCGCCCCGTGGGCGGGCTCCAGCGACACGCGGAGGTTCCCGTTGCGCCACTCGCGGACGCGCCCGCTGCCGGAGACCTTCCCCTGCGCCGAGAACGTCCGCCGGGCGTCGCCGAGGACCTGCTCCCAGAGCGCGTGGGACGGCGCGGCGGGGAGGATGACGGTCCGCGAGACGCCGCGCGGGATCGGGCCGAGCGACGGGCGTGTGGTCTCGGGCTCCCCGAGGGCCACTGACCGGGCGGCGGCCTCGACGAACTCGGGCTCGAGCCCGGCCTCAGCCCCGATCGCGCGGAGCTCGTCGAGCGATAGCCCCGCGCCCTTCGCGCCGACGGCGTGTTGGCGCTCGGCGGCGCGGGCGAACACCTCGCGGGCCTCCTCCTCGGTAAAGTGGCGGTCCATCAGGTCCGGGTGCGGGTGCGGCCCGACACCGTTCCATCGGTCTCGGGCGCGTCATCGAGGGCGTCGAGTGAGAGCCGCGGGGCGGCCCCCGATACGGCCAACGACGCGACCGAGGCGGGCGGAGCCGCTTCCTTCGGCGCGTCGCGGGCCACCAGCTCGAGCCGGTCGAGGAGCGATTCGAAGCGGCTCGCCTCGCGGCGCTGCCACACGCGGGACCCGATCTGGACGCCGCCGCCGAACACCAGCCCGAGCCCCGCTATGATTCCGGCCGCGATCCACAGCTCGGGGTCGACGCCGGCCACGGCCAGGACGGTAAACAAGACGGCCATGGCCGAGTGGATCGCGGCGGCCAGCGTGAAGCCGAAGACGGTCTCGCGGATCGAGCGCGAGATCGTGATCCGTGTGCCCTCGGCCACCGGCTCGGCCGTGAGTCGCGTGACGGTCCCGTTCTTCGCCCCGCCGTTGATGACGGTCCACTCGCGGAGCCGCCCGATCTGGCCGGCCATTCCGGGCTGCCCGAACTCGCGCCGGGCGTGGGCCACCATCGACGCCCAAGCGTCCTCGCTGAGCGGACCGTCGAGGAGCCGCGTGCGAACGACCTCGATGGGCGCGCCGAGGAGCCTTTTCTCGTCGTGCGGCGCGGCGTCGAGCTCGGCCGCGGCGACGGCCACGAGGCTCGGGTCGAGCCCGGCCGCACGGGCCGCCTCCTCGAGCTCCTCGAGCGACAGCCCCTCGGCCCCCGATGTCGCGCGCTGTCGGTCGGCGACGAGCGCGAAGATTCGCTGGGCCTCTTCTTCGGAGTAGCGGCGGGGCATGGCTAGGCGCGGACGCGGTGAGAGGGCGGAGCGGAGCTGACCGGGGCTGCCTCGGCGCCGAGGTGGGCGGGGTCGATGCGGGCGGCCAGAGCGTCTTCGGCGGCCGGCTCGGCGCGGGAGGCGAGGTCGATCCGGTCGAGGAGCGCCTCGAAGCGGTCGGGCGTCCGGCGGGCGGAGACGCGGGCCGCCGTCCACATGACGAGGTAGAGAGCAAGCGCCGCCGCGGCGATCCAAGACACCGCAAGCGCCACGTTCCCCATCTTCTCCGCGGGCCCGAGCAGCGCCCCCATCGCCCCGAGCAGCGCCGCGGTGAACCCCATCGTCCCGGCAAAGACGTAGCCCATCATCTGGTGCGTGTTCGGGGCCTCGACCGTCACGAGGTCGCCGTCAGGCCGCTGCTCGACGGTCACGGTGTAGGCCCCCGACATCGACGACGTGCTGCTCGCCGCTGTCCCCGTCGACCACTCGCGGCGCGTGCCGATCTGCTGCGCCGTCCCCCCGAGCTTGAACTCGGCCCGGACGAGGTCCACGACGCGCTCCCACTCGCGGTCGGAGATCCGGTCGGGCAACAGGCGCGAGCGCCGGATCCCGACAGGCACGCCGTGCCACGTCGCCCGGTGCCCGTCGCTGACGCGCTCGGAGACGGCCTCGGCGCGGACGAGGGCCGGGTCGAGGCCCGCGCTCCGCGCGGCCTCCGCCAGCTCGTCGAGGGTCAGGCCGTCCTCGGCCGGCGCCGCGTGCTGGCGGCGCGCGGCGCGCTCGAAGATCCGGCGGGCCTCGTCGGCGGAGTAGCGGTCGGCCATGGGGGTTCAGGGCGTGACCGAACCTACGGAGCCCACCAGCCGATGGTGCGCCCCGAGTCCGTCCCCGGCATCCCGCAGGGGAGGCTACCGGACGTACGACGCCGCGTTCACGTCGACCGTCGTGCCGGTCGCGTGGTCGGCGAGGCCCGAGGCGAGGAAGACGACCGTCGGGGCCACGTCCTCCGCCTCGGTGAGCCGATCGAGGGCGATCCCGCCCGCAGCGGCGGCCTCCCCGTTCGCCTCGATAAAGGGCACGGCCATGTCGGTCCGCGTAAAGCCCGGCGCGACGCCGAACGCGGCCAGTCCGCCGCCGGCCCGCGCCAGCGACTTCGTGAGCGCGACCACGCCGCCCTTCGAGGCGGCGTAGGCGAGGTACTCGGGGTCGTCGCCGCGGAAAGCGGCCCGGCTGGAGACGGTGACGAGGCGGACGGACACGCCCTCCTCCCCGGCCTGACGGCGGTCGCGAGCGTGGCGAGCGGCGGCCCTCCCGAGCTCGGCGACCGAGCGGAGATTGACGGCCAGCGTCCGGTCCCATGCCGCGAGCCAGGCGTCGAGCGGCGCGTCGAGCGGCGCCTCCTCGAACGTGCCCGCGTTCGCGATCACCACGTCGACTCGGCCGTACGCCCCGAGCGCGGCGTCGAACAGGCCCTGGCCGGCGCCGGGCGCCTCAAGGTCGGCTCCGAACGGGCGGCTGTCGTTGCCGGCCGCCGCGGCCACGGCCTCGGCCTTCTCCCGGCTCCGCCCGTAGTGGACGCCAACCGTGGCGCCGGCGGCGGCGAGCTGCTCGGCAACGGCTCGGCCGATCCCCCGACTGGCGCCTGTCACGAGCGCGACGCGGCCTCCGAGGTCGATCGTCACGAGCGGGCGCGCACCATGCGGACGACGAGCCCGTCGGTCGTCGTCATCTCGAGGCGGCCGTCGGTCAAGAACCGGTAGCCTACCGGGTCGTCGCCCTCGACGAGGATCTGGCCGTCCTCGGTGTCGAACGAGAACGTCCGCTCGTGCGAGAGCGGGTCGAGGTCCTGGACCATCTCCATCTCGACGCGCGCGGTGCCCTCGGCGCGGAAGGCGCAGGTCATGTCCTCGACCTCGACGTCCATCTCCCCGAGGCGGCCGGTCTCGACGACCTCCTCGAGCGTCCACTCCCCGACGAGCGCGGCGTCGACGGATTGCGCCTCGGTTACGGGCGGCGCGGTGGGCTCGGGGTCGGACTGGGCAGCGGCCGGGACGGCCAGGACGGCGGCGAGCAGGAGCGTGCGCATGGTCTCGGGGTGGGACGGGGTACGAACGGGTGCCCCGGGGGGCTTCGTGCGGGCTAGTCGGTCATTCGTGACAAAATCGTCCGCTCGCCGTCGGCCTCGACGACGAGCTGGCGGCGGCCCGCGTCGTCGCGGGCGAACGTGTAGCGGGCGGGGTCGTCGCCGAGGAGGACGTACGGGCCGGCGACGACGTACTCACCCTCGTCGCGGTCGTCGCCGCGGCGGATGTCGGCGCGGCCGTCGGGCCCGAACCGGACGGCGAACGGCTCGCCATCGCGCACCCCCTCCCACGCGCCGAGAAGGTCGGGGTCGAGAGCCAGCGTGGGGTCCGCCTCGCGGAGGAGCAGGACGATGCCGGTCTCGAGATCGGCCACGGTCAGGAGCGTCCGGTCGCGGGCGACCTCGAGGACCGTCACGTCGCCGCGGTCGCGGAGGACGAGCTGGCCAGCCGAGGCGACGTACCGCCCGCCCTGAAAGCGGCCGATGAGCTCAGCGTCGTCGGGGTCGAGGAAGACGTAGACCGCGTCGAGTTCGTCCGGGGTGAACGTGAGGCGCGCGAAAACGAGGTTGTCGTCGTACGGCACGTTCTCGGCCGCGACGAGCTCCCACGTGCCGACGACGTCGGGCGCCTCCGGCTCGGCCGGCGGCGGGAGCACCTGCCCCGCGGCAGACGTCGTCCACAAGGTGAGGAGGAGCGGGAGGACGCGGAGGGGCACGGCAGCGACGAGGGGCGACCCCTTCGACGCCCCCGCCCTCCCCGGGGTTCTACCGAGGCGGGCCGGCCGGCTTCGCGGTGGGCCGCCCGGCCGGCTTGACGCCCGCGGGCTTCGCCGCCACGCCGCCGGCCGGCGCCGCCGACGGCTTCCGCCAGACGGGCACGGCTGAGCACGCCTCCCCGTACATGATCTTCGACGCGACGCCCTGGAGCCGGCGCGTCGCCTGCACGAAGGCGTCGAGCGGGACGAGGTCGTTGCCGCAGCCCTTCAGCACGACCGGCTTGCCTTCGTACTGCGACCAGTCGAGGTCGCGGAGCGCCGCCATCAGCCCGGACTGACGGACCTCGGCGGGCGTCCCGGCCGCGACCGAGGCCGCGACCCCGTCGAGGCGGGCGGCCACGAGCATGTAGGCCCACGTCGGGACGAGCGCGTCGGCCGAGCAGAACACGGCAACGTCGGCGCCCTCGTACAGGCTCCAGTCGGTCTCCTTGAGCGACTGGCGGAACTCGCGTTCGCGGAGGACAAGGCCACGGTAGAGGTGCGGCTCGAGGTCGAACGCGGCGGGCGCGGGCGGGGCGAGCGCGGCCAGGTCGAGCGTCTCGATGGCGCTCTCGGCGACGCGGTTCGTGATGTCCATAGGGGGTACGGGGGTCGGCGGGGCGGGCCCGACGCGGGCCCTCGGGGTCTCTGAGCCTCCGAGCCCCGGCCCTCTTACGCGGCGGCGCGGCGGCGGACGGTGTGGACGGCCTCGGCGACGCGCCCGACGGCCGCGTCGACCTCCGCCTCCGTCGTCGGGCGGCCCAGACTGAAGCGGACCGACGCGCGGGCCTGCTCCTCCGTCAGCCCCATCGCGCGGAGGACGTGGCTCGGCTCGTCGGTGTGGGCGTGGCAGGCCGAGCCGTTCGACGCGGCGACCCCGTGCATCACCGGGAGGAGCTGCGCGGCGCGGGCCCCCTCGAAGCGGAGGTTCGTCGTGTTCGGCAGGCGCGGCGCGTCGGCGGCGTTGACGACGGTGCCAGGGACGGCGTCGCAGACGGCCGTTTCGAACCGGTCGCGAAGCGCCCCCAGCCGCTCGGCCTCGGCGTCCTGCTCCCGGCGGGCGAGGTGGGCGGCCATCCCCAGCCCGACGATCCCGGGCACGTTGAGCGTGCCGCCGCGGAGCCCGCCCTCCTGGCCGCCGCCGGTCACCTGCGGGCGGAGCTTTACGCGCGGCCCCCGCTGGCGGACGTACAGCGCGCCGACGCCCTTCGGCCCGTACAGCTTGTGTCCCGAGAGCGCGAGGAGGTCCACGCCGTCGTGGTTGACCGAGATCGGGAGTTTGCCGACGGCCTGGGTGGCATCGGTCATCATGACGGCGCCGGCTGCGTGGGCCCGCTCGGCGATCTCCGCGATCGGCTGGATCACGCCGGTCTCGTTGTTGGCCCACATCACGCTCACGAGGAACGTCTCGTCGTTGAGCGCGGCCTCCAGCGCGTCGAGGTCGACGAGGCCGGTGGCGTCGACCGGGAGGTAGGTCGTCTCGAACCCCTCGCGCTCCATGGCCTCGCACGTCGCCAACACGGCGCGGTGCTCGGTCCGGACGGTCACGATCCGATGCCGCCGGCCGCCGTAGACATCGCCGGCCCCGCGGATGGCGAGCGAGATCGACTCGGTCGCCCCGCTCGTGAAGAACATCGTCCGCGGCGTGGCGCCGATGAGCTTGGCGGTCCGCTCGCGGGCCTGCTTGACAGCCTCGTCCGCCGCCCAGCCGAAGGCGTGCTCGCTGGAAGCGTTTCCGAAATGCTCGCCGAAGAACGGGAGCATCGCGTCGAGCACGCGGGGGTCGACGGGCGTCGTCGCGTTGTAGTCGAGGTAGAGGGGCGTGGCCATGCGGTCGGTTCGATGGCCGACGTGGCTCGGATCCTGGAGCCCCGCCGGCGACGTATTTCGGGTCCGCTGATGTATACGCTGCGGCTCGGTGGGATGTTGTGGATCTTCGCCGGAGAGGGCCCCGGGCACCGCCGCGCCGGCCCATCCGTTCCCGTCCGTCCGCCCTCCTCTGCCATGGTCTTTGGCCGCGCCCCCCTCCCTGTGTTGGGCCTCCTCGCGCTCCTCGCCGGGTGCAGCGAGACGCCGCCCGTGTCCGAGTGCGTCCCGGCCCTCGACCCCGACTGCGAGACGCCTGGGACGCCCGACGACGAGGTCGTCGCGGGCGTCAACCTGACCGAGCTGTTCGCCCCCCCGACGGCCGCCGAGACCGAGGCGGCGTTGGCGACCGGCATCAACGCCACGGACGGCGAGCCGACGGTGACGGAGCTCACGGCCGCGGCCGACGGATCGCGGCGGTTCCTCCTCGCCTTCGACTTCGAGGGCGAGCGGGTCGTGACGGCGCTCGCCCGCGTCCCCACCGGCGTCGGCCTGACGACCCGTCTCCCGACCGTCCTCGTGCTGACGGACGGCACCGACGGCGCCACCGAGGCCGACCTCCTCACGGCCGAGTCGTTCGGTTTCCTCGTCGACAACGCCGTCCAGATCGTGATGGCCTACCGGGGCGAGCCGCTCGTGGTCGACGGCGATGCGGCGCGGTCGCAGTTCGAGCCCGACCCGTACCTCGCCGATGTGGGCGACGTGCGGGCGATCGCCGGCGTGCTCGACCGCGTCCCGCGGACCGACCCGTCCCGCCTCGGGATCGTCGGGATCGGGCGCGGCGGGACCGTCGCGCTCCTCGCCGCGATCCGGGGCGCCGATGCCCAGGCCGTCGTGACGCTCGGGGCGCCGACCGACCTCTTCGCCGACTCGTTCCGAGACGAGGCCCGCTCCCGCCTCCTCGACAACACGCCCTCGGACCCGTACCCCGCCCTCGACGCCCTTATGGCCCCGGTCCTCAGCCTCCGCGACGGGACGGTCGACGTCGAGGGCGCCCGCCTCGGCCTCGTGCGCCTCTCCCCCGCCCGCCTCCGCCCGACCGACCGGCTCCCGGCCGTCCTCGCCTTCCACGCCGGCGGCGACCCCGTCGTGGGAGAAGACCAGTTGGCAAGCCTCGACGCCGCGCTCACGTCGACGGCCGAACGTCCCCGCATCGTCGAGATCGTCGACGACGTGACGCGCGACGGGTTGCTCGCAAACGGGACCGTTCAGAGCCGCATCGCCGCGTTCCTCGCCGACCAGCTGTGAGCGAGCCCGAGATCCGCGAAGCCGTCACCGAGGCGGATTGGGAAGCCGTCCGGGCCGTCCGCCAGGAGGTGTTCGTGGAGGAGCAGTCGTGCCCGCCGGAGGAAGAGTGGGACGCCCACGACGCGCCCGAGGCGCGCGGGGTCGCGGTCCACCACCTCCTGGCCGAGCGCGACGGCCGGCCGGTCGGTTGCGCGCGGTGGCGGCTCGTGCGGTCCCCGGGAGGGGAGGCGACCGTCAAGCTGGAGCGGTTCGCCGTCGTGCCCGAGGCCCGGGGCTCCGGCCTCGGCCGCGCCCTCGTGGCCCGGGCCCTCGCCGACGCCCGCGCCGCCGGCCACCGCCGGTTCGTCCTCCACGCCCAGACCTACGTCGCCGACCTGTACGCGTCGTTTGGCTTCCGGCCCGAGGGGGAGGTGTTCCACGAAGCCGGCATCGAGCACGTGAAGATGACGTTGGAGGATCGCTAGGGCCGATTTCCCTGTGTACCTTCGTCGTCCCGCCCGGCCGGAGCCGGGTGCCTCGAGACCCGCCGCGTTCGTCTAGAGGCCTAGGACGCCGCCCTCTCACGGCGGTAACACGGGTTCGAATCCCGTACGCGGTACGACGCCCGGCGCCCTCTCGGTGCCGGGCGTTTTCGTTTGCGTCCGCCCGCCGTGGCCCGAGGCTGGGACGGCCGGGACATCAGCCCGGACCCGCGCTCCCCGACGCGGCCCCGACGCGCTTGACGACCACCTGCCCCGGCCGCTCGCCCCGGTCGATCCGGTACATCGGCCCGGCGTAGTCCGCCTGCTCGTCCTCGGACAGCGACCGGAAGCGGACGAGGTCCGGCTCCATGCGCTCGAAGCACACGACGTCGCCGCGGCGGATGGTCGAGGTCGTCTCGAGGCGGTCGCCTTCCCGCAGGTCCACAGGGTCGCTGGCGGCGAGGTCGAACATGGCGAATTCGGCAGGCGGGACGGTCAGCGGCGAGCCCTCGGGGACGCCGGGGGCGGGGGCCTCAACCTACCGAGCCTCCCAGCGCGACGGCGTGACAGTCCGGGAAGCGGTCGTGGCAGGCTGGGCTCCGTGAAACGCGGGTGCCACGCGAGAACCGGCGGGGCGCGGGCCGACCTCACCCCCATCCGCCAGACGGAACCAAAAAACGCCGGGGGCGCGGCGGCCCCCGGCGTCGGGAATCGGTCCGAGGCGGAGCGACCTAGCCGGCCTGGAGCGCCTCGGCGCCCGAGCTGATCTCGATGATCTCGGTCGTGATGGCCGCCTGGCGGGCGCGGTTGTACGTCAGCTTGAGGTCCTTGAGGAGCTCGCCCGCGTTCGTCGTGGCGTTGTCCATGGCCACCATCCGGGCGCCCTGCTCGGACGCGTTCGACTCGAGGAGCGCGCGCCAGAGCTGGTACTGGAGGTACTCCGGGATGAGCCGCTCCAGGAGGAGCTCCGGCGACGGCTCGAAGAGGTACTCCACGTCGCCGGCCTCATCGGCCTCGGTGTCGATCTGGTCCGACTCCTCCATGAGCGGCGTGAAGAACGTCTCGGCCGAGATCGGGAGGAGTTGCTCGGCCACGCGGTTCTGCGTGATCGTGTTCTTGAACTCGTTGTAGATGACCTCTACGACGTCCCATTCCTCGGCGAGGAAGCCGTCGACGGCCCGGTCCACGACCTCGCCCGCGAGCGGGAAGCGGAGGTCGTTGAACACGCCCTGGTAGTCGCCCACGAGCGTGAACCCACGCTTGCCGAAGTACTCGTGGGCCTTCCGACCGACGGCCAAGATCTTGAGCGTCCCCGCGTCGCGCTGGGCCTGGAACCGCTCCTCGATCGTCGCCTCAGCCACCTTGAGGAGGTTCGCATTGAACGCGCCCGCCAGCCCGCGGTCGCTCGTGACCACGATGAGGAGCGCGCCGCGGACCTCCTCCCGCTCCTCGAAGAGCGGGTGCGTCGTGACGTCGAGGCGGGCCCGGAGGTGCCCGATCATCTCACGGATCTTGAACGCGTACGGCCGTGCGCCGAAGATCCGCTCCTGGGCCTTCCGCAGCTTCGCCGCCGCGACCATCTTCATGGCGCGCGTGATCTGCTGCGTGTTCTGGACCGAACCGATCCGGTCGCGGATGTCTCTAAGCGAGGCCATGAGGCAAGGGGGAAGAGGCAAGGGGCTCGGCGCGAGGCACGGCGTGGGGCCTCATGCCCCATCGCTCGTGCCTCGTGCCTCAGCCGGCGTACTTCGCGGCGACGTCGGTGGCGACCTGCTCGAAGGTCGACGCGGCCTCGTCGGACATCGTGCCGCTCGTGGCCACGGAGGTCAGGTGGTCCGCATGCTTGAGGCGGAGCGCCTCGCGGTAGTCCTTCTCCCAGGCCCGGACCTGCGCGACCGGGACCTGGTCGATGAGGCCCTTGCCGGCCACGTAGATCACGGCGACCTGCTCGGCGACCGGGACCGGCTCGTACTGGCCCTGCTTGAGGACCTCGACGAGGCGGGCGCCGCGGTTGAGCTGGCGCTGCGTGGCCGGGTCGAGGTCGGAGCCGAACTTGGCGAACGCCTCGAGGTTGCGGTACTGGGCGAGGTCGAGCCGGAGCGTGCCGGAGACCTTCTTCATCGCCTTGATCTGGGCGTTGCCGCCCACGCGCGAGACCGAGATGCCGACGTTGATGGCCGGCCGGACGCCCGAGTTGAACAGGTTCGACTCGAGGAAGATCTGGCCGTCCGTGATCGAGATCACGTTGGTCGGGATGTAGGCCGAGACGTCGCCGGCCTGGGTCTCGATGACCGGGAGGGCCGTCAGCGAGCCGCCGCCCTGGACCTGGCCCCGGAGCGACTCCGGGAGGTCGTTCATGTCCTTCGCGATCGTGTCGTCGGCCGTGATCTTGGCCGCGCGCTCGAGCAGCCGCGAGTGGAGGTAGAACACGTCGCCGGGGTACGCCTCGCGGCCCGGCGGGCGGCGGAGCAGGAGCGAGACCTCGCGGTAGGCGACGGCCTGCTTCGAGAGGTCGTCGTAGATGCAGAGCGCGTGGCGGCCCGTGTCGCGGAAGAACTCGCCGATGCAGGCGCCCGCGAACGGCGCGATAAACTGGAGCGGGGCCGGCGCCGAGGCCGGCGCGTTCACGATGACGGTGTACTCCATGGCTCCGTAGCGCTCGAGCGCGGCCTGGAGCGTCGCGACCGTCGAGGCCTTCTGGCCGACGGCGACGTAGATGCAGTAGACCGGCTTGTCGCCCGCCTCGTGCGTCGTCTTCTGCGACAGGATCGTGTCGATGAGGACGGCCGTCTTGCCCGTCTGGCGGTCGCCGATGACGAGCTCACGCTGGCCGCGGCCGATCGGGACCATCGAGTCGATGGCCTTGATGCCCGTCTGGAGCGGCTCCGTGACGGGCTCGCGGTAGATGACGCCCGGCGCCTTGCGCTCGATCGGCATCTCGTAGGTCTCGCCCACGATGGGGCCCTTCCCGTCGAGCGGGTTGCCCAGCGGGTCGACGACGCGGCCGAGCATCCCCTCGCCCACCTTGATCGACGCGATCCGGCCGGAGCGCCGGGCCTCGTGGCCCTCCTTGACGGCCTCGGCGTCGCCGAAGAGCACGGCGCCGACGTTGTCCTCCTCGAGGTTGAGGACCATGCCGGTCACGCCGGAGGCGGGGAACTCGATGAGCTCGCCGGCCTGGACCTTCGAGAGGCCGTAGAGCCGAGCGATGCCGTCGCCCACCTGGAGCACGGTGCCGACCTCGTACGTGTCGGTCTCGGAGGAGAAGTTGCCGAGCTCCTGGCGGAGCACGTCGGTCACTTCGTCGGGGCGAATCGCAGTAGCCATGTCGGTGGAGTACGGAGGGCCGGCCGGGGCCGCCTCGGGGCCGAGGCGGACGGGGCCGGCGGGGTTAGTTCAGGCTGACGGCGGCGCGCTGGGCGAGCTGGCCGCGGAGGGAGTCGAGCTGGTGGCGGACGCTCCGGTCGTACACGACGTCGCCGAGGCGGACGACGAGCCCGCCGATGAGCGACGGCTCGACCCGGAGGTCCATGCGGACCGTCTTGCCGGAGCGGGCCTCGAGCGCGCTTTTGAGCCGCTCGGCCTCGTCGGCCGAGAGCGGGCGGGCCGTCCGGACCGTCGCCTCGACCGTCCCGGTCCGCTCGTCGCGGAGCTGGCGGTAGGCGGCGAGGATCTCCGGGATCCGGTCGTCCCGCTGCTTCTCGACGAGGAGCCGGAGAAAGCGGAGCGTGAGGTCCGAGACGTTGTCGCCGAAGAGCCGGTCGAGGACCGCCCGCTTCTTGGGGGCCGGCACGACCGGGCTCGTGAGCGCGAGCTGGAGGTCGCGCGAGCCGTCGAGCGTCTCGGCCAGGAGCGCCACGTCGGCGTCGGCGGCGTCGAGGGCGCCCTGGGACTGGGCCTCCTCGGTGAGGGCCTGGGCGTAGCGGCGGGCGACGGGGTCCATTGCGGGGGGGATGG
>Ga0310345_10002843_pt1 | contig 17016 bp, 8 predicted proteins | sample HC15DNA20500_MG_FD_204667 | JGI IMG/M metagenome (GOLD analysis project Ga0310345, IMG submission 204667) | Marine microbial communities from station ALOHA, North Pacific Subtropical Gyre - HC15-DNA-20-500_MG | ecosystem: Environmental > Aquatic > Marine > Oceanic | place: Pacific Ocean: North... | reverse complement strand
TGGGGCCCCCCTCCCGACTCCGTCGGGGCCTCGCGCGCTTCGCGCGCTGGCCCCGCGACCCCAGCGCGGGGCGCTGGGGGCCCTGCGGCTCGCGCTCGCGCTGCGCGCTCGCTGGCCGCCCGCTGCCCCGGGATCGAACACAGGTGGTGGTGCGGGCGGCGACCTCGCTGCGCTCGTCGCCTGCCAATGGGGCCCCCCTCCCGACTCCGTCGGGGCCTCGCGCGCTTCGCGCGCTGGCCCCGCGACCCCAGCGCGGGGCGCTGGGGGCCCTGCGGCTCGCGCTCGCGCTGCGCGCGAGCTGGCCGCCCGCTGCCCCGGGATCGAACACAGGTGGTGGTGCGGGCGGCGACCTCGCTGCGCTCGTCGCCTGCCGTCGTCTCGAGTCCGGCGCTCTCCGCGACCTCGGCCGGCGGCTCATCCGGCGAGGCGTCAGGCCGAGCCGGCGGCGAAGCGGAGGGCGGCGTCTTCGGACTGGGTGGCCCAGGTGGTCTGGGCGCCCTCGTCGCGGCTCAGGCGGTTGACCTGGAGCATGCCGGTCGCGCTGGTCACCAGGAGCGCCACGCGCTTGAACTGACCGGTCGCCGCCCGGAGCTTGCGCATGGCGCCCTCGAACTCGGGGTCGTTCCGCGACGGCGCCTGGCGCATGTCGACGACGATGCCCCACTCGGCGTGCTCGGCGCGGATGGACTGGATGACCATCTCGTTCTGCTCGACGAGATCGTGGATGGACTCCACGGGGGCGGCGCTGCGGCGGAGGAGGACGACCTTGCGGTCGAGGTCCTCCACCATGTGCCAGAGGGAAGTCGATACGACGGACTTCAACATGGTCTGCGATGAGCTGGGTCGGGGTGGGGGAATTGTAGCGGGTAGTAGCCCCGAGCGCGTCAGGCGCCACCTGACGGTGCGGTGATACTCCTCGATGAGGACGATCACCGAGTCGAGCACCGAGATCAGGGTCTCTCCCGCGTCCTCCAGGGTGTGCGCCCCGTGGCGCTCGAAGGCCCGCAGCGCCTCCGAGAGGGTCGCCTTGAGGTCGCGCAGCAGGCCGCGGTCGAGCTCCTCGAGGGCCAGGACCGCATGCTCGAGGCCCTCCCACTCGGCCGACCCCGGCGCGCTCTCGTCCGCGAGCAGCTGCTCGAGCCGCTCGTGGAGCTCGTGCGGCGCGGCGTCGCCGAGCCGCGCGTTCTCGGAGTCCCGCACCGCCTCGAGGCGCAGCTGGAGCGCCGACGCCTGGCGGGGATCGCCGAGCAGCCCGCAGGTCATGACCTGCACGTCGGAGAGCGCCGGCCCGCTGAGGGGATCGAGGTAGGCGTAGAGGAAGCGCTGGTGGGTCTCGACCGCCCGCTGCCAGCGATAGGGCGAGCGCGGCTCGAGGGGCTCGTCGCGGGTGGTCTTGCCCAGCTGCAGCGACTGGTCGGCGACCAGCGCGTTCTGCATCTCCACCACCAGGTAGGTCAGCTTCACCCAGGCGCGGTGCAGGGCGGCGAGCGCGACCGTCTGGGCCACCCCGTCGTAGTAGACGGTGCCGCGCACGCCCCCGAAGTCGATCGCGCGGAGCTTGCCGACCTCGAACATGCCGCGCATCGCGTCGACCTCGGTGCGGCCCTCGTGCACCCGCATGTAGCCCTGGGTGGCGTCCATGCCGGTGTAGCCGCGGAGCACCGAGCGACCGCCGGGGTGCAGCTCGAGCAGCTCGGTCACGTCGTAGACGGTGCCGTCGATCACCATCCAGTAGCCGTGCTCGGCGTCGTTGCGCTCGACCACCTGCGAGACGTCGAGGGGCGCCCGATCGCGATCCCAGCTGCGGTTGTCGGTGAAGACCTCGAAGAGGTAGCGCCCCTCGGCCGCGAGCCGCTGCAGGGTGCGCTCGGCCGCCGCGCGACGGACCCCGTCGTCGCCCCGCTCCGCCTGCATGAGCAGGCGCTTGAGGGCGGCGTGGGCCGAGCGGGCGAAGCGAGCGTGGCCGCAGACGTAGATCTGGGCGGGGGGCGAGGTGGTGGTGCCGCGGAGCAGCCGGAGCAGGTCGCCGCCGATGCGCTCGTCGAGCACCAGCTCGTCCACCCGGCGCTTCTCCCCCGGGCGCACCGTGATGCGCTGGATGCCCTGGAGCGCCTGCACCTTGCGCAGCTTCGCCTCGTCCCGCGAGAAGGCGACCTCGAGCCGGAGCTTGCCCTCGCGGACGAAGCGCTGGAGCTCGTCCCGGTAGTGGAGGTGCTCGCGCGTGCGCACGCCGAGGAGGAGCCAGGTCGGCCCGGCCTTCGGCTGCCGGGCGCGCTCCAGGATGAACGAGCGGAACGGTGAGATGCCGGTGCCGCCGGCGATCAAGATCACCGGCGTCTGCGGGTCGGGCGGCAGGGCGAAGCGCGGCGGGTGGTGCACCGCGATCGAGACCGGCTCGTCCCGCCCGGCGGCGCGGACCAGGAAGCTCGACGCGGTGCCGGCCCGGCGCTTGCCCTCGTCTTCGTAGCGGATGCGGCCCACCGTGAGGTGCACCTCGGTCGCCGCGGTCGCGTCGGGCTCGTCCATCACCGAGGCGATCGAGTAGGCGCGGAACGTCTCGGGCGGCACCACCCGGGCGATGTGCTCGGTCGACGTCGGCGGCGCGTCGATCAGGCGCCGCGGATCCCAGCCCTCGGCGCGCAGCGCCTCGAGCAGATCCCACAGCTCCCAGCGCTCGGTGGTCTGCTCGCGGATCGCGGCGAGGAGCATGTCGCTCTGGGTCACCGCGTGCAGCGCCTCGGCGACGCGCGGCTCCACCGGGCGCAGCCGCCCGTAGCGGAGCAGCTCGCGCAGCGTCAACGTGTCCTCCGCGGCGCGCTGCGGGCGGAAGGACACCGCCTCCTTCCACTCGTCGGTGAGCGCGATCACCTCGTCGCCGGTGCTCGCGAGCGCGGCCAAGGTGCGATCGACGAGCTCGGGCGCGGCCTCGGGCAGGACGTAGCAGCGGTCACCCGGCTCGTAGCGCACCCCGGCGCCGCGCACGTCGAGCACCACGTGCTGCACCCGCTCGGTCCCTCGCTCGGTCGTCTTGCGCGCCTCGCGGACGCGGGCCGGGTGGGCGCCGTGCGGGAAGCTCGCCATGCGCTCCTTGCGCGCGTACTCGAGCTCCGAGTCGACCTGATCCCAGGTGCGGTCCGAGAAGACGCCGGAGAAGCCGCCGATCGTCACGCTGCGGCCCACCTTGAACGCCAGCTCGAGGTAGCCGTAGACCTTCATGCGGTGGCGACCGAGGAAGCCCTGTTGCCCCGCGTAGACCTGGATGGCGTCCTTGAGCAGCCCGGAGAGCCACGGCTTGTCGACGCGCGCGACGTAGTCCTTGATCGAGACCTCGCCGGTGGCCGCGATGATCTCCTGCCAGTACTTCGGGTAGCCGCTCCGGAGCGCCTTGATCTCCTTGCCGAGGAAGGTCGCGTGGCCGCGGCGGCCGAAGAAGGTGTCGAGCAGGTTGAAGATGGGCGACGAGGTGCCGCTCGGGCCCTGCACGCCCTCGCGGAAGGGCACGGCGAAGGGCGCGACCGTCTTGGCCCACACCACCGGGTCGACGTAGTGCGGCCCGTGCGGGTTCGGGTTGATCTTGAGCAGCGAGTCCCGGACCACCCGCTCGAGCGCCTCCATGATCAGGTGGAGCTCGGTCTCGAGGCCGTCGGGGTCGTCGCGCGCGACCGACTCCTGGGCCCGGACCACCGCGCCGATCACCGGGCTGCAGCGGCTGAGGATCTCGAACTGCGTCAGGTAGAAGACGCGCTCCTCCTGGTTGTCGACCGTGGGGATCGCCAGCCGCATGTTCTCCACGCGGCGCGGGTCGTCGGCCCGGGGGTCGAGGAGCCGCCAGTTGTAGACGATCAGGTCGATGTAGCTCAGGACCTCTTGCGGTCGGTCGAGGCGCCGCCGCACCTCCGCCCAGGGCCTGGCGAGGCTCGGCGGCAGCGACTGCGGGGGCTGCGTCTCGACGTACCAGTAGGCGTGCGCCAGCATCGAGAGCACCGCGCCCGCCCGCAGCAGGTGCGCGTCGGGGAGGTGCTCGGGATCGGCCGGCAGCACCGGCATCGCCTCGAGCCGACGTCGCAGCCCGAGGCCGCGGTAGAGCGACGTGAGGTCCTCGACCGCCTGATCCCAGGCCGCGTGGCTCGGGGGCAGCGAGAGCCGCGGCGGCTCGATCGGCGCGAAGCCGTGGACCTCCGAGAGGAAGCCGAGGTTCTCGTGGCCGAGGCGGCGGTTGGTCTGCTCGGCCTCGTTCAGCACGCGACGGGACGGCACGAGGATCTCGCCGTGCCGCTCGTGCGCCCGCGCGGGGTCGAAGGTGTGGGCGGCTCGGGCGGCCGACGCGATGCGCTCCCCACGCCCCTTGGTCGCGCCGCCGTACTGGAGCCGGCCGACGTAGCGATAGACGCGATCGAACTCGTGCAGGTAGGCGTCGAGGTAGCGGCGCTGCACCTCGGTCAGGTTCCCCTCGCTGATGTCGGCGAGGGTCTCCGAGCCGTCGCTCGTGTCCATCCGCTTGAGGAAGAAGAGGGTCGCGTCGCGCCCCGCGAACAAGCGCTCGAGGTAGGCGTGCTCGGGCGGCGCGGTCGACATGTCGAAGACCGCGCCCGCGAGCGCGACGTGGGAGGAGCGGCTCGCGAGCTGCTCCGGCGTCAGGCGCTCGCCCTCCTCGGGGTGCAGGAACGGCTCCGGGTCCGGCCGCTCCACCACCGGGAGATCGCCGAGCCAGGCGACGTAGTCGTCCCTCAGCCCCGCGTCCCGCGCGCCCTGCACGAGGATGTTGCGGTAGCGCAGCGAGGGCATGCCCTCCGGGACCACGCGCGCCGGCAGCCCGACGTACACGTAGGCGACCACGCGCTCGCCGCCGTAGGTCTCGACCTCGAGCTCGCGCCGGGCGTAGGCGACGTCGACCGCCTCGAGCTCGTCGAGCACCGGCAGGTAGCGGTCGTCGCAGGCGTAGAGCACGCCGTGCACCGCGCGTCCCTCGTCGGGGACGATGTTCCCCGTGCATCCCTCGATGGCGAAGAAGTTCGGGACGGTGAAGGAGAGCCGCCAGTCGCGTAGCACCGCGGGCTCGGAGCGCTCGGACTCCACGCCCTTCGCCGCGAGGCTGGTGGCGCTCATGTTCGAGCCGTATCCGAAGTAGTGGAACAACTGGTGTCCTCGCGACGGGCGTCTCCCCGGAGGGCGCCAGTCACTCCGTTCCTGTCCGGTCAGAAGCCTACACCCGCTCGGGACATGGGCAACGCCGGACCGAGGGCGGAGATACGCCCTACCCTGGCGTCCGCCACAACTGTTAGGATGCGGCATGGCTGCGCCGGTCCCGGAGGAGCACAGGCGAGGTCGCTATCTCCTCGGGCAACGGCTCGGGGTGGGCGACGTCGCCGAGGTGTTCCTCGCTCACCTGGAGGGGGAAGGCGGCTTCCGCCGGAGGATCGTGCTCAAGTGCCTCCGCTCGGAGCTGAGCCACGAGCCGGAGCGCGTGCAGCTCTTCCTCGACGAGGCGAACCTCGTGGCGCACCTCCGCCACCCCAACATCGTCCAGGCCCTCGACCTGTCCCGGGACGGGTCCGACTACTTCATGGCCCTCGAGCTGGTCGACGGCCCGTCGCTGGCCAACCTGATCGGCTACACGCGCGGCGTCGGCACCCGGATCCCGATCGAGATCGGCGCGCACGTCGTCGCCGAGGCGGCGCGGGGCCTGCACTACGCGCACGAGGCCCAGGGCGCGGACGGGGAGGCGCTCGAGGTCGTGCACCGGGACATCCGCCCGGGGAACATCCTGATCTCGCAGCTCGGCGAGGTGAAGGTCGCCGACTTCAGCGCGGCGCTCTCGTCCTCGTCGCGCTGGGCGGCGCGCAAGGGCATGCGCGCGAGCGCCTACGTGGGGCCCGAGCAGCGGGCGGACGAGGGCGCGATCGATCGGCGCGCGGACGTCTACGCGCTCGGCGTCGTGCTCTGGGAGCTCGGCACCGGCCGCCCGCTCGATCAGGCGGACGACGCGCCGGGCGAGATCCCGCCCCCGTCGGAGCTCGATCCGCGCCTCGACTTCCGGTTCGACGCCATCGTCGCCCGGGCGACCGCGGCGCGCCCCGAGGATCGCTACGCGAGCGCGGAGGCGTTCGCCGACGCCGTGCAGAGCTGGCTGTCGGAGTTCGGCCGCCCGACCGGCCGCGAGGAGCTCGCCAAGTGGATGCGCGCCTCGTGTCCCGATCTCGGCCCCGGGGGGCTCACGCCGCTCGAGGCGACGACCGACTCCGGCGTCTTCCGCACGCCGACCGAGACGCTCGCGCCGCCGCCCGAGGACCCGGACCTCCCGGAGTTCGAGGACGCGCTCCTCGGGCGCGACGACGAGCTGCGCGCGATGGACAACGCGATCGTGCGCGGCGTCCGCGTGCTCTGTCTCCACGGGCGCGGCGGCGTGGGCAAGACGCGGGCGGCGGTCGCGTGGGCGGCCCAGGTGCGCGACACGACCGGCGCGCGGGCGCTCTTCTGCGACGCCCAGCAGGCGCGCACCGGCGACGACGCGGCCCACCTCGTGATCGCCAAGCTCGCCCCCTCCAGCGTCCAGCCGCGCGGCTCCCGGGACCCCGTGCAGGACGCGGGCGAGCTGCTGGCGAGCGCGGGCCCCGCGGTCGTGGTCTTCGATCAGCTCGACCACCTGCTCGAGGAGGCGGCGGCGCTCTTCGGCGCCTGGCTCGACCAGGCCCCGGAGACGATCTTCGTCATCACCTCCCGGGAGCGCGTCCCGGTGGAGCGCGGCGAGTCGATCCGGCTGGAGCCGCTGCGCGCCTCGTACACCAAGGAGCTGCGCGGCCCGGCGGCGGACCTCTTCTTCGCCCGGCTCGAGGAGGTCGGCGGCGCGGAGGCGGTGGAGCGCTGGCGGAACCCGGACCGTCGCCGCGAGGTGGAGCGCGTGCTCCGCCGGCTCGACGGCCTCCCGCTCGCCATCGTGGTGACCGCCGCGCGGGCCGCCAACGAGACGCCGTCGGTGATGGCCGGCGAGCTGCGGCCCTCGTCGCCCGGCGTCACCGAGGACGTCACCGAGGCGGCCCTGCGGGACGCGTGGCAGGGCTGCAGCCCCGAGGAGCGCAGCGCCCTGCTCCAGTGCTCGGTCTTCCACGGCTCGTTCACCGGCATCTCGGCCACCGCGGTGCTGCGGGTCGAGTCCGCCCCCAAGGCCCTCGCGGCGCTCGTCGACAAGTCCCTGCTCTTGCAGGAGGGCGGGCGGTTCCGGCTGCACCAGAGCGTCCGCGATCTCTGCGCGAGCGTCACCGACCCGGTGCTCGTGGAGGCGACGCGCGAGCGCCACGCCGCCTACTTCCTCGACGCGGGCGAGGAGCTGCTGACCAGCCTCCGGGGCCCCGGCGCCGGGCGCGCCTTCGCCCTGCTCGGCACCGCCGAGGCGGAGCTCCGCGGCATCCACGGCATGGCGGTGGCGCAGCGCGACGGCGATCGCGCGATGCGGGCCGCGCTCTGCCTGGAGCCGACCCTCGCGCGGCGCGGCGATCACCGCAGCCTGGTCGCCCTGCTCGAGCTCGCCCGCAGCGCCGGGCCGCGCCCCTCGCTCGCCGCCCGCGGCGCCCTCGCCGAGGCCCGCGCCCACGGCTGGCAGTTCGACTTCCAGCCCGCGCTCGAGGCGGCCAACCGCGGCCTCGAGCTCGCGAAGAGCACCGGCGAGCCCGAGCTGATGGCCGAGGCCCGCAGCGAGCTCGCGATGGTCGAGGTGCGCTGCGGTCAGGGGACCGACGCCGCCAAGCGCTACCGCGACGCGCTCGCCGCCATGCGGGACGCGGGCGACCGGCGGGGCGAGGGCGTGGTGCTGCTCCGGCTGGCGAACCTGCTGAGCGAGCAGGGCGAGACCCAGGCGGCCACCATGATGTACCGGGTCGCCCTCGAGGCGAGCCGCGACGCGCAGGACCGGGTCTACGAGGGCATCACCCTCAGCAACCTCGGCGCGCAGCTCCTCGACGACGGGCGCCCCGATCAGGCCCACCAGGCGCTCTATCTCTCGGAGGAGATCTTCCGCGAGCTCGGCGAGGAGCGATACGGCGCGGTGTCGCGCGGCCTCATCGGCTACGCGGTCGCGCTCCAGGGCAACTGGGAGCAAGGCGCGGAGGCGGTCGAGAAGGCGGTCGAGACGCTGCAGAGGATCGGCGAGCGCGGCGTGATCGTGTTCTTCCTCGGCGTGCTGGTGGCGGCGCGGGCCCGCCTCGGCGAGGGCGCGGCGGCCCGGAAGTGGGCGGCGCACATGAGCGGCGTGGCCGCCTCGCTCCGGGGCACGCCGGTCGAGCACATCACCGAGCTGCGCAAGGGCCACCTCGAGCTGCTCGACGCCATCGAGGCGGCGGCGGAGGGCGACCGCGCCGAGGCCTCCCGGCTGATCGAGTCGGCCCGCCAGCGCGCGCACGCGGCGCCGCGGGACGTGCTGACCACGCTCCGGATCGCCGCGTCGGATCTCTGGGACCACTGCGAGCAGGTCGAGGACCAGATCCTCCCGGCCCGCCGCCGCAAGTCCTCACTCGGCCGGATCCGCCTGGTGAAGCGCGGCGACGAGGAGTGATCAGGCGGCCGACCAGGCCTCGAGCGTCGCCCGCTTCTCGGGCAGCATGTAGAGCGAGGGGTCGTCGAGCGCCTCGCGCACCGCGGACTTCGCGCGGGGGCCGAGCGCCTCGAGCCGCTCCTGCGCGCCGGGATCGTTCCGGTTGAGCAGCACGTAGATCAGCTCGGTGCCCAGGCGGCGCGCCGTGCGCTCGGACGAGGCGAGGAGCTGGAGCCAGAGCTCGGGCAGGAACGGCAGGTCCGCGCCGCAGCGCGCCGCCACCCGGGCCCGGATGAGCCCCCGGAGCCCCGCCTCGACGATCCCGGCCACCGCGGCCTCGTCGCCCAGCTCGGCCAGCCCGAACGCGGCCCCCTCGCGCGCGCCGCGCTCGGGCGCCTCCCGCATCGCCACCGCCAGGTCGGGCCCCGCGTCGAGCCCGAGCACCTGGGCCATCGCCACCCCGGCCGCCGCCCACGCGTTCGGCATCTCGGGGTCGAGCAGCATCGCCCGGAGGATGTCGTAGGCGGCGCGATGACCCACCGCGCCGAGCAGCTCGGCCGCGAGCTCGGGCGGCAGCGTGCCCCGGTCGAGCGCCGCCAGGATCATGCCCGCGGCCGCCTCGTCGGGGCGCTGCCCGCGCAGCCCCATCGCCACGATGCGGGCCCGCCGCGGATCGTCGATCGCGAGCCGCACCAGCTCGGTCGCGCCGAGCGGTGACATGTCGGGCGGCAACCCGAGCAGCCGGCGGAGCGTCTCCCAGGGCAGCATCGAGAGGAGCCTAGAGCCTCGGTCGGCTCGAAACCACCCGCATTCCCGTGACGACGCGGCGCGTCTACCATGCCCCCATGTCTCCCCGCACCCGACTGGTCGATCGCGCCCGGGAGCTCGCGCGGGCCGCGCACGCCGAGCAGACACGGAAGGCGGGCGGCGTCCCCTACTTCTCCCACCTCGAGGCGGTGGCGGAGCTCCTCGTGCAGCACGGGCACGACGACGAGGTGCAGGTCGCCGCCGCCTACCTGCACGACCTCCTCGAGGATCAGCCCACGCACGCGGCGCGCATGCGCGAGGAGATGCCGGCGGAGGTGATCGCGACGGTCGAGGCCCTGACCGAGCGCAAGCGCGACGCCCGCGGCAAGCCCCGGGACAAGGCCAGCCGGTTCCGCGACTACGTGGCCGGGCTGAAGGCGGACACCGAGGCGGCGCGCCGCGCGATCCCGATCAGCTGCGCCGACAAGATCCACAACACGCGCAGCCTCGTCGAGGCCGAGGAGGCAGGGCACACGCTCCTGATGCGGCTCAGCACCCGCCCGGGCCAGCACGACGCGCAGCTGAGCGCCTTGCGGACCGTCTACCAGGGCGCCGTCGACCCCCGCCTGCTGGCCACCTTCGACGCCGCGCGACGCGCGCTGCTCGAGACGATCGAGCGGTGGCTGCCCGGCTGGGCGATGGCGATCTGCGCCCAGGCTCACCTCGGTCAGTACGACAAGGCGGGCGCGCCGTACGTCTATCACCCCATGCGGCTGGTGCTCGCCGCCGCCTCGCCCGACGAGCGCATGGCGGCCGCGCTGCACGACGTGGTCGAGGACAGCCCGCACTGGACGCTCGCGCGGCTGGCCGACGAGGGGTTCCCGGAGCGGGTGCTGCGGGCGGTGGACGCACTGACCCGGCGCGAGGGCGAGAGCTACGAGGCGTTCCTCGACCGGATCGAGGCGGACGGCCTCGCCACCCGGGTGAAGCTGCTGGACCTGCGAGACAACTCCGATCTGGGGCGGATCCCCGCGCCGGACGCGCGCGACCGGGCGAGGGCGGAGAAGTACGCGGCGGCGATCGCCCGGCTCGAGGCGGCGGCGGCGAGGCGCTCGCTCTGGATCGTGCTCGACGAGGCGAGCCGAGACGCGGTCCGAGCGCGGGCGGTGCACCCGGTGCTGCGCGGCACCCACGTGACCCTCGCCCACCGCGTCGACCCGGGCGCCCTGGATCCGGCCTGGATCCCCGGGGGCGCGAAGGTGGGCGACGTGGTGTCGGTGGAGGTGCGCGGGGAGGCCCGGGACCCCGCGGTGCAGGCGCTGCTCGTGGCCGTCGCCGGGGTGACGGAGCGCCCGCGCGACGGCGGGCCCCTCCACGTCACGGTCAGCCGGGCGCCGGGGGCGCGCTCGCGGGACAGCAACGCGCTGCTGCAGGGCGCCCAGCCCGAGCCGCTCGCGCTCTCGCTGCGAGGGACGGTCGAGTGGGTGGAAGATGGATCCGGGCACGGATAAGCTCCGGCCTGAACTTTCGAGAAGCACTGCACTTGTCCACGAGCACCCCCAGCCCTGGCGCCGACCCTCTGGTCGGCACGCTGATCGGCGACCGCTACCAGATCCTCGAGCCGCTCGCGCGGGGCGGGATGGGGCGCGTCTACCGGGCGCTCCAGGTGCAGCTGAGCCGCGAGGTGGCGGTCAAGGTGCTCGACACGGCGGGGGACGTGGAGCCCAGGCTGCGCGAGGACTTCACCCGGCGCTTCATGCTCGAGGCCTCCTCGCTCGCCAAGCTCAACCACCCGAACACCATCGTCATCTACGACTACGGCCAGGTCGACGACGACACCTACTTCATCGCGATGGAGCTGCTGCAGGGGCGCACGCTGCGGCAGGTGATGAAGGCGGGCCTCGTCGACCCCGAGCACGTCATCAAGATCGGCGCGCAGATCGCCGCGAGCCTCGCCGAGGCGCACGACCAGGGGCTGATCCACCGCGACCTCAAGCCCGGGAACATCTTCCTCACCAAGCGGGGCGACGACCCGGACTTCGTGAAGGTGCTGGACTTCGGGCTGGTCAAGCACCGCCCCGAGACCGGGCTCGACGCGAGCCACACCGGCTTCATGGTCGGCACCCCCAAGTACATGGCCCCCGAGCAGATCGTCGGGGACCCGGTGAGCCCGGCCACCGACGTCTACGGGCTCGGCGCGACCCTCTATCACGCGCTCGCGGGGCGGCCGCCGTTCGAGGCCGACAACCGCTTCGAGCTGCTCGTGAAGCACGCGGACGTCGACCCCGACCCGATCAGCGAGGTCTCGAAGGCCGAGCTGCCCGACGGGCTCGAGCAGGTGATCCTGCGCTGCCTGCGCAAGCGCCCGTCGGAGCGGTACGGCTCGATGCGCGAGGTGGCGCGGGCGCTCCTCGCCTGCTCCACGCGCTCCGGATCCTGGTCCCTCGGAGGGCTCGTCAGCCAGCCGGCCCCTCCGGACCGCGGAGACGAGGCGGACTCGACGCGGGTGTCCAAGCCGCGGCCGCGGCCCACCCCCACGCTCGCCGATCCGCCGTCCGAGGTGTCGCCGAGCCAGAGCGGCGTGCGCGCCTCGACGCCGGCGCCCGCCGCCAGCGGTGGCCAGAAGGGCATCCTGGCGCTGGTGGTCGGCGCGCTGCTGCTGAGCGCCCTCGCGGTCGGCTTCGTCGTGGTGCGCGGCCTCGAGGCGCCCGAGCCCGAGCCCGAGCCGGCGACGCCCGCGACCACGCCCGCGCCCGTTGCGGCGCAGCCGGAGCCCACCCCCGAGGCGGCGCCGGAGACCCCGGCCGCGCCCGAGGACACCGTGGTGCGCCTGACGACCGAGCCCGAGGGGGCGCGGGTGCGGCGCGGCGAGCGCGACCTCGGCGACGCCCCGGTGAATCTCGTGATCCCGCGCGGCGAGGCCTGGACGCTCTCCATCGCGGTGCGCGGCCACGAGGACCGGGACGTCACGGTGCGCGGCGGGCAAGAGGAGCTGCACGTTCGGCTCGAGCCGGCGCGCCGGCCCCGACGCGGCGTGACCCGGCCGCCGGAGCGCGACCGCCCGCGCACCGACAACCGCGACCCCTGGGCGGAGGAGCGGTGACGCGGCTGCTCGCGACCCTCGCCGCGCTCGCGGTCCTGCTCGGCAGCGTCTCAGCCGACGCCCAGCGGCGCCGACGGCTGACCCCCGACGAGCGGCGCGCGCGCGAGCTGTTCCAGCTGGGCGACGAGTCGTACGCGAACGGGCGCTACGACGCCGCGATCGCCGCCTTCGAGGAGGCCTACCGGCTGAGCGAGCGGCCGCTGCTGCTGTTCAACCTGGCGAACGCCCAGGAGCGGGCCGGCTATCTCCGCGACGCGATCGCGAGCCTGGAGAGCTACCTGCCGCACGCGCGACGCAGCGAGCGAGCCGAAGTGGAGAGCCGCCTGGCCGCGCTGCGGGAGCGGGTGGCGGAGGAGGAGCGCGCGACCGAGCAGGCCCGACGGGCCGAGGAGGCGCGGGCGGAGGCCGCAGCGGAGGCCGCGGCGGAGGCCGAGCGCGCGCAGATCCCGAGCGAGCCGCCCCCCGCGCCGAGCGGGCCCGACCTCACCCTCCCCGCCCTCGTGCTCGGCGGCGCCGGCGCGCTCCTGGTGGCCGCGGGCGTCACCGGCGGCCTGGCCCTCGCCGCGCGTGACGAAGCCAGCGCCTCCTGCGTGGACGGCCTCTGCTCGGTGGACGCGGCGGGGCCGCTGCAGACCGACGAGGCGCTCTCGATCACCACCGACGTCCTGGCTCTCACCGGCCTCGCCGCGGCGGGCGTCGGGGTCTGGCTCCTGATCGACGCGCTCTCCGCCGAGGACGAGGCGCCGGTGAGCGCGGCCGTGACCCCGAGCGGCGCGGCGCTCTTCGCGCGGGGGCGGTTCTGAGCATGAGGCGGCTCGGGCTGCTCCTCTCGCTGGCCCTCCTCGCCGGCTCCTGCTCGCTCACGCGACCGGGCCGGGACGCGTGCGAGAGCCACGCGGACTGCCGCGGCGCGTTCGGCTTCGGCTTCGCCTGCGACGACGAGGGGTTCTGCCGCGCCGTCGAGCCGCACCCGCGGTGCCCGACCACCTTCCCCGCCGACCTCACGAGCCCGGCCTTCGCCGACGCGCTCGTGGTGGGCAACGTCATCGACGGCAGCGTGGAGACCCACCTCGCCCGCCAGCGCGCGGTCCGGCTCGCCTTCACCGAGGTCCGGGATCTCGGCGGCCTGGACGGCCGGGAGGTGGGGCTCGTCTTCTGCACCAACGAGGTCGACCCGCGCATCGACGACCTGAGCCAGACCGAGGCCACCGCCGAGGTCGCGCGCTACCTCGAGGACGAGCTGGGGGTGCCGGTGATCCTCGGGCCGCCCTCCAGCGACGCCACCCGCGCCGCCTTCGAGGCGACCGACGAGGTCCTCTTGATCTCGCCGTCGGCGTCGAGCTCCACGCTCACCGCGCTCGAGGGCGACGCGACCGACGCCGATCCCGGCCGGCTCTGGCGGACCGTCGCCCCCGACGCGCTCCAGGCGCGGGTGATCGCGGACGACCTCGAGATGCGCGGCGTCAGCCGCGTCGCCGTCATCGCCCAGGACGGCGCCTACGGGACCGGCCTCGCGGACGAGCTGGAGGCGGCGTTCGGCGGTGAGGTCGAGCGCTTCGGCTACGACAGCGCCAGCACCCGCAACGCCGCGGCCACCGACGCGGGCGCGAGCGGCGCCGAGGAGGTGCTCTTCTTCGGCTCGCAGACCTCGGACGTCGTCGCGTTCGTGCTCTTCGCCGACTCGTTCGCAGGCTACGCCGACAAGGAGATCTTCCTGAGCGATAGCGCCGCCAACCGGGACTTCCTCACCGGGGCGTCGGCCGCGTCCGGGCTCTTCGACCGGATCCGCGGGACCCGCCCGGCCGCGCCGGAGGGCATCGTCTTCGACGCCTTCGTGAGCGCCTACGCGGCGGAGAACATGGGCGCGAACGCCGAGCAGTTCAGCTTCACCGCCCACGCCTACGACGCGGCCTGGATCGCGCTCCTCGGGGCGACCTGGGCGCAGCTCCAGGAAGGCGGGGCCCTGACGCCCGAGACCATCGCCCGCGGGATGCGCATGACGAGCGCCGGGCCGCCCTTCGACCTCCGGATCTCGAGCTACGCCGACATCACGGAGCGCTTCCGCCTCGGGGAGAGCGTCGACGTGCGCGGCGCCTCGGGCGACCTCGACTTCGACCCCGTGAGCGAAGAGACCCGCGCGCCCGTCGAGGTGTGGCGGGTGGCCGCGGGCGGCGGGGACATCGAAGGCCTCTACGTCGTGACGCCGTGAGCGCGGAGGGGACCAGCTTGATCGAAGAGGCGGCGGCCGCGGAGGCGGTGCAGGACGAGGTGCGCGCGCTCGCCGAGCGACACGACGCGGACGCGCTCCGGGCGGGGCTCGAGGAGGCGTTCGCGGCGAGAGAGATCGACGCCGCCACCGCGCTCGCGCTGGCGCTGCTCGCCAAGGGCGAGGTCCCCGACGCCGACGCGGTCGTGCGCATCTACCCGGACGCCTTGAGCGATCGGGCGGCCCAGGTCCTGGTGGCCGCCCACCCGGAGCGCCTCGCGGTGCTCGAGCGCATGCTGCGGATGCGACAGCTCGACCGCTATCAGCTCGCGGTCGCGTGCGCGCTCTACACCGTCATCGCGCCGGAGGGCCCCTGGCCGCCGGCCCTGATGGAGGTCCTCCGGAGCCTCGCCCGGACCCGCGAGGGCTGGGTCGGCGAGGGCTTCGCGGTGCAGGCCGCGCTCCGCGTCGGTGACGCGCAGCTCGACGAGCTCTTCAAGGTGAAGCGCGACGTCGAGAAGGAGGATCCCCGCCTCTTCGAGTACCTGGGCGAGGCGCCGGGCATCGACTCGCTGGAGCCGAGCCGCAGCAACGTCATCGCGAGCGGATACACCGCGCGGAGAGCGACCCCCAAGGTCGGCCGCAACGATCCGTGCCCGTGTGGGAGCGGCAAGAAGTACAAGAAGTGCTGCGCCGGCAAGAAGGAGGCGCGCGAGGCGCTGTCGCCGGTGGCCGGGCTGACCATGCGCGAGTACCGGCGGCGGCTCCACGAGGTGAAGACCCCGGAGGAGCTCGCGCGCGAGCACCCGGCGGACCTCGCGCGGCTGCCGCTCGAGGAGCTGACCACGGAGCAGCTCGACGCCTGCTTCGGCGCGTTCATCGACAGCGAGCGCTTCGACGACGCCGAGCGCGCGCTCGGGCTCCTGAGCGAACGGGAGCTGCCCGAGGGCCTGACGGTGGACGCGCTGCGAGCGGAGCTGGTCACCTACGCCCACGACTGGGGTCACGACGACCTCGTCGCGCGGCACCTGGAGCTCTTCGAGCGGCCCGAGAGCGTGCCGCGGCACGTCGCGCTGGGGCGCGCGTTGCGAAGCCCCGACGCGAGCGTGCTCGACGTGCTCGAGGCGGAGTGCCGCGCCCACGTCGTCGACGGCGGACCGGCGCCGATGGTCCTCGCCTACGAGCTGCTCGAGCCCTATCCGGCGCTGGGCGTCGTGATGGCGCGGGGGAGCCTGGACGCCGAGCACGCCTCGGACAGCGAGACCTTGCTGGCGGAGATCGAGTGGGCGCGAGATCGCCTCGGCGCCCCGCCCGACGACCCGGCGTGGTCGCTGTGGGACTTGATGAACGAAGAGCGCCGGCTCGCGAGGGCGGGGGACGAGGAGCGCGAGGCCTTGCGTCGCGAGCTCGAGCGGATGCGCGCCGAGGCTCAGAGCGCGAGAGCGGACGCGCAGGTCCTGACGCGCGAGCTCGGCAAACACCGCTCCCAGCTCGAGGAGCTCGAGGCGAAGGCCGCGGAGGCCGAGGCGAGGCGCGCCCAGGCGAAGAGCGCCGCGGAGCGCGCGGCGGCGGAGCGAGACGTCGAGGCGGCGAAGCGCCTGCGCCAGAAGATCCGCGAGCTCGAGGGCCGCATCCGCGAAGGCCAGCGAGAGCGCCGAGAGCTCCGCGAGCGCGCCGAGGAGCTAGCCAGCCAGCAGCAGACCGACACCGCGGTCGAAGAAGAGGAGAGCCTGGAAGAGCGCCAGGCCCCCGCGATCCCCCACGGCGTGCGCGTCCCGATCTGGAGCGACAAGGCCCGAAGCTCCCTCGACAAGCTCCCGAAGAACGTCGTCGCCTCGGCCATCGCCGCGGCGGGCACCCTCGGCGCCGGACGCCCCGAGGCCTGGCGACACGCGAAGAAGCTCGAGGGCCTGCACGGCCTCTGCTCGGCGCGCGTCGGCATCCACCACCGCCTCCTCTTCACGATGGACGAGGAGGGCCTCCTGGAGGTCGACGAGGTGGTCACCCGAGAAGACCTCGACCGCGCCCTCGCCGCGCGCCGCTGAAGGGGCTGCCCCCGCCGTACCTGGTACCGAATCGACGACGAGCGACGGTACCTGGTACCGGCCGCGAAAACTCGAGCCGGGAGGCACGAGCTTGGCGCGAATTGACGTGCGCTTCGGCGTTTCGCCCCAGATCGCAGGCCGAGCCAAGGCCCCCAGCGCCCCATTTCGGGGACACCCGCGCCCTCGATCGCGCCCTTCAGACGGAGCCCGGCGGCCAGAGGCCGCCGGGCTCCGTCTGAAGGGCGCGCGATCCCACTCGCAGTCAGGGGCTGCCCCCGCCGTACCTGGTACCGAATCGACGACGAGCGACGGTACCTGGTACCGGCCGCGAAAACTCGAGCCGGGAGGCACGAGCTTGGCGCGAATTGACGTGCGCTTCGGCGTTTCGCCC
>Ga0310345_10002842_pt1 | contig 17020 bp, 19 predicted proteins | sample HC15DNA20500_MG_FD_204667 | JGI IMG/M metagenome (GOLD analysis project Ga0310345, IMG submission 204667) | Marine microbial communities from station ALOHA, North Pacific Subtropical Gyre - HC15-DNA-20-500_MG | ecosystem: Environmental > Aquatic > Marine > Oceanic | place: Pacific Ocean: North... | reverse complement strand
GAATACTGTCCACGATACATCTGAAAACCACTTACCTCTAAATGCCCCATAATAATTTGTGCTGGAGAATAAGCTAATGCCTCCATCGTTTTTGAATAATTGCCAGGATTAATCCAAGGAATAAATTGAATAGGAACATCATCAAATTCTACAACCTGTGGCTCAGAATAAATTGTTGTAAGCATATCTTCACCAACAAGTTCATTCATAGAATTTACTTCATTAGTGTTTTTATAATAAGTATCATGATTGCCAATAATAATATGCAAATCAATACCTAATTCTTTGAACCGCTCAATGAAACGACTACGAAAATCATTCGCAATACGATAACTTATATACTTTCGGCGATCAACAACATCTCCCATATGAACACATGTTGTAATACCTCTTTCCTTCAATGTTGGGAAAAAAATATCATCATAAAATTTGTAAAAGTAATTGTTAAAGTTAAGGTTGTCGTTGCGAGCACCAAAATGAGTATCAGTTATTATCGCTATCTTCAATATTCGACTCCATGAAAGGTTCTAAGCCTTTAGACTTATCTACTGTTTTCTTTTTTGGTTTATATACATCTTCAGCTGGAAGCATTATATTGGGATCAAACCCTTGTACAGAATATGATGAATAATCACCATCCATAGTTGTCCAAGATTTATATTGTATATTTTCTATTATTTTGTTTCTGACATGAGTTTGTTTTTTTTCTTTGGTGATCCTTCGCAAGAAGGCGTAGTAGATGATTTGCGTGAAGTATGCGAAAGGGTTCTGCGACTTCTCTGGATTGAAGTTCTTAACATATTGTAAACAGTTCTCGATCCCATCTGATATCATTTCATCCCTGTATGTATAGTTAATAAAATTAGGTCTATACGATAAATGTGTAGCAATTTTTAGAAAACATTCACCTATATAATCTGTAACTGGTGGTTGGAGTTCACCAATATTTTCTGCCTCAGTACACCTCTCCAGCCATTCAATCATAGCTTTTAAAAATTGTTTATTGTTAACGTAATGAGCACCCTTAGATTTCTTAACCATTATTATCCCTTCACAACCTTCACAAGATAAACCATAGTACACCAATTGTAAGTAAAAGTCAATTCCCTTTAATGAATAGTATCATCAATTTCTAAATTAGATAACAGGTCTTCATAAGCTTCTTCATTACCAATATCATCTAAAGATTTTCTATAATTAGGAGAATCCCTTCTTGTAATTTCTTTTTGCACATGTTCATAATATCTAGATAACCCTGCTGATGCATCAGCAATTATAAGAACATGTGATGTTTTAATATTGAATAATGATTGTTCAGTATAAGGGCCAATCCATCTGCTTAAACTTAAAGACTCTACAGGCCCCTGTTTTGTATTTTTGGATTCAACTTGCATCTTTAATGGGTTAGTTATTTCATATGAATCGTCAACAACACTATCTTCTAATTTACAGATAAGTTCTTCTCCATTTAATAATTTAAGAACTTTATAAGTGGTTGTATCTGTGTTCATTTTAGTTTTACCTTACTTATTTCATAGTTAAATTCTTGTTCGTTATAGATATTTATTCGTTCTGAAAAGTGATTAAGCGTAAAGTTCCTTCTTTCTTTGTAAGATATATCATCTGCAATATCAAATACTAGAACTCCCATTTTGCTCTTAGTAGCCCGCAATCCTCTTCCAATTGATTGCAAGACTCGAATTTTAGACTTTGAAGGCGAGGCGAACACGATGTTGTGAAGATTACGAATGTTAATGCCAGTGCTAAAAGTACCAAAACTCGCAATGATAATGGCATCTTTTTCATTTTCAACTATTTCCCTAATTTTTTCACGTTCTAAACTATCCACGCCGCCATAAACAAAAAATACCTTTCTATCCTTTGCAATCTTACTTATCTCTTCGTATAATATTTTTCCATGTTTTTCTACGAGTTGAAATAAACATAATGTATTGCCAGAAATGTTGCGACACAAATCAATAATGAATTTATTCCTAGCGCTATTCGTAACCAAATATTCGAGCTCTTCAGCATAGGTCATTTTCTCTCGTATGGGTGGGTGTTTTAGCACTACACATTTTATTTTTAAATTGGCAAGAGTTTTCTTATCCATTAACTCTTTAGTTGTTACTATAGTATCAACAGGACCAAATAGACCCTCTAGTACTAACTGATGCGTCTGTGTACCGTCTAGCGTCCCTGTAAGACCGTATCTGTACTTACATTGATGTAACTTGATCATTATACCTGTAAGAGATTTAGCTTTAAAAAAATGAGCTTCATCTCCAATCACACATCCAAAAGATTCAAAATATCTCTTTGGCATTTTATAGATAGATTGCCAAGTTGATATTACAACATCCTTAGTAACAGCTCTATCATAGCCTTGATATATTTTTTGACAATAAGTTCCTGAACTCCACCCATAATCCTGAAAATCAGAATACATCTGCTCCACAAGGGAAGTAGTAGGTACAAGAATTAAAGTCTTTAGACCCATCATATGATAATAACGGACTAGTATATATATTATTAAAGATTTACCAGAAGCAGTAGGAGAAACAAGAAGACACCGATTTTTGGATATGGCGTGTTGAACAGCTTCCAACTGATAATCTCTAATTTTGAGGGATTTTCCTTTTGATTTTGGTTTGAGACTCCTGATGAAATTTCTAACATCCGATAATATAATATTCCTATCATCTTCTACATCCTTTTCTATTGTATATTCTATATTGTTTTGTTTGCAAAATTTTTTTATGTAAGGTAAAAGTCCAACATAAATTTGACCTGTTGCCGGACTAAACAATCGTATTTTACCATCCCACATTCGATTACGATACATAGGCATAAATTTAGCGCCAGGCACTTCAAAGGTAAAAAACTCTGTCAACTCTTGTGATGTTGAGGGGTCTACATTATTTAGAATAAGGTATACTTCATTTTTTTTAGATATATGCATTTTGTAATGTATTAGGTTCGCCGTAATTGCCTCTCACAATTATATTCCATGATATGCTGATACGTTCATCTTGTGTGGGTGGCACCCAATGCAGCAACCATGATGGAAAAACATAACCTGATCCTTGTATTGCATCAAATTGTACCATACTAGCATTATCCCAATTGGGTTTATTTCTAGGACGTAAAACCGTTGCTTGGGGCCTTGGATCAAAAAATTGTATTGGTGATGAATTTTTACCTGATTTTAAATAATATACTCCTGATAAAATATTATTAGAATGTGTATGTGGTGGATGAGCATCACCTTGATATAATTTGTTAGCCCACATACCAGTAATCTCTAACTTATCATATTCATATTCTAAATTATTAAGGTATTGTTTTGCCACATCATAAATTTTGTCTCTTATTTTGATAAAGTCTGACAGTTGATGCAAATCATCATCTGTGTGATATTTGTAATTCTTTCTAGTTTCTGAAATATGCGTTTCCATATTTGTATAATCATCTATGGAAGGATGATACTCAAATTGATAAATTGTTGTTGGAAAACACTTATGTATCTTTACATCAGCCAAGTAACTATACTCCAACGAGTCCCTTTGGTAACAGCCTTTGCTTCATGAGGATACATAAAGTTAGAGGGGAATACTATAGCTGAACCCTTCTTTGGTAAATATTGATGGTCTGCTACAAAAAATTCTCCACCTTCGTAATCATCATTAGGGTATAAGAGAGCAGATACTTGTGGGTATCCATACTGTTGGCCATGACTATGGTGTATATTATCACAATGCTTAGACATAAACCCACCTAATGTATATCTGTTAATTCTGAAATCTGTTGTACGTTGTACACTGAATAGGGGAAAATCTGATGAATATCTTTTTATGACTTCTTCATAGCAACTTAATATAGTGGGCCACAATATACTATCACTTTTGACCCAACACTCGTCCATACGAACTCGTTCTTCACTTTCGACCTTACCATCATTACTAGAATATGTAGAAGAAACATATACGGTTTCAGTACAATTTAATATTTCAGAGCATTGGTCATCTGAAACTACATCTTCATAATATTTAACATAATCTGCTACCAACCAATTCATATCATTCCAGCTTCAAACTTTTTCCATTCGATTGCATTTTTAATATCCCATCCACGATTGTCAATTGATTTGATAACGCCATCAATATATTTTACTACAATTTCCAGATATCCAATCTTATCCATTAATGCAATAATTTCTTCATCAGAACTAATATACATTGCCAGATCACCTTTTAAAACTTTTAAGTCAAATGGTTTTGCAACATAAACTTTTACATCTGCCTTACCACCATAGTACTCCCATTTTTCTCTGTACATACGTTGATAATCACCATTGGCCTTTTGCAACAGTAATTGGTATCTTGTTTTATGGTCAAGATACTTTGATTTTATCTTTTGATTTTTAAGGGATTCAGAATCAAGGTGTTCCTCATTCTCTATAATGAGGTCTTTACTTGCTTGTTCTTTTAATTGTTCTAGGTTCATAATATATCGTTTCAAAATTGAGCAGAGTTGATTCCTCTCTTTTTTATTTTGACTTTAAAAGTCTAAGGTGTGAATATGTTAAAGTTTATCGCATCTGCTCGGATTTATTTATAATGTGTTTATTTCATAAATTTGATATGCAAACTCAGCTGTTGCAGTCATATATTCTACATCAGTAACAGTTTGGGTAAATTCTAATGCACTTAAAGATACAGGAAAAATGTTTTGAAAATTAACTTCTACTATAGGGTTATTTTTATTAGAAAGTATCATAAGATATGCATCTGAATATAATGCTCTATCAGGAACAGCTTTGCCAACCAAATCTGTTGGTGGAGTCTTACCACTTGCTGGTGTATTTGATGTTACATCTCTAAAGGTACGAAACTCTTGTCTGTCTGTTGGAAATCCTATACCCTTCATCCAATTATGTAATGAGATATAATTTTCCAGATATTCATCTATTTGGAAAGTTATAGATAGATTATCGTATGTAAGTTTTTCTCCAACTGTAGGAATATCTTTAAATGGAGTTGGGTTAATAATAGTGTCAGCAGAAATGCTGGGAACATTTGCACTTATAGTAAAAAATTCTACTTTCGGTAATTGATGTATACCAAATTTAAATTGTGTTGAACTTGCATAGTCCAACTTATCAGGTTGTCTTGCAAGTGGTGATTGTGCTGTTGCCATGTATCTATTTATATGTTATAGATAATAACTATATCACCTACAAACGTAATTGTCAAGTTACTTTATCGTAGGGGATTGCATATGTCCACAGTACGGACATTTCCCATCCTTCATTGTTCCGCCGCAATACAAACAACGCATTTTACGGTCCTTATCTGGGGATCAATGGTACTCTTTCGTATCCCTTCGTAACTGTATTATAAGTATTTATGACAAAAAAAGGAGGCTCGAAAGCCTCCTTTAACTAAATTAAATTGATTTAATTTAATTTAAATGTTAGTGCAGTCCCGACCATAACTTCTTTTCGTTCAAAGTTATTGTCCTGACCGTCCATTAAATATTCAACATATGGACTAAAGGTTGCGTTGTCACCCAAATTTATACTGAATCCAACTTGATGTTTAATATCATCAATCTCAAGATCATTTTCTTTTCCTTCACCAAATTCAAAACGTGGTTGAACTTTTGCCCAGATATTAATATCATCTAAAAAATTAAGACCCACTGAAATAATACCTCTATAACGCCAGTTTGCATCTACACCATCTGAATACCAATTGATTGGCGGCGCGCTGCCCTCATAGTGTCTGTATTCAATTCTATGACCAAGTGATAAATTAATCGGTCCTTCATTACCTTCTGCATCTTTTAGTACATCCCAATTAATTACCGATTGTGTCAGTGTCGGCCGATATTCTCTAGCACCATCTTCTTCAGCAACACGAACTGCTATAGTAAATGGTGTAAAGAACATTGGGCGGAGTGTAACTGATAACTCAGCATGATCATAATCAGAACGATATTGATTTCTTACATTAACACCAACATCATATCCAGATTGTTCCCACTTAACATCCCAATTGTGGTCAGATATCTCCCAATCTGTACTTGCCGCAACAGCTTCTTCTTTATAACTAACTACAGTTCCAATCAAAGCTACTGCAAGCATTCCTATCAGAATACTTTTAAATCTTTTCATATATTCCTCCTAATACCCCCAGATTATAACGATATATTTATAATGATAAAAAAGGGAGGCCCGAAGGCCTCCCTAAGTTTTACTTTACTACACATCTTGATTTTACATCAAGTTTGTAACCTTAACCCGACGATACCAAGCATTGGTATTCGCATCAAGTGATGCATCGGAATTAACAGTATCGCCAGCGGCAACCGCACCAGAGGCGGCAAAAGGATTAGCAGCAAGACCGTAACGAGTCTTGAAACCAATCTTTGGCTGGAAGGAACTTTCACCAACCGCACGAACCATCTGAAGAGGAACGTATGGGCAGTAGAAGAACCCAGCATCGTAAGGGGATGTGCCCTTATAACCACAGACATAGTACTGTGAAGCAGCTACGTTAGCAGCATATGGATCAACATACACCTTGAAACGACCATTCATAACACCAGCAAATGTGGTGGTTGAATCATCGACATTAAGATTATTGCTGAGAGCAGGAGTGTAATCAAGAACACCCGCCATCTGAAGTGCAGAAGCAACATCAGCGGAGCAGATGAGCATATTACCCTTGCCGCGACGAGTCTGTTGACCAATCGCATTGGCATCACGTTCGATAGCGAACATAAGACCCTTGAACTTCTCAACTGACCAACGACCATTTGAGTCGGTGTCCAGATCGAAGATACCAGCAGTTGTCGTATTAATCTGAGCACCCTTAACAGCGGTGACATACAGAGAACGAACTACCTCACGGTTAATTTCAGCGAGGATTTCAGAACTCAGAATATTCGCAAGTTCTGTCTCAGCGTCTAGACCGTGGATTGCTTTCAAGTCCTGAGCAAGTTCCATTGTGTACTCGGCCTTGAGGGCACGGGACACAGCAGTAACCGTGGACTTTTCGATTGAGAACGCCATCTGAGCAAAAGCGTTAGTTGCACTATCGCCTAATGCTTCAGCCTGGGCCCGTGTCATACCTGTAGCACTTACATAAGTACCAGCAGAAGGACTATCGTTCAAAACCGCAGGGTTAGTTTCGGTTGCACCAACATCACCACCACCAATAGTACCGGCGGCGTTCTGGTTCGATGCACCAGTTTTACCAGGCATTGCTTCGTCAACGAGAGCCTCAGCACCGTCTTGCGACAGGAATGAGGAGCGCATTGCAAAGATAAGACCAGTTGGACCTGTCATCGGTTGCACACCACATACGTCATATGCAATCAAGTTAGGCATCGCACGACGAACCAATGAGATCAAAATTGGGTCCCAAGTATCCATCTGTCCGCCACCCATGCTGTTGACAGGTGCAGCTTCCGAAAGAAAACCACGATCTTCTCTGAGAGCCTTTTCTTGGTTTTCTAGAATGAGAGTGGTAACTGCCCGCTTATAAGAATCCTCAATCGGTGGAAGATCAGGGTGTTCTAGGACTGGCTGCCACTTTTCTTGTAGATGTTCTGTTTGAAACATTTGTTTCTCCTTTTTAATTACATCCGTTTATATAATGTTTTATGCACTCGCCTTTTGATTACGACTGATTGCCGACATATACGTTTTCATGGCATCTGTCGTATCAACGTCCTTTGCGGTGCTACCATCTTCATCACCAAATGTTTCCTCACTTGTACTTGATGGTTGAGTTTTCGGAAAATAACTTTCTTTCAGTGTATCAAGTTTTTCACGGAAAGACTCTTCACTCCCAAAGTCAACATCTTGTGTAAGTGATTTAAACTTTTCAATTTCGGTATCGGCCAAATCCTCAGAAATTTCGGAAACGACCTGTTCACGAACTAGTTTTTCATTGGAAGAATTGAGGTCAACACTCTTCTGAATTGCCTCATTCAACTTTCCTTCTAGTTCGGAAATCTTCTCAGATTGAGCTTCCAGAACGTCATACTTCTCGTCTGGAACGTCAATATAATGATCTACAAACAACTGTTTCAATCCAGAAATAAAGTCTTCTGCAATTTCGCCTTTCAAACCACGCTCGATTGCTAACTCATTTTCCTTCGTCCATTCCTCTACAACGTAGTTGAGGTATGTGTCTACCTTTTCAGTAAGCTCTTCCTTGAAAGTATCCAATTCAGAATCTTTCTCAGACCTTACTTGTTCGTCAATTCGCTCAATCTCTGAACGAATCTTAGTTTTTACTGCGGCCTCAAAAATTGTTGCGGCCTTAACCTTGAACTCCTCACTGAGATTATCGTCAGCACCCATGAGCGCTTCCATATCCTCTTTGACAGAAATACTCTTAATTCTTTCGTCAATCTCTGCCTTCTGGTCTTCAAGCTTCTTCAACTCTTCTTCTGTTTCAGCCTTATCGGTTTCAGCAAGTTTAGCAGAACGAGCAGCCAACATCTCTTCGATGTCTGCCTTCTTCATTTTACCAATCTGTTCTAGAGCCTGAGCTTTAGTCATCTTTTTATTCTCCTCCAGCTCTTCGCCGTTATGTTCAACTTCATCACCGGCGGCCAATTTCTTCGGACCCTCAGCTGATTTTGAACCTTTCTGTTGAGCATCGCCACTTACTGCTTTAGCTGCAGCAGTTGCTTTCTTACCAACTTCATGCTCTGATTGATCAACGGCGTCGGCCTTCTTATCCTTTGCCTTATCAACTTTTTCGTCTTGACCATCCAGACCACCCAAGTCTTTTGCTTTCTCACCCTTTACGGCTTCTTTCTTATCAGCACCAGCGACATTAGGAGCAGGGTCTTTCGCTTTAGAAACACCCTCATCGGCATTGTTGGAACCTAAGCCGAGGTCTTTCGCCTTACCTAAAGGCTTCTCAGAAGCTTCTTCAAGTTCAGCAAGAACTTCCGCTTCGAGTTCTTCAATTGTTTTATCTATTTCGGACATAGGTTTGTCTCCTTACCTTTGTGTATACTATATTTATAAATTATAATTTTTTGAGGAACTTTGCAAACTCCAAAGCTTCCACTTTTGCATCTCTTTTACGCTTTTTAACGTCAAATTTCCGCTTTAATTCAACAAGTTCTGACTCAATAAGGGCCCCATTATTCCAGACCCACTCTTTTCCCTCCATAATGCCTTCTACAAAAGCATTCGGTGCGGAAGGGTCTGCAACAATATCAGCAGCAGTTGCAAGATAAAAATCATCTCGTACATAATTTGCACCATTTTTTTGATTCAAGCTTCCCATGCCTCTAGAAGAAACACCCAACTTACCACCCTCATTCATAATATTTTTTACAATCTTACCCATTGGGGTTTCCATAATCTTTGCTTCACCAACAAAATTCTTACCATCTGGATACAATTCAGTAACCATATGAGATACACGCTCTAGGTTAACAGTTGGACCATCGGGATGTCCTAACTCTCCATAAGCACGACTTTCATTGATGAATTTCTTATTATATCGGGCAACTTCCTTTTGAAGAATTTCCATAGGATATACCCGACCATTACGGTTTTTAATATCAGCTTGTAGAAAAATACCTTTAATTTTATAATTTTTACCACCACCTTCTTTTGCTTCAGTGATGTATTGTACTTCATCTACAGCTTCTGTAAATAATTTTACGGTGTTCATATGATATTATTCCTTATTATGCAGTATAATTTTCATCTTTAATGAACTCAATCAATATAAAACCTGATGTACCTTGACAAGATAGTTCCATATCACCAGAGGTTGCGCCAGTATTTGTCGCATTAGATTTAATCAGCCCAGCAGTTCCATCATAATGTCCACTTCCAGCAAGGTCAATTAATGTTACATCTGAATCACCCTGTTCAATAATTGCAGCATGGCCTGTATCATCATTAGCAGTTCCTTGTACTAAACCCCACCAAAGTCTTTTGATGTGTAATTTAGCTCCATTTGCATGACCATCTAAAGCACTTGCATCTAGGATAGCATTTGTTGCAGTTGTATCATTATCAATATTAACTAAGATAGTGACGTGGCCACCTTGAGCTCCGGCCGTTCCCATTGCAGTATCTCTCAATGTTCTTGTTGCAAAAGACATTTTCTAACTCCTATATTGATAACATTTCTTTCTCAAAATAATTCATAAGTTCTTTCTCAGGAACTTTAAACTTTTTTGCGACTTCACGCATAGTTTTCTCAAAAGTATTTAGGAAATCTGAAGGTTTAGAATCCATAATTCCGAAAATTTGATCAACAGCACCCTTCATCTTCGGAGACAATTTCTTATACTGCCGAGATTTTTTATGTTCATCCTTTTCTATTACGGATTTGTATACACCTTCAAACGTCTGACTCATTCCATCAGCCTCTGATTTCCTCGTTTACATCAGGTTCTATTATTTGCTCAATCACAGGTTCGGATTGATCATAATAAAAATAAGCACCAAGGGCGGCGGCAATAATTAGTAATAAAATTAATAACATAGAAATTTTTGATTTTGACATTTTTACTCCTCGTTTTCCTCAACTTCTTGGTCTGTAGTAACATGTATAGCATGTCCTGTAGCACCAGCTACAAAAGTTTTAGATATTTCTTTTCTTTTTACTTCCAATGCATCGCCGACCTTGTTAGCAATTGAATCTTTAAAAGCCTTTTCTGCTCCTAAATTATTTCCACCTTGAATTGAATCTACAAATTCTCTACTCATTTTTTTCTTCCTTTCTTCACAAAAAATTCTTTATCATCTTCTACTGGTTCTTCTTCGGGTGGTTCTTCACCTTCACCTTCGGGTGGTATACCTAATGCCATTTTTGCTCTATCATCTGCTGGCATTTCTGGATCAATGGGCATACCCATTGGATCAACAGGTATACGTTGTATACCATCTCCGCCATCAGGTACAACAATTCCACCATCTATTGGATCAGTATCCATCTCTTTCTTAATCTGATCACGCATTTCTTGAATCTCTGAATCATTCATACGCAATACTTTCTTCAATACATATTCCTTACTGAAGAATGTACCAATATAAGCTTCAACTGTCTGTAATTGATTAAGTCTATTTTCCAAAAGTTCTGCATCTTTCAATTCTGCAAAATGACCATCTGCAAGAAAATCATATTGAATATGTTCTTGTATATTAGGCCAATCTTCAGGTGCAATTATTCCTTTAAGTAGTAACTGAGTTTTAAGGATGTCTGTGAATAGGGGGGAGAACTTCTTTCGTATTCGTTGTACGAACTTAGTAAATTTAAGTTCATCTCTGGTAATTTCTGTGCTTCGACCCAGACTGAATCCACTTTCGGATTCCAATCGTGATATTGGCACGTTAAGTGAACGGTATAGTTTGCGCTGGAAGTAAGTGATGTCATCAATTTCTCCTAAATTAGAACCACCTGGCAATGTTGAAATTTCTGTGCCTCGACCACCCTCACGGCGTGGGAGCCAAAAATCTTCCAACATACTCATGTGATTTCTATCATCTCGTATCTCACCAGTTGTTGCATCATACACCAACTTATTGCGATAACGATTCATTACATCTTTGAGATATTGTTCTGCTTTTATCTTAGGTAGATTACCAACATCAATGTAGAAAATCCTACGTTCTGGTGCTCTTGAAATACGATAAATGACCAACGCATCTTCAATCATTCTCAATTGATTTACTGGTTTAATTGCTTTGTGTAGATAAGAAAGAACTCTTCCACTATTACCATCTATCAAACCAGAGGGAATATAAGTAATTGAATCCGCTGCTATCCTTATTCCTTGACCAGCAGACCCGATACCAGCAGGAGTCAATCCCTTTTCGTTGTATATAAAATATTCAGCAATCTTTTCCGTCATTTCAACGCCGGTTTTGGCATCAAGCTCTTTTTTGACTTCTCTGACTTTTCTAATTTTGGTTGGATCAATATATCTTAACTCTGTGATACCCCTTCTTGGATTTTTGGTATCAATGATCTTATGATAAAATACACGACCGTCTACATACCACCGACGAAAAACATCATGTCCTTTTTGTTCAAAATGTAAAAGTCGTAAAACTTCATCAAATTCTGCACGAATTTTTCTTTTAATTTTATCTGGATAACGTAAACGATCTAAAGAAACTTCTACTGATTGATCATTTTGATTAGAAACAATACCCTCATTTACGATATCTTCAACAGCAGTATCACACTCAGCTTGCTGAGCAATATCACGATACCGCCGAATTAAATCTAAATCGGATCGTTCTCTACCATCTGTGTCTAGAATTTGGCCAAAGAAACCACCACCAGCAACATCAATGGTGCCGTCATCAGGAGTTGGGGTGGAAAATGTTTTTTCCCCACCCGTATCCTTAATCGCCCTTTGTATTGTAAACCCAAAAAGTTCTGCCATAATATCTCCTACTGTATTACACTATTTAGTAGGTTCAAATTAAAAGTTTACGCCGGAAGCCTCAAAGTGTTGATATCTCCAAGTTACATCGAATGTTTCAATGGCTGCAGCTGCTTCTGAAGTCAACTCTATAGTAGAAACAGTTGTTGGCCAAGCACTTCTGAATATATAAGTTTTTAGAATTGTGTTATCTCGATCTAAATGTTCTACTTGCATATCAGTTTGATAGGCAGCTGGAGAAACAACACCAGTGGCATCGGCAGCATCATTAATACCGTTAATCCACCTTTCCATCGCATTACGAATCATAAAGTCCGTATCATTCAAGAAAGTTGTGTTCCAAGTTTCAGCAGTTGTTCTATCTCCAGCAATATATATTTCTCTTCCTCTAAATGGTACTGGAATTTCACCCAGCGTTGAGGCAGGAAGACTTGATCCTCTTACCAGAAAAGAAGTTCTAGCAACATCAAGTCCAATATTAATTCCTGTCGGGGGAGTAATCGTTACCTTAAATTGATTAGCACGAGCGCCACCACCAATTAAACTAGCTTTAAAATTGTCTATAGCAGCCATGATTAACCTCCTACCTCACTAAACGATACACCAGTTCTTACTGCAATAAAGTTTAGTGTAATGAAGTTGATTGATCTGGCAGGTTTAATGTAGATATCTCCAATAAACTCGTTTCGATCAATAACCTCACCTGTGTTGTTTGTACTATCGCATACAACCTTGAAATCGAAGATACCTCGACGGCCCTGTACATCTCGCAAGAAAGGTTCAACCATGTTACGGAACTGTGCCCGTGTAAACTCATCGTTGAACTCAAAGAGCATGTATTTAGCAGCAGTTGCAATTGCTTTCTCAAGAACCAAGAACAAACGTCTTACGTTAATCCTATCAAAAGCACTTGGTTTCGCAAGAGCAGTCTTATCACCAAAGAGTGTTACGCCTTGGCCTGGGAAGTTGACAACAGGATTAATCCTAGCCTGATAAAGAATATCTCTTGCTGCCTTATCTGGATTGAAGGACAATTTAATTGCACCCCTCACATTACCCCGATTATAACCAGCGGGAGAGAACCAAGGATCAGCAACACCATCTGTGTATGCACAAAGTCCAGCAGTATCACCGCATAATGGAACATGCCGATATACATCATTATACTTGTCATACATGTATTTGTATCCACTATCGTAAACCATGTAAGACGATGATGGGTTAAGATCAAACGCCGTCTTTACATTATTGATTGCTCTGGCCGCAGTTGCTGAAGAGGTTGCAACACCAACAGTCGCAGAACGATATGGAGAAACAAATCCCACACAATCCTTACGAATTTCAACAAGGTCTGTAATCATTGTTACATGAGTGTCTTGAGTAGCAGCTGTATCACCAGCACCACCACCTTTACCACCAATTACAAGATTAATATCATGCAACTCTGTGTCTGCAAACTTATCATAGGCAAGTGTCAGTTCACCAGCAGACGGAGCAAGATCATCTGTTCCACCTGTAAGTGAATCAATTGTGATTGGATGCACAACTGTATAAGTAGTCGTTGTATCTGTACCCCAATTTGAACCAGCAGAAATATGATCAGTCCAGTAAATGTAATTTGATTCTCTGAAAATTACGTCTGCATAGTAATTGCTACTACCTTGAGCAGTCCTTGCCACTGAACTTTTTGACACATTTGCATAGGTTTCTATAACACTAGAAGTTCTCTGTCCAACAACATCAGCATCGTATCCAGTGATATCACCTGTTGTATCATAAACAACAATGTGCATTTCATCACCAATACCGCGGCCGTTGTCTTTTGACCATTGAGATTGTCCAGGCGCGCCTGCAAACAAGTCGTGATATTTCCATTTCCGCCTTATATACGAATTATCTGCAATAGCATTTTGCAAACCGCCACCATTTGGGTCATCTTTTAGACGAATTGTTAATGCATTAGATGTTGTATTAACAACTGTTACCTCATATTCATTAAATTCATCAATTGGCACTGTAGCAGAAGTATCTGAAAAGAAAGAGATTAAATCTCCTACGTTAAATGCATGTCCTGACTCATCTGCGTTATCAACCGTAATTGAATTAGCGCCAGCCGAGGCAGCGCCGTTGGTTAACTGATTTGACGTATCAGTCACTTGCTCGTATCCTGTTGCAGTAGAACAAATCTGAACACCGATTGAATTACCCCAAGTACCAGCAGTACGGGCAGCCCACTCACCATGCGAACCCTGTCCTGTACTGAAAGATGCTTCATAATGGTCATCGTCACGAATAAGAATACCACTATTCGCACCAGCATTAACCGTTGCAGATTCACAACGAACTACTTTAAGATGATCTGAGTATTGCAAGAAATTTGCAGCTGCAAACCAATTTTCAAACTGATTACTAGTTGTCTTGGGTTTACCAAAAATAGCAATCAATTCTTCTTCTGAACTGACTGATGTTACAGAGGATATTGGACCTTTTTCAAACGCACCAGCAATCGCACCAATAGTGGTTTGAACTGAAGGAATTACATTTGTAAGGTCAATTTCTCTAACATGTACGCCAGGTGAAACTAAAAAGCTCATATCATTACTCCTTTATATTAAGAGTGTTTTTTGTATTTCATTAATATTTATAAAAAATGAGTTTCCAAAAATCCTCTTTTATAAGTGTTATAACATATAAATAATCCCATGACAAACGCACATTATGAGAAGTATAAAGATACCATAAAGAAGGTAGCTCGTAGAAATTATCGAAAAAGAATCATTCTACTTAACGAATTCTTATCAGATAAGTCATGTAACCATTGTGGAGAGAGTGAAACTATATGTCTCAAATTCTATCCTCATGATTCAGAAATACGAAAATTAACAAAGCGAGTTGGTACTAATAATAAAAGTCGTAAAGAAATATTTCATCTGGTAGGTAACTCCACCATATTATGTTCAAATTGTTGGATTAAAGCAGATAACGATTTAATTGAATTTATTTAGTTTTTACCAGTTTGAACCATAATCTCGCACTACAGGATTCCATCTAGTACCATATTCATCTATAACTTCTCCAATATTTTCATCTTCTAGTCCTGTAACAACAAATCCAAATGGGGCCATATCCTGTTCTAGAGCATCTTGTTGTTCTCTCATCATGGTTTGTCGTACATCCATATCAGTTAATTCTTTAAAATATGTCTGATCACTAGTCCATGCAAATAAAAATAAACATGCAACTAAATCATCTGTACAACCATCATCAGCTTCAAAGGAGTGTCCCTTCACAATATATGTAGATAATTCACTAATAATATCCAAATCTTCTATTATTAATTTGTTATCTTCTATTAATTGTTTAAGATTAGAACAACCAACTTTTTTTACTGCTTTGGTAGTTCTTACTCCTAATTGAGCTCGGCCACCTGAGAACCCCCCTCCAAGGACTTGTCCCGCCCGTCCACGCATAGAAGCCATAATAAGGTTGTCGTACTCCAAGTCAAACTGCATAGTAGTTGCAACCTGTTCACCAATGTCATTTATTTCTATAAGTACAAATGCTTGATTGTATGCTCGAGCAATATCATATATTTTAGAAGGAAATATTAGCGGTTTAATTTCATTGTCTCGATATTTTGCAACAATTCTATAAGGCATTTCTGATACATCAAACACCAAAAATGCAGAATAATCATTTGATGTGCCACGAGAAACATCAGCTGTCAACACATAAGTATGTCCCTCTTGTGGTTTATCATATAAATCCAATCCAGCATTTGATTGCCTGGGATTTTTATATGTCATTGTTCTTAACTTTTGTGGTGTAATTAATGTATCAATAGACCCAAGAAACTCACACTCAAACTCTGTATTGAATTGTGATGCTGAAGTATTCTTGATTGTTTCTTCTTTCCACTTCTCATCCCTGCCAGGTATTTCACTCCAATGCACCTCAATAGGAATATATGAGTTTCTTTCGTTCTCTGCATCGGTCCACAACTTATAGAACATATTCATACCATGTGGGGTAGAAACAATCATCACTTTAGTTGTCGTACCAGAACTTATTGTAGGATAAACTGAAGAAAAGAACTGTTCGGCAACATTTGCTGGCACATAAGCAAACTCATCCAAGAATATAATATTGTATGATCCGCCACGAACAGCACTGGCAGAGGTGGATGATGCTAAAATTTTAGACCCATTTTCAAGTTCTAGACTCCCCTTATTCCATGTCATTACTCCCTGTTGTAACCACTTGGGTAAATTCTCGTATGCGAGTTGTAGCCTCCCTAGTAAATCTCGCGCAGTTGCAGCCTTGTTTGCAAGAATTGCTACGTTCACTGATGGATTGAATAAAACATAATGTAACAAATATGCAATGATAGTAGTAGATTTTCCAGATTGTCTAGGAAGTTTACAGATAGTAAACCGATTATTATGAAATGTCCCTACCATTTCCTTCTGAAAATCGTAAAGCTTAAATGGAATAAGGCCTAGGTCTAGAGAAATAATTCTAATATATTCCTGTATGAAATACAGAGGATCATTCATGCACTTAGCATATTCCT
>Ga0310345_10002841_pt1 | contig 17023 bp, 16 predicted proteins | sample HC15DNA20500_MG_FD_204667 | JGI IMG/M metagenome (GOLD analysis project Ga0310345, IMG submission 204667) | Marine microbial communities from station ALOHA, North Pacific Subtropical Gyre - HC15-DNA-20-500_MG | ecosystem: Environmental > Aquatic > Marine > Oceanic | place: Pacific Ocean: North... | reverse complement strand
AATACCCACTCAGAAGCAAGCGTCTGGTCTCGCAGGCGAGTGTCCCCCTGCACTATCTTGGCAGGGAACTGGTCAATGGAACGCTCGATAATAGGGCGTGCCAGCTTGAACCGTACATTGTTCAGGACTATCTCGCCAGACTGCGGGATGGGGGCAGGCATTACTGCGTCTCTACTTGGCGGGCTCCAGGATGGGGGACTACTAACAACTCTGACCGTGCCAACTCAGCCTTGCGGACGAGGTAGTCCGCATCCACCTGAGAGCCACGGCCTGACTGTCGGGGAACCTGGGGAGCCAGTAAGCCGGCTGCGATCCAGGCCAGTCTGGAAGCATCTACGTCCAGACTCGTGGTATCAGTGGTGGGAACAGTCGTTGTTCTCTGCCCTACTACACGGAGAATCTGGCCGTCCTGGGGGGCGTTAAGGACAATCTGGCGAGTGCTACGGCGTTCTATGTCCCAGGAATTCTGCAAGAGCTTGTAGCTGCGAGGGTGGTAGGGGCGAAGCCGGAAGATGGCGTCTGAGCCTGCGGAGTTAATATCTGCCCAGGTGGGGGTACCACCGTCTACCTCAGCAGCCGTCAGGTGCCCGTAACTGTATTGATTGTCGGTATCAATGGCTATCTGATGGAAGATATTGGTGTCCGCAGTATCATTGTTCACCCCACGTACTACCCAGTGGTATGTCGTATCGTGCAACAAGAAGAACGGAGTGGTGAATTCAAAGAAGATGAATTTGTACGATGAACTAAACGGCGCATGGGTAACAGTGGAGCTAGTAGCACCTGCGACTGAGCCAGAGGGAGCATGAACGAGCGTGCCAGATGGCCTGTCGTTCGCAGCGTTAGTATAAAACTCGCAGAGCAGGTCATCCTCCCGGCCAGTGTCCAGCGTCCCAACCGAGCGCATCATGATATATACGCCGTCAAACCACTCGCCATCCTGCCCCCGGTCGGCTGAGATCTGGAATCCTTGGCCTACTCGTTCATCGTTGGCGCTCTGTCGCAGGTTCTGGTCAGAATCGTACTCGTAGCTGAAGTGACGGTCACCACCCAGAGTCTCGTTATCTGCCCACAGCTCCGAGATGTAAGCCCAGTTGCCTGCCGAGAGGCTGGGTACATCATAGAAATGCTTACCCTTCTCCAGGCAGATGGTGTGATCCTCAGCATCAACCAGGGCTGAGAGTGCTATCTGCTGGATGGCCTCATCTATGGCTGCGTTGTAGTCAGCGTAACTGGGCCAGCCGTTACCCACCCTGTGTAGCTCATACACGCTCGTTGCGCCCGGCGTGCTAGTCCAGGCTGCTACTGTGGCCCTGCCGGAGGCGTCAGCGTAGTCGGTGATTAGTCGAGTGTCACCTTCACTAGCGCCAGAGGTAATAGTTATTTCCCAGCCGTTGTAGAAGTCATCCCCACCGCCACGATGAGATAACGCAAGGTCTATAGTGGCTGAAGCCCCGGCAGTTGCCGTACCAGTCAACAGGTCATTGAGGTGCATCGCTACTGCCTGCCGGCACTGTAGTCGGGTTCTAGAGATAACAGGCATTAACCAGTCCTAAACAGGTGACAGAATGTAGCCTGCGCCATCTGGGGTGAGTTGCATGTTCTGGGCTTGAAGGTCAATGCCCTTGCCTATGGCATAGGCACGAGCAATAGCTCCGATCTGCCGGTCTAGGTCAGCTCTGGCCTGCATGATCGGGGCCAATTGGCTCAATATCTCTGAAGGAAAAGCAACCATGCTATCTGGAGGTATTGTGTCAGCTTTACCGTTCTCGCTCATTGAGCTGCCTTCCACGCATCATAAGCAGCCTTGGGTACAGACGCCTTTACTGCCGCATCGTCCATAGCATCTAGGTCCAGTTCTCCACTCTCTGCGTCTACGATGGCAATCGCTTTGTGAGTGACCCGCGAGTTGCCAATCACAACGCCAGCTTCCATGAAGTCAAAGTTCACCATCACAACTACCTGCCCATCAGATGCAATCTGACGGCTTACTATAGCGGCATTTGCTTTAGTTACTGCCATGTGTGCCCCCTTGCTTACGAATCTGTCAGCATAATAAAGTAAGTCCCCCCATTTATGCGTACCTGCATTTTGTGGGAGAACTTAGTCTCATCTGTATCAGTCGCCACTGCCGTTTCCTGACTCAGGGCCAGGACTGTGTTGTCAGTACCAATATTGAACTGGCCGATGGATACCTGATCCGCTACAGCGGCAGAATCTACGCTCGCAGTCCATGTCAGCGGGCGAGTCCAAGCTATAACGCCATCCGCAGCAAGTGTAACCCGAACTATGTTATTCGACTTGAGCCTGAAATCATGGTTACTTTCAACCCCGAAATCAACCCCCAGTCCTCCCACCCCAGTCAATAAAGTGTTTAAGATGACAGCATTGGCCCGCATGTAGAGCCGGGCGTATGAGTTGGTGGTGGTGGACGTGTTATGGATAACTATGCCAGGATATTTGTCGGAATCGGCGGTACCATCAGAATCCGCAATATGGAGAGGCACGAGTGGAGTCACGCCCATTAAGCCTACATTTCCAATAGCGTCGATGTTTACCCGCTGAGTGCCCGCTGTAGCAATTCCTATATTGTTCGTGCCAATGCGGTATATACCCGTATCAGTATCAGCCCCGAATGTAATGAGCGGCGCTCCCACAGCGCCGTCCTGTGCGTAGAGAACTGTTTGCAGGCCAGAGATGATTACAGCCATCTTAACCCTCCCCCGGCATCCAGTTAAGGTAGCCGCCGTTTGCCACGATGATGCCTACACTTGATGTAGGCGCAGCGTTAAGCCTATATCTGACCTGAGCGTCCGCTGTATCCGCTGGGCCTACGTATATCGTTGCATAGTAGGCACGATCAGGGATACTTGCCAGGGTTAGTGCTGAACTAGAGACAGTAAGTTGCTCATCCCCACATCCATTGAGGTTTGAATCGTAGTATTCAACTTCCAGGGTAGAGTCTGTAGACCCGTCCCTGATGAATTGCATGTTGCGAATCCAGTTCCGAAAGTCCCGCCCTGCCATCGTCACATCCTCCTTTTCGGTTTATCTACGCTGGTTGCGCTACCCGCTCCTCCATCTCCTCTGGCTTGGGCCAGCGCTGAGATGCAGCGAAGGTAGCATGCCTATGCCAAACATGTAACGCTTGCTTGTGTTTGAGCATATCTGTAGGGGTTTGGCCTGGAGCAGTGATGTGGATATAGCCATCCTCGTCTATTCGCTCACCCTTCCCTTCCTGCACTGCATAGAATTTCTTGGTGCAGCTAGGGTATGGGCACTCTGTCCACGGTACAGACTCTATAGACGGACATGCATTGGGAGAAGTATCGAGCAGGCGGTCCTCATTAACGTGGTGTCCACCACATATCTTGCAGCTACTTGTCCAGCCAGCGAGGTACAGAAGCCGGATATTCTGACCGGCAATGTATCTGGCTTGCCCATCTTTGTACATGGGAACCATGCCAGGCCGTGTGTTGTATGCAGGGTCTGCCAGGACTTCATTGTTCGATAAGCCCACATTCTCGAAAGCAGCCTTATTCGGGAGCGAGTCCACCGGTACTGTCTTTACTACGCCATGCATAGCAGCTTCGATAACTGTGTCATCTATAGCGCCCAGTGGAGCCGGGGCTTCGTACTGTCCTGTCTCAGGGTTCTTCTTCCAACCTTTACCTGGCAATTGCCCTCCTCCTAGGTAGGATGTATGCCTTTTGGCTTGTCTACCCGTACCGGTGCTGGATCGGTTCTGTGGTTTTCTTTGTGGTATTTGATTCGATCTCGCAATGTCTGACGGAACGTCTCGTCAAACTTTTCTTTAGGGGGGAGGCCGAGATCTTCCCGACGTTGGGCGAGGTCAATCAGCTTTTCCCCCTTCTTTTGCCGTGCTTTGTCGGCTTCCCAGTTCGCAATGGCAATATCCTCTAGCTCGGCTACTTCCGTTTCACCGGCACCCACGAGTATGAGTGGGGTCTTGCCATCCGGCCTGGTCATGACTATGGGTTCTCTGGGCTTGAAATCTCGTTTGCCGAGTTGGTAAGCAAAGTTATCCACTCCCCCAGATTCCATCGGGATGAACCGATGAATGTTTGCACCCATCTGAGAGATCAGGTCTTGCAAAGGTATCCCCTCTTCAAGAGCTACCTTCAGCAAGGCTGCGTGAGCCTGGCTAGCGAAGTCGATTTCTTCACCCAGAGTAGACATTCTATTGCCTAGAGACACATGTCGATGATGGCATGCTCTGTGTCTACGGCAACGTAGACACACCTACCGACTGTACCGGTGTCGGCGTCGTTTGCCTCATCGTACTTCTGGTGAGCAACGGAACCGTCAACTTCCTCGCTAGGTCGCACCTCCTGGCCTATGATCAGGGTACCGTTTACGAGAACGGAGGTATAGCCCTTAACGCAGACCCAACCCCACGAGTAGTTAGAGCTAGACGTGTTCACCTCTAACGCTCGCTGGGTTACACCAATAATAGGGGCCGTGGGAATGGAGGTATGAATAATGACATCCCTACCAGGGTTACGAACGAAGCCGACAGTGGTATCAGTGGTTAGCGCCGTTCGCAGGTGATGGCCGGGTGCCAGCGTAACTACTAGCGAGGCGCTAGTCGCAGCGGCTGGGTGAGACTTGATTTTGTAGAGATGCCCCTCACCGGTGTCATCTTCGATATTGAGGTATCCATCCGCATACTCGTCCACAGTGAACGCAGCAGCGCCACCTGCGGTAATAGTCACTGACGTATCGTTTGCTGAGGCAGCAGATGCTACGGAACGCGCATCATGGTCATCTTCTCCAGTCTGGGTATCTGGTACCTCACTCTGTACCAACTTACCAGCAGCTATAGCCGTGCCTCCGCACTTTACGAAACGGAACATACGGCCGTCTGGAGTCTGCCCATAAGAGCCGGGGAAGATCTGGGGCCGGCTATCTTCTGTATAGCGGTCCTTCTCTTCCCCCGCGTTCATTGCTACTGTCCAAGGAAAAGACATTGCTTTACCTTTCTCTCGTCTTAGACAAGATGTCTACTGCTTTAACCGGTTGGCATCGAGGCGTCGAATGTCATCGTGAGGCCATAAGCGGCGGCACGGAAAACACCCCAAGCGTAGCTGCCAGATACCACAAGCTCGAATCCGCGTAGAGAAGCATCTTCCTCTCGCTGCGGGGTAGCTTCGGCATCAACTTCAGGAACAAGGATCAGGCCCTCTTTCGAGAACACCATTCCGTTTCCATCGTCTGTAGTGCTGTTAATCACAACATTGGCGTCACGGTAGATGTTAATACCGAACAACTGACCAAGAGCCTTGTAGCCCTTCATCAATATGTCGTCCGCTATCTTGTTGCCAGCCCTCGGTCCAACAGTGTCGCCACTGTCACCGGTCGAAGGCACGTAATCGTTTGTACCCGTAGGTACATCCGTCAACGGAATCAGACGACCTTCAAGAGCCGTAAGCTGCGTCGGATGAGCAACGTAGTGCCACGGCGGTGGCGCTGGCTCTGGAGCATTGCGATCATTACCAATAGCCAGGCCAGCCGCTGCCGCTGCCACATGACCCGGACCAAGGATATCCCCGGCCCCACCTATAGCCGTAGAGGTGAACGAAGTGGCCTGAAGCAGTCCATCCTCATCCTCACGTCGGGCATAGGCCGCAGCCATCAGCCTGCCAATATTCTTGAGCAGCTCTCGGTCAGCGGTTTGCCGCAGACCGCGCTTGGTCAGAATGACCTTCAGACCAACCTCTGACGGGGTATACGATGTCTGGTCGTCCGAGAGTTCCTCGGCCTGCGCCAGATCCGTGCCGTCAATAAGGTTGCGAGCCGTCAAGCGGCCATAGTTGTTTATGTACTTGCTAGGACCTTCCCCTGCATTGAGAGGAATAACACGACAAAGTTTTCGCAGAAGCGGGGCCCACTCCATGAGGAGGTTGAACTCCGAAATAATCGTATTAGTCGATACGTTCAGAGCCTGACCCGTTCCTACACGTGAAACAGCCATTTAGGATCTCCTAATAAGGAACATCCTCACCGAAGCGAAGACGTTGTTCTCTCATCTGATTGTTGGTTATCTCACCGCTGATATGTGCTTGTTCAGCATCAGCGATAGAAGTGAAAGCCCTGCCGCCTACGCCACCTACAGCCGGGATCCTGTCCGTTTGCTGCTCCGCCCTCTGATCCGCAGAGAGCCGGCGGGTCGCATCCTGTACGCCCTTGCGGTAAGCCTTGGCAACGGGCTCGTATGGGTTGGCAATATTGTCAGTCCGAGGCAGTATCTCAACCAGAGTTGCCTGCGGAACCTGGTGTTGGGTTGAGGAATACCGAATGAGATTCAGCCTATTGTTCTCTGCACCAGCATGAACTAACTGCTTCTGCCGTGCATCATTGAGCCGTTTCTGGTGGCTAGCATCTATCTGCATCTTCATAGCTTCGGCCCTCATATTGAAGGCTTGCTGAAAGACGTTCCTCTGGTCGGGGTCTTCCATCTTCGCAATCTGAGCCTGAGTCTGGTCGTACCACTGTGCAGCCTGGGCCTCTTCACGATCCCGCTGGGCATTAAACTGGCTCTGAGCAGCTTGCTGGGTGCGTACAGATTCCTGCTGCCGGTAATAATTCAGCTCTTGGTTCTGCTTATCCACCGTTCCCTGCATCTCAGTAACACGTGCAGATACAGAGGCCAGGGTAGGCTCTTGAGACTGTACTTCCTGCTGGGCGGCTTCTTCTGGGGATAACTCAGGCTGTTCACCCGGAGTTTCCGTGGCCTGTTGTTCGCTATCAAGCGAGGAGATATGTTCATCAAGCGCATAGGGCTGCTCAGGTGTGACAGGAGGCTGCTGAGGGGGTGCCTCTGGTACAGCAGGAGCAGGAATATTGCCATTTGTTACTGGGGGAGCTGGTTGCGCCGGCGCAGGCGTCCCTGCATCGGGCGCTACTACGGGAGCATCAATCGCCATAGAACGTCACTGTCCTTTCGCATACGCCTTTGTATGCTTCGCCTGCCTTTCAGCAGACTACACCATGAATTTAGACTCTCAGTAGTGGGCTGTCAAGCTACTCAGCGCTGGCCTCTGTATACCCTGGGCCTGGGCAGCGGGCGGAATTCCCTGACATTGGGCAATTTCCGTGGCTGTGCCGTTCGTCCCAGTGTTTCTTGAGCTATCTTTAATTTCTCACGGATAAAGGCCAGGGCCTCATCTTCCCGTGGCACGTCCTTCTCCTGCCAAGCATCCATAAACTCACGATTAGTTACCTTGGTATCCCAGCCGACGTTATTCCGATAGGCATACCATTGGGCAAGGATGGGTTTATCTAGGGCCAGTTCAAAGCGGGCTATCCGAGCAGCAACGATGCCCTGATAGGCTTCAGGTTCGGCCTTGATAAAGGCGGTTTTCTGCCCCTTGGAGAGGCCACCATAAAAGTCATACTGGGGCGTCTTGAGAGCAGCAAACTCACCCTGTGCAGCACTCAGTTCATTAGCACGTTGCTGTAATCCAGCCGCTTCTTGGCCTGCTACTGCTACGTCACCCTCTGGAATACCCTGCACGTAGTCCCTGACCGTCGGGAACTGCTCCTCATCTCTGTCAAAGTAGCCGGCTATCTCTGGATTACTCGCTACGTACTCATCACGTGCCTTGTAGATTCTCTGTACGGCCTTATCTGTCCGGCCCAGCTCTTTCCGTTCCTCAGACCCACTTTCGGTAGCGTTGAGCCGGGCTAAGGCGGCTGGGTCGCCACCATCAAGGCTATAGAACTCATCAAACTCAGCGGACAACTCTCGTACCGCCGGATGGTCGAAGCGCTTCAAATACGCACTCAGACCAGGGTCAGCCTCCAGAAGCTCTAGCCGTGTCTGGTACTGGTCTTCCTTCTTCCAGTCCTCATATGACATTCCGGCCGGCTTGCGAGGCAACCTGCCCTTTGCTTCTCTGAGACTTGCCTCCCCAGGACTCAGGGTCTTAACTGACATTGGGAACAAGAACCGAGCGCCAGAAACCAGGCCAGACTCACGCTCAACTTCATCCTGGGCCTCTAGCCACAGTTGGCTTTCGGGATCATTCATAGCCCTGAGCATCGTAGGCTCGTCCAGCCCTTGCTCACGGCCCTTTTCGGCAATCCTGCGCCTGATGTTCCCATCGATGAAGATATTGCCAGTCACCGAGGTCTGCTCTACGCCCGGAATAAATGGGAGATTGGCTTCAGATAGGGCCTGGCCGACTGCCCTGACACCTGGCTGGAATATATGGCCTTCAGGGTCTATATCGGGCAGCTTTTGGCCGAATATCTCTTCTGACAGCTCTCTAAGACCACGATAAGCACGGGAAGCTGGCAAGATGTCTGACACTGGAGTCTCGCCAAATGCGCCGGCTGCCTGTAAGGGCAAGTAAATCTGGGGATACAGGGATATGCCTCCCATAAGACGGAGGAACGTCTGTATGGCCGCACCCACGGGTGTTGCTCCCTGCGGTCCTAGACGTTCCTCGCCTTCTTCAGGCTCATCGCCACCGCTCAGAATAAAGGGCTGGTCCACCTGAGTTGCTACCGAAAGGAAAGTCTTCATAGCGTCGGCTCGTAACTCAGTCTCGCCAATCTGCCCTATTCGTGCTGTTCGCTCAAAGCGCTGGGTCAGGCCACGTTCTTCTCGTTCGCCTTCGGTTTTGTCTACGTAATCCCGTACCTGGCGGGTCAGGGCACGACCGCCGGGGCTGGCTGCCATATGCTGGATATACCAAGGGATGTTCCTTGTCTGCCAGACAGTAAACGGTGACAGTAGGGATAACAGCCCATCGAGATTCGTTCTTGCTCCATAGTTAAAGAACACGTCACCCGTGAACTTGACAGCCCGATCATCCATCTTGTTGATCTCGGTCTGTAGTTCGCTGCCTAGTTGCCGTAAAGTATTCCCAACATCCTTATTTAGTGCCCGCGCCGTTGACGAGGTAACTGGCCCCAACTCTTGAAACTTAATGGTGAGCCATTCCTTGAAGTCCTCAGCCATCTCAGCAGCATCGTCTAGATGACCGGTGCGTTCACCCATCTTGCGGCCGAGAAGGGCTTCCATCGACTCGCCATACTGCTTCAGAACACTAAAGTCAGTCATATGGGTCAGATTTTCGTACTCTGCCCAGGTATTCTTGTGTCGGCCCACGAACCCACCAATGAGTGCCCCGACCTCCTCAAAGATACGCCTGTCCTTCTCTCTCTTCGCTGCGCCATAGCTACCACCCATCTCATCCCAAGCAGCCTTAGTGCGGGCCCAACTCGTGTGCTTGAGGATAGTGTCTTGAACTGTACGAGTTGTCTGGACAATATCATCGACAAGTGGGCCATGAGTGGGGGCCAGATCAGCACTATTTTTGATAGTGGCAGCTACATCTTGACCCAATTGGCCGAGTTCGTCCGCCAGATCACGGAAGTGATTCCACCCCATCACCTGCTCACTTTTAGGCAGGGCACGAGCCGCATTAGCTAATATCGAGTGGACACGGCCCATCTCTCGTACCGTCAACAGGACCTGTAGGGCAGCCGTGCCATCAGGGAACTGTTCAGCAGCCTGTAACATATCCCGCACACTTTCCCCGAAAGCCTGCCCAGTACCATAATCCGGCTTGCTAGCAAATGCCTGCCTGACATCATCTGCCTCTACATCGGCACGTCTCAGGTAATCATCTAGATTGGCGGTACCAGCCTTCAAGTCAGCCCGTAAGCTACGGAGTAGCCCTTCATAGCCAGGGAAATCGACATCTCCGAAACGTATGTGAGCAGGCAGCTCTTCACCGGCTAGATGCCGGAATTCTTCAATGAAGTCCTTGCCTGAGAAGTCCATATGGCGTAGCTGGCGAGTCAGGGCCTGTACCTGGGCTGGATCTGCACCGGCTGCTACCAGGCGACGTTCAGCATCCACCAAGAAGCTATTGCGTATGCCGGCCCAGTCATCACCGAGGGACTTGTTATAGGCCATAACCCTGAAAGAGCCCTCAATGGTTTCGCTTTTAGCAGTACCCCAGCGAGAGAAGGGCAATAAACCCTTACCCTCTGGTAGCTGGGTAATTGTTAATCCAAAACCACGTGTTCGCTCAATACCAGGCCCTAGCCCCAGGTTCTCAGCGAGATTGCGATGACGCCAAGGTACGAGCCCATAGAATAGGGATTTCACCGTATTGTCCAGGGTGTTCGCAGCGTGATATGACGGGTTCAAGGGCAACCAGGCTTCTTTCCATAGCTGGTTCATCCCATCCCACAACTTTTTTAGGCCGAACCCTGCGTCTTTAGCACTAAGGCCCTGATCTTTCTGCTCCGCCCGGCCTATATCGGCTAACAGTGACTGCCTGGCATTCTCATCGAACCGAGTATCAAGATTACGGAAGAACTTATCTGCAATAGGGCGGATATGTTCCTGTTCCAGATACTTGCGACCCTGCTGACTTAGTGACACGCCAGGATCTAGATACTTATCAGCCAGCCAACCCTTAGATACCTGCACATCTGGGAGGCCAGGTAACACGTTGATGGCCCGGACTCTTGGGAGGCCAGGTAAGAAGTTGCCAAATTGCAGCTCCAACTCCTTGGTCGTTCTATCCGCAACAAGACTACGGTGGTAATTCTCACCACGCTTGGACAACTTCGTGAGGCCAGACGCCTTCAAAGCTGCCCCCATGCCCTTTAGTGGGGCTATGAAGGGCAGTCCCGGTGCCATTGCCGTCCATTCAGCCGCCTTTCGCAAGCCGGCGGAACGCAATACCTTCGCAGGAATAGTCAGCCCGGCTGCAATCCAAATAGTAGGGTCAGTGAAAGTGTCGTAAAGAATCTCGGCCGGCAGGGTATCCATCCTGATCTCTAGAGGGCCTATATCGAAGTCAGGGATAGCAGCTTGTTCTACAAGTCCCTCTCGGAACTGCTCACCACCACGCTTGAGTTGTGTAAGTTCCGTAGGACTGGCCCCGAAGGGATCGGTGCCGGTACGGATGGACTCTACTGCCACCGGCGACACTTCACGTGGGATAAATGAGAGGACATCCAGCCCGGCGTTTGCGAGGGCCCCGGCTATACCTGTAGCTGCTTCCGGGAAGGGCTTGCCTAGATGCTGTCCTATGTCCTGTCTGAAGTAGTCAACGCCACGCTGTAGATTGCCTAAAGGATCTTCAAAGTATGAGGGGGCAGGATCGAGGGTGCCTGCCCCCACGGAAGAGAGTGCCGGCGTGGGGGAGACTTGCCCACTACCGGCCCGCTGCGCTAGTAGTTCGCTTCTGATTCTCCTGTATTCTGCAACCTGTTGCGGATCGTCCCACCAGGCCATTAGCGACCGCCGGGGGTCTCAGCCTGGGCCTGAAGTTGCCTAAGAAAGCGACTATAGCCAGTAGGCAGGTTGCCCGGCGGCCTCCTAGGAGCCGGTTGCAGGGGGGCTTTCTCAGGCCTCCTAGGAGCCGGTTGCAGGGGGGCTTTCTCAGGCCCAGGCATATCCGGCATCAGATCAGCATATTTTTTGTTCATAGGTGGACGAAGCCTAGGGTCGCCATACTTATTGGCTGGCTGAGGAGGCATATTCGGCAGGGGGGATGGCTTAAAGGCAGGTGGACGAAGCCTGGGGTCGTCATATGCCCCAGGGGATCTATCCATCGCCTGGCCGCGTATATACGGATCTACATAGCGGCTGATGGGTTTGGGTTGACGAAATGGATTTGGCATTATCTATTACGTTCGTTCGGAGAGGGAGCCTGGGCTTCAATATCACTGAGCCCTAATACGGCATCAATAGCGGTCTTGCCAGAAATCGGGTCTGTCATAACTAATTGAAGCAGGCGACGGAGGACTTGCTCCGGTATCCCAGGTAATGCGGCATCGACGGCGGCCTGACGTTCAGGGTCTACATGTTTCCAGGCACCACTTGGGTACATTACCCCTCCGGCATCGGTCGTGTCACCCTCTTCTGAGCCTACTATGGTGCGAACTGTATCCCAATCCGAGTTCAGAGGATCTGTCATAACTAACTGCATTACCTTACGCAACATCTCCCGTGGGACAACTCTGCTAATGGCTGGGTCGCCAGGAGTCTGCCTTCGGTCCGTGCCCAATTGCGGCTCCTGCCGGCCCTCTGCGTTTGTCCTGGACCACCCAGGAGGCCGGCTGACGGGATTCAACTCCTGGCCCTCGGCTTGTTCCTGTGGAGTTCTGTAGCCTGCTATCAAAGCTGCCACCTCCGCAGGAGTTAGATCTGTCTTATCAGTCATGCCTGGAAGACTTCTAGTCGGCTTATAGCCGCCTTGGAAGAACCAGGGGGCGAGGTTCTCAGAGTGGGGTGTCCCACCGCCGACCAACGACGGCCCAAAATAAGAATATTCACCAAGCCCCGCGTCATGCCGGGAGGAATAGTCCCAACCGCCGCCACCTGGGAGGGCATCGACCCAAGAGGGTAGATTTGTGGGAGTTTGTTCATACAGCTCCCCTCCCGGCCGGAGAGAAATAGGAAGCTCCCACAGCCCCTGGGCGGGGAGTCCTAGGGTTCTCTGTCCCATACCCACCGCGAAATCTACGGCCCCACCGAAACGACTAATCAAGAATAGCGACATACGTCCGGCGAACACCAGGGCCTCGCCAATACTACCTGCCAGGTTGCTCCCCAATGTCACTGCCGGCAGGTTGCTCTGGTCCTCGAGATGCTCCACTACGTTCACAAACTCCCCGAAAATCTCCGCACCCGTAGTGTCTTCAGTCAATGCCTTGACGAAGTCCCCAGTGTATTCTGTTAGGGGGCTGCCGAATTGGACCCCCAGCCCGACGCCACTCTCGATGAATAAGCCGGCATCAATAGCGGCCTGATCTGTAAACTGACGTGCCTTTATACCCGCCTCGGTGCCGGCTGAGGTAGTCGTAGGCGTCCATTGTCCAGGCTTAGTCAGATCGACGTAGGACTGGTCGCCTAGTTCGTTCGCCCCAGGCCCAGTCTGGTCCGGCACAGGTGCGGTGCCCCAAGGGCCGAAAATCTCTACATACTTGTCATTTATCCAGGCCTCGAAAGCCCCGGGGATGGTTCCATCCCCCACTCCCTTTACGACACTTTTAACATCAGCCACGGCTTGTTCAAGATCAACATTCGTAAGGGATCCCACCGCAAGGCCTACTAGGGTTTCAATCGCCCCCCGCCACTCAGGGGGGATCCCTTTAAAAACCTCATCGGGAATTTTCTCGATCTCTTTGTACAGAGCTTCGGCGTCTTCCCCTTCAAGCCAGTTCGTAACTACGCCTACTCCTTCCTTAGTCAAACTGCCTACTGGGTTAAATAGACCCTGCCCCAGAGCCCATAGCTGTTCTGGCGTTAGAGGTGGGAAGTTCCATGTCGAGGCGGAGGCAGGTAACCCTGCCTCCAGCGTCTCGTGAGGGTAGGTGAGGGTAGAGAAATCGGGATCCTGGGCCAAGCCCAGAGGAACTGTTTCCCCAGTAGCCTTATCCACAACCGTCGCACTTCCCTCGTAACTCACCTCTCCGGTACGGAATCCAGCCTCTTGAGTGGGTAGGTCAACTGGGGGCTCGCCACCAACTAGGGAGGCATTCGGATCGACTCCACCAGGCCATAGAGTGGACCAGACCGGTTGCCAGGCGTCACCGACAAGAACTCTCTCGTTAGTTGCCGCGTCCATCACCGTGTCCGTTGACCCTGTGAATTCGTTCTCGCGCCCTCCCCCAACCTTAGTCACATCCCAGTAGGGCAACTCGCCTGGGACTGGTACGAAGTCCGGTTGCGACACTTCACGTTCGACGACACGCTCATCCCCGGCAGAAGCCGTCTCTTGCTGGATAGTTGCTGCAATGGCCGGGGCCATCTGGACGTTCGGGTGATTGAAGCTGTAGGGGTTGATGCCTAATGCTAACTTGGAGTCCACCCAGTCATCAATAAAAGCCACCCGTTGCTCATCGGTGAGGTTCTTGGTCAGTTCATCTATCTCGTCCCGCATGCCCTGCCGCCGCGAGAAGTTAAACTGCCACGGTGCGCTGCCTGGCCCAGCCGTCATGAGCTGATTCATGCTCAGGGTAATCAAGTCATATTCAGGCGTTCCACGAGCATGCTGGTTGCGTTGCTGATCCCAAGCATCGAACTGGCGAAAGCGGCCCTCTGGGGTTGATATATCCATCGTGGTGTACCAGGGATCGGGCGTAATTTCCAGCCACTGATCCGCTGGCATGTCCCCCTCTATCCGGCTAAGGCGAGGTGCGAACTCAGGAACACTAGAATACTTGGCCCCAGGGCTAGTTAGACGCTGGCCGAGGGATTTATCCTCGAAATAGTGCCGTTGCCAGTCCTCACGAGTAATGGGCCGGCCCTCTAGCTCAACGAACTTCTGGGACCACTGCCAGTCATCGTAGTCAACTTGCCCAGCCCGCCGGCCATGTATATCAAAGAAGTCTTGCTCCCACTCAGCAGTCGCAGGGTCTTGCTGAGTGGGTGGTTTGAAGGTGTCAGTCGGCATTACTTTACCCTTCGTAATCTGGGGTTGGCCCTTTTAGCCCTCGTACTGGCCTTTCTCGAACTTGCTGCCAGTATCGCATCAGCACTCTTTTTACTCACACCGGACTTTTTCTGGATATTTTTAGATACAGCCTTAAACCCTGGGTGTTTCTTTTTGCGGGCAGTTGCCCGTGCTTTAGTGGCGGCCTTCCTGCCGGCTGCATCGTAGCTAAACTTCTTAGAACCTACCGTCGGCATCTCACGCTCCTATACTCGATTCCAGACAACCTTTCCTCAATCATCGGAATATACGGCGCTGCCGGCTAGCGAACTGAGACGGGTTCACGCCTCGCTCGAAGGGATTCAGGCGGCCAACGAACTGGTCCGGGTTAAACTGGGCAAAAAAGTTGGCAGCGCCTCCTTCACCCTCCCCCACCGGGTTCTGAAGCTCGAACGCTTCATATGCCCCCTTTACTGCACCCGGATTCCTTAGGAACGCATTCCTATACTTGCCCAGGAAGGGGGAAATAGCCTGCAACCCACGGGATGTATCCGTATTGAATAGGCTCTCAAAATCAGTCACACCTTCGTCACCAGGGAAAATTTGTCCGATACCGCCGGCACTAAATGGATTGGCCCATGTGGACTGAGGGGTGGTGACAGGTGCAGGTGTAGGTGTAGACGCGGCAAGAGCAGACTGGTGATCTAGCTGCGCTTGCCCCAGTTGCGTCACCAAACCCTGCATTTCCGTGTTCAGCGCCGTGCCTGGTCCGATTGATCCCACCTGCGCCGTTAGGCTATCTACTCTTTGTTTCAGTTCATCCAATGTAGGTGGAGCCGCAGTTGCCGGGGTATCCGTGACAGGTGTGACAGGTGTGACAGGTGTGACAGGTGTGACAGGTGTGACAGGTGTGACAGTGGGAAGCGGAGCTGGAGGTTCAATGTACTCCCCACGCTCCCTCAGGGCAGAAATAGCCTGCGGCGAAAGATCTAGGCCCAAGTTGGGGCCCAAATCCATCGTTGCATATATTGGGTTGGTCTTGCGGAGGAGGTAGCCTTCGATGTCCCGGTTAAGGTTGTATGCATCGACGTCAAACGATGGCCTTATTGCCATTATCTACTCCCCTATCGGATTGCCAGGTCGAGTTCTAACAAAACGCGAAGGTGTACCACTGTCTTATACATTCCTAACCGGGAAAAGGTGGGGATTCGTATTGGGATACTCTGACGCCTCTACAAAGCTAGGCCAGTAGCCATAGGAGTTCCGGAATGCCTGTGCATTGTCCTTCAAGGAATCTACCGTAGCTTGTGTGCCTGGGTCCGGAGAAGGCTCAGTCCAAGTACGTTCTTGCTGGGCAAGCACCTGGGCTACGCTCCAGCCCTGGATCTGGTCGGCTATTTCCGGATGCTCCAGCTGCAACCGGGCCAGGGCATCAGGATTTCTCTGGCCAATTACCTCGATATAGTTGTCTTCGGGGGACATGCCAGACTGTTGCCAGAGATTGGGATCCACATTCGTATATTGGGCAAGATCTGGTGGTAGATCCCACTCCGCAGTAGTTCTTGGAACGCCAAATATCCTCTGCACTTCACCAAAGCCTGCTTGTCCCTCTAAGCCAGTACCAAGTGCCCCGGCCTGTTCAAGTTGTCTCTGTCTCCTGGCCCGTCCGACCATAGACGTGGGGGCGGCACCTGCCTGGAACGTCTTGGTTAGCTGAGTAGGCGTCAGCCCTGATAAGTAATCCCATGCCCCTTCCCCTACACCACCGCCCCCACCTGGTTGGGCACCCAGTAGTTGTGCAACATCGCCCTTCTTGGCAAAGGGATTACCTCTTGACAGGGCACCACCCAGGTCATCAGCGCCAAGCAAAAAGTCTGTAACACTTGCCACATTTTCGCCCGCTTCAGGATCTACACCACGAGCAAGCTCTCTTAACGTCGCTCCACCAGTTAGGCCACCGTAGCCGGCCGCCCTTTGGAACTGCTGCCTGCGCCAGGGAGACAGGCCCTTACCGGTGCCCATAGCGCCAAACAGCGCATTTACTATGTCCGTTTGAGAAGCACCGCCCGTTTCCAGGCCAGACAGGTATTCGCGCAGAGATTGGCTTTTGCCTTCAACGTCGGGCTGGGTTTGGTATGTACTGAAGAAATCTGTTAGCCAACCCATCTAATAAGGCCCCCTGCCATTTGTTCCTACCTGCGGCATAGGTCGTTGCCCCTCCAACGGAGGTGGCTGTGCTATCTCGCCCTGCCCCATAGCCTCTGGCGGGACAACTTGTGCTGGAGGTTGGGGAGGTTGGGGAGGCTGAGGAGGCTGAGGAGACGGCGTTAGCTGAGTAAAGGCTTGCAGGTCGGCCATTCTGCCCAATTCAGCGTTTGCTTTAGCAATATTGACCTTCGCCACCTCTGGGTTCAGGTTCACCATTTCAGCCAAAAGCCGCTGCATGACTCCTTTGGGGTCGGCCGCAACCTCGTCGAACTGCCCTGCCGCTATCTTCAGGCTATCCTCGATGCCAGTCATCGCCACCTGTTTCGCTTGAATAGCCATAGCCATAAGACCCATCCAGTCCTGGGGCGTAATATTCGAGAGCG
>Ga0310345_10002840_pt1 | contig 17026 bp, 15 predicted proteins | sample HC15DNA20500_MG_FD_204667 | JGI IMG/M metagenome (GOLD analysis project Ga0310345, IMG submission 204667) | Marine microbial communities from station ALOHA, North Pacific Subtropical Gyre - HC15-DNA-20-500_MG | ecosystem: Environmental > Aquatic > Marine > Oceanic | place: Pacific Ocean: North... | reverse complement strand
GATCAATTTTGGCTGCTTCCATAACACTTGCTGTAGAAGAACCAAACTCGGCCGGAGCCATGCTGTACCCGATGAAGAAAATAGCTACTAAAACTAATACTCCAATTCCACCTTTGATCAATGACTTAGGATTTCCAAAGGCATTGACCAGGTTCATTACTATAGCTGCTACAATGGCTACTCCAATAAGGATGTAAGCCGCATATAGCCCTATATCAATCCACTGTTCCTGATCCATATTTAATGTCTTTTAAGATGGAAATTATTTAGAAAGGTTGTGCTTCACTAAAAGGTCTACCAAAGAGATAGATGCATCTTCCATTGAGTTAACAATAGAGTCGATTTTAGAAACACAGTAGTTATAGAACAACTGAAGGATAATCGCAACGATCAAACCAGCAACTGTTGTTAAAAGGGCTACTTTAATACCACCAGCAACCAATGAAGGAGAGATATCTCCCGCTGCTTGAATAGCATCGAAGGCATCGATCATACCAATTACAGTACCCATGAAACCAAGCATTGGAGCAAGAGAGATGAATAGGGAAATCCATACAAGACCTCTTTCTAGTCTACCCATTTCTACAGATCCGTAGGCAATAACTGATTTCTCAACCATTTCAATACCTTCAGACATTCTCATCAAACCTTGAGTAAAGATAGATGCAACTGGGCCTCTAGTGCTCTTAGTTACTTCTTTAGCAGCTTCTACTCCTCCTGACTCAAGAGCGTCTTCAACTTTGCTCAAAAGCTTAGAAGTATTAGTAGTTGAAAGGTTTAAGCTGATGATTCTTTCAATAGCGATTGCTAAACCAAGAATCAAACAGATTAGAGGGTAAACCATGAACGCAGGGTCACCTTCAATGAATTTGTCTTTAACGATTTGATCGAATGATTTTTCCTCTTCCATGTCTGACTCCATGTCATAACTAGGAGATTCTGGGTAGGTGTCCTCAACAGCAGCTTCAGTAGCAGTAGTGTCCGCATCGTCTTGAGCAACTGCATTAAATCCGAAGGCGAAGATACCCAGGATCATCAGTAAAGAGAATAACTTTTTCATAGTCTAGTTTTGATTAATAAAGGTTAAAACGGTTTCTAAATTATTAATAATTATTATTAAAAGAAATTATACTTAAAACTTTAGTTGATAACTGAGGGGAAGGCTCCAAAAACATCTGCTTTATCACCTTGTCCGCCAATTCTCCTCTAATTGCGGAGAGAGAGGGATTCGAACCCTCGATACCCTTTAGAGGGTATACACACTTTCCAGGCGTGCTCCTTCAACCACTCGGACACCTCTCCCTTAATCTTCTGACGCTTCTCGCAGGGGAACAAATAAATTAATAATTATCTGTCCATGCAAGCCCATTTTTGTTTTTGTAAGACACAAAAAATCAGTTCATTTCGCCCCTTATGGGAGTCCTCAGGCATTTTTTTGCATCGCGCAGATTAGAGAACCTAGCCAGCACATACATCATCTTTGCGGTGGCTGCTTCAGAGGTAAGATCGTGTCCACTTACTACTCCAATTTTATCTAACTCACTGCTTGTCTCATACTTACCATGCATAACTCTACCCCCGTTACACTGAGAAACATTGAGTATAAGCTTGCCCATTTTGGCACTTTCTCTTAGCAAATCCAGAAACCATTTTTCATTTGGCACATTGCCAGATCCGTAGCTCTCAATAATAACACCCTTTACAGCATCGGCTAAAAGAATACTAACAGCGGTAATTTTATTTAATCCTGGAAACAGTTTTAACACCACAACATTATTGTCCATTTCAGGATTTACCCTTACAAAGTCTTTGGCGTATGGCTTTAAATACGACCATTGATAATCTATTGAAATACCAGCTTCTGCTAAAATCGGGTAATTTTCAGATTCAAATGCATCGAAATGTTGACTCTCAACCTTCTTTGCACGGTTCCCTCTTAGCAATACATGGTTGAAAAAAATGCATACCTCTGTAATAATTGGTTTGCCATTCTTCTTATCTGCAGCAATTTCTAGTGAGGTTACCAAATTCTCAGTGGCATCTGAGCGTGGCGAAGCAATTGGCAATTGAGCTCCTGTAAAAATTATTGGCTTGTTCACTCCTTCTAACATAAAGCTCAGCGCTGAAGCAGAATAAGCCATAGTATCGGTTCCGTGAAGAATAAGAAAACCATCGAATTGATCGTAATGGTCATAAATCAATGACGCTAAAAGCTGCCAATGCTCTATATGTACATTAGAAGAATCTATTGGCTCCTGAAAACTGATTACGGAAATATTGACTTGAAGCTCTTTTAGAACTGGAACTCTCTCTAGAATTTGCTCGAAGCCACAAGGCACCAAAGATCCTGAGTCATTGAAGTCCATTCCTAAAGTACCACCAGTATAGATTGTTAAAACTCTGCCTTTGGGACTTTTATGGAAGTCGAAATGCTCAATTGGTTTTACATCAATCATTGAATTGAAAAAGTTTAATGGCGTTAGATGTTGTCTGTGTCTTTAGGTCTTCTAATGACATTTGTCGGTAGTCGGCAATTTTCTGAGCAATCAACTCTAAAAAAGCGGGCTCGTTTCTTTTGCCTCTGTTTGGTGTTGGTGCCAAATAAGGACTATCGGTTTCGAGTACTATTCTTTCTAAATCTAACTCGGGCACTACTTTATCCATTCCTGCATTCTTAAATGTAGTCACCCCACCTAGACCCAAGTAGAAATCTAACCCAACAATTCGCTCGGCTTGCTCTGCTGAACCATTAAAACAGTGAAAAACCCCTGTAAGCTCATCGGTCTTAAGAGACTCTATCAGGTCAATAGTTAAGTCTAGTGACTCTCTACAATGAATAATAATGGGCTTTTTAAATTGCTTTGCCCACTCTACCTGAATCTTAAAGGCTTCAACCTGCTGATCTTGAAATGTTTTATCCCAATAAAGATCGGTACCCATTTCACCAATGGCTACGAATTCTCTTTTGCCAAGCCACTCCTCTATTATATATAGCTCTTTTTCAAAGTCCTTTTTAACCGAACAAGGATGTAGCCCCATGGTAGCGTAGCAGAAACTTGGGTTTCTCTCTTCCAGCTCCATCATTCCATCTATAGAGGTGTGATCTATATTGGGCATAACAATTTTCTCTATGCCTGCCTCTTGAGACCGCTCCAAAACGTGGTCTATATCTTCCTTAAATTGCTCTGCGTAAATATGGGCGTGAGTTTCAATCATATCAGAACTTCCTTCCTTTCCAGCTTACTTTTCCTTTGAACACTATTCTCAGCAACGCAAAAGTATCTAAAAGGCTGATAAAAAAAGGTTCGTACAAAAAGAGTTTAAACTTTCTATTGGTGTGTTTGTGCATCTGCCAATATTTAAGGCAAGTTGTAAAGTAGGCATAGCTCAAAATGAATAAGGCTAGGTCGATATAAGCAACGAATAGGGACAGTAAAAAAGGTACTACCCAAAGCCTTGCGAAGAAGGCTGGAACGGCCAATATCCAGTGGTGAGTAAAAACTCCATTCATCCATCGGCAGCGTTGCGTAATCATTTCCGAAAAAGTGAGTTGTGGCTGGGTTTCCGCAAATCCAGTTTGTTCTATGACTTGACTGGTTTGTAGTCCAGCCTTTTGAAACCGCTGCAGCAAGCCTAAATCCTCCACATCGGTTGGGCCTAAAGCTCGAAAGCCACCAACTTGATCATAGGCCGACTTGCGAAAGCCCATGTTGTTACCAAGAATTGAAATGGGCCTAATGGCATCGGCCATAGCTTTCATACTATGCAGCACAATTTGCCAATCGAAAAACTGAAGATGACTATAACGACCAACCGAAGCAATTTGAGTGTAACCACTTATTAACTGATTCTCTTGTAAGGCCCCCACCATTGTCCTTAACCAGTCAGGCTGAACTTCCATATCTGCATCTATGATTACCTGAAACTCGTCAGTACTCAGGTCGATCAACTGATTCAATACATTGGCCTTGGCAATCAGTCCCTCCTTCTCATTTTCAATCTTTACTCCTTTTATATGGTTGTGCCTTTTTTGGAAATGCTCTATTATATTCCAAGTGCTGTCTTCGGAATTATCATCTCCCACCAAAACCTGCATCGATTCTTGTGGGTAATTGAGCCTTAAGATTGAATCGAGACAACGCCTAAGGTTATGTTCTTCGTTTCTAGCACAAACTAAAACGGTCACTTTAGGGAGGTAACTTTCAGCTTTTGTCGAAGTCTTAAACTTCAACCTAAAGAACAGCATAAGGATTAGCTCAACTATAACCAGTACTGAATAAATTGAAACTAAAACACCTCCTACCACGCTCATAATGCTTCGAATCGATAACCCGCTTTTTCAAAATGTCTCAGATAGGCTGGCAGAACGGCTTTCAGGTTTGCCTCTGCCTTTACATTGTCGTGAAAAACTACAATCGACCCCTTTGAAGTGGCCGCGATGGATTTTCTGAGAATTATACTTGGATCGATGGTTTGATCATAGTCTTGAGTGAGCACATCCCACATTACAATTGTCTTATCTTTCAGTAGCGCTTTACGTTGAGCATTTGTAAGTCTACCATAAGGCGGCCTGAACAAACTAGAATTTGACTTATCAGTATCCAAAGCCTCATCGCATGCTAAAACATCTGCCAGATATACTTCTGCTTTGCTTCGCTTACCATTAATATGATGCTGAGTATGATTCCCCACAGAATGACCCTCAGCCAATACTCTATTATATATAGAGCGATTTCTCAAGACATTCTCTCCAACACAAAAAAAAGTAGCCTTAGCATCATACTCTTTGAGCACATCTAAAACCCATTCAGTTAGATTAGGAATAGGGCCATCATCAAAAGTTAGGTAAATTACTTTTTCAGTAGTTTTCACTTTCCAGAGAAGTCTGGGGTAAATGTACTTGGCTACAAATGGAGTTTTAAACGGAAGCATTATTGACCCTGCAAGATAAGAAAGTCAGGTCGTCAGTAAAGTTGCGCTCTTCAGAGAAGTTATAGAGCTCTTCTAATAGCTTAGCATGTAACTCTGATAGTGGTGTGTTGTGATTAGCCTGTAAAAACTCTTCTAATCTTTCACTACCAAACTCTTCTTCCGCCTTATTAAAGGTTTCGGTAAGACCATCAGTAAACAAGAAAAGTGAGAATTTATCTAAGTCTTCTACCCTTCCCATTTCTATAAAAGGAAGTGGTTCAAAGGCGCCAAGTACCGTTGTACCCACCGTGAGTTTTTCAACTTCTGGCTTGCCATTCATTAACAATGGAGGGTTATGACCTGCGTTGATGTACCTCAGGTCTTTCTTTTTGTAGTCATAAACTGCCAAAAAGAAAGTAATGAAATTCTCTCTATTGGCATTTTTACATAGGTGATAGTTCAGCTCATTAACAACAGAAACAGGATTATCGGCTGTTCTTGAAATGGTTCTTAAAACGGCCTGAAAGTTAGACATCAAAATAGCAGCAGGAATACCTTTACCGGATACATCAGCAATACACACCACAAACTGATCGTCTTGCTCTAGCGTTATATAATCATAATAATCGCCCCCTACCGTACGGCACGGCTGATAGTAAGCCTCGATATGAATCTTATCGTTATTAGGGAGATCTTTAGGGAAGAGGTAATTCTGAACGTTTTTGGCAATCTCCATATCGCGCTGAAGCGCCTGCTGCTCCAACTGCTTTCTGGCTAATCGTTTATTCTCAATGGCCACCAACATGATGTTACTCAAGGCCTGAATAAAGGTGGTGTCGACATTGATTTCAGGGCCTTTAGATTTCACAAATACGAAAGCCAAAAGCCTATCTTTATGTAATACAGGAATGATGATCTCGAACTCTTCGAAGCAAGAAACATCTAAATCCATCTGGTCGATGTAAGTGATTTTTCGAGCGCTCAAACAAGTTTGCCCCATTTTCACTTGCGTAAAATCTTGGGAAGTACCGAACTGCACCTTACACTCCCAATCTTCTTCCATTACAAACAGAGAGAGCTTTTCCATTTGAAGGTTCGCCCTTAGAGTAAATTCAAAGATTTTATAAAGATCCTCTTCCGGTAAGTTATTATTCACCGCCTGAGTGATCTCCATCAAGGCATTTACTTCGAGCTCCTTCTGAAAAAACTTAGTCTGTAATGAATTCTGATCCATTCTTATCTCCCGTTATGCGCCAACAAACCCTTCTTACTTGCCAGATAATAGTAGTCTTTAAACTCCACTTCAAAATTCAGTTTGTCTTCAAACACTTCATCATTCATATTGAATAAGCATTTGATATAGCCTTTCTGGAGAAGTGAAAACAGCACCTGTTTCAATTCTTCCTCCTCCATTTCTAACTCTTCAATTAAAAATGAAAATGGCTGAACAAAGTAAAGTTCATCTAACACATCGAATTCCTGATCCGTCATTGTCATAGTCAAGAATACTTTCTACCCTTCCATTGATATGAACCAAAGTTAGCAGCTATACCTATATAAATGGCATAAAGGGGATAGAATAAAAAGGAAATTATGAACGACAAAAAATTAGTTCGCTGCCCTAAATCGTGCCTTACTTGAAGCAGCAAAAACATCTCCGACATAAACTTGAGCCAAAGTACCCAAATACTCACCCTTGAAGCCATCGGGTCTGTTAAAAAGTTATAAATCAAGAAGCATTGAGCCAAGTTGACCAGCAGAATAAACAAAGCCAACACAATTGTACTCCATCGCTTATTGAATCTCCATTTACTAGCCCAGCGTTTTTTTTGATTGATCATTGAGCTCAATCTTTCAGCCCCTGCTGTCAAAACCACCGCCCGAGAATCTTTAGTAAAACGAATCGACCCTGGGTAACTAAGCTGAACCTTGTGCATGAAAAGCTCATCATCACCCGTTGGAATCTGATCTATCCCTCTATAGCCATCCAGTTCTTCAAAAACTATTTTTCGGAAAGCTAAATTAGCTCCGTTGGCCATAGTAGGCTTTTCCAAAAATGCACTTACAGCTGTTACTCCCATTAAGGCAGACATTTCAAGGCTTTGAAACTTTTGCCAAAAGCTTTGACCGGTTAAAACCACCGGACCTAAAACCATCTTGGTTTCATCCTCTTCAAACTGATTTAAAAGTGAAGCCAACCAATGCTCATTCATTTGGCAGTCTGCATCCGTAGTTATTATGAACTCGTTCGAAGCTTCGCTAATACCTAAACTAAGCGCTGCTTTTTTCCCTTCACCTTCGGTTACTTCCAAAACCTTAGCTTGTAGAGAATAATTCTTGAGTGCTTCGCGAAGCAGCTCCACACTCCTATCTTCCGAATGGTCATTCACAAAAATGAATTCGGCACTTTTAACTGACTGCCTTGAAAATGCTTTTACCAGCTTGACGAGTGTAGCTTCTTCATTTCGAAAAGGAATAATTACCGAACAAGGCTTATCTACCAATTCGAACTTATTTTTCTGCTTAGCCCATAGTATAAGCACTACGATGAGTAGCACCGACCAAAGGAACAAAACCGAATAAATAAGAAGCATGTGCGAAGAAAGAGCTTTCAATACCAAATTGAAAATTCGTCAGTTTGTATATTCGCTTTTCAGTTCAGAATGAAGCATGACAGGCAAATGTCATATGAATGTCGTGCGGAGAAAACCCTAATTAAAGAGCTTACTAGATACTTTTACAATGCAGACAGAAAAACATAAGATGATTGCTTCTGTAGTAAAAGAAAAGAGAACAGACCTTAACTACACGCAACAAGAGCTGGCCGATTTATGCAAGGTTAGCCTTAGGTCTATTCAGAGAATTGAAAATGGAGAGGTTTATCCGAGACAGTACACTTTAAATGAGTTGGCTAAAAACCTGAACTTCTCTTTAGATATTTTAAGCTCGAAGGAAAAGCCTGTTGAACCTAGTGCTAAAGGAAATCTGGCTAAAAAAAGGATAATCAGCTTAGCTTTTGTACTTGGCACAATCCTTTTATCGGCTGCTTTTTTAGCGCAATCGAGTCAGTTTCCAGAAACGAACTTTGAACTCTATCTTTTCTATACAGGAATACTAATTGTCTTAAGCCTTGGCTTACTCTTTCTGTGGAGAAAAAAACAGTAGCTTAAAATATTCTGACAATGATTGGTATTGTGGTGATTCTGGGAGTCTCTTGGCTTCTATTAGTCTTTATTCAAGAAAAGGATTTATCGGTTTTAGGTTTTCTTCCGCTTAAGAAAGCCCTAATACAGTTCAGCTATGGACTGGCCTCGGTCATGCTTATTCGCGCGATAATTCTCTTTTTTGAAGCGCAGTTCAAGTCCTTTGAGTTTACCGCTAACCCGGTATTTAATCCAGAAGAGTTATTCAGCTCATTTTGGTATCATTTCAAGTCGGCTTTAACAGAAGAACTAATGTATAGAGGAGCCCTTCTCTACATTCTAATACAGCGAATAGGTCCTAAAAAAGCCATTTGGATAACCTCATTGATCTTTGGAGTCTATCACTGGTTTTCCTACAGTATGTTTGGTGGCGCTATTGTACCGATGATTTACATCTTGCTTATCACGGGAGTTGCTGGCTTTGTTTGGGCCTACGCCTATCACAAAACCAATTCTATGACAATGGCCATTGGCATGCATTTAGGATCCAATTTCTTCCTTAGCCTTTTTCTGCCCAACCAACCTTATGGTGAGTTGCTTTATAGCATTACTGGAGTGGCAGAACTCTCGGAGTGGAACCAACTATATGTGGCACTGTTTTCTGGGTTAGGTCCTTCAATCCTTATGTTTTTTGCCATTAAGCTTTACTTAAAGATGGAAAAGAAGTTCAATGACTCGGAAAAAGCATTGACCTAGGCTTTTGCTTATATTGCCACCAATGGCAAAAGCGATTCAGGAAAAGATTATTCTAGGTATTGACCCCGGTACTAGTGTAATGGGTTATGGAGTGATTAAAGTGGAAGGAAAAAAGCTTTCACTGCTTCAATTTGGCGTCATTCACCTGAAGAAATACGTTGGCCATGAACTCAAACTCAAGAAGATTTTTGAATAGCAACCCCACAATAAAGGAAAGCAAAGGTTTGTAGGTAGCGAATCTAAAGGTTGGCCTCTTCGCCTGCTTAAAACTTATCCCAATAATGGCATTAATGCCTATTGAAACTATAATGCAGGATGAATAATCTACTACCTGAATTTAAAGATCCTTTACTGAAGCAAAGGAATGATCCATACATGGTAAAAGATTAGTTAAGCTTAGCTAAATCCATAAAGATTTGAAATCTTTAAACTATATTCAAAATACAATTCACTTGAAGGAGTCAACCGAAAATCCTGTAAGAGAGTAGGTAGAATAAACATCACACAAAATGACACAAATTGCACCAAGATTCTGGCAAGTGCCAGCATCCAATCAATTCCAATTTCCAGAAGTCAGTGACACTGACTTAATTTATGACCCCATTATATCGCGTCCTAATTGCGGGATTGCCTTTTCTGGTGGCGGTACAGTTTCAGCAGCTTTAGCTCCTGGCTTTCTAAAGGCACTGGAAGACTTAGATCTGATGAAAAACGTAAGATACATTTCAGGAGTATCAGGAGGCACCTGGGGCACAGCGGCTTATTGTTATGCCATTGACCAAGCTCACAGAGAAAACTACTTTGGCAAGAAAATTACCACAGAGTTAAAGTCCCAAACACTTGCCGATTGGCAAACTGCCGACATTGTCGGATCTATGACCCAGGCCTGCACTAATGCCCTCCTTGGACGCCTGACATTTGAAAGAGTGGCCTACACACACGAAGCCTATACTCGGGCAGTTGGTCACATTTTTTTGAAACCTTTTGATATTGATGGTACCAACAGCTACTTCTCCTCAGATCAAAAAGCAGTCAATAATATTACTCTGAGAAACCAGAGTCTGAAAACGGAAGACTTTATTACCCTCTACAGCCATGAAGACCAAAGTCAGAGTAGTCCATACTACATTATGAACGGATCTTTGCTTTCTCCTCCTACCAAAGATGCTAACCTCGCTTATGAGGCTTTTCCATTTGAATTTACTCCTTTATATTCTGGCTTAAAGGGCAACTCAGGGCCAGACTCTACAGGTGAAACTATTGGAGGCTACTATGTAGAATCTTATGGCTTTAATACTACTAATCCAACTGTAAATACTGAACAGGGCTGGGTAGATGTGGCAGAGGCATCGAACAAGTTCATATTGAGTAGCCCCGTAGGAACCAGCGGATCGGCATTGGAAAAGCTTCTTGCTCAAATAGAGTTTGCAGATGAGCTAACCCTTTTCCTCCCTCAATTTAACTATTGGAATCCCGCAGATTTAAATGAGAAGCAACCAACCGATGCACTCATGACTCAGCCTTATCTTTTTGGTGATGGTGGAATTTCCGAGAATACTGGCATCTCAGCCCTGCTTGCCAGAAAAGTGGAAAATGTAGTTCTTTTTATTACTGAGCCATATGACATCACCCCGGTATCAACCAAGAGCTGCGAACAAGGGCAACGCTATTTCGGATACAATCAAATGGCGCATCTTTTCGGAGCACCTTATTATAAAAAGAATGGAAGTGGAGAGCATGTTTTGGTAGACGCCTATCAGCCGTTCCAGAAATTCTTCAAGTTCGAAGATTACGCTGATGTACAAACTCAGTTGATCAACGCTAAAAAGAATAACGGGCCTGTAATAATTACCAAGACGCTTGAGGTTCAGCAGAACCTTAGATTTGGTATTGAAGGAGGCTGGAATGTAAACGTCACTTTTGTGGTTGTTGATACATGTGATGGCTTCAATCACTCTTTAGATTCTTCGGTTTACAGTAATGGCAAATTTGTACCTGAAGAGCTTGAAAACTTCCCAGCTGTCTGCACTTTTGGCCAAAATATGAAAGGAGATATTCCAACCAAGAGTGATCCACTCATTCAGTTAACACCTGCCCAAGCCAATCTTTTGGCTAATCAGGCCTATTGGATGATAGCCACAAGTGATATAGGAAGGTCTCAGGTTTCCAAAACCCTAGGGTAAAACCAATAATATAAATGGCAAATAGAAAAAGGTAGTGCATCGCTGCCTTTTTCATTTACCCATTTTGCACGTTATTGCACCAGAATGCAGGTGCAAAAAGAAAAAATAATTCTCGGTATTGACCCCGGTACCAGCGTAATGGGTTATGGGGTAATCAAAGTGGAAGGAAAAAAACTGACCCTGCTCCAGTTCGGTGTCATTCACCTGAAGAAATACGTTGGCCATGAGCTCAAGCTCAAGAAGATTTTTGAGCGTGTTACTTCTATTATCGAAGAGTTTCACCCTGATGAAGTAGCTCTGGAAGCACCTTTCTACGGAAAAAACATTCAGTCTATGCTAAAACTAGGAAGAGCGCAGGGAGTGGCTATGTCAGCTGCTTTAGCCCGAGACATCCCAATTACGGAATATGCTCCTAAGAAGGTAAAGCAATCAGTTACTGGAAATGGAAATGCTTCTAAAGAGCAAGTAGCTGCCATGCTTCAAACGTTACTTAACATTAAAGAGCTTCCTAAAATGCTCGATGCTACCGATGCGCTTGGAGTAGCCATCTGTCACCACTTCCAGAACGGAAATGCTCAATCTCGCTCCGCCAGTTGGAAGAGTTTTATCAGCGAAAATCCGGGCAGGGTGAAATAGGAAATTGGTGAATTAGTAAATCAGTATTATGTGCTCTCTATAAATATTTGCATCTCATTCCATACCTGTTTCGTATATTACACTATGAACTATCAAAATTTCATTGAAATCAGAGCAGATAAAAGATTTGGTAAACCCTGCTTAAAAGGCACCCGAATTTCTGTTTATGATGTACTTAATTGGCTTTCTAATGGCATGAGTAAAGAAGATATCAAAAATGATTTTGAGGAAGTTTCAGATGATATGATTGATGCATGTCTGGCCTATGCTGCTGATAAAGAAAGAAGACTAATCTCCGTAGCGTGAGATTACTCTTTGATCAAAATATCTCACCAAGAATTCTAAAACATCTACCTTCCGAATTTTCAGGCTGTACACAAGTCCGTTTTGTAGGCCTTGAAGATGAGGGCGATTTTCAGATTTTTCAATTCGCTAAATCAAATGACTTTTGTGTGGTCACTTTTGATTCAGATTTTGTGGATTTAAATACTTTATATGGCACACCTCCTAGAATAATCTGGCTTAACACAGGCAACTTGTCCACACAGAATATTTCAAGCTTAATCCTCAACAATATCCTAATCATTAGAAAATATATTGAAGAAGACACCGATAGTATTCTTGAGCTCATCAAATAATTATACCCTACTCCAATTGAAACTAAAAAGCCGCTCTGCAATGCAAAACGGCTTTTCTTCAACCAAAACTAACTAAAATTAAACTACTAACTATAACTATTTCTTAGTTCCAGCCACCTCCCAGCGCCTGGTAAACATGCACTACGGCATTCATTTGCCTTACTTTGGTCTCCACCAACTCAAACCTTGATTCCAAGGCATCTCTTTGAGTCAGCAAAACCTCCATATAGTCTGCTCTGGCAGATCTAAATAAGTTGTTTGAAATGCTGATCGACTCGGTAAGTGCATTCACCTGCTGCTCCTTCAAATCATAACTTTGCTGTAGGTTCGAAATATTAGACAGCTGATTAGCCACTTCGATATAAGCGTTCAGCAGAGTTCTTTCATACTCATAAACTGCTTGAATCTGCTTGGCATTTGCATTCTGATATTCAGCTTTAATGGCTTTTTTGTTAACCAATGGGGCCATTAAGTCTCCTGCTAATCCAAAAATCATAGACTCCGGAAAACTTATCAGATGTTTAGGACTGATCGCGTTGAGACCGATGCCTCCTGTTATTCCAAGCGATGGATAGAAGTTAGCTCTAGCTACTTGGATATCTAGCTTGGCTGCTTCTAACTCCAATTCTGCCTGACGAACATCTGGACGGTTCTGAAGCAACTGGGCAGGAACCCCGGCTTGAATAGTCGCTGGAACCAATTCATTAAAATCAGCTGTACTTCTCAAAACCGACTGAGGGAATCGCCCCACGAGAAAGTTGATCTTATTCTCGGTTTCAACAATTCGCTGTTTAATATCGAATTGCAAGCTTCTCGTATTGAAAACTTCGGCTTCAAATCGCTTCACCGCCAACTCCGTAACTTTGGCTGCTTGCTTCTGATATTTCACAATCTCCAAAGCGTTACTCTGAATCTGGATGTTCTGATTCACAATATCCAACTGCGTATCTAAAGCCAATAGCTCATAATAAGAGTTAGCGATCTCTGCAATCAGATTGGTCACCATAAAGTTTCTACCTTCAACAGAAGCTAAGTATCTGGTTAAAGCAGATTTCTTAGAAGTTCTGAGTTTTCTCCAGATATCTACTTCCCAATTGGCAAAAGCGCCTACCATGTAATCGCCAAGTGGTTCAGGAAACTCCTCTCCTTCATCCACTTCCAAGTTATGTTCAACAGCACCATTACGGGTATATCTCCCCACTTTATCAACTCCCAAACTTGCTCCTAAATTCACAGAAGGCAGATACTCCCCCGTTTTGGCACTTACTTCGTTTCTGGAAATTTCAATTTCCAGAAGCATAATGTTTACCTCTTGGTTGTTGTTTAGTGCCGTATCAATCAACGAGACCAAATAAGGGTCTGTAAAGAACTCTCTCCACTTCATTTGAGCGGTATTCGTAGTGTCCTGAGAGCCTACAAAGCTCTCAGGAACTGACGAATTAGCCGCCTTTTCGACCAAAGCAGGAACCCCGCATCCCGATAAGACTAAGGTCAGACAGGCTATTCCTACACATTTATTTATATACTTGTTACTCATGATTATCTCTCTTCAGTTAATGGTCTGTCATGTTCATCGCGAATGAGCTTTCTGCCCTCAACCATTTTGGCGAAAATGTAATAGAGACCCGGAATAATGATGACTCCGAAAATGGTACCGAATAACATTCCTCCCATGGCTGATGCACCAATGGTTTTGTTTCCAATAGCTCCAGCTCCTGTAGCTCTAACCAGAGGAATCAGACCAGCCACAAAGGCAAATGATGTCATCAAAATAGGACGGAAACGTACTTTAGCTCCTTCTACAGCAGCCTCAAAAATGGTAGAGCCTTGCCTGTGTTTCTGAATGGCAAATTCCACGATCAATACTGCGTTTTTACCCAATAGACCTACCAACATGATCAGTCCAATCTGAGCATAGATGTCATTGTCTAAGCCCATAAGTTTAAGCAATAAGAATGAGCCAAACACCCCAACCGGAAGTGAGAAGATTACGGCCAAAGGAATGACGAAACTCTCATACTGAGCGGCCAAAACCAGATAAACAAATATGAGTACGATGATGAAGATGTAAACTGACTGATTTCCACTCTGTGCCTCATCGTAAGAAAGACCTTCCCAGGCAATGTCATACCCTTTTGGCAGAGTCTCAGCAGCAACTTCTCTAATGGCAGCTACAGCCTGAGCTGTTGTATAGCCTTTAGCCGGAAGCCCTCTAATGGCCGCTGAGTTATACATGTTGAAACGGGTGATCTCATTCGGCCCCTGCTTTTTCTCCAGCTTCATAAATGAAGAGTAGGGCACCATCTCTCCTTCTTCATTCTTAATGTACATGTTCAATACATCAGAAGGAAGCTTTCTAAACTCAGGAGCAGACTGCACATAAACCTTAAAGAATCGGCCAAAACGAATAAAACCTTGTTCATAGGTACTACCAATCATAATGTTCAGGTTCTCCATAGCTCTACCGATGGACACACCTTTCTGCATAGCAGCTTTATTGTCTATAACCAATTCATACTGAGGGTAATTAGCCGCAAAGAATGTAAACAAACCTGTCAATTCTGGTCGTTTCCCTAAGTCTTCCAGAAACTGCTGGTTGATCTTATCGAAGTCCAGATAATCAGTATTCATGTTCTTATCGAGCAACCTCATGGAGAAACCACCTGATGAACCAAAGCCAGGTACGGCTGGCGGTTCAAAGAATTCTACAATAGCACCCAAACCTTTAGATTCCTCTTCCAGCTCTTCCATTATTTCCTTCACGGAATGTTCACGATCCGACCAGTTTTTCAAGTTGATCAAACAGGTACCGGCATTGGAACCTCTACCTTCTGTCATGATCTCGTAACCAGCCAATGAAGAAACCGATTCTACACCTTCAACTTCCTCAGCAATCTTCTGCAGCTGTTGAGCCACTTGGTTGGTACGCTCAAGTGTTGAACCCGGAGGTGTCTGTATAATGGCATAGATTGTTCCTTGATCTTCCCCAGGAATGAAGCCCGCAGGCAAGGAGTTGTTCACGAAATAGACTCCAGCACAGAAGCTAACTAGAATAATGAAAGTAACCATTCGCTTACTTACAATATTCTTTAGCAAGCCAGCATACCTACCAGTAAACCTATCGAATCGTCTATTGAAAGCATCGAAAGCTTTGGCCATAGGACTTTTCTTCCTCTCCTTTCCATGATTGTTTTTTAGAATCATAGCACACAATACTGGAGTAAGAGTAAGTGCTACAATACATGACAACACAATTGAAGAAGCCATGGTGATTGAGAACTGACGGTAGAAAACTCCAACCGGACCTGTCATGAAAATCAATGGCACGAACACCGCTGTCATTACCATGGTAATGGCTATGATGGCCCCGCTAATTTCATGGAGAACCTCTTGCGTGGCCTTATACGGACTCAGGTCCTTAGCGTGCATCTTTTCATGCACAGCCTCCACCACTACAATAGCATCATCTACCACAATACCGATGGCCAAAACCAGAGCGAAAAGTGTAATTAGGTTAATAGACAGCCCAAACATCTGCATAAAGAAGAAGGCTCCTACCAGCGAAACGGGTACCGCTAAGGTTGGGATCAAAGTTGAACGCCAGTCTCCAAGGAAGACGAAAACCACGATAGCCACCAAAATAAAGGCTTCTCCAAGGGTATGAATTACCTTTTCTATAGAGGCATCCAAGAATTGAGAAACGTCATAACTGATTTTATAATCAACTCCCGGAGGGAACGTTGCTTTCATTTCTTTCAGCAGAGCCTTCACCTCATCGATTACTTCGCTGGCATTACTACCATAGTTCTGCTTCAGTACAATTGCTGCGGAAGGGTGACCATCCAAGTTTGAATAGATATCGAAGAATTCACTACCTAACTCAATCTCTGAGATATCGCCAAGTGTAATACTTTCTCCCTCCGAGTTGGCTCGAATGATAATGCTCTCGTATTCTTCCGGCTTATTATATCTACCCTTATAGGTCAGTACATATTCTAGCGACTGTGCTTCAATACCCGAACTTTGCCCTATTCTACCCGGCCTACCAAGAATACTTTGTTCTTGCATGGCCTCCATTACCTCTTCAACAGAGATATTATAAGCTCTCATCCTATCTGGGTTTAACCAAACACGCATAGCGTACCTACGGCTACCCAAAATTTGAGCTCTAGCCACACCATTAATCCGCTGAATTTCAGGAATCATGGATACTGTAGCATAGTTGAAAAGGAACTTCTCGTCTATCTGCTCATTATCTGCATACAAGTTCACATACATAAGCATACTTGGCTGAATCGGTGTAATGATTACCCCCTCTCGCTGAACTAGTTCCGGCAAGAGGGGCATTACCTGATCGACCCGCGTCTTGACTTGTATAGTAGCCATATTGGGGTCAGTGCCCGGTTCAAAAATCACATTCAGTGTTGCCTCACCTGCACTGGTGGCATCTGTAGACATGTATCGCATACCAGGAACACCATTAATAGCATTCTCTAGCGTAATCAGAGTAGACTGAACCAAAACATCGGCACTTGAGCCCGGATAGGCTATGAAAATACTGACAGTTGTTGGTGCTATTTGCGGGAATTGGGAAATGGGCAATTGCTTGATTGCCAGAGACCCAACAAAAAGTATTACGACCGAAATCACGACAGCGAAAACCGGCCTGTGTAATATTCTATTAAACATCTTTAAGATTTTTTGGTCTCCGAATTATTCTGAATAGAGTTCCAGATTTGATATGGCCTTAATTGGCTCA
>Ga0310345_10002839_pt1 | contig 17027 bp, 33 predicted proteins | sample HC15DNA20500_MG_FD_204667 | JGI IMG/M metagenome (GOLD analysis project Ga0310345, IMG submission 204667) | Marine microbial communities from station ALOHA, North Pacific Subtropical Gyre - HC15-DNA-20-500_MG | ecosystem: Environmental > Aquatic > Marine > Oceanic | place: Pacific Ocean: North... | reverse complement strand
TCTTTTAAAAAATAAAACCTTACTTCAGCATTGGGTTTGTATTTTTTAAGACGATTAATTAAGGTTTTAACTGTACTCATTGTCTACTCCTATTTTTGTTTCGGTTTATTTGAGGATGCCGAGCTTTTTTTTTGCGGGTATCGGTACTTGCTCGGCACCTGGACTCAAATCTTTTGGAAATGTTCTTCTCACTCTCGTAGTGTATTTCTGACATGACTATTTCATCTTCCCAATTAATGCCCTGTCTGTCGCAAAAATGATGTAAATCAGTTACTACGTCAGCAACCCTATAATACTGATTTCCTTTGTCTTTTTGCTTACCCAAAGACAAGGCTTTCTCAATTCGTTTTGCTCTTTTCTCATCTTCCATATCTAACTCCTATTTTTGTTTGGGTTGTTTTGAAACCTGGCAGCAATATTCTTGCTAGGAAGAACTTCAATATCAATAGAACCATCCACCGCATCATTCATCTCTCTAAAAATCTTCTCTTGGGCCTGTCGTTCTGCATCGTGTAAATCTTTCGCTGTTACTTCATAAACTGTGCTGTAATCTACCCTAACTCTCATTTGATATGTTTTAGTCTTTTTAACCATACCGATCCTCCGAATAAATTTGATAAGCAAAATCCTTCATGGTCGGCAATTTTTGTTTCCAAACTTTTAGAAATTTAGATCCTTCTCCATTAACTCTCCGGTATTTCCTGGATGACCAATGCGACATTGTTCTGTGAAATTGTACCAGGATTTTTTGCCACAAGCTGACGGAAACCGGTTCCCCGACATAATACCTAACTTGAAACCAATAGAATAAATCAGATTCGGAGTAGGTTTTGCAAAACTCGGAGTAACTCATGTCTGGCGATGCCTCTTGCATTTCAATTAGCTGATTCTTAACTGCACCCATTAGCCCTCTCTCACCGAACTCCAGGTCATGTTGAAACAAAAGCCATCTTTATTGTACTGAATAAACAAAGGTTGTACCTGGTCCGAAAAACAAGGAATTGACCGCAGTTTATTATAAGCTGAGATCGGTGTACTAGCCATTACGTCAATCCTAGAATGATTTTTTGTTAGAAAAGAATATGTTGTCATTTATCCCTCGCTTATTTTTTCAATATAAGTTTCGCCATAAGATTTGCCATTCTTACTGTAATCATTTATCCCTCGCTATCGATCATGTGGTGTCGTGGTCTTTTTGGGGATTTCATGCCACTTTCATGATCTCGTTGTTTTTGACAACCATTACAAATAAGTGCCTCGTTGCCATTTTTTTCGTGCCACTCCAAATGATCAATCTTAAATTCTGCCTTTCCACACTCATCACAAAAATATCTTATTGTCATTTATCCCTCGCTTTCTTTTAAATTACAGGAATTACAGGTAAATTTTTAACATCGGAAGTAGCCAGGGAACCGCCATCGTTCCCCTCGTCATCTCTCATGGGACAAAACCAGGAACCATCTTCAAACTCGATGATCACAGGCGATCTATCAAAACCCCAACTCTCCATTTCAGCATCATTAAGATACCTAGCTGATTTTATCTTCTTTCCAACAAGGAATTTCGCAATCCTGGATTCCCATTGTTTTCTTGTCATTTTGTACTCCTTTTCTGCTTTTATAATGATTCATATTTTAGCTTGTAGCCATCGTTGAATAGAATATGGCTTAATTGATATATTACATGAAACCCCATATCCATACCGCATCCGGAAACACCCACAGAATTTGTTTTTTCTTTAAATGGGTAATCCAAGGCCTTCGCAATATTATAAGACAACCAGGATTTTACAATCTCGCCTTTATCATTAGGTTCTAATTTGTAAAAATCAATGTGCCGATACATACCGCTAGAAGATACATTTTTCACAATATAATAAATCGTGTCGCCTTCAGAAATCCAATTTTTCAGATTGGATAGTGATTCTAGTTTTGCTTGTTTTTTCGTCATTTTATTAATCTCCTTTCATTTCCAAATATGCTACTACAATCCGGTAATTGTTGTCAATATGTTTATTATATAATTATTAATTACCTTCATTTATGTTGTTTTTTCCTTTTTCCTGGATTCTCTTAAAATCGCATTTGTACATAAAAAGCTAGGACTTCAGATACCAAAAGACGAGAGAAGGGCATTGTATGGGCCTTAAATCGCCTTTTTTTTGAAAAATCTTGAGTCAAATATCCATTCCTTTCAGGATATGGGCAATTATATCTATAGAAAAACCATTACCGATCATCTTATATCTTTGAGTATCGGAGACTCCGCAAGTATAATTTTCAGGAAGTGTCTGCAATCTCTCGCATTCCAATGGAGTCAATTTTCTGTGTTGGTCGCTGTTTTTCATTTTAACGAGGGTACATCCGTTATTTCCTGCACCTTTCCACATACTAGCTGTGCAACAAAGACTCTTTTGATTCAACTCCCTGTAATGCCTTTTATTTCTTTCATTATGTAAGCAAGGTTTATATTTGCCTTCCAACTCAACAACATCCCTTAATAACAGCCCTTTGTCTTTCGGCATTTGAAAGGGGATATTGGTCCAATACAACCGCCTTCTGTTTTGAGCAGACACTAGCGAAGAATTAATTTCAGTAGGTTCAACCCCCAAATATTGAGAAATCACATCTTGCGACTCTTTATCCATTCTTACATTTTCCAAAAGAAAGTATTTCGGATTCAATTCTTTATTCAATCTCGCATATTCAAAAAATAACTTCCCTCTTGGATCGTCAAATTTCAATCTATTGTTTTGGCAACGTGAAAAAGATTGGCAAGGAGAACCACCAAGCAACAAATCAATTTTTCCCATCTCATCACCTTTGATTCCCATAACATCCCCCAAATCCACAGAATCCGGAAAATTCTTTCGGCTGATAAAATTGGCATATTTATCTATTTCAGATCTAAAATAAATAGAAGGGGATCGGTTTGCCCTTTTCAGAGCAATCCGACCACCCCCTAGACCATCAAAAAGACCCAAGACTCTAATCATCTTTATTTCCTGTCAATTAATCCAACCTCACTCTCGCCGAGATCGCTATGTTCCGAATCCATCACCCAACAATAGTGATCAATCAATTCATCATCAGGAACTTCAACTGAACCGACTCCATCATCTCCAAGATAGATCAAAACCTTGCATCGTTTCCGAATCTCATCGCAAAGTTTCATTTTTTCGTCTTGCGGTAGATTCTTCATTTTCTTTGCTATGGTTTCGTACTTTTTCCGAGATTCTTCTCTCTCTTTTAGAGCTTTATGAGCAGGTACTTGTTTTCCATTTTCATCGAAATAAGTTACGTTTTCAAGTTTTCCCATTCTATACCACCACCTTTCAAAAAAAGTTATTTAAAAAATTAAAACCTTGAAAATAAGCATCATACTAATAAAAAAAACTGTAAAGATTCCAAGTGCTAGAAAATCGAGATCATTCATTGTTTATTCTCCTTTGTTAAAATAAAAAATTGAAACTAGCATCAGCAAACCAAACCAAACCAAGCAACCAATCACAAGTTTAAAAAATGAGTATTGCCAAAGGTCTGTAAAATCAGCTATTAAGTTCTCCATTATTTAATCTCCTTGTTGTTTAAATTAATTATTTTAAGTGATGATAGCGATGAATAAATGATCTCATAGACCTATATTTTTTACCATTTACTAAAACAATATATTGTTGTGATATCCCTGCTTCACAAAAATCTATTGCTGATCTCATATCATCAGTTTCAAAATACTGCGGACTTACCCAAGCTGATTGATATTCTATTTTATAGACTTTACATTGTGTCATTGTTTAATCTCCTTATTTAATCCGAATCCCCTCAATAGTCTGAGGGGACAGGGGAAGTGTTATTTTAAGATGGCTTTTATAAATTTATCCTTGTCGAAGTTAGGATTATCAGTAGCAAAGTAATCGGCTAATTTACAAGCAATATAGATCAGATGGGGTTCTTTTCTATGTCCTATCCGATCCGCTTTATTAAGAATCATAGTAATAGCTATGTAGTCTTTTTTAGTTAGCATCGTTACTCTCCTTTTTCTTTTAAGTATTCTTCTGTATTTTGCTTTACATTAGTTTCAAGTATAGCAATAACTTCTTTACTTCTAAAACCGTCATCTCCTGTTGCAAGATCAACTGCCTCTCTTATTTCTTCTGCTGTATATTTTTTAATTTTCATAATTTAACCCCTTATAAAAGTTAGTATTTAAGCTCCTTCTCTTATAATCGATCTCTATTCTTTAAGCAAGAACTATTTATATAAATGTTATTTAATAGGAATATATGTGAGTAATAATCTTGATCAAAGGTTATGCACCTTGTGGAAGATGCTTTCAATATAGCTTTTTAGCACCTTCTAAGGATGCCTATAACGATCTTAATATTAGAACGTGTAAATATCAGGTAAGAGAATTAAACAAATTCACAAGGCCAAGCACAAAGGTACAAATTTAGATCTAATTAAGTAACGAATTATCAAGCACACAAGGTCAAGCAGTACCCAAGCCGATTGATATTGATATAATGTATCAGAAAATCCGGTAGTACTCTAGAATCGCTTTAAAATCGTTTTAAATCCAGGTGTTGCTTTTATACAACAGAAGCGTTGCTTTTATGCAACGGTCCGGCAAAAGAACAGATCGTGAACAGAAAAAAGGGTATTACCCCCCCGGGTATCGTGCCACTATCTATGGGGGTATCTCTCAAAATTATTCTTATTTTCCATTTTATTTTTATGCCAATTTCTATATAATGAGCTCCACCTAAAAGGAGGTAAATATGCAGAAAATGTTTCTAAAGCTAAAGGCTTATAAAAACGAGAACCCTAAAGGCAAAGCACCCCGATACTCCAGGAAGAAGCTGCAGATAGCCGAGCAGGTTGTTATCGAAGCCGGCACCTACGATCTTGATGTCTTTTTCAATATTGGCGAAGCCAAGCCTGACGAAAGGGGTAACAAGAGGGAATACGAATATATGAATATCGAGCTCAAGGAACCCTGGCAAAAGGAAAGCCAGGCTGCCGAGTTTGATGATCCTATCGAAACCCCTAAAGACAAGCCAAAGGACTTGCCTTTTTAATTGGCTAGGCCCAAATCAACCCACCCTATCGTGAAGTATGGCGGTATCCGTATGCTGAACAAGCGGATACAGCGATCCAACATCATAGACCATCATAAGGATGCTGTCGCACAGGAGCTGGTGGATCTGTCCACAAGCAAGATTACCGATGTGGTGGAATGGAAGAATGGCAGGGTTAAGCTCAAGGAAATAGAGGATATTCCGGAAAGTGCCTTGAAAGCGATTAAGAAAGTCAGGGTATTCGGCAAGGAAGCGGATAACTTCGAGATTGAGCTTCATGATAAGATAAGGTCGTTGCAGATTGTGGCGAAGGCTGCCGGTCTGCTTGAACACCAGGAGTATGACGACAGGCCTGCTGTGATCGGCATTAAGATAGAAGGCCCTGATTTACAGATTAAGGAGATGAAACCCATCAATGAGAAAAAGAACGAAAAGAAAGATCAGATCAAAGGAACTGAGCCAGATTCAGTCGTTGATGCTAAAGACAAGGACAACGGACAGGGAATTGGCTAGAAAGAACGGAATGGAGGCTAATATGCCTAAGTTCCGCCAAATCCTTGATGGAAAGAGGGTTGAGGATGACCTGCGTATCCGAGGCATGATTAACTACCTTATCGGCAAGATGATTGAAACCGACCTGCACAACAAAAACATTAGGCTCAAATGACCAAACCCTTCCCTAATAAAAAATATAATATTATTTATGCTGATCCACCCTGGAGCTATAAGGTTTGGACAGCAAAAGGTGGTCATAAATCCGCATCAGCACATTATAATACAATGAATATTGAGGATATAAAAAAAATATCGGTTGAGAGTATAGCTGATAAAGATTGCGTTTTATTTTTGTGGGTAACAATGCCTAATTTAATTGAAGGTATTGAAATTATAAAATCATGGGGTTTTACTTATAAAACTTGCGGTTTCACTTGGCTAAAAATATATAAAAATGGGAATCCTGTATGTGGGTTAGGTTATTGGACTAGATCAAATGCGGAGCTTTGTTTGTTAGCTACTAGAGGAAACCCTAAACGAATATCAAAATCTGTTTATCAAGCTGTATTAGCACCGCAAAGGGAACACTCAAGAAAACCTGACGAAGTAAGAGATAGGATTGTAGAGTTAATGGGCGATCTACCACGCATAGAACTCTTTGCCAGGGAAAAAACTGAAGGTTGGGATGTGTGGGGAAATGAAGTTAATTAAGAAAGTCAAAGACCTTTTCTTAGAATTATGCGAAAGTTATGCAGTTAAGCTGAGTAATTGGGCATGGAGAAAACGATGGCGAAAAAAGACAGGAACAGCGAGAAAGAAGATAGGTACTTAACATTAATAGGCATCTTCATTGGTGTCGTGTTTATGTTTTGGCTTCTTTTTTTTTATACGTTGCCCGTATATTCGGCAAGCATCACTCAACCAGAAAAAGATAAATTTATTACCATTGTAAAGCTATGCTTGGTCGCCAACGACAATTACCCTAACTCTAATAACTATATCCCTGAGAAACTAGCTCTCGCCCAAGCCATCGTAGAATCTAATTGGGGGAACTCAAGGTTTGCAAAGGAAGGTAATGCTTTATTTGGTATCAAGACATGGAATTTAAACGAACAGCATATCAAACCCCTCGGCAGCCCAAATGCAAACTTCGGTCTCAAATCCTATGAATCCTACTGTCATTCGGTGAAGGATTATCTTCGCTTGCTAAACACATCACCACACTACGAGGGCTTTAGGAAAGCAAGGGATAGCAAAGCAAGCATGACGGAGCTGACGGAAGAACTAAGGGATTATGCTGAAAACCCTCACTATCCAAGGATACTAATGAAAACAATTAAGGAGGTGCAAAATTTCTAAAAAAAGATCAAGGCGAAGAATAAAATTGACACCAGAGGACACTTATCGCAAAGTTATGGAGAATGGTGAGGTAATCACCCTGTACCCCATTATGTGGTATAGCTTGCAGAAAAAAATGCTGGCTGCCAAGAAAGGGAAAAATGGCGACATCATTAAAGACAAAAACGGAAAACCTATACCTTATAGGGAAGCCGGTTATATTGATTTGCAAGCCTTGAAAAAAAAGATAGCAGAACAATAAGGAGATAGCATGGGAGAATCAATAAAAACAAATGGTCATGGCGGAGTCGATGAATACCTCTACGATATGCTTGAGGGCGGAAATATTGAAAAAGTTTTGATGGAAGAATCTGACGTTGGGCCAACGATCACGTTCTATCTTGATGATAAAATTATAACCATTACCGAAAGAAGAAAGAGATAGTGAGTAAATGGCATGACTCCATGCGTGGGGAATACAAACCATATCACTTGATTATTAATATGAACAGAATTTGGAAACTCATTTATGTAACCGTAGCAATCTTTGGCTTATCTTTTCTAGCATGGATAATTGTGTGCGGTGTTTCTGATCCAGATGTAACTTTTAGTGTTGGTACGTTTAATGGTGGCATACATAAATAAATGCAAGATCTTAAATTCAACTTTAAAAGCTCCCCTACGATTTGGAGCTTTCTCCAGGACAACTCCTTTGTAAGAGGGTTAGTTGGGCCTGTTGGTTCCGGTAAGTCTTATGCTTGTGCGGCTGAGATATTTCTTCGTGCTGTCAAGCAAAAACAATCACCGAAAGACGGAATCAAACATACTCGGTTTGTCATAGTTAGAAACTCCTACCCAGAGCTGCGTACCACAACCATCAAGACCTGGCAGGAAATTTTCCCAGAAAATATTTGGGGAAATATGCGGTGGTCGCCTCCCATCAGCCACCACATAAAACTACCTGCCAGGCAGGGTGCTGCTGGTATTGACTGCGAAGTTATCTTCCTTGCGTTAGACCAACCCAAAGATGTCAGGAAATTATTATCTTTAGAACTGACAGGTGCGTGGGTGAACGAAGCAAGGGAACTCCCAAAACAGGTTATTGACGGATTAACACATAGGGTTGGCAGGTTCCCTGCCAAAGCTGATGGCGGCCCAACATGGCGAGGTGTGTGGATGGACACGAACTGCATGGATGATGACCATTGGTGGTATCGTCTTGCGAAAAAGGAAAGATTGCCTAAAGGCAGGTTTGCGTGGAGATTCTTTGAACAACCTGGCGGGGTATTAGAGGCGGATAAAGACAAGCTACCAGAAATGCCGGAAGCCAATGGATATACATTCTCGTCAGGCTTATGGTGGAAAGAAAATCCAAACGCAGAGAATAGGAATAACCTGCCTTCTGGGTACTACAGCCAAATCCTTGCGGGGAAGTCCAGGGATTGGATTAGATGCTATGCCGAAGCCAAGTATGTGTTCGTGCAAGATGGCAGACCGGTATTCAGCGAATATGACGATAATATTATGGTGGCGGAAAACCTTGAGATTGATCCTGTTTTCCCTGTGCAGATTGGGGTTGACTTTGGTTTAACTCCTGCTGCTGTCTTTGGGCAAAGGCTGGGAGATGGTCGCTGGCACATACTCCATGAGCTTGTGTCCTTTGATATGGGATTGGAAAGATTCGGTCATCTTCTGAAAACGGAACTGCAAACCCACTTTCCTAAATGCGACATATTGGTTTGGGGTGATCCGGCAGGAATGAAAAGGGATGAGATATACGAAACCACAGCTTTTCAACATCTGCAAACCATTGGTCTAAATGCAAGACCAACTGCAAGTAATGTTTTTAGGGTAAGAAGGGAGGCTGGTGCCGCACCCATGACCAGACTCATCAACAGTAAGCCAGGGTTGCTGATTAATAAGAAATGCTTGCGTTTAAGAAAATCCCTTTCTGGCGGTTATCATTTTAAAAGGGTTCAGGTTTCAGGGCAGGAAAGGTTTAAAGACGAACCGAACAAAAACGAACACTCCCATGTTGGTGATGCTTACCAATACCTAACCCTTGGTGGTGGTGAGTATAGGCAGCTAGTCAGGGGGAATAGAAAACCATCGAAACCTTTTGTGGCTACTTTTGATTTCGAGGTTCTGTAATGACACCGGCTGATCTTGAGAAAATCTTCGGTATTGAAAACACACCCAAAAGTGTCGTTCCTTTTAAATCCTATTTCTTGAAGGTTATGGACTTAGTTGAGTCTGATGCGGAAACTATCAAAAGATTTGAGAATCAATTTAGTTTGCTGGATGCGGGCAAGCATAATGGTTTCGCCTATACAGTTATTGATAGCGGAAAGCCTATCCTGTGTTTTGGTTTGGAATTTCAATGGGATGGTGTAGCAACAGCATGGTTGTTGCCTGATAAAGTAGGCATTAGAAAAAACAGGATTAAATTCCACAAAGGAGCCTTGAATTACTTTGGCATAGTAGCAGATAGCTATAACCTGCATCGTATTGAAGTTACTGTTAATGTTAGGAATCCTTATGCGGAAAAGTGGATTAAGAGCATGGGATTTGATTATGAGGGAACCCTGCGTCAGTATGGCACCGACAAGACCGACCATAAAATATATGCAAGATTGTTTTAATGTCTTGAAAAGGCTTGGAAACTAAGTTACAACAAATTGAATAACTGTTTTTATTAAGGATACATATATGAGCTTTATGAAACCGCCCAAATACGAGGAATCGGAAGAAATGAAGAAAGCACAGGCACTTCAAGCAAAGAAAGAAAAAATGCTTGAGACCAAGCAGGCTGCGGAAGAACGCAAGTTGGCTTCTAATCTCGCTGCCAGGAAAATGGGCAGAAGGATGCTTTACTCATCAGATCGTGCTAATCCTATCCTTGGTATACCCTACTCACCTTCCGCACCATCTCCAATTCGTAACCCAATGGCGACAACCACAAGGATTACATGATGAAAGGAAAAGACAATATGAACAATCAAATTAATGCAAGGACAATACAATGACTTATATGATACCAGGAGTTCAGAAGCTATTTAAAAAGAGGGTAGGACAGGTAAAAGACATACGGAAAAAGATCACCTCGTCTGGCGATAAAGGTGGTTCTTTAAAAGATGTAAAAAAAACAGTTGGGGATAAAATGGCATCTAATAACAAGGTGCTTGATACAATACCATTAGCTAGTGCGGTGAAAACTAGAAAAAACATCCTTCGCAAGATTACATGATGCAAAGGGATTCTTATGCACATTATGTGAGAAACCCTCGGTTTAGGTTAAAGGAAAATGCACCCTTAACACAAAAACAGAAAAGAAAATTAGGATTGGGCAAAAACAAGAAAGAAGATGCCAGAAGTAGTAACTAAAAGTGGGGAAAGAAAACATTTTGCATACACCAAAAGCGGTGTTGCCAAAGCCAGGGCTTATGCGAAAATGAATAATGGCAGAATGGTTAGCTCTCATAAGAAAGATGCTAACACAAAATATAGGAGAAAATAGTGGCAACATTAAAAGTATTTTACGACACTATGAAGGGTGTGATTGCTGATATGTGGGGTATGGTAACAAAATATCCCAAGACTTGGTTTATTGTAGCAGCAATTATTATCTTTCTAGCTGTATGGGGATAAGCTATGCGATTCACAGTTCCACAGATTCTCAAGAGGGCTGGACAGGCTAAAGCTAAAAAAGAGAATTGGCGGTCAATCTACGAGGATTGCTACCGCTATGCTCTACCCCAAAGAAATCTGTATGACGGGTACTACGAAGGCGGTGTAGCCGGTCAAAACAAAATGAAGAATGTGTTTGACAGCACAGCTATTCATGCCACACAAAGATTTGCGAACAGAATACAATCTGGGTTATTCCCACCTTATAAAAAATGGTGCCGGTTAGAACCAGGCACAGAGATACCCGCAGAGCAAAAGCCAGAGGTTCAGGTAGCACTCGATGCTTACCTTGACAAGCTCTTTACATTTATCAGGCAAAGTAATTTTGATTTGGCTATGGGCGAGTTCCTTCTTGACTTATCCGTAGGCACAGCCTGTATGTTGGTGCAGGCAGGAGATGATGTAAACCCCATTAGATTTACAGCTATTCCACAGTATCTTGTGGACATTGAGGAAGGGCCATACGGAACGATTGACAATGTGTATCGTTATTTAAAAGTAAAAGTCGAGAATATTGAGAGGGAATTTCCTGAGTCTAAATTAAACACACCGCTAAAAAGTCTGCTCGAAAGCAAACCTACCGAGCAAGTTGAGTTATGCGAAGCCACGATATTCGATCCAGAGATCGGGGACTATTGCTATCACGTTATTTCCAAGAAGTTCAACCATGAGTTGCTGTACAAACGACTTGTAAGCACACCTTGGGTGGTCAGCAGGTATATGAAGGTTGCAGGCGAGGTACATGGTCGTGGGCCATTGGTCTCGGCTATACCTGACATTAAAACCCTGAATAAAACCTTAGAACTTCTGCTAAAAAATGCCTCATTAGCTATCGCAGGTGTTTATACTGCTGCGGATGATGGAGTGTTGAATCCGCAGACTATTAGAATAGTCCCTGGTGCTGTTATTCCTGTGTCAAGGAATGGTGGGCCACAAGGAGCATCTTTGGCACCTTTACCGAGAGCAGGCGACTTCAATGTATCCCAAATTATCATTAACGATTTAAGAATGAACATCAAGAAGATTATGCTGGATGACTCCCTTCCACCGGACAATATGTCGGCAAGGTCGGCAACAGAGATTGTGGAACGCATGAAAGAATTGGCACAAAATCTTGGATCCGCTTTTGGCAGATTGATTGCCGAAACAATGGTTCCGTTAGTGAAAAAGACTTTAGAGATTATGGACAAGAAGGGATATATCAATCTTCCATTAAAGGTAAACGGATTGGAAGTTAGGATTGTTCCTGTGTCGCCTATCGCAAAAGCACAGAACTTAGAGGAAATTAATGAGATTATGCAGTTCTTCCAAATAGCACAAAGTCTTGGCCCAAGCGGAGCATCTTCAATCAAACCCGATGCTGTCGCTGATTTGGTCGCTGATAAATTAGGGATCACAACCGATATACGCAATACCCCAGAGGAAAGAAGAATGATAGAGGAAACAGCAAGGCAAATGGCTGAACAGCAAATGATGTTGGCACAGGCACAAGGAGGAGGGGGTGGATCACCATCACCAGAACCGCCAGCCGCAGAAGCACCAGAAGCAGCTATGGAAAATGAAATGAGAGCCTAATGACAGATGGTTGGGATGGCATTGAACTGCTAGACAAACAACCCGTTGATCAGCAGAGAGATGTTGATTTGCTTTTTAAAAAGACATTTACCAGCGAGGAGGGTAAAAGGGTATTGGAGCATTTAAAAAAATACACACTAGACCAATCTACTTGGGTTCCTGGTTCTGGGAACGATATGGCTTATGCAAGGGAAGGTCAGAATAGTGTTGTGCGTGATATTATTAGAAGAATAGAAAGGGCTGATACATGAGCAAAGAAGAAACCAAAACAGAAGAACCGGCAGTAGAGGAAACAGAAGAACCCGCAAACAAGGAGGAGGGTTTGGTTTCTGATGCTAAAATAGAAGAAGAAAAAGAAGAAGTGCCGGAGGACATCCCACACAAGGAATCTGATGAACCTGCCGAACCAGAAATCAAAGCAGAAAGCAAGGAAGAAGAAAAGGCACTAGAGCAACCGGAGTGGCTGCCGGATAAGTTTTGGGATGAGAAAGAGGGCATGGATGTAGAGTCTTTGTCCAAGTCTTACCAAAGCCTGGAAAAGAAACTAGGATCTCAAAATAAAGCACCCAAGGAATATGACTTATCTGCATTAAAGGACATCCCAGAAGATGATCCGCTAAGACAGAAATATGTCGAATGGGCGGACAACAACAAGATTACCCAAGATGGGTTTAATGAATTAGCAGAAGCATTTATTGAAATGTCCAATGCACAACAGGAACAGAGTCAAACGGATATTGATTCCGAAAGAAAAAAACTTGGCCCTAACGCAGATGCCCTGATTAACGGAAGTGTTGATTGGGCAAAGTCGCTTGTAGACAAAGGTATATGGGGTGAGGATGATTTCGAGGAATATAAAGTCTTTGCTGGAACTGCAAATGGACTCAAGGCACTTAACAAGGTTAGAAGGTATTACGAAGGGCCTATCATCCCCACCTCAACCCCTGACGCAGAGGGTATGCCAAGCAAAGAGGAGCTGTATTCTATGGTTAGCGATCCCAAATACAAGACTGATGTGGGTTTCCGCAAGAAAGTAGAAGATTTGTTCGGCAAGATGTACCCTGGCAAGGCTACCGATACAGGGGAGATAATCTAAACTTTTTCTTTACAAGATACCCAAAAAATATTAACAATGGGTTGACGGCAACCATATCTTTTTATGGTCGTCTGGCTGGTGGCAATTCACCGACTTCTTCAGCCAGGGGATCAATCCCTGACAACTGATTATTGAACCGCATCTCCTTATGGGGATGTAAATATTAACGTGTTGATATAAGGAGAAAAATTATGGCACAAAGTATTACTAATGCCTTCGTTACTCTTTTCGATGCGGAAGTGAAACAGGCTTATCAGGCGGATTCCGTCTTGAGAGGTGCTGTCCGTCTTAGATCAGGTGTACAGGGCAATACATACAAATTTCCAAAGCTAGGTAAGGGATCAGCGACTTCGAGGATTCCTCAAACCGATGTAACTCCTCTGAATGTAACTTACTCACAAGTTAGTTGCACAATGAGTGATTACAATGCTGCGGAATATAGTGATGTCTTTCATCAAGCAAAAGTTAATTTTGATGAGAGGTCTGAACTCGTGCAGGTAGTCTCCAAAGCGATTGGTCGCAGATTAGACCAATTAATTATTGATGCTCTTGACGGTGCTTCCTCACCTTCAACAGTTGCTAAAACTGTTGTTACGAGTGGAAGTGCTGCTTCTTCAAACTTGAATGTTGGAAAATTGATTGCTAGTAAAAAAGCACTCGATGCTAAAAATGTTCCGTTTGATGATCGTCATCTTGTTTGCCATGCTAATTCGTTAGCAGGTATGCTCGGTGATGAGAGAGCAATCTCAGGAGACTATGCTTCGATTAAAGCATTGGTATCCGGAGAAATTAATACTTTCCTTGGCTTTAAGTTCCATGTTGTTGGAGATAGAGACGAGGGTGGACTACCATTATCAACTGCAGATCGCTCTGTGTTTGCGTTCCATCGTTCAGCTCTTGGCATGGCAGAAAATATGAGCATGAAAACTGAGATTAACTATGTACCGGAGAAAACTTCGTTCCTAGTTAATTCAATGTTTAGTGCTGGTTCTGTCGCTATAGATGACGAGGGAATCGTGGACATCACTTGCGATGAAAGCTAGGAGGAACAAAAATGGCTTATAGTGCAACAGGACTACAACCTATCGGTGGTCAATCTAAAGCAGGTAATGCTCCTCAAGTTTGGAGCTATACCTCGACAGATGCGGCAACTGTAATAAGAGTAGCTGGATATTTTAATTCGGCTGCTGACTTATTAAAAGTTGGCGATCTTATCTGGGTTCATCACACTACCGGAGGAACTCGTGGGTATCTTTTGACACCCGTTGTTTCGAATACCGGTACTGTTGTTGACGTAGCTGATGGCTTAGCCATCGCTGCAGATGATAGCGACTAGAGACTAGCATTAGTTGTTGAGACTTTGGTGGGGGTGGCAACACCCCCGCTAATTTTAATTAAGAATTTTGAGGAATTTATTTCATGGCGGCAGGAGATACAAAAGTAACGATAAGCAATACAGCATTAAGGATGCTGGGTGCTAACCCAATAACAAGTTTTACCGATGGTAGCGATGGTGCTGCCATTTGTGCTGCTATCTATCCAAACGTCAAAGACCAATCTCTGGGAATGTATCCCTGGAGTTTCGCAAAGAAAAAACTCACATTGTCAAGATCAAGCACAGCACCGACTAACGAGTGGGATTATGCTTATCCACTCCCTAGTACCGTTCTGAACAACCCCTTCGCTGTGTACAATTCCACATCCACAGGCATCGCACCCATTACAGCTTATGAAATTTATGCAAATAACGATGGTGGAAGGGATGTGTACACACATGAAGAAACGATAGTGATAGACTACATTGACAACAATATATCCGAGGGTTCTATGCCTAGATATTTTATACAGCTTTTGAATTACATGATGGCTTGGCATATTGCCGAACCGGTTACGGATCAGATTACGAAAGCTGAATATTGGAAAACTGTAACAACAGGCCATGTTAGCGAAAATGGCAGAGGCGGATATTTACGACAGGCGATGAACATTGACGGAAGGAACCAGCCATCCTATGCGATTGGCAGTTTCCCTCTGACTGATGAAAGAGATTAATGCGTAATGTCGAGAATAGTCAAAGTTCAAACCAATTTTACCAACGGAGAGTTTGATCCCCTGCTTTTTGGCAGGTTGGACATCAAGCAAAGATTCAACGCATTAGCCAAGGCACGCAACGTGCTGGTACAACCCCAAGGCGGATTAGCAAGACGACCAGGACTTCAATTCATAAATGATGTAGGAGCTGTCGCAACCGACATAGATGAAGGTGCGAGATTGGTGGCTTACGAATTTTCCACCACACAAAGCTATATGCTTCTGTTCACGCACAACAAGATGTTTGTTTTCAAGGACAAGGCTTTGATTACGGACATCAATGGTACAGGAAACAACTATCTCGTAACCACAATCGGAAAAACACTTTTATCCACAATAGATTGGGCGCAATCCGCAGATACCCTTATCGTTGTGCATGAGGATTTAGCACCACAAAAAATCGTCAGAGGTGCAAGCGATAGTGCATGGACTATTGCTGCGATTACTTTTGTTAGCATTCCAAAATATGCTTTTACACTTGCTACATCAGAACCAGCCGGAACACTAACACCTAACGCAACATCTGGAACTCAAATTGTAGCAACAAGCGGCTCTGTTTTTTCATCTGGAAGTGTAGGGCAGTATCTTGAGAAAAATGATGGATTGGGAAGATTTAGAATTACACGGTATATAAGTGCAACTAATGTTGAGGGGTTGACAGAAATACCTTTCTTTAGCACCGCAGCCATCGCATCTGGGGATTGGACATACGAAACAGGGTATGAGGATTCGTGGTCGTCATCGAAAGGCTACCCACGAACAGTTTGTTTTTATCAGGGAAGATTATATTTTGGCGGAACGAAAAATAGACCAACCACAGTCTTTGCATCAAGAGTAGGGGATTATTACGATTTTAATTTAGGAGAGGCATTAGATGCTGATGCAATCGTTGCTACTATGGATACTGACTCTGCCAATCCGATCATGGGTATATTTCCTGGCAGGGATATGCAAGTATTCACTCAAGGCGGAGAGTTTTATGTGGCACAGGGAGAGCAAGATCCCCTTACCCCAAGTAATTTTGTTATCAAGTCAGCAACCAAGCGAGGCATGAAGGCAGGCATTAAACCTGTGGGAGCTGAAAGCGGAACCTACTTTATTCAAAGGACAGGCAAGGCGGTCAGGGAGTTCTTGTTCTCTGATTCTGAAATGGCTTATGTAACCCCTAATATTTCATTGTTGTCATCCCATTTAATTTCAACCCCAACCGACATGGCTTTGAGAAAAGCTACGTCAACAACAGATGGGGATTTGCTGTGTTTGGTCAACAGCACAGACGGATCGCTGGCAACCTATTCCCTATTAAAAGGGCAGGCAGTTGTAGCTCCGTCTTTATGCACAACCAATGGAAGTTTCATTAATGTTGCTGTGGATGTGGATACCTTGTATTTCGTGGTCAAAAGGCAATTACCCCTGTATGCCACCTGCACAATTACAGTTACTGATTATTCAAATATAGCAACCGGTGCAACTATTGTTCTAACAAAAAACGATGGAACAACAGTTACGTTTACTTGCCAAGGCCCTGGAAGTTCTCCGACACCAGAAACAAATAAATTTTTTCACAACGAATCTAACGATACGACAGCAGATAATATTTTTACTTGTATTAATCTTCATGATGATTTTTCAGCAGCCAATCCGGCAGCAAATGTAGTTACTGTTACA
>Ga0310345_10002837_pt1 | contig 17032 bp, 19 predicted proteins | sample HC15DNA20500_MG_FD_204667 | JGI IMG/M metagenome (GOLD analysis project Ga0310345, IMG submission 204667) | Marine microbial communities from station ALOHA, North Pacific Subtropical Gyre - HC15-DNA-20-500_MG | ecosystem: Environmental > Aquatic > Marine > Oceanic | place: Pacific Ocean: North... | reverse complement strand
AGGATCTAATGCATGGCGGGCTGTAAATAAAACCTGGCATCAAACAGATACTACCCTTTATTGTGGGGAACAATTAGATAGAGAAGGATCTTATTTGTCAGGCACATATAGCGATCATAATGGATATCTAGAAAATAATGGTCATACTACTGCCGGTACAAATTTATCTAGTTACAGTCTTGCAAATGGACAAACAAGAAAAATAACTACAACAGGTGGTTTTTCTTCTAGTGGTGTTTCGTATGGATATGTAGGTTACAATCCACTAAATGAAGGTCTTACTTATGGTACTAGTGGTTATGGTAATCACGTAGGTGGTTGGAATTTTAGTACTAGTGTTCATGATTGTGCTACTGCTTCAGGATTAAAAACACAAGAAGGAATATGGGGAGGAGGTACACACGGTACAACTTCCCATTCGTTACACTTCGCTTCAGAAATTATGTATACTGGTCCGACTGCTTCGGCATCAGGATTAGGTACAGGTTGCCAAGGTGAAGATGTGGGTTGGTTAATGAATGGAGGTAATAACAAGTATTCGTATAATTGGTCTAATAGATCAATGGGATCAGGCGGTACTTGGACCTATGGAACAGATGGACAATGTAAAGCAATATCCTCTAAACACGGGCATCATTATGTAGGTACTGGTAATAATGTTACAGGTGGACAAGATAAGTTTGCTGATAGTAATGGAGCAGTTTTATCGTCTCCAGGTAAAAATCATTCTAATGGTGAAGAAAATCAAGAAGATGGCCAAGATTGGGGTTATACAATGGGCGATTATAATGGCCAACAAAATAACTGGACTGTAAAATATGTATATACAACGGATGCTCAAACAACAATGGGAGCCGCATGTATGCCTAAAGGACATTATGGACAATCATCAGGATTTTGTAGTACAGGTGCCGCATCTGTTTGTGACGTAGGGGTAAGTTAATGCCAGCACATGAACTAACAAAAACAACACCAATGGATTTTGATCCAGTTGTAACTGAACCAACTCCGGTGGAGGGTCCAACAGTACCTAACGCAAAATTAAGATATATTATAGTACCTGAAGAAGATATTAAGGCATATATTACAGGTGGTGAATTTCAAGATAAAAATTTTAAATGTGAGTCGAAATATAATTTATTAGGTTTATCTGCGGTAGAAATAAGTGATTCTCTTTTAGAAACAATTAGACCACAATTAGGTAGATCGTTTGAAGAAATAACAAAAGATGAATTCTATTTTGGTACTGTACATTTTGCCGAAATACGAGATACTGTTAAAGTTCTTAAAACTGGTGATGGAGTTATTTGGGATTGGACTCCTGCTATACCTGATGAACATTGGAAACAAGCAATAGACTTTAGTCAAGAGATGAAAGATTTTACATTATCTTTTATGAAAAAATATGCAAAAGAAATTATAGAAAATGAATATAGTAAGAAATTAAAATTTATTAAAAATGTATCTGAATTAGAAGCGGCAACTTGGGAAATACAAAAACATGAAGCAAGAGAATTTTTAACGTATGGTGAAGATGATCCTGCTCACGTAACTCCGTTTTTAGATTATATTGCAACAGAAAGAAGTTTTGATAAAACAGCTTTGGCAAATAAAATTTTAGAAAAAGCTGAAGAATATCAAGATAGACTTTCAACTATGTTAGTTGAATCTCAAAAACTCTTAAAAAAAGTAGAAGTATGCACAACAATATGGGATTTAAATATTGTATATGAAGATTATTTTGGTATAATGATGCCTACCGAACAGGCAGAAACATTAAAACGGGTAGACCCAGGTATAAAAGAAGATGGTGAAATAGACTATAATAGAAAAGGAAACCGAATGGCCTTCTTTAATACAGATACAAATGAAAAAACAACAGAAGATGATCCAAAGGCAAAATGGTTACCTGATCCGATTAATCCTTATATGGGCAACAAATTAAACTTTTAATGTTTAAAAAAGTAACAGAAAAATTATACGAACTTCAAAAAAACTCTAAATGCACACCCCAACCATGCCAATCATGTTTAAAAAATCCTTGTTGCAAAGATCCTGGATATGCGACGTTAGAAAATGTAGAAAACATATATTTAAAATACGTAAATAATGAACTAGTAAGAGAAGATGACATAAAATTTAAAACTGGCTTAACATTTAAAGAATTTATACAAGAATATTTTAATATTAAAACACATGATACAATAGAAAATTTTTGTATATTTTTTCCTAAAACATTAGGCAATTTTGGTTGTGTTTTTAACAAAAGAAAAATTATTAATAATAAAGATAATTTTAAAAATTGTTTATTATGGGACGAAGAAAGATTTAATAAAAATACTGCATTTCCGTTAGGATGTATTAATAACGGTAGTTCAGATAAAGATCGAGAAGATTTATTTTCAATTTATAATAAAATTTTTAATAATAGTTTTGGACGACTTATGGAACAAACAAATAATTTACCAGATATGCTACATGATAAAACAGATATTGTAAGTAGCGATGTAACAAATATAAAAGTAGACACTTGGGTAAAAGACCATTTAAGTTTTTCGCCCGAAGAAGAAAAAGTATTAGAAACAGCCCTCCAATTTGATAATGGACAGTCTAATTATTCTTCTATTAATTTTGTGCAAAAAACAGGAATAACTCCTTATAAAAAAATTCATCAATCATTTATGGAGTTAGAAACACGATATCATGCATATAAATCTATTGTAAGAAATTTACGAGAAGCAGAAGTTCGTGTAAAAATAATTGAACGAGACATTAAAAAAGAAAAAGACGAGTTAGAAAAAGAATTAATGATTATTAAGCTCGAAGATTTAATGTACGACATAACTGTTTTTAAACGAAAAATGAGTCAATGTGAACGCGAACTTAGAACATATTTAGAACTTTTAGAAAAAACAAAAGAAAAAAAGTTAGAAGAATATTTAGAAGAAGATGATGTCGAAGAACGAAAATACTGGATGGCTAGAATGCAAAAACAGGCGGCAATGGATATTATAGCATATGGTCGGGTAGGTTCGGGTAATATGGATTCTATCTTATTAATGCCAGAAGAAGATCAATTAGAAACATTAAGAGGTGCATTACATTTTTCTGGTTTGTTAACTAATACAATAGGACAGATTAATAAACAAGTTGAAGGCCAGATTAATTCTGAAAAAGCACTCGAAGGATTACAAATGCCACTATTAACTGATAGTAAAAAATTATTTGAAATAAAATTAGATGAAGAAAATATTCAGCATACCGATCAATCCAAAATTGACGGAACCACAATTTAATGATTTTTTAGGCTTTCTACATACCTATAAAGATTATATATATGATCTTTATTTTACATGTAGAATGCCTCCATTTCTTCAAGATGCAATGGGCGATGTGTTTAACGGACCACCAGACCATTTATCTATATTAGACAATGCTATAAACATATCAAAGGACACAGGCATTCCGCTATCTGCAACTTTTAATAATACACTGGTTAGACCTACACAAAGTAATTTAGATTTACTCATACAAAACTTTAAACAACTTTATGATACCGGAGTTGTCCAGAGTGCCACAATTCCACATACTCATTGGGTAGCAACAAAACAGATACAGTCTGCATTTCCTGAATTAGAAATTAAAAACACAATATTACGGAACGTAACAGAACCACGCGAAGTAGTTGCTTTGGGCGAAGCAGGATTTAATTATGTTAATTTAGATCGTGATTTGATGCGAGACCATGACAAATTAAAAGATATGAAACGTGCTAAAGAACATGCTGGAGTCAAGTTATCATTGTTAGCAAACGAAGGATGCATAGGTAATTGTCCTATGATGGATGAACATTATGAATTTAATAATTCTAGAACAAACGAAGCTCAGTATTTTAATGATCCTATGTCTAGAGTATCGTGTGATAAATGGGACCAAGAAGATATGGCTGTTCCTTTAAAATCCGCTAACTTTCCTCCATGGAAAGAAGATTGGGATGAATTATTAGAATATGTTGATGTTATTAAAATGCATGGAAGAGAAAATACTTCTAGATTAAATGAAACCATGCATATTATAAAAAATTATGCCGAAGATAAGGAAATATTATTTGATACATTTAATGAATTTATAGATGAAACAAATTTAGTAGATGCTCCTATAAACATATGGCGTGAAAAAATAAAAACTTGTAAGTTTGAATGTTGGGATTGTCATTATTGTGATAAAGTGTATGACAAAAAAAGTGTAATAAAAGGTAATGATAAAATAAAATATGTAACAAAAGAATTGGTCGATTCTGTTAATAAGGATATCATAGTAGAGATTGACGGATTATCTTCTCAAAAAATTGTTAATTTACTTAATAGTTTAGGTAGTATTTCTACAAATTATTTAGAAATTGGATCGTATTTAGGATTAAGCACATGTGCAGTATTAAAAGATAATAATATTAATGCATTTTGTATAGATACATGGAAAGAAGATTTACAACCATTAACACAAGAATTAATTTTACCTCCTAATTCTAAAGAAGAATTTATTAAAAATGTAAAACAGTTTAAGGGGAATAATTCTGTAACAGCATATGAATGTGATTTATTTGATACAAATTTAAAAGACATTAAAAATATTGATTTGTTTTTTTACGATGGGCCACAAGAAAGTGAAACAATAGAAAAAGCAATAATATATTATAAAGATTGTTTTGCAGACGAATGTATTTGTATTTTTGATGACGCAAATTTTCCTAATGTTGTTATAGGAGCAATGAAAGGATTAGAACAAATAGATCATGAGCTTATTTTTCATAAAAAAGTATTAAACACAATAGAAAATCCTACACAATGGTGGAATGGTATATACGTTACGGTAATTAAAAAATGAAAATATTTCATAAAACTTTTCAAGATAAAATTTTAACTTTTTTTGAAGCGACCGATTCGTTTACTGATAATTTTAGTAATTCTCTTCTTTCTATGATAAATCAAAGTGGTGCCAAGGCTAATAATATGTTGGTAGGAGAAATAGAAAATGAATATATTATTAATCATGGAGTATTAGATGAATTTTATTTAGACACGTTTAATCAAATTATACATGCTCATATAGAACACGATTTGAATAATAGAATGGGCAAGTTTAAAAAATTTGAAAAGAATGATGTACTAATTCGATCATCATGGCTAAATGTAATGAGGAAAAATGAATTTAATCCCCTTCACATACACGAAGAAAATGATTTTAATTTTATATATTTCCTTAATGATTTTGATTCTGCTTTAGAAACCTCATTCGGTCGAAATTTGAAATCACGATTTTTTAATATGAAAACCCAAGAGATCACCAATAATGCATCTTATAAGGGATGTCATATTATAATAAAAGATCAAGAATTAATGAATATAATACCACAGAAAAATTTTGGTATTATTTATGATTTTGATTTATTGCATCAAGTATATCCATTCCAGGAAAATGAAAAAAGATTAACATTTGTAATGAATATTGTTGTTAATAGAGAAACTGAAAGAAAATGGAACGCCGAGAAATTTAAGTGGGAATACACACTTACTCCTCATGAAAAAGACGATGTTAGGAATAATATTTAATAATCAATGGTATGTATTATACCTTGCAGGCATTATGATTGCATCTGCTTATGTACAACGCAATGGCCTTATCTATCCCTTATTAAACAAATTAACAGTATTTGTTCCCTCTAAGCGATTGTTTGTTGTTGCAACAAGTGCTATCGCTGGTATACTGCCTATTGCAGGTAGGGTTTCTGTTTCTGCTGGTATTTTAGATACTATCGCTCCAAAAGATGACAGGCGAAAACATTATGGGATTCTTGACTATCTAAGCACACATCATTATTATCTTTGGTCTCCAATTGAAAAATCTGTTATTATTCCTATGGCAGTTTTAGGTTTATCATATGCAGAATTTATGCAGTTAATGTGGCCGTTAACTGTAATTGCTATTGTTGTTCCATTTGTTTTAATATTCACACTACTTAAAGAAGATGATGTAATTGTGCAAACACAAAAACGAGCATTTGCAAACGTTGAATGGATAAATTGGCAATTACTTGTAGCAGTCGCTTTAATTATTATACTAGGTAATATTGCTCGAGATCATACAGATAAAATAAGAGGGTATTTGGTATTTAATGAATGGTCAATTATTTCGGGAGCTTGGATAGGATTTGCCGCTAGTTTTTTGTTAGGTTCCTCTAGTCGATTTGCGGCATTTACTGCTATTCTTGCAAGTATATATGGTGTTGAATATCTTCCTTTATTTTTCGCTGTAGATTATACTGGTTATATGTTAAGTCCTACTCATAAATGTTTTGCTATAGGAAAAATGTATTTTAATACTTCACTTGTTACATATTACACACATATAATTCTTCTTTGTTCTTTTATTATGGCCACAGCCTTTATTTTAGTTACCTTCCGATAAATATTTTAAAGGAATAAAATGGCAAGAAAATTAGTAATTGGTTCTACAAGAGTTTTTGATGAAGATGCAATTGGTCAATTGGCCCAAGGATTAGGGACAGGCGATGATGTTGAATTTGAAAATATAACATGTAATGATATTAGTACCGCTGATATAATCATGTCTAATGATAGACCTGATCGTTTAGGCAATGATGTAGATGGGACTAAAGGCTCTTGGGTGATTCAAGAGGGCGAGAATGATTTGTTTGTAATTAATAAGAAAACCGGAAAGCAATACAAATTAGCATTAAATGAAGTTTAATTGGTAGGTACCGGAGGTTCGTCTCTTTTTAGTAACCAACTTGAAAGAGCTCCAATAGGACCTTTATTGTGATATTTTTCCTCCCAATGTTTGGCATTTTCTCCATTAATTTTTGCAGTATATAATGCATCAATTAAAGTTTTTCTTAGCATTTGTACTTTGCCATTGTCCTCTTTTAATATTTTATTAACTTCTATTAATTTATCAATTCTAGTAGTTAGGTATTCTTTTGTTTCTTTGTCTTCATGAAATGTTTCTTTTAACTGTTTATTCTCAGTTATAAGTTGGTCCTTTTCGATGGATAATCGAGAAACTCGTTTTTTTAAAAATGTTAGTTGTTCAAGTTGTTTTTGTACCGCATCGAGTTCTGTACTTGTTTGTTCTATTATATTAGATTGCTCATTATTAAGCGATCTAAGTTTGGAGATTTTTTGTAGGTTGTTTTCTTTTTTCCATGCTTTAACTAGAGCAACTTCATTTTTAGGTACACTAGCAAATACATACATTTTATAAAATTTACCTCTCGTACCACTATAAACTTCCATATATTTTTTAACAATACGGAATTGACCTACTTGAGCTTCTGAATTTATTTCTAGGTGTGTTTCTATTTTATTTGTTGCTGTTAATACATTTGCTGTATTACCATCGATAAATGAAATATATTTCTCATGCAACTTAGTATGTAATCCACAATAGTCTAAAAACTTAGACAACGCATCATACTTGGCATCTTTAAGTGCCTTACGCTCTTCTGCATATTTTGTGGAAATACCTGTAAAAAACAGGTGTGTTGAATCTTCTAATTCGTGTCTTTCAACCCAATCAGGTTTAGAATCATCAGAAATTAGTACAGGTTGCTTATGTGCCGTTGTGGCACAACCTACTAGGGAGGCCCCTAGTAGGATTGCGAATAGCCGGATCATTGTACAAAGCCATCTTGTGCAAGTTCTTTCCAAAAATCACGGGCATTTTTCCATTGTGCCTTTGCCGCTTCGGTACTAGCAAGTCCCATTGCTTTTTGGGCATCTTCAGCATTGGCTTTTGCATTTGATTGCAATGCTGTTTCAAGATCAGTTTTGCTGATACCAGTTAGCACAAAGTATTTGTAGCCGGGAACACCTGCGGCATCTGCCTCACGCTCAAAGTACATCTCTTCAACACGCAAAAAACTTGCAGTAGATGCACTCATAATTTTTTCAAAATTACGCTCACTAACAGTAGGCATAATTACGAAACTATCCATGCCATATGTAACACTCGCTCGTTCAAATTTGTTCTTATTAAGAACACGAACGTATTCTGACATTTCTCGGATTGCATCCCGCTTTGCATCTCTGCGGGCATGTTTTTCTGTACCGTACAAAGCACTTGTGCCTACAAAATAAAGTTGATCACCTTCCGGTGCAGGTGGTACCATAACCCATTCAGGTCGGTCACCGACACTATTAAGGGCTTCTTTGACTATTTCTTGTTTGCTTGAACAGCCAGCAAGTTCATAACCAATAAGTGCTACGAGCACCAAAAATAAATACTTCATTTTTCTCCTATTCGATTAAGGATGAAAATACATCTTTTGCGTTTACCTACTTTAAATTCAGAAAACCCAAAAGGGACAGGACGATCCCATCCGTTCTTCCTAGCCTGAGAAACACTAGGAAACGCACCTGCCCAACACATAATATGTGCCAAGCAATGTGTATCATTAAACTTTTGTTGTGGTTCCATATCAAATAAATTAATATCTTCTGAAGCCACATTTTCATGTACAAAATCCCATTCATTATCGTTCATTTAGAACTCCAATAAAGTTTAACTATACATATATTATACTATCTTTAACAAAAAAGTCAACCAAAAAGAGTAATTAATGCAATGAAATTCATTATTACAAACCAGGTTGTTAGAATAATTGCAAATGCGGCTTTGCGTTTAAATGTAGCAATGACGCCTAACATGCTACCTACAAACATCATAGGTATGAATATTTTGGTAGCAGGATTTAGTACAGTATAAGTTAATATTGCACTAGCACCACAAACAAGGGTAGTTTCGCATAATTCACAATAGAATGCTAAAGGACTTAGTCTATGACTTTCTTTAAAGTATTCTTTAACGTTTGAAAAAACCGAGCCTATTGTAATCTTTGTCTTCGACATATATATAATTTTCTGGAGGAGTTGTTGATTCGTTTTTCCATACAGGAATTATTTCATTATAATCGCCCATATCTGTATTAGATCTTAGGTGCATTTCTATAAGTCTGCCACCTATAAATTCACAATTTACATGCTCGTAGGAACCTTTGAGCTTTGTTAGCATAAAGTTAATTTTTAATTTGTCGTCTACACGAACCCATCTATCAAATTTCCATATTGGATTTGTAGGGCTTCTAAAACCTTCTGTAGTTACTCCTTGTTCTATTACACGTGATTTAGGATCAATTGCATAGTCGACACTTAAATGTCTACCTTTAAATGGTTTACACCAAAAATAACCTGGTTCTAAATCCCATCTACCTTTTTCTAAAAAGCGTAATTCTGCACCTATGCCCATACCTGCAAGGTTAACACAAGGTCTAACTATATAATTATTTGATTCAGGTACCCCTACATCTGCCGGTCCGCATAGGTACCCTAATTTTTTGGCAAGGATTAGTTTATCAAAAATCCATAAGTCATCTGGATGACATTTTACCCACGCTTCGTAATCATACATTTATTCAAATAACACCGATATAGATTCATCATGATGTACTCTACGAATTGCTTCTGCAAACATATCTGCCACAGATATAACTCGTAATACTACGTTTTCTTCTGAAGGTATAGTATCAGTTATCACTAACCGGGACATTGCTGAATGCTCCATCCTTTTCGCTCCGCCATTGCTCAATACTCCATGTGTTATGTAGGCTTGTACATCTTCTGCGCCTTCGTCTTCTAATGCTCTGGCGGCTTTTACTAGCGTCCCACCTGTATCTATTATATCGTCTACGATTATACATTGTTTTCCTAAAACGTCACCGATGACGTTCATAGCCTCAGATTCGTTTGCACGATCTCTTCGCTTATCTATAATTGCAATATCTAGATTTAATTGTTTTGCTACTGCTCTTGCTCTAGGAACTCCGCCTGCATCTGGCGAAACTATTATAGCCTTACCAACTCTGATCATAGGATTTGATTTTAAATCTTTTATGAATAAAGGTTGGGCATATAAGTTATCTACTGGAATGTCAAAGAAACCTTGAATTTGTCCTGCATGTAAATCCATTGTTAGTACACGATCAACACCTGCGGCTTCAATCATATTAGCAACAAGTTTTGCAGTAATAGGTGATCGTCCTGATGGTTTTCTATCTTGTCTTGCATAACCGTAATAGGGTATCACGGCTGTAATTCTACCTGCACTTGCTCTTTTACAAGCATCTACAAGTATTAACAATTCCATTAAATTATCATTTGCTGGATTACATGTACTTTGGAGTAAGAAAACATCCTCACCTCTAATGTTATCTTTAATTTCTACCCAAATTTCGTTGTCTGCGAATCTAGTAACTAGAGTTTCGCATAAATCTATGCCAGCAATGCCAGCAATATCTGTAGCAAGTTTGGTATTTGCGTTACCTGTTATCAGTTTCATAAGTAGTTTCTGAGTTAAAAGTGTCCGTCTTTAAAATAAATTTTGTTTATTCGATCTAATTCTATCTTAACTTTGTCAAGCTCTTTTTGAACTGCTTCATATTGTTCTTTATAATAATCACGTTCTTGTTCAAGCTCTTGGCGTTCATCAAGATGATCTTCAATATGTGGTTTCATAAACGTATTTATTTTAAGAGCTTTTCTTTTATGAATTCTCTTTCGTCAATTCCACCGTGTCTTTGAATTACTGCATTAACCACATCAGTTGGTACCCAGCCGTATACGCTTTCAGTTGGTTCGGCACCTGGCTCTTGCCATTCTAACCATAGGGGTTCTGTAGCAGAAGGAAATCCAATTTCCCATGCTTCGTATTCTTCTGCTACTGCTTTTGGTTCTGAATAATGTGAAGGACCTGCTTGGAGAGAAAAATTAAAGCCGTCTCTACATGTTACGTTTTTGTAGACACGGACAGTCGTAAATTCTTTTCCGTGATGTTCTATATTTTTAAATGCTTTATGCCAAATGTTTGCCCAGTCTCGTGCCATTTTTTTCCCTATTATAAAGGGTTACCGTAAACCACTCCAGTTCATATCTCTATCGTAATATTGTTGGGCTCGTCGGTTATCTCGACTTTGTTGATATTCATCTGTGTCGTGTCCACCTGGTTGTAAATCGTCTGGAATGCGGGAGGGTTTTTGTATTCTAGTTTGTTTAGGTTGTATTTTAAGTACGCCAGCATAAAGGCCCATACCATTGTGAATTGCCACTGCATTGCTAGTCATTGCAGTACCAATATTATGACCTATAAGTTGTTTTAATTTAGGACTTGCACCAAATCGTTCAACCCAACTATAATCGCCATCCTTTGATGCTTTATATAAACGTTTTGCTTGTTCTTTTGTAACACCCATTATTTCTAATTGTTGGGCAATGTATTGGGCAAATTCTAATTCTCTGCCTGATTCTACACTAAAATCTTGGGTGTGTCTAAAGTCATGTGATGGAAAATTCACAGAAGCTTCGCTTACTGCTTGCATTAATGTTTTGGGCTCGGCAGACATATTTAATTGTTGTTTTCCTGCTAGATGAGCTCGGTATTCGCTACCGCCGTCTTTTGCTCTATATGCTTTCATTCTTGCACGATCATATGTATCATAATCTTTGTCTGACAGGTTTCCTTCCCAATTATATATATTGTCCTCTTTATCACTTTGGGCTTGAGCAAGTTTAGGGTCTACTTGCCCTGGTTTAAAACCTTGTTCTTGCCCCATTTGGACTACACATTGGTTTGCATTACATACTTCATCTATTTTCATTTAAACATCCTAAATTACTTAAATTATTTATCTTAAAATTGAAGAATCTATTACTGCCAAAACGTACCGCCATGTCGATCTTTGTCATGTACATATAGTTGTCGTAAAAACCAAAAGACACAAGACAATGCTATATAACTTATAATAGCATCTGCTACACCTTGTTCCCAGGCTATATGGCAACAGTATAAAAATATTATAATATAATAAAACATATATCTATTTATTTTTACCAAGTCCAATAGTTGAACCGTTTTTAATCAGTTCTATCTTATCGTGAAGTGTTAATGCTTCATTATCATCTAAGATCATGTCAACTGCATAACCATCCATTTCAACAAGACTTAACTTGCGAACAATATTCCATTTTCTTTTACGTTCTCTATCAAGATCTTCTTCAAGAATTGCAATACGCATGGCAGAACTTTTTAGTTCATCAGTAAGTGTTTCTCGCATGCCATCTCGTTTACCTCGTTCAAAATCATTCATACAGTCTCCTTACGGATTATTTCTGCTTGTAATTGTTTCCAATAACGTGCAATTTTTATATTACCAAATTTGTCAGGCTTACGGGCAATTTCCATTTGCTTTGCGGAAAGTGAACGCCCTTTAAGGATGTGTTTTGCAAAGGAAGAAAAAATGTCTGCATCAAATGCAGTAAAACCAATACCATTGGCCTTGCTAGTCATATCGCAAGCCTGTTCATCGGCTTCTTGGTTATTAAAAATGATAATTAAGGCACGTTCAACTGCCTTATTGTTTGTGGCAAGTAGGTTTGCAATTTTAGTTCGATTCCACTTTGTTTGTACTTTCGCCATATCAGCTCCCAAGTAAGTGTTTAACTAATTTAACCTATACAACTATTATACACTCTACAGATCATTTGTCAACCAAAAAATTAAATGTATAGTTTATTTTTTCAATAAATACATTATAATCTATTAGGATACCATGGCAAAGACATTATTTAAAGGTTTTTCAACGGTCCAAGGACCAAAAACTAGAAAATTACACGATATAGAGTTAGCAAAGCAGGATTTAAAAAATCACTTTCATACCAAAAGAGGTGAAAGAATTATGAATCCTGGGTTTGGTTCAATGATTTGGCAATTGATGTTTGAACCATGGAACGATACTACTGAAGAAGCAGTTAAAGAAGATTGTATCGAAATTATAACAAAAGATCCTCGATGGAGATTAGAAGGAATAGACACTTATTCAAATGACAATGCGTTAAGTGTACAATTAAGATTATTTTACCAACCTACAGATCAACTGGAAGTTATGGCGTTAACGTTTGACCGAGAAATAGAAGAGGGATTATAAACAAATGGCTACACGACAAGATGTTTTATTTGCCGCAGAAGATTACATAGCAAAATATCAATCATTTGCTCAATCTAATTTTCAAGCATACGACTTTGATACACTAAAAGCGGCTATGGTAGATTATATACGATTAAACTACCCCGAAGATTACAATGATTGGATTCAATCATCTGAATTTATTAGTTTAATGGATCTAATAGCCTTTATGGGCCATAATCTTGCTTTTAGAACTGATTTTGCTACTCGCGAAAACTTTATGGAAACTGCTCAAAGTAGGGATTCAATATTAAAATTAGCTAGATTCCTCGGATATAATCCTACTAGAAATATAAATTCCAGTGGCGTGTTAAAAATTAAAACAATACGAACAACAGAATCGTTAATTGATTCTGATGGTAATAATTTATTAAATGTTGATGTTACATGGAACGATGCAACAAATGCAAATGCATACGAACAATTTTTAATGATATTGAATTCTTCTTTTGGAAGTACTACACAATTTGGTACTCCGTTTAAAGCAGAAACTATAGATGGTGTTAAAACTGAAATTTATAAAATGAATTCACAAACAAAACAAAATGTGACTCATACGTTTGCGGGTACAGTTCAAGGAGAAGCAATACCATTTGAAATAACAAATGTTGATGTAGATGCAACATTAGGTTTATTTGAACCCTATCCAGATCCAGATTCTGCTATGCGGTGTTTGTATCTTAATGACGGTAGAGGGAATTCTAGTGCTAAAACAGGATTTTTCTTTTACTTTAAACAAGGTTCTTTAGAATTTAAAGATACATTAATAACACGACCAATTGAAAATCAAGTTATAGATATTACTGCTGAAAATATTTCTAATAATGATGTATGGGTGCAAACTATTGATCAAGCAGGTGCAATAACAACAACTTGGACTCCAGTAGATACGGTTGTCGGATCTAATGTTATTTTTAATGCAGTTGATAATAATATTAGGGACATTTTTCAAACAGTTACTAATATTAATGATTCTATTAGTATTAAATTTGCAGATGGTAGATTTGGTAATGCTCCAAAAGGAATTATTCGAGTATGGTATAGAGTAGGCAATGGAGAAGAATATACTATTAGAACAGATGATATTCAAAATATTGAACTTACTATACCTTATTTTAGTAAACATGACTTGCAATTATATAATTTAATTGTTACACTAGATTTAGAAGAACCTATAAAAAATAGTTCAGTAACAGAATCAAATACTAGCATACAAACTAAAGCACCACAGGTATACAGTACACAAAATAGAATGGTATCAGCAACTGATTATGCAGTATATCCTTTACAAGCATCGACAAATATTATAAAAATTAAAAGTACAAATAGAGTGCATAGTGGACATACACGATATGTAGATATAAATGATCCGACTGGTACTTATAAAGATTTAACAATATTTGGTGATGACGGATATGTATTTGAAGAAGAAACATTTTTACGAAAAACATTAACATTACCGTCTTCATTGAATGCAACAGATATAATAGAACAGTATATACAACCATATTTAGAAGAATCAGAAGTACAAAACTTTTATTATCAAAAATATAAAAGTGATTTTGTTTGGTCGGGCGGTACATCAGCAGATGATTTATATTTTACAACATCAGACGAAGGAACTCCGGCTTTAGCCGCAAAAATGTGGGTTTGGAAAAAAGTAACTGGTTCTGCTAGACAAGCAACTGGATATTTTGAAAAGGGAGCAACTGCACCGGATATTGTTGCTATTGGACCAAATTCATTGGATTCAATTGGTAAATTTTTAATTGAAGGCGCAAATATAGAATTTGCAGAAGTTGATGCAAATGATCAATTTGTAGTAGGATCAAAAACTACTTGGGCAAGCATAACCGGAGTATACGGAGATGGTAGAGGCGTTACAAGTTCTGCATTAGGTTACACAGGTAAAACTAAAGAAGAATACGGTACTGTATCTTTATCTAGAAATATACCTAATAATGTTAGAATAAAACGTATAGCACCTGCATATAATAATAAATTTAGTGCAACAGAAATTACAGCAATTAAAGATCAGTTAGAACTTAATAATTCATTTGGTTTACGATATGATCATAGAAACAATCAATATGAAATTATATTAGGTATTGATTTAGGAGAATCCCAAGAAACATCTTTTAGTTTAACAGAAAATACTTCAGGAACACAATCAGATAATAGTTATATAGTAAGAGTAGAGTTTCAAACAGAGCAATGGGTGTTTCTAGCAAGGGCTATAAAATATAATTTTGGGTCTGTAAAAAATGTTAGATTTTTTAATCAACGATTAGATAATAAAGTTAGTAAAATAACAAAAAAGTCAACAAAAGATGAAATTAGAGTATTAGATATTAATTTACAACCTCTTACAACATCAGGTGGAGGATTAGGTACATCCTTATTAACTGCAAATTATAATTTTGATATAGAAGGATTTTATACCTATGATGATGGTTATACAGATCCACGTAGAGTACTATTAAAATTTGCAGATACTAATAAAGATTATGTAATTGATGATCCGTTTGCGTTTGAAAGTATTGTAGGATCAAATGAAATTTATGTTGCAGATGAATTAGTCGACAACTATGTTTATAAAACGCTAATGACTACACCACCGCCAACCCTTGCCGACGGTACTATAAAATATTGGGTATCGTCTACTTCGTATGATTTGGCAGAAAAAATTGAATATAATGGTGCAGAATATGAATCCAAAATTACAGGTAATTTAGGTGTGTTACCAACTGATACATCTAAATGGTCGTATATTAGAGATTTAATTTATGCAAAATATACAGGTCGATCTGGTGTGCGATTTAAATGGAAGCATGCCGCAAGCGAAGAAACACGAATTGATCCAGCGGTTTCAAATATTATTGATACTTTTGTATTAACAAATACATATAATTTAGAGTTTAGAAATTGGCTTAAAAATGATAGGCGAGCAAAATATAGACCTTTGTCTCATACTACAGAAGATTTAAAAACAATGTTTATAGCATTAGAAGATGCAAAAACCTCATCTGATACAATCATTTATAAATCATGTGAGTATAAAATTTTATTTGGAACAGAAGCAGATTATGCATTGCAAGCAAAATTTAAAGTAGTAAAAAATCCGATATCAAGTTTAACAGACAATGAAATAAAAGCAACAATAGTAGATCATATTGATGATTATTTTGAACCAACTAATTGGGATTTTGGTGAAACATTTTATTTCACAGAACTTGCGGCGTATATTCATAGAAATATGATAGGAGTACTTTCATCATTGGTTATTGTACCAACTAATTCAGATTCAAGATTTGGTAATATGTTTCAAGTTACCCCTGATGCACACGAACTTTTTGTTAGTGCCGCAAAAGTGTCTGATATAGATATAGTAGATTCATATACAGAAACAAATATAAGAATTGCCTCAGGACTTGTCGAAACACCTACAGCAACAACAAGTATAACAGGTGTTGCAGTTGGAACAGGATCTAGTTCAAGTGGTGGTAGTTATTATTAATGGAAAAATAAATGGCAGATTATTCTAGCAACAATACTGATGATCAGGTTAATAATACTATACCTGGTTCTACAAGTAAGAACATCAAAAAACGATCTACTTTTGATTTATTACCTGAATATCTTCAATCCGATACTAATAAGAAGTTTTTAAATGCCACATTAGATCAAATGATTTTAAGTGGTAATCCTAAAATAGAATCGGGTTATATAGGTAAAAAAGTAGGTGCAATTCGATCATCGGCAAATGATGTTTATTCTGAAAGTCGAACAACTCTTAATAATAGGTATCAATTAGATCCTACGGTTGTAAGTCAAAACCCATCTACTTTAGAATATGAATCTGCTATTCCATATGATGATATTATTAGTAAGTTAAAATATCTTGAAGCCAATACAACAAATTTAGATAAATTATTTTCT
>Ga0310345_10002835_pt1 | contig 17045 bp, 9 predicted proteins | sample HC15DNA20500_MG_FD_204667 | JGI IMG/M metagenome (GOLD analysis project Ga0310345, IMG submission 204667) | Marine microbial communities from station ALOHA, North Pacific Subtropical Gyre - HC15-DNA-20-500_MG | ecosystem: Environmental > Aquatic > Marine > Oceanic | place: Pacific Ocean: North... | reverse complement strand
ATCAGTCTGAAAGTGGAGCAATGGATGGAGCAACAGAAGTCGTATGGTCAACATCGAGTACCGAAACAACTCTCTCTGGTAAAACTATTGGAGATCAGTTTATCGGTGTTCAGTTTGCCTATGGCAGTTCACCTATGGCAGAAACCAAAGGTATGGTAAATGCTGGTGGTGACTACACTCTATCTATTGACAAACTTCTTCGTGCAAGGAGAATTCTTGCTCAGAACGAAGCGGATCAATACGATGAGGGTGGAAATCCTTTGTATATATGTGTATGCTCTCAGTCTCAGATAGAAGCTCTGCTTCATTCTACGGCTATCCAGAGTATAGACTATAATAACGTTCGTGCGTTAGTAGAAGGTGAAACAAACTTCTTCTCAGGATTCCAATTCATCAAGTATGAGAAACTTCCAACAGGTGTAACTATGACAGGCGGTGATACTGGCGAACAAGTGCTGGCTTTTCACCCTGCAGGGCTTTCGCTCTGTGTCTGGATGGACCCTGTGACGAAGATCGAACCCCGAGCAGATAAAAGTTTTACTCCGTATGCATATTTTGAAATGGATATGGGTGCAACTAGAGTCTGGGAGGAAATGGTTGTTCAAATTGATTGCCTCAAGATGGCCTAATAATGGGTTGAGTCCTTTAAAATGAACGCTTAACTTTAATTATATAAGGAGTTAATATGGCAAATATATATGGAACACAACAGACTAAGATAGCTGCTGTACCTATGAAGATGGGCGATGCTCATTCGATGGGTGGCAGAATGCGAATCTTGTCTGATTCCTATACCGTTCCTGCTTCTGGTCAAGGAGCAACAGATGTCCTGACTATCGGTAATCTGCCAGTAGGAGCAAGAATATGGGAAGCACACTTGGGAGCAAGTGCAACACTAGGAAGTACGCAAAAAATGTCGTTAGGTACAATAGTCACATCATCGGCTGGAGTTACCACAACGGATGCAGTTGCGTTACTAGGTGCTGCAAAGCATGAAGCTGGTGGGCTTAATCGAACGATTGAGTCTGGGCAGACTGCTGGAACAGCAAGTGTTACACCTATCTCATATGCTGATGGAGCTACTATTATAGTAACATCATCGGTAGCTGCATGGACTGCGGCTGTGGTAGTAACGTGTACTATTCATTACACAATTGACTAACCAATCGGGGGTGTAGTTTTTCTATGCCCCCTTTTTCTTAAGGAATATTATGAATAAAGTTAGTGTAGCAAATCTTGCATTATCTAACTTAGGGGAAGCTCCTATCCAAAATCTAACGGATAATAATGCTAGAGCCAGAATATGTTCCCAAAGAATTGATGATGTTGTGCGATCAGTATTAAGGATGCATGATTGGAATGCTGCAATGCAACGGATTGAATTAACTAAATTAGATGATCCTTTGTTTGGATGGAATTCTACATTCCAATTACCAGGAGATTATATAAAAGTTATAGAAGTATATCCTATATCAAGATACCGAGTACAAGGACATAATATACTATCCAATGAAGGAGAATTAAGTCTTTTATATATCTATGAACCTTCAGATATAAATTCTTTAGATGTATTATTAGCTGAAGCAATTGCTTTAAAGTTAGCTTCAGAGATAGCTGAATCATTAACAGGTAAAGATACTTTAAGAGATCGTGTCTTACAGAAGTATGTTATGGCATTACAAGAAGCTCGTTCTGCTAATTCCAAAGATAAAACTCCTGAACATAGAGAAGATTCAACATTCTGGAATGCACGGAGGAGACAAGCCACTCCTGTACATAGAACTTTTAATTATCCAAAAACTGGAACCGCAGTATTAAATAACTTTACACCGCCAGAATCCTGATGGCAACATTTGAATTCCAGCAATCACGGTTTACTGAAGGTGTACTCGCAAGAAGTCTTCATGGTCGTTCTCCTGAAGAATTCTACGCTTTTGGTGTCCATGATGCAGAGAACATGATTCCTCTCTTAGAGGGGCCAATGGTGAAGCGACCTGGTACAGTTCATGTTGCAGAAGCTAAAACAAGTTCTTCTAAGCTAGTGCCATTTTATAAAGGGGGCATTGAATCATATCTTATAGAAATAGGTTATGATGAAGCTGCAACTGATGATACTTTTGATTGTGCTTTTACAAATGCATCAACAACTGTTACTGCTTCCGTTGCAAATGTTGCTAAGTTAAGTATTGGTCAGCATTTATGGCAAAGTGGTGGTACAGCAACAATCGCAACAACGACTGCTTATCCGTCTGGAGATACAAGTGCTACTGTAGTGTCTATAGATACAACTACTACATTTACAATTACAGAAGCTGGTAATGCTGCTAGAACAGTTGCATGTACATTCAGTAACAAACCCTACATAAGAATATTCTCTCAAGATAAACAACTCGGCTTTGCAGGAGCTATCTCTACCCCTTATGTAATTAAATCACATAGATGGTTTACTTATACACATGCAACAGATGCAACTCTAAATGTTGATGAGATAAGTGATTTAACATGGACACAAAGTGGTGATGTTATATTCTTTACTTGTCCTACAAGAAAACCATATCTCTTATCAAGAACAATTGATCCAACAGAATTATTAGTTCGCTCTGAAGATAATACAGTATGGACAATTGGTGATTATGTACAAGAAGATGGCCCTTATGAAAATACTAATGCTGATCCTGATCTAGCTCTTGTCGCATTAGAAGCTCAAAATAGTGGCGTTGAAGTTGATGATGAAATTGCATTTTGTCAATTTGATGTTGTAAACAATGTAATTATACTTGCAAATCATGGTATGCAAGTTGGTCAAAAGATTAATTTACATTGTGCAACCCTTACAAGTAATACTCAGATTATAATAAAAAATGGAACTGTCGATCCTGGTGGAGATGGAAGTGTTGCAAGTGACCCATGTTTAGGAGGACATATTCCTTCTTATCATTATGGTGATCCAGGTACACATGTCGAAGATAATATATTTTATGTAGTCTATGCTACATCAGTTTCATTTCAGGTATCTGATCAACCAAATGGTCCTGCATTTGATATTGGTTATATTAATCTTGATGCTGCTACTGAACCAACTAAAGGAACTCAGTTTACTGGGGAAGTAATGGTTAAAAGAAGAATCTATGAAAGAAATTCTACAATTATTATGGATTCTAAATTTAGATACTCAACTAATCCTGATGTATGGGCTACATCTTCTACAACAATAGGAAATAATGGGTATGGAGGGCATTATTTTACTACAGATGATATTGACAGACTTATTAGACTAAATCCTATTGCAGATACTACAACAAGGAGAGGTGGTATTAGATGGGGATGGGGTAATATAAGAACTATTAGTAGTGAATCAAGAGTAACAGTAGAACTATCTACAGACCTATCAGTATATGCAGATGATGGAGCATGGTCAGGTTCTCTCGCTGCTGGATCAAGTGAATGGAGAGTAGGAGCCTTTAATGGTTATTGGACATATACTAATCTTGCTACAAAAGGACCAGATGCTTTTACTGGAAATGGCTACCCAAGACAATCACAGATATATCAACAGCGTTTATGCTTTGCTGCAACAGAATTAGAACCATCAACTGTATGGTTATCTCGGTCAGGTAACTTCTATAATTTTGCACCTACAGAATTAGGTGTACAAGATTCTCCTCTTGTTCTTACTTCAGGAGTTACAACAGAAGTAATAACTGCTTCAAATGGGCTATATTTTACTATCGACTCAGATACATTAGATGAAATATTATGGCTATTAGATTCAAAACGTTTAGCGCTAGGAACTTCTGCTGGAGTATATTTCCTCTATGGATCAGAGACTAACCTTACTGTTACTCCCTCAAGATTTACTATTAATCGAGAAACATCCTATTCAGCAACAAATGTTCAACCAGTAGTTGTATCAAATGTTATTATTTATCCTCAAAGAGGAGGACGAGAGATACAAGAATTAGAATTCTCTGGATCGGAAGAGCAATGGTTGCAAACTCGTATATCAATGAAAGCATATGATATTATATCAACTAGCTCAATAGTTAAATTAGCATGGCAGGAAAGACCTAATCCTATTATCTGGATGTTAATGGATAATGGACAAATTCTTTCATTAAGTTATGATCGACAAGTAAAGTTTAAAGCATGGTCAGTACATACATTAGGTGGTACTGATACAGTCGTGACAGATTTGGAGATTATACCACGAAACGATTATGATCAAGTATGGTTTCAAGTAAATCGTACAATTGATGGTTCAACTAAAACATATATTGAGAGATTAAATAGATTCCCTTCAGAAAATATTATTACCAGGAACGAATTAGTCTTTCTTGATAGTGCAGTAATACACAAAGCTACTGATATTGTTACTTATACTACAGGAGAAACAACACCTAAAGTTAATGGAGGAAGTCAAAGTGGAAGTACACTTACAGTAGATGGAATTACTTCTGCACCCGCAACTGGGACAATATTCTTAATTGCTGGTGATACTACTATTTATACAACTCTTGCTGGTAGTACAACTACATCATGGAATTTAGATCAGGCATTAGTAGCAACTCCAGCAAATAATGCAGTAATCGAACTGCGTGTAAAAATCTTGACAATTCCTCATCTTGAAGGGGAATCAGTAGGATTATGTACTAATGGTATGGAACATTCAAACAAGACTGTTGATTCTAATACAAATATTACTATTGATCATAATTTATCATCAACAGCAGTATCAGGTTTATTTTATGATGCTTCAATGACAACATTAAGTCCTCCTACACTTGATAATCAACATACCTGGAATAAGAGATTAAAAACAATAACAGCATTAATACAAGATAGTTTAGGAATTAGTATTGATTATAATGATCTATCTGAAGAATTATTATTCCGATCCACTCAGCAAAATACTGGGGAACCGATAGATTTGTTTAGTGGTTTTAAGAAACAAACACTATCAGGAATAGGATGGGAAATACATAACGTTAAAATTAAAAGTGTTAGTCCATTACCTATGCAAGTAAATGGATTATCAATCGAACTAGAAACAGGAGGACCGTAATGTATGCACAAATAGCATTTGGATTACTTGCACTATATGGTGGATATATGGGTGCAAATGCAAAGAAAGAAGGAGCGACAGCTAATGCTGATGAATATGATATATTAGCAGCGCAAACAAATATCGACAAACATTGGAATGCTTACCAACGTAACTATATGACCGAACAAGTAAAGTTAAATCAATTAGCATCTGGTATAAAGAAAGCTGGAATGGCTGGGTTGATTGGACAAAAAACTATTGGTGGTATGGAAGCAGAGGGAGGAGCAAGTGGTGTAATGTTAGGTGTTGGTACAACAAATGAAAAAATAGTAAATCAACATATTCAAAATTCTAGTCAACAATTAGCTATCATGCAAGAAACTAATGAAAAACTAACAAATATTCAGCAAAATGCAGTAGCAGTTAATAAAATGGAAGATTATAAAGCTGAACAAAGAATTGCACAACTGACAAGAGCAGCAAATAGTATTAGAGCAGGTGCAGACTCAGCTTTTTATGCTGGCATGATAGGAGCATTTTCAAATGCTGGTTCTGCATATCTAGCATCAGGAGGTGATTTTAAAGATGAACCAGGTACAGGGCTATGGGATATGTGGTTTACTACTTAAAGAGATTATGTAATGGCTGATTTAACAGGAAGATCATTTTCAAGAGAAGAAGCACCAGTATTTAACAGGAAAGCGAATGTAAGACAAACTCGCAAGCCTGATCAGACTGCTGGTGTTGAGGCTTTTGGTGAAGCAGAAATATGGGAAGCTGCGACTAAAGCTTCAAGTAAAATTGCTAAGATATTTGGTGATATAAATGCTGAACGACAACAAGAAGTTGTTGATGGTATGAAAGCACTTATAGAAACTGAATTTGCTACAAATGATGAGTTAATCCAAAATCATATGCCAAAATTGGATTCTACAGATTTGAATCCTCATACATTGATGACTGATTTACATGCTAATGGATTACAGACAGCAGAAGGAACTATAAAAGTTAAACCACTTACAGAATACAAAGGTTATGAAGACCTAGATTTTAAATATAAAAGAGAAATTGATAAGTATTTTCACACTTCTAAAACAACAACACAAGGAAATGTGATGAAGCAGATTACTTCTTTGTCAAAAGCTCATACCAAGATGAGACTTGATAAAGAAAGTATGGTTACATGGCAGGAAACAGCTTCAATTATGTCGAATAATAAGAGTTGGATTAAAGAGATAGAAGCAGCACCATATATAAAAAAGTTCTTATCAGATGGTGGGAATAGTCAACTTGAACAAGGTGAAGGAAAAGAAAATGCTCTTGCATATAAGCAATATGTTTTCAATAGAATTAGTAAAGGGGAAACCAGTTCGTTTTTCGCTCGTACTCTGGGTGCGCCAGGAAATAAGACAAATCCTTCTGATCTAGGTGTAAAAGGTGGTTTATCAGATGATGCAAAACAAAGGATAAATCAATCTCTTAATAGATTTTCTGATAAAGTATTTGCAGCAGTAGAGAATAACAGTATTGATCTTACAGATGCACAGGATTTAATTAATTCTAATATGCAACTAATATTACATACAGAATTTATAAGTCAATTGGGTATAAATGAGGATGCAGCAATTGCAAAAGCTAAAAAAGGTGCATACGAATATACTAGAGAGTTTGATGGACAGTATGGAGGAAAAGGCACGATAAAATTTATTCTTAAACCAAAAACTCTCAGGCCATATATACAAGCATGGGATAGAAAAGATAAAACACCTAAACAGGATTTAATATATTATGCCCAAGTAGAAAACAGACTTAATAGTTTAAAAGGTCAATATGATATAGGTGAAAGAACAAAAAAATACTTAAATGATACTAAACTTACTAATCCATACCGAGCAAAGTTAATTACGATAATGGGTTCTGCACATCTAAAAGAAGAACAAAGGAGTGAGATTGAAGATTCAAATGCTATTATCAATGATATTGAACGTAAATTAATTGATGATGTGGAGTATATGGAGAAACTTGGAACCATAGATAAGAATGGATTATTCCACCCATTTCCTGATAGTAAAATACGCAATATGATACCTGATCGGGAAGATGAAATAAAAGTATGGGTAGATGAAGGAACCAAAGGAGGACCAGGATTAGGCGGTAGATTAGAAGCACAAATTAATATTGTTAAGGGCAAGAATCGTAAAGGTGTAGATCATCTACTTAAAAATAAAGATAAACTTCATGATTTATACAAAACATATGAATCTAAGACTCGTTCTATTCAGAAGAATCTTATGGAGTCAGATGTTAAAGCACAAATGGCTGATCATTCTAGCATACTAGGTTTATTAGATGATTATGCTAGTAAGGATACTAATTGGACGAAGGTTGATCCTATAAAAATAGATGCAATGTGGGACAGCAAAGATGAACTTGAAAGAAATATGATTCGTGGTGCATTTCAGAACAGGGCTGAATTTGAAATATTTGCAAATGAAACAATTTCAAATGCCAATAAGAGTCCAAATTTTAATAAAAAGATTGCTTCAAAACTTACACCTGGACATGATGATAATGATCGGGCATTAGAAGCAGCAATTACTGCTCAGATGCAATATGACATGAAAACCTATATCAATAGGGGAGTTAATGTCAGAGCAGAAACACTAACAAAAGAAACAACACCTCCTATTCAAGCACTTTTAAATAAAATGCGAGAAGCAACAGGTAAAGCAAATTTGGACTTTTCAGAAGAACAAAGAGAAAGAATAAAATTATACCAAGATGCACATGCGAATTTGGTTATGATAGGCACAAATTATAAAACATATGATGCACTTGAATTACAAGCTCAATCCCTGAGAATAAGAAATAAAGGGGAGAATTTAGGAGAAACTATTACATATTGGAGAAATAAAACATTTGCTGATCATGTTCTAGCAGAGATGGAAGTTCGTTCAGTTGAGTTAAATAATGGGAAACTTGGAGCATTAGTGCTTACAAAAGAATTAAGAGAAGGTAAGGCATGGCAGAAAAAATACCCAAATATTTGGAATGATGCACATTCACAACAAGATAATATAAATAAATTTCTAAAATTTCTTAGTCATGAACTTAAAGGAATGGATGAACTAGGTAAAGAAGTTCAGTATTTTGGTCATGGAGAACAAACTAATCGTCTTTTAAAATATATGCAAAGAAGGACTGATATTGTTCCAGACATAGATCGCTTGGATCAAGCAGTAAAAGATAGTAAAGAGGCATTAATGAAACGACTTGTTTCACAACCTCAGAAATAAAAAGGGAATAATGTCAGAACAAGGTATTTCACCAGCATTTGAAAATATTATAGCTGATCACCATGAAAGGATTGAAAACTCTACAATAGAGGGTGTTATTGATCAGGATGCATTTCATATGCAAAATCAGACAAATATTGAAACTATCCGACACTCTTATCCAGAGCAAGCAGGGTATTTCTCTTTAAGAAATATATATGATACAAGAGGAAGAAACGGATTACTTAATGAAGAAAGAATAAAAAGAATCTTTAGTGCTACTAAGGGAGGTCAAGGTCAAGGATATGATTGGTCAGATGAAAGCGAAGGAGTTGTAGAAAAAGCAAAGGACAGATTTAATGCTGCTATTAGAGGTAGCTATGCACAACTATACAATAAACTGATGGTAGATGGTGACAAGATATATGAGGATTTATATAACACAGCATGGCATGTATTTGGTAGCTATGTAAAAGAAAAAGGTAATCAGGATGAAGCACTAAAAGCAACATTATCATTATTATTTGGTGATACTATAACAGAGAAGAACGGAGGAGTTGAATTTCCTAATGGAGTAGGATTATTCCATGATAGAGAAGAAATGAATAAACGTGGTGTAACATTAAGTATGTTGGAAGAATATAAAATTAATGCATATTATCACATATATAATAAACATGGTGCAGACTTAATGTTTGAACCTCATTTAGATATGGATAAGAACTGGCATATTGTTGCACAAGAGATGTTAGAAGGTGGTGGGAATGTTTGGTGGACTGTTATTAATGATATTGAAACAGATGGATACAGAGTTGTTATGGTAGGACAACATGGCGACGATAAAGAACAAGCAGCATCAAGGATGTATGGCGATCCATTCTCTAAGACTTCAAGTATCAGAATCCTAGCAGATGCTTATTATGATGATGGATCAGGTCCACAACCTATTCGTCTTACCAAAACTGAGTTCTTTGATTCAATAGCAGAAGCAAAAGCTGCTTCTCATGCTTATTCTCATTTAGATTTTTGGGATAATTTACATTTTTTGTTTAATTATAAACACACTCCTAAAGATTATCCTGATACACCAATATCACCATCTCTCGATACAGAAAGACCAGGTGTACTAGGTGATCTTACAACACGATTAGAAAATGTAGGATTTATGACTCCAGGTCCAGATATGAGTAGGAGAAGAGTGAAATATTATATGGAGAAAAAGGGTCCAGGTACAGATTGGTATAAATCTACTGCAAAAGCCTACAGTATTGGAGATTCAGGATTTGGTTTAGATTTTACTAATCCTGGTAGAGTAGAAATTGATATGTTCTGGAAACCATTATGGGAAGATATACAAGCATATGAAAGAGCGCAAGAAACAACAGGAGAAGAAATAAGTCAAAAAGAATTATATAACTTAGCAAGACAACGCTACAGAGGTATGTTTACAGGAAGAAGTGATTATGGGTTAAAACGAATGTTCTCAATGTATGATCGCTATTTTATGGCAAATGGACCTAAATTTGATCCAACATGGAGATTCTTAAAACCAGAAAATGATAGATATTTAGGTAATACGAGAGTGCAAAGGCCATAATGCCATATTATTATGAACAAGATTATGCAGTCTATGGTAATCAGCGCATAGAAAGTGCATTAAGAAGATGGCGACCAGGTGCGTTTACTACTTTTACATCTGGTGGAGAAGAATCATTTACTCAATATAATACATTAGGTTATTTAACTTCTAAAGTAGCAGAGTGGTCTGCACCTGATGAAAGACCTATAGAAAAAAGCAATTGGAATGACTCTCATCCTTCTTTCCGTGATGATGTTCCCTATACTGAAGGTATGACTGAAGGAGTAGCATTAGTTAGAGCAACTCAAAGTGATAGTGCTGCTGAACTTGGTTTTATTCGTAATAATGTTGATTTCTGGAGTTTACCTAATTTATCTGGGATTATGCTTGGAGGATTACCTGATCCGATTAATCTTGCTGGTATGGGAGGATTTATTGGTAGGATGGGTACTGTTGCAAAAGTTGCACAAAAAATTCCTGTTGTTAGATATACTGCACCAGTATTACAAGGAGCAACAGATACAATGATGGTAGAATCTTTATTCCAATTTACAAGAGCTGCTGCTGTAGAATCACAAGGAGGAGATTTAGATCAGTTTGCAGTAATGGGAGAAATAGCATTAGCTGGTGTCTTTGGTGGAATGTTTTCAATGATGCCTATGGCTTGGCAAATTGCTAAAAAAGCACCACAAGTTATGCACTATACATGGCTTGCAGATGCTAAAAATGCATTGTCCAGACAAACATCAGTAAATACATTTGGAAATTCAGGACTTATTGATGATGTTCCTATTACTGGTGCAACCAAAGAAATAGATGAAATAACTGCTGCTGAGAGATTATCCGATGAAGATGATATATTTAGAGAACATGATCCAGGTAATTCTACATATGAACATGGAACTAATTTAGATGATACTGTACAAACACCACCAAAAGAAAGAACTGAAGCAGTTGATGATAGATCATACAAAGAGAAATTTGTTGATGATATTGGAGAAGCATTACTTAACCCAGCTAAAACAATGAGACATGCAGCCGAAAAGTTTGTTCATTGTTTCAGATTCTTAAAAGGTAGAGCATAAATGGCTACTAAATGTAAAAGAGATGCATTAAATGCAGGATTAGATGAATTAACCATTGATAAATTAATGGATAATATAAAAGTTTCATCTAAAAGTAGTCGCGAAATTGTAGAAAGTCTTGTTGAAGAACAACAGCATCTTAACTTCTTTGAGAACAGTAACAGGACAAACTCTGCACGACACGAACGTTTTATAACAATGGCTCGTTATACGGCAGATTCAACAGTAAGACCTTTTCGTAAAATGTGGAAATTCTTTTTTGATGATAAGGATTCTGTGGGAGTGCGTATTACTACCAGACATCAAAGAACATGGGCAGATATTCAAGCAGAAGCAGATATTGCAACACATGATATTTTTACTTTGATTGAAGGTCATATGATTACAAGGAAACAAGACTTGATATTCAGAGAAGATTTTATTGCTGAAATGATGTCTGAAGCTACAACACAGCAAACAAAAAACAAAACTGCATTCCGTTTAGCATCAGCAGTTAAAAGACAACAAGCACTACAGGTTGCGGAATCAAGAGCATATGGATCGGGATTATATCATAAGCCAGGATGGGTTACATCTCAGTTCCATGATCCACTTAGAATTAAAGCTGCAACTAAAGCTACATGGGTTGATGATATTATAGGTAACTTAGATGTAGAAAAAACTAGACGGAATATTCGTCTTTCTGATCCAGATTTTGATGTACCACCATATAAATGGGATACAAAAAAGTATTTAGAAAAAGTATGGGATGAAATAACCAATCCTAAATTACATGGACAAGGACTTATATTAGAGAATGTTAAGAAGATGCGTATCTTGGAATTCAAAGATGCTAAAAATCTTTTAAATTATAATAGTAAGTATGGACATGAAAATTTAGCACATGCTATATTCCAGAATTTACAAGCTATGGATAATTACCTAGAAATAGGTATGGTTATGGGATATGGATATAGAGAATTACGAATAAATCAAACATTTCAAAAAGGTTCAAAAGGAAGGAGAACAGTAGTTGTACATGATCCTGTTAGAGATTTACGAGCTTTATGGAACTCTATGTTACAGGAAAAGAAAATTACTAATAGAGAATGGAATAAATTAAATTCAGGATTAAGAGAAATAGTAGGAGATCATTCATTAGCTGGAAATCCGAGAATATCACAATTAACTTCTGGATTTATAGCTTGGCAAGCAATGTCTAAATTAGGAACAGCAGTATTTTCTGCATCGGCAGACTTAGGAAGTTCAGGCATAGTTTTACATCATCAGGGAATACGACCAGATAGAGGTTATTATGGTATGACTCATAATATGATTAGAATTGGAACTGATCAATTAGACCCTGTAGAAAAAAAGCTGGTACATCAGGCACTTGGAGTTGCTAATGATGGTATGTTAATGCAGAATTATAGTAGATATGTTGGACAATGGGGTGGGAAAGCAGGAGAATTATCTAAATTAGCAAATCATTTCTTTTGGATGAATGGATTAATTGGATGGACTAATACTGCACGTTCTGCATTTGCTGTTATGTCTTCTAATCAATTAGCTAATTCACTAAAGCAATCTTGGAAAAGTTTAGGTAAAGTTCAACGTGAACATTATATAAAATATGGATTTCATGCTGATGATTGGAAAGAATTACAGAGAATTGGAAGTTTTAATGCAAAGATATGGAATCCTGATGCACATCCATTAGAAAATTATATAACAAGAGATTGGATTGTAGATAATCAAGGTAGTGCAGCTTTAGGAACTAAATTAGATAATTTCTTTATTCAAGAATCCAGATCAGCAGTCCCAGAGGCTAAAATAGCAGATAGAATATTAATGTATGGTAATCACGATCCAGGTTCAACATGGGATGTCACAAGAAAATTAGCTGGTATGTTTCGTACATATCAATTACAACAAGTAAAGACGTTATATCCACGTGTTAGGGAATTAGGACTTCCTGCTATTGTACATGCAATACCAGTAATAGGTTTAGGATATACATCAATTCTTCTTAAAAATCTTGTTCAAGGAAAGGAACCACCGAAATTTGATGATCCACAATTATTCATTGATGTAATGGTGAATAGTGGATTTGCACCTTTAGTTGGAGATTATCTCGCAGGAGAATATGGTAGATATAATCATTCGTGGGATGAGGCAATTGGAGGAGCTGCATACAGTCAATTCAAAGATTGGGGGAAATTGTGGGCAGGATTAGTTGATGGTAGTAAAGGCGCTGCTGATGTATATAAGAGTATCCAATATAATACTCCATTTGCTAATTTATTTTATACAAAAGCAGCTTTAAATTATGGGATTCATTATGCAATGATGGAAAGTTTAAGTCCTGGTTATTTATTTAGGATTGAAGCACAAGCAGAAGGCAGGGGATCACCATTCTTTTATGAACCTAGTAATTTATATGGAGGATATAGATAATGCTTACTTCAACAAATACATTTTTCGAAGCTACAGGAGATGGGACTGAAGTCTCATGGACTTTCCCATATCCAATTCATAGAGCAGCAGATTTACAAGTTGTTGCAGATGGTGCAATAAGAACAACAAGTGATAGTACTTATGCTCATACTATAACTGTTGCAGCAAATAAACAATCTGGTACTATAGTATTTACTACTGCTCCTTTAAATCTAATTGCACTAAAATTTGAAAGAGTAGTCGATTATAAACAAGAAACAGACCTCGCCAATAACTCTCTCTTTGATGCAGAGTCTTTAGAAACTTCCTTAGATAACATAGTAATGCAGATTCAGCAAGTAGGTGCTGAGATTGCAGGACGTGGTTTTACATTTGATTCAACTTTGGCTTCAACAGAGTTTAATACTACAGCCGAAGTAGCATCTACATTAAATGAACTTAAAGCGGATCGTGCTAGTAAAGCGTTAGCCTTTGATGTTAATGGAGATATTACTATATCTGCTGATGAAATAGATAAAACTACTGATTATCAATTGGAAGCTAAAGATTGGGCTTCAAAGGCATCGGGTAATGTATTCACATATACTGATGGAGTCCCTGATGTAGATAGTGGAGAGACTTCTGCTAAATACCAGGCAGGACTAGCAGCAACCGCCAAAACAGATGCAGAAGCTGCTCAAGCATTAGCTGAAGCTGCTTTAGATAGTTTTGATGATAGATATTTAGGAGCTTGGACTACTGTATATAGAGAAACTACACATACAGGACTTGATAACGATGGCAATGCCTTACTTGATGGAGCGTTATATTTTGATACAACATTAAATGTAATGAAAGTCTGGAATATAGGTACAACCACATGGGATCATGTTAAACCAACTGCTGCTGAACAAGTAATTATTAATGCTGTTAATGCAGATTCAGTAGATATTGGAAAAGTAGCTGCTAAAGATACTGAGATAGGTCAATTAGCTGTTCTTGGTACTGCTGGGGTAGATATTTCTACTGTTGCTGCTATAGGTACTGCTGGCGCTGATGTTACTACAGTAGCAAATATAACAGCAGGAGATGTATCTAAAGTAGCAGTTATTACCACAGGTGACGTATCTAAAGTAGCTGCTATAACTACAGGAGATGTCTCAAAAGTCGCTGCTATAACCACAGGTGATGTAAGTAAAGTCGCAGTAATAACTACTGGTGATGTATCAAAGGTAGCAGCTATTACAACTGGGGATGTTTCCAAAGTGGCTGTTATTACAACTGGAGATGTTAGTAAGGTTGCAGATGTAGATGGAGAAGTTGCTGATGTAGCTGCCATAGATACAGAAATAACAACTATAGTAACTGGAACTGATGGAACAGCAGGAACAGGTGGAACAAATACTAACCTTGTATTAATAAATAGTGTACATGGCAAAATTGCAGAAGTAGGGAATTTAGGAACTACTACTGTAGTAGGCTATATGACTGCTCTTAATGGTACTAATGTAATTGCTCATATGGCTGCTTTGAATGCTTCAGGAGTTATTGCAGATATTGGAGATGTAGCAGATGTAGATGCAGAGGTTACATTACTTGGTACTCCTGCAATGGCAACTGCTGGTACTGGTCATTTAGCAGTATTAGGTATAGCTGGTGTAGTAACTAATATCGGAACTGTTGCAGGAATTTCTGGTAGTGTTACTACTGTTGCAGGAGATACATTAGATATACAAGAAATTGGTGATAATATAGCGAATATCAATGCATGTGGTGCAAACGTAACATATACAGAAGATATGGGTTCAATTGCAGATGCTGCTTCAACAGGATCAACAAGTGATATTACAACAGTAGCAGCGAGTATTGATGACGTTAATAGATATGCAAATGAATATACAATTGATTCATCTGCACCTGGTTCTCCCGATCCAGGAGATTTATGGTATGATGAAGGTGCTAACTCTTTAAAAGTATGGAATGGAAGTGCATTTGCAGCTATTTCTTATGCAACTGAAGTATTAAGTGATACAACACCTCAACTTGGAGGGAACTTAGATGTTCTTGATAAAGTTGTAACAACTTCAACTGCAAATGGTCATGTTGCATTTGATAAAGGTATAACAGAGAAGAAAGGTACTGCTACTGTAGCTGGACAAACTGTAACGGTTGATCTTTCCACAGGTAACTTTTTTGAATGGGATTTAGAATCTTTAACAGGAGATGCAACTACATTTACAATTTCTAATGCAGATGCTACTTCAAATCAAATATCTAATTTTATAGTTAAAGTAACTCAAGGAACTTCTACAACAACTAGAAATTTTACATGGGCTACAATTGTAAGTAATGGAACTAATATTGATTGGGCTGGAGGAGCAGGACCAGATATGACAACTGGTAATGATAAAATAGATATATTAAGTTTTACTACTTATGATAATGGTACTATTTGGTATGGTGCTATCGCTGGACAGGAATTTGGTTAATGAAAATAACTGTAGTAGGAGGTGGAAGTGCAGGATGTGTAACTGCTTTACATTATGCATACTATACCAGGCATTTACATAATATTGAAGTAGAATTAATACATGATCCTACAATACTTCCTGTTGAAGTCGGACAAGGTACATTATTAGATATACCTACTTTATTACACCATGCTTTAGGATCAGATTGGTGCCAAAACGAGATAAAGGCAATACCAAAGCTAGGTATTTTATATGAAAATTGGGGGAAGAAGAACCATAAATTTTTCCATCCATTTGCCTTACATAATGTCGGTCTTCATATGAAACCCGAAGACTTCCAACGTGCAATACTTAGTTCTGGTTTAATTGAAAATGTTGTTGAAGCTAATGTTTCAGACTTATCTGAAGTTGATTCTAATGTTATATTTGATTGTAGGGGTAGAAATAAAGATAATATAAAAGAATATGATGAACTTATAAGTCCAATAAACACATGTTTATTAGCTATAGAAAATGTTAGAGATCAATGCCAACTATGGACTAGAGCAGTTGCAACACCTGATGGTTGGACTTTTGTTATTCCTAATGTTGATGAAACCACATCATATGGATATTTATATAATAATGATATAACTAGCGATAAAGAAGCAATTAAGAATTTTGAAACAATATTTAAGGGAGAATTTAAACACGGAATGATTACTAAGAAAGTAAAGTTTGATTCATATGTAGCAAAAGACCTTGCAAGGATTGAAAATGATAGAATAGTAATACTTAACGGTAACAGATGTTGTTTTATAGAGCCATTAGAGGCAACATCTTTAACATCTTATCTAAATATTTGTCGATTTGCATGGGATTGGGTCATTGATGAAATAGAATTTGGTAAAAAACATGTTAATCTTCTTTCTCGGAAAATGATTGAAGAAGTTAGTATTTTTATTCTTTATCATTATATTAAAGGTTCTAAATATGATACTAAATTCTGGAAGTATGCAGTAGAAATGGCAGAATTTGGTGTTGATGATTCAAGGACTCATTTTCATAATGTAATTAATTCAGTTAAATATAATGAATCTATTGATTTGAGAGATGAAACTAAGTGGCCTTCTGTAGAGTCTTATGGTACTTGGCCTTATATATCATATAAAAATTGGTACGAGAATGTAATATGTT
>Ga0310345_10002834_pt1 | contig 17047 bp, 4 predicted proteins | sample HC15DNA20500_MG_FD_204667 | JGI IMG/M metagenome (GOLD analysis project Ga0310345, IMG submission 204667) | Marine microbial communities from station ALOHA, North Pacific Subtropical Gyre - HC15-DNA-20-500_MG | ecosystem: Environmental > Aquatic > Marine > Oceanic | place: Pacific Ocean: North... | reverse complement strand
TTACAGCTAAACTTCCTGTAGCACTATCAAACATGGCTATAAAGGATGAGGTATCAGTTGAATCAACAACTGTTACTGTAGAAGCTAAAGTTGCTGTAGAAGCTGTAGTAGCATTCCCAGCTAAAGCACCTGTAAATGTACCCGCTCTAACTGTGCCACTAGCAGTTGTATCAATAGAATATGATGGACTACCCGTATTTACACCTAATCTATTATTAGTAGCGTCCCAGAATATAGCATTGTTATCAGAACTAAATGCGCCACTACCATCGGAAAACTGTATATGTCCTGCTGTTCCAGATGCTGTACCGGATGCTGAAGTTGCCATATCAAATCTAGAAACAGTAATAAATGTACTATCATCAGTATCGCTTTTAGCATTTAAAGCGGCTCCACTATTTTGATATAATTGAACTGTTAAATAGTCGGCAACATCGTCTACGTATACTAATGTACTCCCACCTGAAACTGCTGTTGCTTGAGCAGACGGAGTCAAAATTCTATCTCGTAAAATTACATTGTTTGAACTTCCAGATGTGTCACGATAAGTAACTGCCATTTCTCGATAACCCGCAGAGTCAGCCTCCCATTCCTGTTGTATGGTTACTAAGAAATATCCAACCGTACCAAATGTAAATCTATCCGTATTTGAACTTCCGTCATGGAATGCCCCAACATCATATGATTCTGTCCAAGCAGTAGGAGTCGTAGCCGAGTTATTACTTATGGATAAATTCGTACTACTTCCAGTTATATAAGCTTTGACCCCCTTAAAGGCTCCACCGCCAGCTAATGCTCCAGCACTAGTAATTTTAGTTTCATTTCCACCATCATCTTTATAATAAAGTTCATTATCAGTTTTAGCATACATCATTCCAAAACCAGACGTATTACCGGGTGCTGATCCTACTTCTTTAAAAGCTAAATGATTGTTTTTAATTTCTACATTTGTTGCACCGGCAAAAGCATTACTATTATTATATTGAAGTTCATTAGCAGAACCTGAAGCTAACCCACTTACACCCAGATTAGATGGCTTTACCTTTTTATAGGCACTATCCGTAGCGTCCCAAAGTAATAGGAAGTCTGAAGCAGTAGCAACATTCCCGCTAGTTAATTCAGTCCGCCCACTAATTACGTCCTCGTGTACCATCGCCGCTTGAACAGCGTTAGTAGCGATTGTAACCGCTCCAGCATTTGTCATTGTTACATCACCACTTAATGCAGCAACTGTAAAACCTGTACCATCACCAATTACAATTTGAGTGTCCGCTACCGCAAGATCGCTGGGATCACCTGTACTGTTTGCATTTCGTAACTTAATTGTATTAGCTGCCATATTTGCTAATTTAGCATTTGTAACAGAATCATCTGCCACATTACCACCTGCAATTGTTCCGCTAAATGATGCGGCTGTCAATGCTCCCGTACTTGGATTATAGGTTAATCCTGTGTCAGTTTCGATTCCTTGCGTACCTGAATTACCATCTACAAAAGTAAGATATGTAGTTTCATCTGTAGAGTTATTAGCAACAGCGGTAACATTAGTGGCTTCAGTTGCTGTTGTTGCCGTTGTTGCATTGCCTGTTAAAGCCCCCTCAAAAGTGGTAGCAACCACTGTTCCAGCAGTACCTGAGACGACTTCGCTACTAATAGTAGCATCGGGAATAAAAGTAAGCTTACCCGTAGAATCATCGTAACCAAAAAATCCAATTTTCGCCGCTGAACCATTGTGCCACCTAAATGAGATTCCTCTATCTTTATTGTCGTCAGAACCCGGAGCTGAAGTACCACCCAAATTAAATATTGGATCGGCTATTGTAACTGTTGTACTAGCAACTGTTGTTGTTGTACCACTTACTGTTAAGTCACCTGTCACGAGTAGTCCGCCACTCATTGTGACTCGCTCTGCTCCGTTACGAGTATCTATTTCTAAAATACCCGTTTTTCCTGATGCGTCGAAACTAAGAGCGGAAGCAGTATTATCTATTAAGTCCCAATCTTGAGCAGCCGCAGTAGAAATATCACCCCCAACAACTAAGGCTCCAGTTGTCGCAATACCAGTTGTACTTATAGCCCCTGATCCCACATCTATCGAAGTGAAGCCAGAGGTAATAGACCCAGCATCTAAAGCACCTACAGTTGTAATCTGTCCCTGAGAAGCGTCCACACTAAGAGAATGGGTAGTACCTTCGCCACTAGTAGCAGCAGAAGAAGTAAGACCTGTTCCACCTGTTATAGTTGCAACGTAATCTCCAGTCGTGTGTGTAGTTAAAGTAATTAGGTTATTTAAACTTGTTGCCCCCGTACCACCTCTTGCTACTGCTAATGTTCCGCTAGTATTAGCTATGGGGACTACCCCACCCGACGCATTATTTGAATGTGCATGGGTTGCATTAGTTAAATCTCCAATAGTAGGAGTTGTTAAAACCTTATTTGTAAGGGTTTCATTCCCCGCCAATGTAGCAAGTGTACCAGTTGTAGGAAACGTAACATTCGTTGTACCACTTGTAGTTAATGTTAAAGCATGACTTCCTGTAGTAAAGTCATTACCGAAAGTTATATCTCCCGAAATTTCTATTGTTCTAGCTGCATTATTTGGATCGATTGTTAATACTCTATTAGCTCCTAGGGTCGTGGAACCCACAGCTATTTGCATTTCATAGGAAGTGGCAGCCTGTTTTATACCAAATGATGTAAGCATGTTAACAGTTCCGCTATCAATATCCACATTCGTAAGAGTTTGATTATTTAAGTTTTGTGCCGCACTCCATGTTAAACCACCACCAACAGTAGCAGCATTAATCGTAACGGCTGAAGCTCCTCCAAGAGTAGTTGCATCAATTGCTCCAGAATCTATGTTTACATTAGTCATCTCCTCGCTATCAAAATCTATTGAGCCTACCGCTGTAAAAGCACCGATTTTTGTTACTGTTAAAGTATCCGTAGCAAAAGTTAGATCACTATCTGTTGTTAAAACTCCGTCAGTACCAGCGAAAAATACTCTTGTTGCAGTATGGGAATCAGCTAAAAAGTTATTTGCTCTAACAGTATAGCTTCCAACATCAACATTATTAGCAATTGTTAAACTGGTTATTGCATCAACTGTACCACCATTAATGTCAAAAGCAGAACCCTCTATTTCTGAAGACCCAGCAGTTAATTTACCGCCAAGAGTAAAAGCATTTATATTAGTTGGGGAAATTGTTCCAACAGTTAACGTATTACTACCAGCAGCATACTCAAATCCTGATTCAGCTGATAAAACTCCTGCAGTACCTGTATAAACAACTTGTCCCGCAGTTAATCCATCAGCGGTTAACGTTGCAGCCCTGAATCCATGCGCTCCAATATCGAGATTGCCCATTGCCTCTAATGCTGTTACTCGATAAAGACTGACATCATCATTAGAATTGTCTCCAATAGCAAGTGCAGTACCATCACCTACAACAGAATCAACTGCAATAGTACCAATATTTAAAATGTTGTCATCCCCGAAGGAGACATTACCTGCTGCCGAAAGAACGAGATCACCTGATGTGGCATTAATTGTATTTCCATTAATATTTATATTATCTACTTGTAAAGCAGTAAGAGTTCCAACAGCATTAATAGCACTTTGCGTTGCTCCTGTCACAGTTGCTGCAGTCCCAGTAACACTTCCAGCAATTGCATTTGTTACCGTTAAGTTTGTAAGAGTTCCTACTGATGTAAGTGAAGAACCTACAACTAAACTTCCTAATGTAGTTGCATTTAATACATTAACATTATTTATTTTAAATACTTTACCTGTTGGAAGATTCCAATCTTGATTAGAAGTCCAATTATCATTTGTATTATCCCAGAGAATTGTTTTATTAGATGCGCCTACAAGGGTAATTCCACCTCCATCAGCAGTAACATCTGTCGGCGAAGCAACAGAACCCATTGTAATATTCTTATCATCAACATCTAATGTAGTAGAATTGACTGTAGTAGATGTTCCAGTAACATTGATATTACCTACTATATTAACTACACCTGATCCTTTAGGTGTGAGTGTAATATCAATATTTGTGTCCCCACCAGTAGCTGTAATAGACGGTGGGTTTCCTGTTGAATTATTTGCTATAGTTAATTCATTAACAGCACTTGCAGTAGTTGTAAGCCCAATTAACTCGTTACTATTGGAATCAAATATACTTGTTGTAAAAATAGGGCTAGCAAAAGTTTTATTATTAAATGTCTGAGCAGTATTTAACATCATAAATGTATCATTAGATGTTATCGTTGGAATAGTCAATGTATAATCTTGATTATTACTGGACGTAGAGGCGTGACTGATTATGATTCCATAATCTTCAGTTAAACGTTTTAATAATAGTTTTGTTTGTACTGTTAAATCATAAATAGTAGCTTCGTCGGTAAATCCAACTCTATCTACTAATCTATTATCAGCACTTGATAAACCTCCAGAACCTCTTGTAACCGGCATATTTTACCTCCCCCAAATAATACCTCGTATACGTGGTTGTCCCGAACCATCTTTTCTTTTTACACTTACCTTCGTGCTAATATAAATAGCGTCGTCAAAATAGCCTTCATTCTTTGGAATTAACATCGTTGTTGTAGTTGCATCTTCATCAAAACCGACGTATACATCTCCCTCTTCAACTATAAATGAAATTTTATTACACTCTTCCATTACTCCAGTAAGTGCTACAGCGTCTTGAGCATTATTATTATCTGCCATAACAACCGTAAAAGTTTTATGTTTTGGATAATTCTGAAGTAATTCAATTTCTTGTCTAAATGGCATTGTCATCGTTAATGTCTCCCCGTGATTTAAATTTTAACATAGTAGGTTTGCCTGTTCCTACATATCTTCGTTTAATTATATCAGAGGCAAAGGGCAATTCTACTTGGCGATATAGACCATCCGCCCCAACAAATCTTTGCCTACGTAATTCTGTCTTATAATATTGTACTATAGCCAGCAGTTCTTCTCGACTAGCTAATATTTCGGTAATATTACTTGATAGGTCAGCTATTACTCCATCCCTATCCTGTATTTGTTTACTTAAAGCATCTTTTTTAGACGTTTCTTGTGAGTAATCTTTATTTAATTTATTACTCCAATTAGCCAATTCCTCTTTTATGTAAGTTAATTCTTCAATTTTCTGTTTAGCAACAATTAAATTACGTTTATAATAGCCACCTTCTTGAATTAATTCACCATTTAATTTAGATATTTGTGCAAGTTCGTTATTTAACTTAGTATTTGTATCCTTTAACTGCCCATTTTGCCCATTTATTATGGATTGTTCTGAAGTAATATCAAAATTAATTTGCCGTAATTTAACTCCTTCTTGGTCTAATGCAGCTATTTTTGTCTCTAATCCAAGCTTATATGAAAGAGCTTCATCTTTTTCGACCACTAAAGCCTTTTGTATTTTTAACTCATTTTGTAATTCAGATTCTTTACTTGCAACAACTGTTAATGTATATTCGTAATCTCGTCGTAATTCAGAAAATGTTTTAACTTGAGCTAATAATTTTTGATTACTCAACTCTTTATTTTTTAAATCTTCTGATTTTTCAGTTAACTCTTTTTGAATTCTAGCAAAGTTACGTTCACTAGCAGATAAATTTTCATTTAAACTTAATATTTGAGCAGGAAGTGATCGTAATGGAACAATTTCTAATTCTAAAACCTCAATCTCATGTTTTAATTTATCTTCCCTATAATCATTATGAAGGTTAAATACTTGTTTTGAGTTTTTTGCTTGTACAGGTGCTTTAGAATGGAAATCACTCAGCTTCATAAGCTATACTATATAAAACTATACTTATAATCCCCGCTATATCCGGGCCAACCTCTAAGAAAGCTCTACCATTTTCAAAATCTGTAATCCAAATATCTAAGTTTCCTGTATCTGCCACAAGGGTTTTAAGTTCTGTCTCAGCATCAATACGAGTATATACTCGACTCTTTTCAAAGTCTATTAATGCATTATGAACAGCGTTTCTCTCATCTAAAGTATTTATCGTAAAACTTTTATTAAGTTCGCTATAGAATAATTCTGCTATAACTATAGGTTTAAGTTGAGCTGTTTCATAGTATAACTTACATGTAATATTTCGTTTTAATTGTTCTTTAGGTTCTTCCTTTACCTTCTTAGGTCGTCCTCGTCTTCGTTTTTCTGTAGTCATCTTATCTGCCTCCTTTGGCTGATCTAGGTAATGTTGGTTTCTCAAATCCTTTAAATGAGGGGTGTGAAATAGATCGTTTATTAGCAACGTCTGTCATACCTCTAAATCTCCTACCAGCCCCCATTTGTCGTATTGTACCCTTTCCATGACCGCCAACACGTTTTTCATGTGCGCCGACTCCATGACCTCTGATTCTCTTCTCTCCTTGTACCTCAGTTACAGTCTTACCTGAATTTTCAGGTCTGACCCAACGATGCTTAACAGCATCCCATACCAACCCCTGACGTGGTGGAGCTGGCATATGTTCTTTTTGTATAATCATTTCTTCTGATTTTTTTAACATGATTGGTGTACGCCTATGATATTCATCTGATCCTTCTGAATAGAATTTTACCATACGGTTAAATTGTGGGTATTCATCTAAGGATTTTTTTGTCCTCATAGCACTTCGCATAGATCGTTCATATCGTCTACGTTCGGCAGCACTTCGTGTTTCATCATCCCGTCTTTGTCGTCGTTCCGCATCTCGTTGTTGTTGTTCAACAGCTCGATCAAATTCTCGTTGGGCTGCAGCAGTTACTTCTCCACGAGGACTTCCACCACCTGAACGAACAACATCATCACTTAACGCCCAACCTGCAGCTGCTGCCATAAGTCTAGCTAAATGTGAATTAATTTTATTTAATGGTATATTTGCCTTCTCCATATTTTCACCCTCATCTTGTTGGGCTAACAATTTATTTTTTTGTTCTTGAGCATATTGCATAACAGCTTCAATAGATTCTCCTGATCTAAATAATTTTAAAGCTTGCCCCATTATAGCATGTGTAGAGAATGGTGCAACCGTAGCTTTTAATTCGTAGTCTTCGCCCCCTGATCCAAAAATAAAATCACCTATAGGTTGTAACCTACGAGACTCCGCAGCTGCTTCACGTTCAATAGTCGGAGGATTAATTCCTGTACCATTTGCATATACCCCATCTCCCCAAGGCGGAGCAACTCCTTCAGGGCCTCTGTCACCCCTCCATCCCGGATCGGCTTGTTGTTGAGCATGTCGAACTCCCGCCCATGAACTATCACTTGTAACAGTTCGGACTTCTCGTCCTTCCGCATTACTAGCTTTATTTAAAAAATCTTCAAGTGCCGACATGTATCCCCCTTTATATATTATACCCAACATAGCTAACTAAATTGTCCAATGCGCTTTTAGTTACGTCAGGATTTTTCGCCTCGTTACTGGCTACAATTGGACTGTCAGGTAAGGCATCTGGGTCAATAATTTCATCAGCTTCTGGTGGAGGTGACGAATCCATTGGAGGAGCGTCTGTCGCAGTAGTTATTATCTGTTGTTCAGGTTGTTGAGCAGCTTCTTCAGCTTCGCTTGCGACCTGTTTTGAAGCTTCTTGTGCATTCATACCACTATCAATTAATTCAAACATACGCTTTTTCTCTTCCCCACTTTGGAAACGTGAGGCTAATTGTTCTGCATGTAATTGTTGCTCTGTTTTTATTTCTATGTCTTCCCCTTTCTCGTCACGTATACGAATACCATCTTCATTATATGTATTAGGGTCAGTCTCATGTAATATTCTAGCTGTATTCTGTTTTCGTTCTCGCTCCTCAGCTTTATCTGTTTGCATCCTATTCATAACCTGTCTATTTAAATATGTCTCATCTTGTGAAAGCCAACTTTTCCAATTAACTATCTTTCTAAAGACAGAATTGGTTTCAAACAACTGTTGTCTAAGGGTAGTATTTTCAGATACTGCTTTAGGTTGCCCTCTTTTCTCAGATATGTATGATCCTAGTCCTCCACCACCGCTCCCTGCTTTCTCTCCCGCTGAACGGATATAGCTTAGGAACTTAGAAGCGGCTCCACTTCCTGTAACAGCTGCTGCTCCTCTTTCCGCTGCTGCTCCTACGGCTGAAGCTGCTTTATCATACCCCGGAATAATTGTCTTACCTAATTTTTCTTCATCAGCTTGCTGTCCAATAGCACTAGCATTCCATTCATCCCATGATTTCATATTAATCTTACCATTTTCGTCAGGAGATTCTACAAGTATGCCCTGTTCACTTTCCAAATCTTGATTTAATATATCTCCTAATGAGTGGGCATAGACTAGGGCTGTAAGTTCTTCTCGACTGTGGCCTTTATCCCAATCGATTTCATCTTGAGTAGATGGCAGTTTATATATTTGCCCACCTTGAGTAATTAATATGGGGCCAATTTGCCCGTCCATTGGAATTATCGCCTGTAATAATGCAGGATCAATACCATCTACATCATGTAATTCAGCTGTTAAGTCTAATATTGATGGATTTAAGAAAATTACGTCTCCACCTGATGTTTCAGATTGATCCATAACCTTACTAATAATTGCTGGATTTACCCACATACCGTTCATTAATATGGCTTTTTCTTCCTGTTTAGTGTCAGGATTGTATATTGTTGGAGGTTCAATCTCATTCCCCTCTTCATCTAGTGGCATTCCTGTACTAGGGTTAACATTCCCCATTCGTAATAAGGTTCCAATTCCATATTGTGCTTGAACTTCGGGATCAGCTAAATTTTTTGTAGCTATTTCATCCTTAAAAAGTCTCTCTAACTCAGCTTGTGCTTCAGCTAATTGCTCGTCATCAGGTGTATCAGCTTGCCTAATTTTAATTTCATGGAATGTTTGTACTGCTTGTTGTTGCTCCTCATTTAAACCTACAATATGTGGGGCAGCTAACACATCTTCTAAGGAATTTCTCATTTCTTCATAAGAATCGAATGTGCTTATTACACGCCCACCTTTTCCTAATCTAGTAATTTCACCTGTATTAGGATTTATTATCACGTTAGCTAGATTGTCAGAATGGTGAAAGTCATTAAACTTATGATCTTTAATAAACTGGTTAGTTTCTTTCGCTTTTGTTTCTTTCCTCTTATTACTGGCTATTTTTTCATCTAACTTGTCCTTAAATTCATTATAAATAAGAACTGCTTTATCGTCCTTCCCTTCATGATCCTTTTTAACTTCAGTTTCTTCTGCAATTAATGCTTCAATATCTACTAAAGGTCGTCCTTGTTGATCAGTAGCCCTAAGTAATTCATTCCATAAACTATTGTCATCGCTATACAATCGCTTCTTATCGTCGGTAGTCATGTATTGATTCATATTAGATCGACGTTTAATAGGATCATCAGTATCATATTCTCGTTTATGCCTCATTAAATCCCTAGCTAATACTTCTGCTTGATCTTGCGAAGGATTTGCTAATAATGTTTGTAAATCATTTGTAAAGTGATTATCAGCATCTCCAGCTTTCATCTGTTCGATTTGTTCTAATCGAGCATTACTTAATGTTTCATTATTCTTTACAGCAGCATCACGCTTGGATTGAGCTTCTTCATCTGACAGATTATGAATATCTTGTTTCGTGTCGCTCCGTACGGCTTCAGGAATTTGACCCTCTAGTTGATCATCAGTTAGTGTTCTATCTCTAGCCCTTGCAATAGCGAGTTCAGCGTTTCGCCATTGATCCCATAAATCTTCTTTCTCCTCTGGACTTTTAGCTGGAGCGGCATCTTTATTATCTTTTCTAGCTGCAATAATTTCATCCATCACCAATTTATTATGGTCAGTTTCAAGTTTTTTCTCATTCGTTGGATATGTTCTAAGAAGAGTTTCGAGCTGTATATTCGTCCCCGGTTTGATCTCTGTACTCCAATCCTCCCCAAAAAGTTCCCTTAAAATATCGTCTATACGAGGATCAAGACCTTCTATCATTGCGGCTCTTTCAGCTTGTTCAGTCCCTAGTTTAGCCGCAATTTGTTCAGGAGTTTCTTCTATAACCTTATCTTCTATACTTTTACCATCATCTTTTGACGTAGTACTTAACCTGTCTAAGGCCGCTGTTCTTTCTTCATCCGAAAGATTTGAATCTTCCAGTATCCCTATTAGTTTTGCTTCAAGCTCAGTATCCATAGGAGATGTTACATCTTCAACGGGCTGTATAATTGGTTTAGTAATATCCACTTCGTCTCTCTCAACAACTGATTGCTCTTCCTCTACTACTGCTGGTATATCATGTAAACCTTTAGGATATGGAGGCATTTCTGCCGTATAGTCTTGTTGTAATTCATATGGATTTACTATCTTTAACACTTGTATATCTGAATTTCTAACATAATTACGAGTGCCGTCATCAGCTAACCGCCCATCCTCATTTTCTGTACCGTCTTCATTTCGCATAGGAGTTTCTGAGTTTGGGAAAACATTCTCTTGAACATATGGAATTAAGTTCTGTTCCAAATAAGCAAATATTTCTTCTCGTTGTTCATCCGTAATATGCGGATTATCCATCAAACCAAGAACTGTATCTCGTTGAAAATTACCCTCTGCGTCAAATAATACACGAGAAGGATGATCCCCCGACATCCATTCTGAACCGTCTGTTGCATCCCCCCGTTTTTTATAAGACCCTTCATACCAAACATTAGGAAATAGTTCAGCTAATTCTTTTACAGCGGTTTGAGACAGCAACCACGGTCGTCCACCTTCACCCTCTATAACAGGAGGTGGTTCAACTGGAGGAGAATCAGAGGGTGTGTAAGCATTTGGATTTTGTCCTATTGAGTCTGGCAATCTAACATCCTCCCTCTTAAAAAAGTCTATCATCTTATTAAATTTCTCATCATGCCCTTCAGGGCTATCTTCTTTACCTTCAAAATGCCCAGATAAATTTCTCAGTTGTGCCATTGTATTTACAAATCCCCGTGTTAACTCGGCCTCAGTACCCTCTCCTAAAAATCCATCCATATCGTTTCCTAGTAAGAAAGCATCTAATTTCTGTAGATTTTCTTCTTTAAAGGTTGATCCATCAGAATTAAATATGTAATCATGTAACCATGAATGCTCATTTTCTAATCCCTTTTGAAAATCTTTAAAATAGATACGCTGCTGTGCCAATACCCAACGAGAATTAGTTTCTTCTCCAGCATCCTCTCCACTAATCACATTCTCAGAATCTTGCTTGAGCTTGGCTTCCCACTCTTTAAAGGCTTGATATCTCTTAGGGGTCATATGCCTCGGCCCCTCTGGAAGGGTGTTATAAAACTCTAAAGCTTTTTCAACATCTAATCCACTTGCAGCAAAAGCCTTAGCCCATCGGAAGGATACTCCAGTATCGTCTCGATAAGCCTCTGGGCCTACTGTAGGCTGTGTTACAGCGGGTTCTGTTTCAATTCTACCCGCATCAACATCAAGAGCTTTAACTTCACCTGTACGAGATTTTTCAAGAATAATATCTCCTGAAATAATACGTTTAAGTCTATTCTCAGAGAAAGGCTTTTCCTCGGTTATTGGCTTTAACAATTCTCCTGTATTCGCATCTGTACGAATATCAAACTCGCCTGTTAAATACCCATATTCATCTACTTCAAAATCCCCATCAGAAGGCAAATAATAATGGAAAACTTGATCGCCTTCTTCATTTACATCCGCTTTAAAATATCCTTGTAATAATCCAAGATTATCCGTCGCATACCAATCATCTGAACCAAAAACTTTTGCATATGCTACTCTAGGCGTATGTATTATTACATCATCTTGTATAGGAATTCTAGGTAAATTTTTATCCATCTGTAGATGCTTCTCATGATCTAAAGGTTTACGTCTAAATATTCCGTTCTTATGTACACTATCAAATACAATTGTATTAGTAAATCTCCCCGGATCACCTCCTGTACTATAAACATTACCATATTTTAGATTTTCAAGTTGGTTATTTAGATTCTTTTGTTGCCTACTAAAATCATTTTCCGAAATTTCCTCCTTTAAAAAATCTTCTTCAAGTTGTGCTAAGTCTCGTTCTAACCACGATTTTCTTTCTGCAGCACGTTCTTCAACAAGAGATATCCAATTACTCGCATTCCTAAATTCATTATATGGAGCTGCGGCTCCTGATGTATGTGTTTTCACATTTTCAAATAATATATCATTAGACCAATGAAGCATCTCATTTTGTGTAAGGACATTTTTAACTTTTTCTAATGATCCATACTTCTGTATTAAATCCTCTAATGATGTATCCATACCACCTATAATATCATTAAACGTAGCTTCGTTATCTAATGCTTTGCGAATTTTCATTTCACGAGCATCAAATTCAAAAGCTCTGGTTTGCTCTGTCCCACTTGGACTAGTTTGATAAATCTGATATTTCATATCGTCTTTATATTGTTCCCATGTTCTAGGAGTCTGACTTTCCACATTAGCTATTTCAGCATCTACAGCCTTTTTTCTAGCAGTTACTGACCTTCTACCCATATCTGCAGTATGTAAAGTACTTAATAAATTGGCTAAGGCTCCTGCTTTTGCCCCCTCTGCCCGCCTATTCCCAAATACCTTCATCATTGTTCCACCAACGTCCATCTCCATACCTTTAATACTACTTTTATTCCCATCTGTAAGCACACTCTTAGAAATATTAATTACACTTTTTAGTTGTTCGGGTGTTAAGGCGGCATTTTCTGGAAGATTTTGAAGTTCTTCCCATGCATCAGCATATTTTTCCTTAATTTCATTGTCTCCAGTAAAAATATTCTTAAACACATCCCATGATGCGATTTCCTCAGCAGTTCGTTTCCGTATACCACCTCCTGACGTTTTAGCCTGTGCCTTATATAACTTATCATTTTCTAAATAGAATACGTTAGTGTCTTTGTCATCAGTCCATCTATTTAAAGCTTTGAATACCCAACCATCTCCTAAGTCCCAACCAGTTATCTTCTGAGTTGTGTGGTGTAACTGCCCATCATAAGACCCATCGGCTCTCGGAGATAGATAACCCTGATTCACTAACATATTACGAACAGGTGTATCTCCTTCATAATCGGGATATAAATCATCTGCTATTGCATTATATTGATCGTACATACGATAATACTCAGCCTGATTACCTTTTGAAAAACCTGTCCAATATGAATCAGGCAAATCTAATTTAGCCCGCTGTTCACTAGATACTTTAGCAGAATCAGATAGAGGTACTAGGTTTGTTTGTATATTCGCCCAAAATTCAGCCATATCTGCCGTAGATGGTATAAATGTCGTAAGATCAGCCCCATCTTCTAGAGAATTAACAGCACTTTGAAACTCTATTGCCAGCATTAGGGCGGGGCTATCGGATGTCCAGCCGTTCCATTCCTGAGCATTTTCAGGTATCTGATCTGGTATTGCTTCAGATTCCCCAAATTCATCTACTCCCTGCCCTATAAAGGTGTTAAAATCTTGACGATATTTCTGATTTAAAGTAGTACGTAATGTTTCTATATCTTCCTGATCAAATAAAGGAAGTCCTTGAGCATCTTTAGGCATAAGTTTCTGTATATCAGTTTCAAACGGGTTCTCTACATAAGTCATTAAAGCATCTGCAACAGGTTGTAGTAGTGAAACTTCCCAAGGTTTTTCTTTATTTAATATTTCTTTCTGTGATTTTAGAAAACCTTCAAACTCTTTAGTATATTCAGGTACTTGTTCCACAGGTAACCCCATTAAAGATAATGATCCTTGAACATATTCCGTAGGATTCTCTGATGCTTTAAGAGCATCTCTCATTAATCTATTAATAATTACCTCACCAAATTCTGCTTTAGTAGTACTTCTATCAAATAATGATCCCATCATAGGAATGATCCCTATTCCTTCTAAAGAATCAGCATCTGCATTTAAACCTAATTTAATGTATTCGGGATCATTTTTATCGGCATGTTTCAACCCCCACCATTGAACAACTTGTTTAATAAAATCCTGTCTTATAATTGGATGTAATTGTTCTAACTCACTTAATCTAGTTTGCTGTAAATTGTCTCTAGGGCCTTCAGATAACCGACTGTACATATTAGTTATTCTCTCCATAAAGACATCGGCTAATCCCTCCCCCCAATCTCCATTAATAATATTATCCAAAAGAGGTTTTGGAATCATAAATCCTTGTTTATAAGCTTTTGCTTGCTCTTGACGAGTTCTTATCCTTGCAGAATAATTCATTTCAGATTGAGTATCATGCCTTGATTGTTCTTCTAAACTTTCTGATCCTATGTCATATAGCTCTTCCCCCGGTTCTAAATCTTCTACCTCTTTAGATAACTCGCTCATCACCACTAATGTAGCTTGCTGTTCAGCTTCCTCAGCATTTAAGCCTTCTTCTTCCACCAATATACCTTGAGCTTTATCTTTTACTATTGCCTCAAATTCATCCTTATTTATATTTGTTGAGTCGAGGAGACGTTGTATTTCTTCATCCGCTGCTTGCGGATTGAAAGTTTCTATCGATTCATCAGACTCCTCATCAGATGTTTGCCAAGGATCAGTCAATGAAACTGATAGATCAGTATCATCATCCACACCAATATATCTTTGGTCTACCCCACCCTGCATAAATGAACCACTAGTATTAGGTTCATAATCTCCATCTTTATTAATACGACCTTGAGAACTTGATGTAGCATCATAAAATATATATTCAGGATTTTCAACAGATAGTTGTCCAGTTTCTAGAAACTTTGCTATATCTTCTTGATCCATCCTAGGTAATAGGTGTGCTAAGGTAATTTGCTTTTGTTCCCCCGTGTCAGTTGTGTAGGTATATATCATATCAAGTCGAGCATCTGGAATGAGTATGGATGTCCCCTCTTCATCCGCTATAGAATCTGCTAACGCTGTTTTATACACTCGTTGAGGTACTCTAACAACTTCATTATAACCTCCCTCTCTTTGTACCGCATTAGATTCTACATACCGTTCATTAAAATCGTCCCATTGTGTAGCTTTTTTCGTATACGGTTTAAGTTCCTTACCATACTTTGTAGCATGTACCCGCTCTGTTATAGGTTTTGCTAACTCCTCCGCAAGCCCTTCTTCGGACTTTCTTCTCCCGCTTCCATGTAGGAATACGGTATCAGGTTCCTGATAGAAATCAGTTGGTGGTATTTCATTCCCATCCTTATCAACCCCCGGATTCTCCATAAGCTCCTGCACAAGCTGGAGGTCTTCATCTTTTCCTTCAGCACGATCATAAATATCTTTTAATATGTATTTACCACGGTAGGGTACAATAGGCTTATCGTCCTTATTTATAAAATCACCTCGCCTATTTATATTAAGAGCGAGAGGTATACCTTGTTCATATTCATTTTCTGCTTGTCGTAAAAGCTGTTGGGCAGTAGAATGTTCGTTATCAATCGCTGAAAAAATTGGTTCTAACTCAGTTTTTAAATCCCTATATTTTTTAAGTGCGTCTACCCCTAGCGTTTTTTCACTTTTAACATCTTTTCGTAAACGTATATACTCCAAAACTTTTCTTCTCTCTGGAGAGTCGTTTGCGGGACTGAATATATAACCGCTATCGCCAATAACTGTTTGCAATTCATACGGTGACGCTGTACCAGATTCATATATCTCCTGTAAAAGGCGATTTGCTGTATCAGCCCTATCTCTAGCTCCCATTAGAATTTCCTCTAATATAGTCCCATCCATACCTTTTCCAAGATTTTTAAGTTCCTGTCCATAAAGAGCGTTGGATTCAATTAAATCATGAAACTGTTTCTTCGTAAAAGCATGATCACTTCGTATAAATTTAATATTTCCTCTAAAAGCGTCACGATCTTTTAATACTCGACTAGCCTTTTTTCCTTCCCCTTTCAATTCAAATAGGTCAGCAGGTAATAATGCTTGTCGTTGTGTATTAGCCGCTGCAAATGGTTCATGGGCATCTGCCCCACTTCCCCATGCAGGTAATTGTTCTGCCATATTTTCATGGAAAAAGTGTACTTGCTCCTCCCCTTCAGGTATTTTAGCCCTTAAATCATGTGGGTTATTACTTGCAATATGCTCAATTTTAACAATATCGGATACTGGTTTAGCCTCCCCATCTACTTCACCTAATTGGCTGGCTAATTGTGCTGCAATAGCATTAATAGCTGCCTTCTGCTTCTTTTCTGTAGCCTTCATTTTCTTTGTAAAGCTCTCTGGATGTAATACAGATCGTACATGATCATAAGGCATAGAGCTAGCAGGAGCGTCTATCTTACTACGAATCGCAAATGTATACGGAGCTTTAGTATCTCCAATATCAATATTATTATGTGCTTGTGCCATTGGCCCGGATAAAATAATTTCCGCTGTGCCATCAACCTCCCAAAGCTGGTCTGTAGCATCTTGGATAATCTGTCGTTTAGCAGAATTATTATGTTGACTTGCTTCATCTGTTGATGTTTGATGCCAATTGGTACTTCTTCCTGCAGTACTCTTACTGTGGAAGCTCTCTTTATAACTGTTTATTAATTGTCCAAAACTTTGTTTGGTACTATATCTACTAGGATCATTTAAATAAGTACTCCATACATTATTTTGTACCTCTTGGGGCGTATTAATAAGATTTGCAAACATATCTTCAGGAATAACTGCTGAATTTTGATCATAGACATCTTTCCACCAGTTTCTATATCCAGTATTTTCTATCTTCTTTAATAACCCTGTCGATCCATCACCTGTCTTAGGAACATGATTTTTACCATATGTCTCAAGATATACTTGTGTATATATTTTTCCCAAGTCTCTGCGGCTAACTTGATCAGTAAGTTCATATGTCTCCCCTTCTGGGCCATATCTGCTTAAAACCGCATCTGCGTTATCCAAATCAACAACTGCATATGTATCTCTCCAATTAGGAATATTATTTTCATCTACAGGCATAGTTATGTCAGCATTTATATAATCTTTTATTCCTCCTGCAAAGCGAGTTCGTAAATTTTGAACTCTGTCATAAGCTTCTTCAGGTCTGAGTGTTCCTGCTAAACGTTGATCTA
>Ga0310345_10002833_pt1 | contig 17057 bp, 16 predicted proteins | sample HC15DNA20500_MG_FD_204667 | JGI IMG/M metagenome (GOLD analysis project Ga0310345, IMG submission 204667) | Marine microbial communities from station ALOHA, North Pacific Subtropical Gyre - HC15-DNA-20-500_MG | ecosystem: Environmental > Aquatic > Marine > Oceanic | place: Pacific Ocean: North... | reverse complement strand
TGGCGGATGGAGCACCAAGTGGTGGACTCCACCGAGCACGAAGAGATCTCCCGCAGCGAGTTGACGATGGGACGAGGTGAAGTAGCTCGCCCTCGGATCTGAATAGAGTAATTCGTCGATCCGGAAGGTCTGTTTCGGGAATTTGTAACCCTGGACGTGATCGGCGTGGGGATGGGTGAGTAGGACATAAGCCAGGCGGCGACATCCCTGCTGCCAGAGATACGGCGCCACCAGTCGCTCTCCCACAAACTGGCTGCTGTCCGGGGCCAGGCCCCAGCTGTCTCCGGTATCGATCAGGGCATGCTCGCCATTCGGATATCGGAGGTGGATGCTCTCTCCCTGGCCCACGTCCAACACGGTTACCTTCAGCAACTTGTTGGCTGGGCACAGTGCTGGAAGACAAGGCAACAGCAGAACTCCTGGGCTCACCCAAGCCAGCTTTTTCCACCGGCCAGTCCGCCAGTAGTAGAAACTGAGAAGGAGAAAGTACAGCCCAATAACAACGCCTCCAGGACCGGGAACGTAGCTGACCAGCGCCACCGATTCCAACGCATCGATGAGTCGATCCAGCCCAGAAGGAAAGACGCCGAGAAAGGTGGCCAGCGCGGATACCAAAGGCAGTCAGTAGGTTGCGAAGAGTATCAGTAATCCTATCAAAAACAGGGCGAAGCAAGGCACCAATATGAGGTTGGCTAGCCACTGGGCCCAGATCCAAAGATTTGCGTAGTAGAGGCTCAGAGGAAGCGTTACCAACTGAACAAACCAACTGCACATGGCCAAGGTAAGAATGTAGGCCAACAGTCTGGCGCCCAGGCCAAGGCAAGGGATCAGCAGCCTGCGAGGCAGCGGTTCTAGCGCCGCTTTGAGGAGGAAGCGGGTGTGACGTCTGCGCGCTCTTTGAGGACCTTGCACCGCTATCACCTGATCGGAGAAGACGTCGCGCCATGCCAGCCACAGCGAGCGAAGTGTAGGCTGCCTGGGTAGCACGAAGATTCCGATGGCGAGAAGGCTGAGGTAAGAGAACTGAAAGCTAGCCGAGTAGAGGGAGACAGGAGAGGCGAGAAGGGTGAACAGTGCGGCGATGCCCAAACAGTTCAGGAAGCGGTGGGAGATGCCGAAGGCGAGCAGCACCTAGGAGCAGCTTTCCATGAGACCAGCTCGAACCGTCGGGAGTGTGCCGCCTGCCAGAACGATGTAACACCATACGTCGAGCAGGACCAGAGCTTTACCCACGGGCCCGAGAGGCCGCACCAAACAGTGAAGGAATAAAACGAGCACGGCAACGTGGAATCCAGAGACCACAAATAGGTGAAAGACTCCCAGCCGTTTCAGTTGCCTCTTTTCGGCTTCTCCAAGTAGCCGATGCTGACCGAACAGGATGTTGAGAATGAGCCTCTGGCCAGCAGGTTCAACCCTGTCTTAGCAGAACGCTTAAAATCCGCTCCGGTACCGAAAGAGAGCCCCCTTAGGAGTCCAGAGAGCAGCTGGTTGTGTCCGCTGTATTTTCCGATAGGACTTGATTCGGACCAGGTGCAAGATACCTCTCTGCCAAAAGAGCTGGCGAAAGTCCGGTACTCCAGGAGTTCCGTAGTATGCTGGTTCCTCCAGATAGACCTTCAGCCTGAGGCTGTCCCCGTAGGAAAGAGAAGGGGCAAAGACCTGCTCCGAGTCTTCGGTGGAGTAGATGTAGACGGCGACCCGACCCGGGTAGTCAATCCGCCGCTTGCCCTGGTGGATCGAAAGGACGGACATCTCCAGGTAAAGACTCCGATCCAATTTGATCGGGGCGGTATCTACTTCTCCAAAAAGTTTCACGATTCGAGACCCGTCGAAGTGAATTGTGGGGCGTTCTGGTTGCAAGAACAGCACAATCGAAAGTACCAGGATTACCGCCAGCACGAGGCAGGGGTTGAACACGCAGCAATCTGTCAGGCAGGTCAGCACCTGAGTTATGAAAGGCTTCTTCAAGCAAGTCGACACGAGGTGCTGTTATTAACGCTCCAGTTGGTGAAGTCATGACACGAACCGTCATGGCGTGGGCTGGTTGCTGGGAAGTAGCTCTGAGCAGCAGCTAGGGGCGGGAAAGCGGTGAGGTCCAATGGTACTGCCGGCGATGGGAAACTGTGGCGTCAACCTCGCTGCAACGGACCTGGATGCGCCGGAACTCGAGTTCGGATTCGAGAGCTGGACGAAACGTCAGGACATATTGATTCTTGAGCTCGCGTGCGACTTGCAGGTACGTCCCCTTCAGCTCATCCAGGCCCTTCGGAAAGAGCGCCCGTCCACCAGTCACCTCGGCGAGTTGACTCATCGCGGATTCCTTTTCTCGAAAGTAGATCTCCACGAAGTCACTTTCCTCCTGCAGCACGTCGTTCATTACGCGATTGAGGAAGGCAACTCGCTCGCTCTTTGCGACCTCGGGGTGGACAAAACGGGTTCGACTGATGACGTAGACTGAGACCGAAGAAGAGATCAAGTGGCGAACCACATCTTCATGGCTGGACTGGCTCTCATTGTCCAACCCATCGGTGAGGAGGATGATGGCCTTCTTCCCACTGACCCTCTTGAGCTTTTCTTGGGAGGTGTTAAGGAGCGCGTCGTAGAGGGCGGTTCGATAGCCAGGCCGAAGCTTCCTGATAGAACGGCGTAGGGCCCGCAAGTCGTTGGTCCATTCTTGAAGGACGACCATTTCATCTGAGAAGGTGACTGCAGCGAAACGGTCATTGGGGCCAAAAGCACGGGCGAAGCCCAGAGCGGCCTCGGTAATGGGTTTCAACTCGTCCTTGACGCTGCCACTGACGTCAAGAAGGAGAACCACGAAAATAGGGCTCTCGTCTAGCAAGAAGTTATCGATCTGACGGGGCTCTTCCTCGTCGAACAAGGTGAACTGCTCTCTCTCTAGCTGCAAGAGCAACCGTCCCCTCGCGTCGAAGACGGAAACCGGGACACGTACATAGTCAGCCTGTGTGGTGAAGCGGGGTGGCTGTTGGGGGTAGGTAAGAGAAGTCGAGTGGATAAGCCAGACGCAGAAATAAAACAGAAGCCGTTGAACTACCATCTACCTCCACTGTTCAGGGCAAGTCGCCGTGGCTCTGGCACCAGAAACAGAGCTTGGTATTTCGGTGCTGCAGCCCGGTGAGATTCGGGGCCAAATGCAGGCGGCGCTGGACAATGTTGATGCCGTACTGACTGCAGCTATGCCTACGAGGAACAAGAGCTTGCCGAAAAAATTCATGGGACCTACCTCCGCTGCGGGTACCCCGCCTTTGTGTTCCAGCCGCTTCCTTTCCTCGAACTCTCAGATGGCAGAAGCGGAAGGGAGATCCTGGCGGTAGAGCTGACCTCCCTTGACCACGGCCACCGGTGCCAAGCTTTGGCTTCCTGACCGGGCTTCGCCGTGTGCATCCAGCAGCTGGAACCTGCCCTGGCGAAGCTCAAAAATTACAGCGTCGCCCCAGGCTCCGGCGGCGAGGGTTCCTATTTTCTTCTCCATCAGAAGGGTTTGAGCCGGGATCGAGGTGACCTTGGCAATGGCCTCATCCAGAGATAGGCCCAGGTAAAGGAATTTGGTAAGGACGTTGGCCAGGTCGTACACCGGGCCGTCCACATTGTAGATATGAAGGTCCGACGAGATAGTTTGTGGCTGAATCCCCTGTTCCAGAGCGCTTTCAACCACCCTCCAGGAAAAAGAGCCGGCACCATGGCCCACGTCGAAAACGACGCCTCGCGCCATGGCTTTATGAACCGAGGGGCGTACCTGACCCCGCTCATCCAGAATGCCGCAGTCCATGCCGTGAAAACAGTGGGTCAAGATGTCGCGCTCGTACATCACTTCCAGTATCTCGTCGATCGAGTCACACCAGGCAGCCTGGGGATGAACCATGATAGGTAGTCCGCAGGCATCTGCGGCCTCGCGGGCACGCTCCAGTGGAAGCATACCGGAGCGCTCACTGACGATCGTTTCTCGAGTGAGGCGCACCTTCACGCCCAGGATCACGTCTCGATGCTGCTCGATCATCTTGCAAGCCTTGTCTACGTTGGCGTATTCGGGAATCTCGAACTCGCCGATCTCCTGGGTCAGCATCCCCTGAGACGAGATATTGAGTTGAGCCAGGATGCGCGTGGCACTCACGTCGATTACGAACTTTCGGAACCCAGGGAAGGTATCGGCCCCGGCGGATCCGGCGTCGACGACCGTGGTGGCGCCTCGTGCAAGGCAAGTCGGGTCGGGCTCGATTCCGAAGTGGCTGACCCCGGGGAAGACATGGACGTGTAGATCAATCATTCCGGCAGTAACCAGGCGTCCCCTGGCGTCCAGAACACTACTCGCCTCCCGTTCGGGTAGATCGTCTCCGATCTCGGCGACGAGGTTGTCGGCAAAGCCAATGTCCTTTTCGGCGTGGATGCCTTCAGCCGGATCGATCAGGGTTCCACCCTTGATGATCAAGTCATATTTCATCGTGGCGCTAGTCTATCGTATTGTAAACTTGCAGCGTAGAATTGTGGCGGCGAAGGAGAAGGAATGCGATCGACAGTTCTCGGTATCAGATGCCTAACCCTGATTCTTGCCTCACTCGCAGTGCTGGCAGGTGGCTACGCTAATGGCTCAGAAGTTGCCGCCGCTCCCGAGGGCCGTATAGATTTTGAGCGCGATGTTCGCCCTATTCTGAGCGCTCGCTGCCACACCTGCCATGGACCCACCCAGCAGATGAATGGACTTCGGCTTGATCGACGTGAGGAGGCCTTGCAAGGAGGTCTCTCCGGCCCCGTCATCGTGCCTGGCAGCAGCTCTGAGAGTCGCTTGATTCAATTGGTTGCGGGAGTAGAGAAGAATCGTATCATGCCTCCTGCTGGGGATCGGCTCAGCGATCAGGAAATCGGTAGGCTTCGTGCGTGGATCGATCAGGGAGCGCACTGGGCAGAGGGTCGGGTCCTGTCTGAAGAGACCGATTCCTCTGGTCAAGCAGTACGTCATTGGGCCTTTCAAGCGCTGCGCAAACCCGAGCAGCCCTTGGTTCGGTATCAGTCCTGGGTGCGAAATCCCATTGACGCCTTTGTTTTAGCCAGGCTCGAATCGGAGGGATTCGAACCCTCTCCGGAGTCTGCTAAGCTCGCCTTGTTGCGGCGCGCGAGTCTGGATCTGACGGGCTTGCCGCCCTCCCCTGAAGAGACGTCTGAGTTTCTGGTTGACGAGGGCGGTCGTGCCTACGACAAGCTGCTCGATCGTCTGCTGGGATCCGAGCACTATGGCGAGAAGTGGGGCCGGCATTGGCTCGATCAGGCTCGTTACGCCGACAGTGACGGATACGAGAAGGACAACCCGAGACCGCACGCCTGGCGCTACCGCCATTGGGTGATCAATGCCCTGAATCGAGACTTGCCTTTCGACCAGTTCACCATCGAGCAGCTTGCCGGGGACCTTCTTCCCGGGGCGACCACAGAGCAGAAGGTTGCCACAGGGTTTCATCGAAATACTCTCAAGAACATCGAGGGGGGTGTCGACGTGGATCAGTATCGGTTCGAGGAGGTGATCGACCGAACGGCGACCGTGGGAACCGTCTGGCTAGGACTGACTGTGGGCTGCGCTCAATGCCACGATCACAAGTATGATCCGGTATCCCAGGGGGACTTCTACCGTCTCTTTTCTTTCTTCAACAGCGCCGATGAAGCCAATATCGACGCGCCTCTCGCAGGGGAGATGGGCCCCTATTTGCGGGCTCTTCCCGAATTCGAACGCAAGAAGAAGGAACTCCTGGAGCAGTACGGAGTCTCTGAGCTACAGCCTCCCTGGGAGGCGAAGTTGAGGCAGGCGGGAGCGGCGCCCGGAAAGCTACCTCTCTGGGATCTAACCTACGACATTCTGCGCATCTACGTGGACGACGGTGAAGATGGGCAGCGGATACTACATACCGATCCTGGCGAACGGACACCCCGGGACGCTTATCTGCTTTCCAAGTTTTTCGTTAAGAACTATAAGCGAGTGCTGACCGAGGAGGAGTTCGAAAAGACCAAGTTCAAGGAGGCGAGCGAGAAGCTAGGTGCTCTGGAGGAGTCTTTTCCGGGGCTGAGTCGGGCGCAGACGATCAAGCGCCGCCGAATTCCTCGCAAGACGCATATCCATTTGCGCGGGCAGTGGGATCATCCTGGCCTGGAAGTGGGTTCCGAGATACCTGAGTTTCTGGGTTCGGTGGGTGCTTCCGGGGCGGCTACCAGGCTCGATCTCGCGAGATGGCTGGTCTCCCCCGAGAATCCCCTGACGGCTCGCGTGACCGTAAATCGGATCTGGCAGGAGTACTTCGGTCGGGGGCTGGTCTCAACCTCCGACAACTTTGGTGCCCAGGGAGAGCGGCCTTCACACCCGGAGCTTCTGGATTGGTTGGGAAGTGAATTGGTCCGAAGCGGATGGAGCCTGAAGCATATCCACCGCTTGATTACCAGCTCGGCCACCTACCGTCAGTCTTCCAGAGTCCGATCCGAGCTTCTGAAACAAGACCCCGGTAACAGGTGGCTGGCCCGCCAGTTGCGATTGCGGCTGCCGGCTGAGCTGATTCGTGACAGCGTTCTGGCTGCCAGTGGCCTTTTGGACAGGAGGGTGGGAGGGCGAAGTGTCCGACCTCCATTGCCGGAGGGTGTGGCCCAGCTGGGCTATGGGAGCGGAATCAAATGGAAGAATAGTGAAGGTTCTGATGTCTACCGACGTTCCCTTTACATTCACTACCAGAGAACGGTTCCTTATCCCTTTCTTGCGAACTTCGACACTCCCGAGGCTAGTAGCGCTGCTTGCAGCCGAGAGCGTTCCAACACCCCCCTTCAGGCATTGAATCTGCTGAACGATCCTGTCTTCTTCGAGGCGTCACAGGCCCTCGCTGCTCGCGTCCTTTGGGAAGCTCCGGGGAGTGATTTCCGCTCGCGCCTTGACCATGCTTTTCGACTTTGTCTGATCCGTCGAGCGACGCCTGGCGAGCAGGAACGTCTTTACACCTATTTTTTGAAGCAAAAGCAGTTGGTCGAGGAAGACCCAGCCGCACCAAAAGCCTTGTTTCCAGCTCAGCTGGAGGGAATCGACCGGGTCGAAGCCTCAGTCTGGGTGGGGATGAGCCGAATTCTCTTGAACCTGGATGAATTCGTCTCGCGGGAGTAGATCGATGAACTTTGAGGAGTACTTACGTATTCAGTCGCGCCGTAGTTTTCTGCACCACTGCGTTGGGGGCTTGGGAACGGCGGCCCTGGCTCATCTCCTGACAACGGAGGGGCGAGCGGCAAGCTCCGGTGCCGTGGCGATCAATCCCCTGGCTCCGAAGCCGCCTCACTTCACTCCCAAGGCTAAAAACGTCATTTTTCTCTTCATGGCAGGGGCACCCAGTCAGATCGACCTGTTTGATCCCAAGCCGGAACTACGCAAGTGGCATGGCAAGCCCTTTTCGTCCTCGTTGACCGACGATCTGCAACTGGCCTTCATCAAGCCCAACGCTTCGGCAATGGCTAGTCCTCGTCAGTTCGAACCCTGCGGTGAGAGCGGGTTGGAGATCTCTGACTGGCTGCCCCACACTCGCACCATCGCCGATGACATCTGCCTGGTGCGCTCGATGGAGAGCGAAGCCTTCAATCATCATCCGGGCCAATCACTGCTCATGAGCGGAAGTACCCTGGTGGGTCGGCCAACCTTGGGGTCATGGGCTACCTATGGCCTGGGAAGCGAATCACAAGACCTGCCTGGGTTCGTCGTTCTCAGTTCTGGCAGGGGTACTAGTGGAGGGTCAAGCAACTGGTCAAGCGGCTTCCTGCCCTCGAGTCATGAGGGTGTTGTTTTTCGTAACTCGGGAGATCCGATTCTCTTCCTTTCCAATCCTCCTGGTGTTAGCCCCGAGATGCAGAGACTGGGACTTGACGCGCTCCGTGATCTCAACTCGAGACATAGTCAGAATACCGGAGACCTGGAGATCGCCTCGCGGATCGCGTCCTACGAGCTGGCCTTTCGCATGCAGTCCGCCGCGCCGGATTTGCTGGACTTTTCGGACGAGCCCAAGCATGTCCAGGAGATGTATGGAATCAACGAAGACATCACTCAGCAGTATGGAACGAACTGCCTGCTGGCCAGACGGATGGTGGAACGCGGTGTTCGTTTTGTCATGCTTGCTCACGCAAGCTGGGATCAGCACAACAAACTCAACGAGAAGCTCAAGGAGAACTGCGACATCACTGATAAGCCCGCTGCCGCCTTGATAAAGGACCTCAAACAGCGAGGCTTATTGGACTCGACCCTGATCGTTTGGGGAGGAGAGTTTGGCCGCACACCCATGGCCGAAGTGTCCCAGACCGCCAAGGGTTTGGAGGACGGCGCAGGACGAGACCATCATCCCAAGGGCTACAGCATGTGGTTGGCCGGTGGTGGGATCAAGGGAGGTCAGGTCGTGGGACAGACCGACGAGCTGGGCCTGAGCGTGGTGAAGGACAAAGTCCTGGTGCACGACTTGCAGGCAACTATTCTGCACTGCCTGGGGCTGGAACACACCGATCTGACCTACCGGCGCATGGGGCGAGATTTTCGCCTGACGGATGTTGGGGGTGAGGTTGTCAAGAAGATGCTTGCCTGAGGTCTTTCGAGTTTTCCGAGCAGGTCCAAGAATCGAGACGGAGAGGATGTGAGCATGAGTGCGCCGCCGAAGCCTCCGAAGGTGTACCGAAGATTCGTTCGACGTTATCCGAAACTGGGCCAGGCCTGGGATCTGATGGCAGAACAGGGCCAGGCAGGACCGTTGGACGGAAAGACCGTACGGCTTGTCAAGCTAGGAATCGCCATCGGAGCCATGAGAGAAGGCGCTGTCCACTCCAATGTTCGCAAGGCTGAGGCTATTGGAATCACGGCGGAGGAGATGGAGCAAGTCGTGGCCCTAGCCGCCTCGACCCTCGGTCTTCCGTCCACCGTGGCAGCCTTCTCCTGGGTTGAGGACGTGCTGGGGGAATCTTCCCAGGAGTGACAGTTGGACTTTCAGGCTGGACCTGCCTTATCGCCCGGAAGCACCTAGGGGTATGGTCCCTGTCGGGCCCCGCTCCCTGACAGTCACGGCTCTGTCAACTGGCGAAGGTTGCTTCGCTTCCTCGTGGTTGAAGTTTCAGCTTAGTGGCCCCCCAGCGGTGTTGTCTCGTTCGAGAGCAAAACTCCCCGAGCCATGGAAGCCTGAAGCGCAAGAGAGGGGTTGGGGAACACGCCGAATCCTCCCGGTTTTACTGCTTGTCGCGCCTCAGGCTCCTTCGTCCCCCCATTGCGCTGCCCTCCAACCCCTCGCTCGCGCTTCAGGCTTCCTCACGTTCTAATTAGTGGGCGACCTGGAGGTGCGAGTTCCAATGAAGTTTCAGGTTAGTGCGGCCTCCGGCTGCGCTGGATCATTCAGGAAGAAACGTCAACATCCCGTAGTGGCACGGGCATTCCTGCCCGTGATGGCCGGCCCATGGAGCTAGGGGTTTCGCAATCACGGCCTGGAAGGCCGTGCCACGGTTTTCAGAGACAAGGGACGTGCGACGTTCAGATGTGCAGACGATTCTTTGAAGTTTCAGGTCAGTTTCCCCCCCAGAAAGCACTGCCCCATTCGAGAAAGAAAACTCCAGGCTACTGGCGAGGTTGTGCGTCACTGCGTGGGGAAGAGTTGTTCGGCTCTCTCCTCGGAACCTGGGCTCATCTTGCTAACGGGTCAAGTCGTTCGGTGCCTTGATGGACTTGGCTTTGTAATACTGGTAGTTCACCCTCAGGTCGTGACAAGAGTCTGGGAAGTCTAGTCTTGGTGAAGTAGGTTGATGCTGTCGGCAAACAGGTCCCGTTCGACGCGCTGTCCGGGGACTAGAGACGTGCGACGAATTCTTGAAGTTTCAGCTTAGAGGCTGCGGAGGACGGATCTAATCGAGGGCGTGCTGGCTGCTGCTGGCTGCAGGAGTCAGTAGAAGTAATACATCATGAAGACGGCTGCTGAGCAAAGCAGGATGGCCCAGGTGAGGTCGTTCTTCAGCAGCGCGGTGGCTTCAGTCGAGGCCGCATTGCCGCTCTCAAGATTCGAACCGAGGCCTGCTGCTCGGGCGAAGGGCAGCAGTATCAGCGTCGTAACGGCACCCAGCCAGGCACTGAAGGTCGGCGAGGCTTGCTCTGAATAGACGACGTAGCCCAGGCCTGCCAAGGCAACGATCCAGAGGAGCAGAAACCAGAGGAACCGGCGAAGAGCCGCGGGGTCGTGATCTCCGAGATCGGCCCATACCAGGGGCTCTTCCTTCCGATCCGTTCCACCCAGTTGGCTGACCAGGACGTGGACGCCGCCGCACAGTAGAATTACGGCAAGGACGCGGTGGAAGAAGTTGAGTTGCGTGCCCAGATAAACTGCGATTGTGGGAATCGTTCCCAGATAGGAGTTGTAGGCTAGCTCCACCAGGCCGGAGAGGGGAACTCCGGCCAAGATCGTGGCAAAGGCGCCGGCGGCTGTGGCGCCCCTCCAGAAGAGTCCCAGCAAGAAGACAACCAGGAGTCCAGGAGTCAGGTAGCCCTGGTAGTCGACGATCTGGAGAAAGAAGTTCTTATCCGAATTGGGGTCGATGACCCAAATCGCCATCAGCGCAGCCAGCGTCACGAACACGACAATGGAAAGCCGCGCCACTCGGATCATCTGGGAATCGCTGGCCTCAGGATTGATGTATTTTCGATACAGGTCTACAGTCACAATCGTCGCAGCGGAGTTCATCGTCGAGTCGATCGAGGACAGAATCGCTCCGATAACGCCCGCGGAGATAATCCCGATGAGGCCGAATCCGATTGGTTGAACCACAAGTAAAACCAGTTCCGTAAAGGCAGTATCAGGAGCGATGGTACGCTGGGGAATCCGCTCTTGAAACAGGTAGAAGGCGGCCACACCGGTGCCGATGGCGAAGAAAGGGATCAGCAGCTTCAGAAAGCCCGCAGCGATGATTCCGATCCGCGCCTCGGAGTAGCTGCGTGCAGCCAGCGCGCGCTGCACGATAAATTGATTGGTTCCCCAGTAAAAGAAATGTAGGGCTATCAGGCCTGTCAGTACCCCTGTCCAGGGGAGCTCAGGATGATGGCTGGGAAGATACAGGTGCATCTTTCCGGCACCGGCCTGATCTCGCAGCATCATCTCACCCCAGCCACCGATCTGGTCGAACGTCAACAGGGCCAGCACAATGCCCGCCAACAGCAACAGGAAAGACTGCATGACATCGGTCCATATGACCGCCTTCAGCCCCCCCAAGATAGTGTAGCTGGCTGAGATTGCGGCCAGAGCGATAACGAAGAGGGCATAGTAAAACCGGTCAACTTTGAGTCCGTTGGACGACTGGTCCTGGAACTGATCGGAGCCGGAATCGGGGTCCGACGGATCGGGTGATTCGGCCGCCGCTGTGCTATTGAGCGACACCTGCTCGACTGCGTCTCCTCCCATCAGGATGCAGGTCGAACGAGCTCCAATATACAGAGCAGGAACCAACTGGACGACTGCCATGATCAAGATCATGATGATGGCGTAGGCGATACGACTGCGATCGTCGTAGCGCTGGCCCAGGTATTCAGCGAGGGTGTAGACCTTCAGCTTTCGATAGATCGGCAGGAAGCCGTAGCAGAGGAGCATCAGGCCGGCGATCGCGCCCAGTTCGAAATGGCTCTGGGCGAAGCCTACGCTGAAGCCAATCCCCATCATACCGATCATATGGTTGGCGCTGACGTTGCTGCCGAAGATCGATCCGGCCACGCCCCACCAAGGGATTTCCCTGCCGGCGAGAAAATAGTCCTCTGAGGTTTCTTCTTTCCGCCCGGCAAGCAGACCGATGGCCATGACCGCGGTCAGCGATCCGAAGAAGATGATCAGGTCCAGTGTGGTGAAGGTAGTGCCCACGAGATTGGAGTCGCGAAATTCGAAATGGTTGTAAGAGGGAGAATTGTAGTCGTGAGCAAAAGGAGGAGTCAATCAGGTCACCGATTTGGCAAGGCCGCAGCGTGAAAGCACGATGTCCAGATATTTGACCTAGGGTGGCGTCTTGCGTGTGTTCTTAGGCGCCGTGTACACTGCCCGCCTCTGCATGTTTGCGCGACAGTACCGGAAGACTACTTCAACATCGGCCTTTTCATCCTGCCGGCTCAAAATCGCAGCCCGGTCGTCTTGGTTATCGACGTCGTGGTATCTCCGAAACGGACTATTTAGGCCGGTGGCCCTACTGATTATCGTTCTGATTCTGCCGAGCTGCTTCCTAAGCTGCTCCGAGGGTGGCCGGAAAGGACGCAATAAGGAGGGTTTTGGTCGCGATGGAGTAGTTCGCATCGGTTATGCCAACGAGGCCCCTTTTGCCTACTACGATAACGAGAGCGATAAGCTCGTCGGAGAGTCGGTTGAGGTGACACGGCACATACTGAAGAAGATGGGAGTAGTCGATTTCGAAGGGGTCCTCACAGAGTTCGCCTCCCTGATCCCGGGCTTGAAGGCTGGCCGCTTTGACGTCATCGCGGCGGGAATGTGGATCATTCCACCGCGCTGTCGTGAGATCAGTTTCTCCGAACCGATTTCATGCATTGGCCAGGGATTCATCGTCAAGACTGGAAATCCCCTTGGCTTGCATGGGTACGAGGATGTGGTCAGGCACCCGGCGGCCCGGCTGGCGGTGGTCTCGGGCGGAGTCGAGCTTCGTTTTGCCCGGGCGGGTGGCTTGTCCCAGGACCGAATCTTGATCTTTCCGGATGCACCCAGTGCCATTGCTGGACTCCAAGCCAATCGGGTGGACGCGCTGGCGGGCCCGATTCTCGCACATAAGGATATGCTCAGGAAGGCCGGAGATTCCAGCCTGGAAAGGGCCCAGCCCTTCAACATTCCAAATGTCCCCGGGGAGCCTACTCGTCTCTGCAGCGGAATCGGATTTCGAAAGGATGACGCACGGTTCCTGGAGGAGTTCGATAGCCACCTGAAGAGCTTCATCGGGACAGATCAACATCTCGAGATGGTCGAGGCTTTTGGGTTCACCGAGACAGAGCTCCCCACTGGCGTAACCAGGGAAGAACTGTGCCGTCCCTCACCACCCTGAAACGTTGACGCTTTGAGGAGGGTTAGCAACCCCTCGTCGCCGTTGGCGTTGTTGCGCTCGACTCGGAGTATAGCCCGATATGCCTCGCTTGCGACGCCTAGCCAGTGACAACGATTAACTACTGCCCCTGTGGCTCAGAACTTATGGCGAGCTGCACTAGCCCCAAAATAAGCGCAATTTCAAAAACAGGACCGTTTCCCGGCTCCTAGAAGTCATTTTGGAGGCCCAAATTCTAAGTTTTTGCACCAAGCCACTCAGAACTCAGGTCGGCCGTTGCGGTACTGCCCGCCGATCGCTTATGAGGAGCTATTCTACCCCCTCTGTCGACGTTTTTAGACACATCTCACCCCAGCTCTCGCGGCCCCTGGCGCTTCTTGATCTCCGGTCAGGTAGCCGCTCTTCGTTTCAGCCACACACTGCCTTCCAAGAGAAGATGGCTCCAGCCATTGACATCCAACAGCCGATAGACCCGCCGTCGGCCCGTGTGTAGAATCTGGCAGGGCATCTCAATAATCTCTCGCAGGAAACGGCGATATTTCATCTTCATCAACTGTCTGCCCTGCAGTCAGGCCGGCAGAACCATCCCCATCCAGGCCTTCAGATTCCAGGTCTGGGCTGCAATCACCAGATAGTCCCAGTTGGCCACCAGCGTATCGGAGGGCATCCGTAGCGCCTCCACTCCGTTCTTGAGTTGCTCAACGACGTTCTCCTGGTTACAGCGCCGGTTGTTTTCCCGAACCACCGCCGCCGTTCCCAACTGGGCCGCTGGAATATTCGTGACATAAAAGTGATAGCGCCTCTGCGGCAAAATCCGCTTCTGGCCTTTCTCGACCAGGATTGTCTTGCGCAAGACCAGCAGCCGATACGTCCTCTCCGCTTTGCTCGGACGGTAGTCCATCTCCGCGATCTCTTCTCGCTCCAAGGTCAGTTTCTTGAATCCCCGCGCAGGCCACCGTGCGAAAAGCGGCCGCTCAGACCCGCTCGATACTCCGATCCAGCCATTCGGGGGCTCCCTCATGAAGAGGGAGGGTTGCCCGAGCGGTTGACGGCATAGAGCCCTTCGCCCCTCTGGGCCAGCGTCACGATCAGCGGCGCGTAGCCCCACTGCCCGTCGTAGCTGATCTCCATCCCTTCCTTGCATTCGCCGCTAGTGGGGGCAATGCTCCCATCCACATCAATCTCCACCCGTTGGAAGGAACTCGCTGGTTGTTGGGCCCAGACCTTGCCCGCTCCACTTTACGACCTGCTGCAACAACCCCACAGCCCGCCGTAACTGACGGCGTGAATCTTCTCCGAGACTTCGTAGCTGATCCCGTCGGACGAAAGGACCGTTTCCCGAGCTTGACCATTCCAGCTGGGACTCAACCGAGTGGCCACCTCAGCTTCCCGTTTTCGGAGGATTGCGCTATGCTTTTTCTTCACCTAAAATGCCTCCTTTCGGGCCTCTCTGAAGATTCTTTGTCGAACTCCAGAATACCTGCCAGGTCGGGAACTTCAGGTGTTTACAGGTGGTTTAATCCACTTCCATCTACTTGTTTTGGGGCTAGCTCCCAGGACTGGCGGACGTAGCTTTGGTCTGCAGACCGAAGTATTCTTCTTTCTTCGAGCCTTTGGTTCGACGCATCCCGGCTTGGAGCCCGCCGTCACGGCCACGCGGCGGGTGCTTTGCACCGGCCTAAAGCAACTGTTCTACGGAGTGTTCATGCCTCCACCGTTCGATCTTTTACCAGGTCTGTTGTCGGGAGTGGTCGTCACGGTCCAGCTGACGCTGGGAGCGGCTGTGGTCGCTTTTGTGGCTGCCTTTATCGCAGGCTTGGGGCGTTTCTCGCGTAGTCGACTCCAGCGCTCGTTGGCGAAAATCTATGTCGATATCTTTCGCGGCACATCCGCGCTGGTACAGCTCTTCTGGGTTTACTTCGGCCTACCCCTGCTGGGAATAAGCCTCGACGCAATGGCGGCCGGCATCCTTGTCCTGGGTCTGAACGTCGGAGCCTATGGGTCTGAGGTAGTGCGGGGAGCGATCAAGTCGGTACCCAGGGAACAGGTTGAGGCAGCCGTCGCCCTGAATCTGAGCGAACGACAAACGCTGTGGTACATAGTTCTGCCACAGGCCGTACTTTTCATGATTCCTCCATTTGGGAATCTACTCATCGAGCTGCTCAAGGGCACGGCCTTGGTCTCGCTGATCACGCTAAGCGAGCTGACTTTTCGGGGACAGATGCTGAGGACCGCGATGTTTCGGTCGGGAGAAATCTTCGGCGTGATTCTGCTGCTCTATTTTCTGCTTTCCTTGATGATTACCTTCGGGATGAGACGACTGGAGCGCCGGCTCGCGATCGGCCAGGACTATGGTGGGGTAGAGTGAGCTTCGACTGGAACCTGGTGCTGGAGATCCTGCCAGCCTTGCTCTCGGCGTTTCTTGTGACGGTGCAGGCCAGTCTCCTGGGAATGGCGGTGGCACTGCTTCTGGGTCTGGTATGGGCTCTCCTGCGGCGCTCCGGTAATCGTTTGGTTGCGTGGTCGGCAACCTGGACGATCGAGTTCATTCGGAGCACTCCTCTGTTGGTCCAAGTCTACTTCCTGTTTTATGTGCTGCCATCCTTTGGCCTTAGCTGGTCGCCTCTGGTCACTGGCGTGATTGCTCTGGGGCTTCACTACAGCGCCTATACGGCCGAGGTGTACCGGACGGGCATCGATAACCTTCCGAAAGGACAGTGGGAGGCCGCCATGGCCCTGAATCTGGGTCGCTTCGATACCTACAGGTCGGTGGTGTTGCCACAGGCCATTCCACCCATGATCCCGGCGCTGGGGAACTATCTCGTGGCGATTTTCAAGGAGACGCCGGTGTTGGCGGCGATTACTGTGAACGAGCTGTTGCAGACGGCAAAGCTGATAGGTGCCGATAGCTTTCGCTACCTGGAGCCCTTGACCGTAGTGGGTATATTGTTCTTGATAGCCAGTCTGGTGTCCGCCAGGTTGGTGGAGAAGCTGGAGGCACGATTTGTCCCAACAGAGTAGGAGGAAGCTTGAAGTCGACCCGATCCTGAGAATGCGTCGAGTCCGGAAGTCCTATGGCGATTTGCTGGTACTGGACGATCTCGATCTGGAGGTAGCGCCGTCCGAAAGGATCGCTCTTATTGGCCCCAGTGGCTCCGGAAAGTCGACGATCCTTCGGATCCTGATGACTCTGGAAAGGGTCGATTCCGGAGAGATTCAGATCGAGGGCGAGAGCGTGTGGACGTACCTCCATAAGGGTGCTCAGATCCCGGCGAATGAGCAACATCTGAGAAAGATTCGGCGAAAGGTCGGCATGATCTTTCAGCAGTTCAACCTGTTTCCTCATATGAACGTGCTCCGAAATCTGACGGAGGCACCGGTAAGAGTTCTCGGATTGTCCAGCGAGGAGGCTCGTGGGCGGGCGCTGGAGTTGCTTGAACTGATTGGGCTGACGGACAAGATCGATGCCTACCCCGCGCAGCTTTCCGGAGGTCAAAAACAACGAGTCGCTATTGCTCGGGCGCTGGCGATGCGACCCAGGATCATGCTCTTCGACGAGGTGACCTCGGCACTGGATCCGGAGCTGGTAGGCGAGGTCCTGAACGTACTGCGCAGATTGGCTCGGGATAGCAACATTACGATGTTGATCGTGACCCACCACATGCGGTTTGCCCAGGATATTGCGGATCGTGTGGTCTTCCTGGAGTCGGGAAGAATTGTTGAAGAGGGGCTGCCGGAAGTAATGTTTTCCCGTCCCAGCCATCCCCGGACCCGGGAGTTCCTGGAAAGCGTCTTGGAACAGTAGGGAACGCTCCCCCAGAGTCCCATTTTCAAGGCTTACCAGGCCTGTGAAGAATGCGTCTTCAGAACCAATGAAGCTCCCCTCAACCTGATACTATGCTCGCAGGATGAGAGCAGTGAAGGTCCCCCCCCAGCGAACAATCTGGTCACCTCGGTTTGTGTATCGGACCTCCCGCGGGTGCAGGTTAGCACGCGCG
>Ga0310345_10002832_pt1 | contig 17080 bp, 10 predicted proteins | sample HC15DNA20500_MG_FD_204667 | JGI IMG/M metagenome (GOLD analysis project Ga0310345, IMG submission 204667) | Marine microbial communities from station ALOHA, North Pacific Subtropical Gyre - HC15-DNA-20-500_MG | ecosystem: Environmental > Aquatic > Marine > Oceanic | place: Pacific Ocean: North... | reverse complement strand
CCGGTCCGGCCATTGGTAGCGGTCTCAAACAGGTGTTGGTTTCGGTAGCGACCGAAGCTGTGAAAAAGCAACTGGGCCTTTAATGCAAGTCCCAGCAAGCGAAACTTGTGAGCCTAACGTGAGCCTAAGAATGAGAGATATTTCTCGTAAATATTTGATTTTATTGGTGAGCGCTCAGGGATTCGAACCCTGGACCTACTGATTAAAAGTCAGTTGCTCTACCAACTGAGCTAAGCGCTCCCAATGCCGGTCAAGACGTTCGTGTGAAACAGCGAAGAACGGCTGGAATCGCGCGTGTCTTAGGCGGGCGGGTTGGCCGGGTCAACCTCAAAGCTGTTGCTGCCCCGGGCTTTTTGTCTGATACGCGCAAAACCGAGCGTTCTCTCGGACCGTTCGTGTCATTAAGACCATCCAACGTACCTCATCTGAGCATCGCCGCACATTCTCGCCAAAAGGTTATTGTCGTGTGACCCGGTTCTGCGCTAGGCCGCAGCCACGGGACGAAACGAGACCAGTTCCGATTTTGCCACAGTGAGCGAATGACCGCCGAACTATCCTATCTCACCGCATTTCTGGCAGGACTGATTTCGTTTCTGTCGCCATGCGTCCTGCCGCTGGTGCCGCCCTATCTTTGCTATATGGCGGGTGTTTCGCTGGACACGCTGACCCAGCCCAAAGCTGCTGATGGCGGCGCAGCGGCGGTTACCGCTGACGATCATAGCATTGTTGCCGCAGAAACCCGGATAATCTTGCCGGCACTGGCTTTCGTCGCCGGTTTTTCGCTCGTCTTCACCGCCCTTGGAGCGGGTGCATCAACCATAGGTGCGTTTCTGCGCAGTCAGATGGACGTATTGGCCATGATCGCCGGCGTTGCGATCATCGTGATGGGCCTGCACTTCCTTGGCCTCTTCCGCATCGGCTTTTTGTATCGTGAGGCGAGGTTCCAAAGTTCGGGAAGTGGGGTTGGCGGCTCCTTCGCCATGGGGCTGGCCTTCGCTTTCGGCTGGACGCCTTGCATTGGCCCGGTGCTGGGCGCGATATTCGCCGTGGCCGGCGCCCGCGATAGTGTTGGCGAGGGTGCAGCCCTGCTGGGAGCATATTCAGCCGGGCTCGGCGTACCGTTTCTGCTCGCAGCCATGTTTGTCGGCCCGTTCATGGCCTTTCTCACGCGGTTCCGCCGCCACGTCGGCACGGTGGAAAAGGTGATGGGAGGCCTGCTGGTCATTACCGGCATCCTGTTCCTGACCGGCAGCATGCAGAACTTCTCATTCTGGCTGCTGGCGAAGTTTCCGGCGCTCGGACAATTGGGTTAGGCCTGCGCCGCCTAATTGCTGCGGAACTTTGTCCTGCAGTACTCGTTGATGAAGCATATCAATCGGGGCGTAGGACAGTGAACAAAATTCCGCCTAGCAGGCAAACAACAACCCCAGATCGCACCAACGGCATCAATTCGGATGTAGCGTGCCAGAACACTGACGGCGATGGCCGTGCCCAACCTGCTTTCTCAACCAGTCGACATAGACCGTGGCGGCTCATATTCGCCACCGCCAGCGTTTTGGGGATTGTCGCGATTGTCCTGACGGCAGGGGCGCTGTGGTGGCTGGCCCGCGACCTGCCATTTGCAACAGTTGCACAACTCAAGCAGAGGCCAACCGTATTGTTGAGTTCTACAGACAACACTCCGGTTCCGCATCACGGTCCAATGTTTCGCGGCGAGGCGCGGTATGACCAGCTTCCCGAGCATTTAATACAGGCCGTTCTGGCGACGGAAGATCGCAACTTCTTTTCCCATTATGGGGTCGATCCGCGAGGCATAATGCGCGCAGCCTGGCGCAATTACCGGGCAGGCACCATCCGGCAGGGCGCAAGCACCATCACCCAGCAGCTGGTACGTCAGCACTATGTCAGCAATGAGAGAACCTGGACCCGCAAGATACGGGAGGCGATGCTTGCCGTCTGGCTGGAGCGCGCAGCCGACAAGAAGACAATATTAACCAACTATCTCAATGATATCTATTTCGGCTCTGGCGCCTATGGGGTCACCGCGGCCTCGGAGGTGTACTTCGGCAAGCAGCCGAACGAACTCTCGCTGGAAGAAGCAGCGTTGCTGGCAGGCACTATCAAGGCCCCATCGGTTCTGAATCCTGCTGTAGATTTGGATGCGTCGAGGGCGCGCGGGCGACAGGTTCTGCGGAAAATGGTCGAGGCCGGGTTCCTTTCCGGCCAACAGGAGGACCAAGCTGTCACCCGTCTGGCAGGCCTTACCGTGGGCAATCCGGCGCCAAGAGGGAGCTGGTTTGGCGACTGGGCCTATTCCGAAGCACAGGAATTGCTGTCCGGCAAACTGCATGATGGTCAGGACGCGAATGTGGAAACGACCCTTGATCCCGAACTTCAGCATCTCGCCCAATCGGTGCTTGCCAACACCATCTCCGAGATGGGGAACCAGGTCAATGCGAGCCAGGCTGCGCTGGTGGCGTTGCGCCCGGACGGGTCCGTGGCCGCCATGGTCGGTGGCACCAGATATCTCGACAGCCAATTTAACCGGGCGCATCAGGCGTTGCGCCAGCCGGGGTCGTTATTCAAGCTCTTTGTCTACTATGCAGCGCTACGGCAGGGGATTTCGCCGCGGGATCTCGTTAGCGATGGCCCGCTGCGGATCAAGGATTGGGAACCGCAGAATTTCGATCACAAGTTTGACGGTAACGTCACGCTGGCCAACGCTTTTGCCCGGTCCCGGAACATCCCCGCCATTCGCTTGGCCATGCACACGGGCATCCCTCAGGTGGCACAAACCGCCCGTACCCTTGGTCTGGACGCAGACCTTGTCGAGACGCCCAGCCTGGCGCTGGGCGCATCCGAGGTCACCTTGCTGGACATTACCGGTGCCTTTGCTTCGATACGCGCCGGGCAGGCGCCAGTGGAGCCGTGGGGCATCAAATCCATCACCATGGATGGTGTAAAATGGAACCGCCCCTCGCGCGTCGGATCGGCTAAGGTCGTACCTCTATCTCATAAGGATGAGATGGTTGCGTTACTGCGGCAGGTTGTCACCAGCGGCACCGGGCGCCGGGCCGCCATCGACGGGAAGTTCGTCGCGGGAAAAACTGGAACCAGCGAGAACTATCGGGATGCTTGGTTCATCGGATTCACCGACGAACTGACGGTGGGTGTTTGGGTAGGAAACGACGATAACTCGCCTATGAACCGCGTGACCGGCGGAGGATTGCCCGCCCAGATATGGCGTGAGTTCGTTAGTGAGGCGATTGAACACCTCGACCAGACTGATCGCTTCGACCAATTGCCATCATCTGAGGACCCGCTGGTTATGGTAGATGGCGGTCTTGATCAGCTTGGCGGCGCCTGCAACATCAACGCCTGTCAGCAAGCCTATCGCTCATTCCGTGCATCCGATTGCACCTATCAGCCCTACGATGGTCCGCGGCGGCTCTGTACAAAAGGTGGCGAATCCTACGGGAACGGACTCCTGGCTGCTAAAACACGAAACCCGTCGATCGAGAACCTCGGCGGCGAAAGTACCTATATCATGGCCTATGGCGCGGACGATCAAAGGAGTGCCAGATATGGCACACCTGTAGTCATTCCATACCAGAACAGAGACCGCTTCATTGTGAGGGTTCCAGCTACGCAACGCGAATGGGTGCCTCCACATCGGCAAGGCAACTCGCGATAGGCTGAGTCACTCCCGGGCGATGAGTTCTCCGGCAAATTCCACCGGTTTGCAGGTAATGCCCGCCGGTAGTGCGATATTCGCACAGGTTTGCTGGGCAGCGCCCTGATTTTCAAACGGACCGACCAGCAGGCGCGCCTCTAGCCCTGCAGATGTGTCGACCAGAATGGCGCGCGGTTCCAGCCGGTTGAATTCCAGCTCCGCGTTGCTCTGCGCCAGCCCGGCGAAACGCTGTGAAAGTTCGGAGAATGACCGAGCCGCGCCAAGTTCTATGGCGTATCCCTGCGCGCGGTCGGCTCCCTGGGCCACCGGTGTGGCGACCGCTGGCGGTCCTTCCTGCCCGGCTTCAGGCTTTTTTAATACGATCATTACGCCGTCCGGTTCGCGAGGCAGAATCGATATGGGATCTGTTCCGGTGTCGGATCCGTCGAGGAAGCGCAGCAGGAGGAAAGTGAGTGCAGCGGCGGCTAGGCAGAATACCGCGATGCTTGCGAGGAATGCCCAGGGAATCCTGAATTCATGCATCGCTGCTGCTTAACCCTGACTTGTGCGTACAGTTGACAAAACGTACCCGCAATGAGGTAACGCTTTGCGAACAGGGCGAATCCGTCACGCTTGTTTGGAAACACCGGCGGAACCGCCCCAAATTCCGTCCTGATCCGGCTCTGGTGAGCCCGCAGGCGCAGGTGGTAAACCCGGATATCGCAAATGGCAAGAAGCTGTCTATCCATCATTCTGGCGGCGGGCGAGGGCACGCGGATGCGCTCTTCGCTGCCCAAGGTGCTGCACAAGGTGGCCGGGCTTGCGATGGTCTCACACGTTCTCAAGACGGCGGCCGCAGCGGGCGGCACGGCACATGCCGTAGTCGTGGGAAACCAGGCCGATGCCGTGCGCGAGGAAGTTTCGAGCCGCAACCCGGGCACCGTATTCTGCGAGCAGACCAGAAGGCTCGGAACCGCCCACGCCGTGCTCGCCGCTTCGGCAGAAATCGTAAAAGGCTATGACGACATCCTCGTCCTGTTTTCGGACACGCCGTTGCTTCGGCCCGAGACGCTCGCGGCCATGCGCGATAGCCTCGCCGAAGGCGTTGCAGTGTCAGTGTTGGGTTTCGAGACGGATAACCCGGCGGGATATGGCCGGCTGCTGGAGGAACAAGGTGAGCTTGCCGCTATCCGAGAGGATAAGGATTGCTCCGATGCCGAACGCCAGGTGCGTTTCTGCAATGGCGGCATCATGGCGCTCGACGGCAAGTATGCGCTGGAATTGCTGCAGGCCATCGGCAACGACAACGCTAAGGGCGAACATTACCTGACGGACATTGTCGAGATCGCACGCTCCCAGGGGCTGAAAGTCACGGCACGCAAGGCCGATGAGGAAGAGATGCTGGGTGTCAACAACCGTGCCGAACTCGCGCGGGTCGAGACGCTCTGGCAGGAGCGCAAACGCGGTGAACTGATGGAATCCGGCGTGACGATGATCGCACCTTCGAGTGTCTTCCTCAGCCATGATACATTGATTGGTGCAGATGTAGTGCTGGAACCGGATATTTTCTTCGGCCCGGGCGTGGAGGTCGAGTCTAGCGCGACGATCCGCGCGTACAGCCATCTGGAGGGCTGCACGGTGGCGGCCGGAGCGGTGATCGGTCCGTTCGCGCGCCTGCGTCCGGGGGCGGATATCGGAGAAGGTGCCAAGGTCGGCAATTTCTGCGAGGTCAAGAATGCCTCGGTCGAACCGGGCGCCAAAGTCAATCATCTGACCTATATTGGCGATGCGCGCGTTGGAGCGGATGCCAATATCGGTGCGGGCACGATCACCTGCAATTACGACGGCGTGCTCAAGCATCACACCGATATCGGGGCAGGTGCCTTTATCGGCTCCAATTCCTCGCTGGTCGCGCCCGTGACAATCGGCGATGGCGCCTATGTGGCGTCGGGCAGTGTGATCACCGAGGACGTGCCGGCCGAAGCGCTGGCGCTTGGTCGCGGCCGGCAAGCGAACAAGGAAAAGCGGGCAAGTGCGATCCGCGAGAGGCTGGTCGCGGAAAAGCAGGCCCGCGCAAAGAAGTAGTCGTCTAGCGCCTTTGCCAATGGCTAACCATATGGGCAAATCAGACCGTAACCGGCACGGATTATGCTTCAGTCTGACAAAGGCTGCCGACGGGTAACCTTTTGAAACAGGTTTTGAATGTCCCCGGCCTGGACTGCGCGATATGTCTGCGGCGGTTCAAGCGGGGAAAGCGATTGGGGATCCCATGTGCGGCATTGTTGGCATCGTAGGTAATCAGGCGGTTGCACCGCTTCTCGTGGACGCGTTGAAACGGCTCGAATATCGGGGATATGATTCAGCAGGCGTGGCGACGCTGGAAGGCGACGCGCTCGACCGCCGCCGCGCCGAGGGCAAGCTGGTCAATCTGGAAAACCGGCTGAAGGAAAATCCGCTTTCGGGCACCGTCGGCATCGGCCACACCCGCTGGGCCACGCATGGCGTGCCCAACGAAACCAACGCCCATCCGCATTTTTCCGGCGGTGTGGCGGTCGTCCATAACGGCATCATCGAGAATTTCCGTCCGTTGCGCGACGAACTGACCGCAGAGGGCTTCGAATTTACCTCGCAGACCGACACCGAGGTGGTGGCACATCTGGTGAGCCGTGGGCTGAAGGCTGGTCTGGAACCTGCCGAAGCAGCGCGTCAGGCAATTGCGCAGTTACAGGGCGCATTTGCACTGGCGATCATGGTCAGGGACGATCCCGGTCTGCTGATCGGCGCACGCAACGGCCCGCCGCTGGCGGTGGGTCACGGCGAGGGCGAGATGTATCTGGGATCCGACGCCATCGCGCTCGCGCCTTTCACCAATTCGATCACATATCTGGAAGACGGAGACTGGTGCATCGTCACCCGCAAGGGCATGGAAATATTCGATGTCGAGGGCAACCCCGTAGAGCGTGCGCTGCAGAAATCGGTCGGCTCTGCGCTGATGGTGGACAAGGGCAATCATCGCCACTTCATGCAAAAGGAAATCTACGAGCAGCCGGAAGTCATCTCGCACACACTGTCGAACTACCTTGATTTCGCGGAGGAGAGAACTGGCGCTGGCGGCGAATTGCCGTTTGATTTCGCCAATCTTGAGCGGATTGCCATTTCTGCTTGCGGCACGGCCTATTTGGCGGGCCTCGTCAGCAAATACTGGTTCGAGCGCTATGCGCGCATGCCGGTCGATATCGATATAGCTTCCGAGTTCCGCTACCGCGAAATGCCCATGCCGAAGGATGGCCTGGCGCTGTTCATATCGCAATCGGGAGAGACCGCCGACACGCTGGCCTGTCTTCGTTACGCCAAGAGCCAGGGGCAGCATATCGGCTCGGTGGTGAATGTGCGCGAATCGACCATTGCGCGCGAATCCGACGTGATTTTCCCGACGCTGGCCGGTCCGGAAATTGGAGTTGCCTCCACCAAGGCGTTTACCTGCCAGTTGTCCGTGCTGGCCTCGCTGGCGGTGAAAGCTGCACGCGACAGGGGGCAGATTGACGGGCAGACCGAAAACCGGCTGGTTCGCGAATTGGTTGAAGCGCCGCGTTACGCCAATCAGGCATTGAAACTGGAGAAACAGATCGAGGGCATTGCCCATGATCTCTCGCGCGTTCGCCATGTGCTCTATCTGGGCCGCGACACCAACTATCCGCTCGCAATGGAAGGTGCGCTCAAGCTCAAGGAAATCTCCTACATCCATGCCGAGGGATATGCCGCTGGTGAATTAAAACACGGTCCGATCGCTCTGATTGATGAGGACATGCCGGTCGTCGTCATCGCGCCGCATGACCATATATTTGAGAAGACCGTCTCCAACATGCAGGAGGTCGCCGCGCGTGGCGGACGCGTAATCCTGATTACCGACAAAAAAGGAGCAGAGGCCTGCTCCATCGAAACCGAGCATACGCTGGTCATGCCCGATATGTCGGAATTCATTACGCCGCTGGTCTATGCGCTGCCCATCCAGATGCTGGCATACCACACGGCTGTCATCATGGGCACGGATGTGGACCAGCCGCGCAACCTCGCCAAATCGGTGACCGTGGAATAATTTCTGCCGCCGTTCCCACGGGCTTTGTTGTTTTGATCGCCATTCACCGTATATAATCGGTCGAACGGTTCGCGGCACTCTTCCGGGCAATTCCGGCTACCATCATGTCCGATCAAGCAACACCCACCAGGTCACCCGCCTTGACGCGTCTACGAAACTATTTCCTGACCGGGTTCATCGTCGTGGCGCCGCTGGCGATCACGGTCTATCTGATCTGGACCTTCATCGGCTGGGTGGATGGCTGGGTCATTCCCTATGTGCCCAAGGTCTACAACCCCAACACCTATCTGCCCTTCGGTGTGCCGGGGGTAGGGCTACTCGTCGCCATCATTCTGATAACGCTGATCGGCTTTCTGACCGCCGGCTTTGTCGGGCGCACGGTGGTCGGATATGGCGAGCGCCTGCTCAGCAGGATGCCCCTTGTTCGCAATCTTTACAGTGGCTTGAAGCAGATTTTTCAGACAGTACTTTCAAGTCAATCCTCCTCCTTTCAAGAAGTCGGATTGCTCGAATATCCCCGCAAGGGCATCTGGGCACTGGTGTTCATCGCCACCGAAACCAAGGGGGAGGTCAATACGCGGTTAGTCGACAAGGGCAAGGAAACCGTCTCGGTCTTCCTGCCGACGACACCCAACCCTACGTCAGGCTTCCTGCTGTTTGTTCCCAAGGAGGATGTCACCATTCTCGATATGGGAGTGGAAGACGCGGCGAAGTTGGTGATCTCGGCGGGCCTCGTCGCGCCTGACCACCAAGAACAACTGGCTGCCCTGAAGAAAGACGCAGACGCCAAGGCGGCAACCGCCGGGGCCGAGACGGCCAAAGCCAAGCCCGCTGGCAGGCCGCGAAAATCCCGCAAAACAGAAGCGGCCGAGTAGGCTTTATCCCGCCCGGATAAGTTTGATCGCGCTGTCCTGCCCGAACAGGTAAAGTAGGGTGCGAAGCGCCAACCCTTTTTCTCCTTCCAGCGTTGAATCGGAACCGACGACCATCCGTGCTTCGGCGTTCGCCATTTCCAGTATGTCTGCATGAAACTCGGGACTGGCGAGTGCAAATCCCGGCGCGCCCGATTGGCGTGTGCCCAGCACTTCTCCTTCGCCACGCAGGCGCAGATCCTCCTCGGCAATGCGGAAGCCGTCCTCGGTATCGCGCATGATGGATAGTCGAGCGCGGGCAACTTCCCCCAATGGCTGGCGATAAAGCAAGATGCAGCTTGATGGCTTGTCGCCACGACCGACACGCCCGCGCAACTGGTGCAATTGCGCCAAACCGAAGCGCTCGGCATGCTCGATAACCATGATGGTGGCGTCGGGAACGTCGACGCCTATCTCGATGACGGTGGTGGCAACCAGAATGCGCGTTTTGCCGGTGCGGAAGGCCTCCATGGCAGCATCCTTTTCGGCATTGCGCATGCGCCCATGCACCAGTCCCACCTTGTCGCCAAAGCGGGAGGCAAGTTCGTTGAACCGGTCCTGCGCCGCGGTGAGGGGAACTTCCTCGCTTTCCTCGACCAGCGGGCACAGCCAGTAAATCTTGTCGCCACGCTCGATGGCCTGCCCGACACGGCCGATCAGTTCTTCGAGCCGGTCCAATGGCATGGCGGTAGTCCTGATCGGCTGGCGGCCTGCCGGTTTCTCGGTCAGACGCGAAACATCCATATCGCCAAAATAGGTGAGCACCAGCGTGCGCGGGATCGGCGTGGCGGTCATCACCAGAATGTCCGCGCCGCCGCTTCCGCCCCCTTTGTCACCGAGAGCCAAACGCTGATGCACGCCAAATCGGTGCTGCTCGTCGATGACGGCGAGTGCGAGATCGGCAAACTCCACATGCGCCTGAAACAACGCATGAGTACCAATCAGAATGTCGATCTCGCCCTCGCGCAAGGCTTGCAGCAGCGTTTCGCGCGTCGCACCCTTTTCGCGTCCGGTCAGGATGGCGAGCCGCATGTCCGCAGCTTCGCAAAGCGGTTGAAGCGTAGCCAAATGCTGGTGGGCGAGTATTTCAGTCGGCGCCATGATCGCAGCCTGCGCGCCAGTCTCGACCACGGAGGTCATTGCCGCAAGCGCCACAATCGTCTTGCCGGAACCAACATCGCCCTGCAGCAGGCGCAGCATGCGCTGCGGTTTGGCCATGTCTTCACGGATTTCGGCAATTGCCTGTTCCTGGGAGGCGGTCAGCGGAAAAGCAAAAGCGCCCAATACCTTGGACCATCTGCTCTCGTCCCCGGTGCGCGCATTGCCGTGGCTGCGGCGCATGCGGTCACGCAGCAATGCAATGGCGAGTTGCCCTGCCAGCAATTCGTCATGGGCGAGCCTGCGCCGGGCGGGCGAACGCGGGTAAAGATCAGCCATGTCGCGCGGGTTGTGTACCCGTTCCAGCGCCGCTTCGAAGGACGGCCAGCGTTCGCGTTCAACCAGCGATGCATCACCCCATTCAGCGAGATCTGGCAGTTTTGCCAACGCGGCGCGGATCGCCTTGCCCAGCACGCGTTGCGACAGTCCGGCGGTTGAGGGATAGACCGGCTCGACCAGCGGCAGTTCCTCGAACTCTTCCGCAGTCACCACATGGTCGGGATGCACCATGGAGGGCTGACCATTGAACCATTCCATTCGGCCACTGACGAAACGAGTCTCGCCGATTGGCAGGGCACGGCTGATCCATTCGGGACGCGAGTGAAAGAAAACCAGCGCCATGTCCCCGGTCTCGTCATGGACATGCACCCGGTAGGGGATGCGCTTGTTGCCGCGCGGAGCAGGCTGGTGACGATCGACATGCACTTCCAGCGTGACGATGGCGCCATCAAGGGCGTTGGCGATGCCGGGCCGGGCGCGCCGGTCGATGATCTGGTATGGCAGGTGGAACAGCAATTCGCCGATGCGCGCTGGTTCGCCCTGCTCATTGCCATGCAGCAAGCGGGTCACCGTCTTTTCCAGCTTCGGGCCGATGCCTTCCAGCGTAGAGACGGGCGCAAACAGCGGATTGAGGATTTCGGGGCGCATGGTTCAGCCGCAATACAGGAATTGGCGGCAAGGATCGCGCGCAATTGCGCAGCCCGCAACGCCTGCAGCCTTTTCTTTTGTGGGCAGCCGCTATAGATCGGGCCTGTTCCCCTTTCTGCGGCAAACCACCTGAACAATGACCAACAACTCGGCCAGTCTGGATGCAAGGCGCAAGCAATTGCTGTATCGCGCCAATCATCGCGGCATCAAGGAGATGGATATTCTCCTTGGTGGCTATGCAGCCGAAATGCTCGGCGAACTGGGCGATGATGCGCTCGCCGATTTCGAGGCGCTGCTGGATGAAACGGACCGTGACCTGTTGACATGGTTCACCGGCGAAAAGTCTGCGCCTGAAAGGGTACGGACGACGATATTCCACGACATACTCGAACGCCAGCAGGCCAGGCTGGCCTGAGCCATGAACATTCAGACCAAACAGGATGTTCTTGCGCTGACAGGGTTTGAATACGGTGGCGATCTTCCGTTGACCGTTTCAGGTGTGCCGGACGGCTTCAAGCCTGCCGTGCTGGCCAAACTTTGCGCCGAGGCGGCGAAGACCGACAAGAGAGGGCTGGTGCATGGGGTGAGCGACGGGCAGGAACTGCCGGTGCTCGTCTCCGCACTACAATTCTATGCGCCCTGGCTCGACGTCGTGCAGCTTCCCGCCTGGGACTGCCTTCCCTATGACCGCGTTTCGCCGAGCGCCGAAGTCACGGCAGGCCGCATCCATGCTTTCGGCCGGATATTGTCCGAAAATGCTGAAAACGATCCGCCCATGCTGGTGCTGGCAACGGCGAACGCCCTGATGCAGCGCACGCCGCCTGCGCAGATGTTCGCCGGGCAGGCATGGAACCTTGCGCCGGGCAATCGCGCCGACATGGATGCGTTGGCGCATTGGCTTGCGAATAACGGTTTCGAACGCACCTCCACTGTGCGCGAACGCGGCGAATTCGCCATTCGGGGCGGCATTGTCGATCTCTTCGCGCCGGGCGCGGCAGAGCCGGTGCGCCTCGATTTCTTCGGTGACACGCTGGAATCCATTCGCGGTTTCGATCCCGCCACGCAGCGCACCACCGGCCAGCACAAGCGGCTTTCGCTCGCTCCAATGAGCGAGGTGATGTTGACCGATGAGACGGTAAGCCGATTCCGCAGCCGCTATGTCGAAATGTTCGGCGCCGCAACGCGCGACGATGCTTTGTATCAGGCAGTCTCGGAAAAGCGCCGCTTTGCCGGGATGGAGCACTGGCTACCGCTTTTCTACGAGGAACTCGGAACAGGTTTCGACCTGCTGGGCGATTTCGCATTCGCCACCGATCTGCGTTTTTCCGAAGCCGTTTCTGCCCGCTACGAACTGATCGAGGACCATTACGAGGCGCGTCAGCGTGCGCTTGACGACCGGCTTGAGGCAGGAACGCCCTACAAACCGGTGCCGCCGGAAACGCTGTATCTGCAACCTGAAACCGTCATGGGATGCCTGTCGCAGGCAGACGCCACGCTAATCACGCCTTTCGAGCCGCCCGAGACCGCCGGCAGGCAGATGATCTCGCTGGCAGGCCATGCGGCGCGCTCCTTCGCACCGGAACGTGCTTCCGGAGCCAATGTGTTTCAGGCGGTGGCGGATTACGCCAGAAACAAGATCGAGGCCGGAAGCAAAGTGCTGATCGCCTCCTGGACGGCTGGCGCGCGCGACCGCATGGGTCAGGTGCTGGTCGAGCATGGGCTTGCCAAGGTCAAACCGGTCGACAACTACGCAGCATTCGAAACGCTGAAATCCGGAGAAACCGGCCTCGCCATCCTGCCGATGGAGGAAGGTTTCTCGCTTGACGGTCTGACCGTCATTGCTGAACAGGACGTGCTCGGCGACCGGCTGGTGCGCCGCACCGGCAGAAAGCGCAAATCGAGCGATGTCATAGCCGAAGCCGCCGCACTTGCCGAAGGCGATATCGTCGTCCATGCCGAGCACGGGATCGCACGATTTGCCGGGCTGCAAACCATTGAGGCGGCGGGTGCGCCGCACGACTGTCTGGAACTGCGCTATGAGGGCGACGACAAGTTGTTCCTGCCAGTCGAAAATATCGAACTCCTGTCGCGTTATGGCTCATCCGACACCGAAGTCACACTAGACAGACTGGGCGGGGTAGCCTGGCAGGCACGCAAGGCGAAGCTCAAGAAGCGCATCATGGAGATGGCGGATCAACTGATCCGCATTGCAGCCGAGCGTGCGCTGAAATCCGCCGACCGCGTGATCGCGCCCGAAGGGCTTTACGATGAGTTCCTTGCCCGCTTTCCCTATGACGAAACAGAGGACCAACTGACTGCTATCGAGGCCGTGATGGACGATCTGGCCTCCGGCAAGCCAATGGATCGGCTCATCTGCGGCGATGTTGGCTTCGGCAAGACTGAAGTTGCAATGCGCGCCGCGTTCGCCGTGGCCATGAGCGGCAAGCAGGTGGCCGTCGTTGTACCGACGACCTTGCTTGCGCGCCAGCATTTCCAGACTTTCGCGCAGCGTTTTCATGGCCTCCCGGTCAATGTGCGCCATGCCTCGAGGCTGGTCGGCAACAAGGAGATCGCAGATGTGCGCGCGGGGCTGGCCGACGGCACGGTCCATGCGCTGCTCGCCGAAAGCGTAAAGTTCGAGCGGCTTGGGCTGCTGATCATCGATGAGGAACAACGCTTTGGGGTCAAGCACAAAGAGCGATTGAAGGAACTGAAGTCCGACGTCCACGTACTGACGCTTTCAGCGACGCCGATCCCCCGAACACTGCAACTGGCGTTGACGGGCGTTCGGGAACTCTCGCTAATCACCACGGCACCGGTTGATCGGCTCGCAGTGCGCACCTTCATATCACCCTTTGATCCTCTCGTTGTGCGCGAGGCGCTGCTGCGCGAACGCTATCGAGGCGGACAAAGCTTCTATGTCTGCCCGCGCGTCTCCGATCTGGCCGAGCAGATGGAGTTTCTGGAAACCCATGTGCCGGAGTTGAAGGTTGCGGTGGCGCATGGCCAAATGCCGCCAGGCGAACTCGACGATGTGATGAACGCCTTTTACGAGGGGCGCTATGACGTGCTGCTTTCCACGACCATCGTGGAGTCCGGCCTCGACATTCCCACGGCAAACACGCTGATCGTACATCGTTCCGACATGTTCGGGCTGGCGCAGCTTTACCAATTGCGGGGAAGGGTGGGCCGCTCCAAGACGCGCGCCTATGCGATCTTCACGCTGCCTGTGCGCAAGAATCTGACCGCCAATGCGGAGCGCCGCCTCAAGGTGCTGCAATCGCTCGATTCCATCGGTGCGGGTTTTGAGTTGGCAAGCCATGATCTCGACATTCGTGGCTCCGGCAATCTGCTGGGCGAGGAGCAATCCGGCCATATCCGCGAAGTAGGTTACGAACTCTACCAGCAGATGCTGGAGGAGGCGGTCGCCGAACTGCGGGCCGATGGATCGCATGTGGCCGAGCGCGAATGGTCGCCGCAGATCACGGTCGGCACGCCGGTACTCATTCCCGAAAGCTATGTGCCGGACTTGCAACTGCGCATGGGTCTGTACCGCCGGCTGGCCTCGCTGAGAGAGCCGGAAGAAATCGATGGCTTTGCCGCGGAGTTGATCGACCGGTTCGGGCCGTTACCTGAGGAAGTCGAGCACCTGCTGAAGATCGTCTTCATCAAGGGCCTGTGCTTCAAGGCAAATGTCGAAAGGCTGGATGCCGGTCCAAAAGGAATTGTCATCGCCTTCCGGGATAAGAATTTCGCCAATCCCGCGGCGCTGATCAAATGGATCGGCGAGCAGGGCAGTCTGGCCAAGATCAGATCGGATCAGTCACTGGTGCTTAGCCGCGATTGGGATACTGCGGAAAAACGTCTGAAGGGGTCCGCGGTCATAATGACAAAACTGGCGCAATTCGCGGGACAGACTGAACAAGCCGCCTGAGCGGGTCACCCGCCGGTGTAGTCGGCTTCCTCCGCAGCATCGCCCAATGCTTGGCGAATGGCCTGCACGAGCGCGGCGGGCGGTTGCGCGCCCATGACGGCAATACGTCTGTCAATGATGAAGCAGGGAACGCCGGTCACACCCATCTGCTGGGCGGAAGCGATTTCCTGTCTGACCGTATCCTTGTCGCGATCGGTTTCCAGCAATTCCAGCACGACCTCGCCGTCGAGCCCCGCTTGGGTTGCCGCATCTGCCAAGACCTGATGGTCGCCGATATTCGCACCTTCGAGGAAATACAGCCGGAAGAGCCGGTCAACGAGCTTGTTCTGGATGGCCTCGCCCTGTCCGCCTGCCCACATGATCAGCCGGTGCGCGTCGAGCGTGTTGGGTGAAACGGCTATGGCGTCGAACCTGAAATCTATTCCCGCATCCATACCCGCATCGTGAACTCGCTGGTAGAGTTCGCGGGCGCGATCCTCGCCTCCAAACTTCTCGGACAGATATTGCTGCCGGTCCTTACCCTCGGGCGGCAACGTCGGGTCGAGCTGGTAAGGGCGCCAGACCACTTCCAGATCGACATCCTCAAGGGCCTCGTCGGCCGCCTCAAGGTTGCGCTTTCCGATGTAGCACCACGGACACATCACGTCGGAAATCACGTCGATATGGATCTTGTTACCAGCAGCGTTACCAGCAGACGCGCCATTGGTGGCTCCATTACCGGATTGCTTGTCGCTCATTGGCTTACGTCCTTCGCCCACCAGGTGATGAATTGGTTGCCATATATGGGCGTCTCGTTTGGATGGGCAACCCGATCCCAATATGCGACCCATTCCTGGCCAAGATGGAACAGCGGCACGACGTAGTGCCCGGAAATGAGAACCCTGTCGAAGGCCCTGACGTCCGCGGTGAAATCATCGCGCGTCCCGGCATTGAGCAGCGCATCGATCATCGCATCGATTGCCGGATCGGCCGCGCCCGGAAAATTGAACGATCCTGCCTGATTTCGCGAGGCGCTGCCCCATCGGAACTTCTGCTCCACCCCCGGTGAAAGCGAGGACGAGTAGGAGAACAGCATCATGTCATAGTCGAAACCCTGACTGCGACGTTGGAACTGCGCATCGTCAACTGAACGGATCGAGACATCGGCGCCGAGAATGTCGAGTGAACGTTTGAAGGCGATTGCCAACCTTTCTTCGTCCTGCGATTTGGTGAGTATCTCGAAGGCCAGCGACGCACCGTCCGGCCCAACGAGACCGCCACCGGAACGCTTGTATCCGGCTTCGTTCAGAAGGCGTGTTGCCTCGCGCAATATGTTCCGGTCACGCCCGGAACCATTGGTGACAGCCGGGCGATAGCTACCGTCCATCACCTCCGGCAACACGGCCTCGGGGAAGGGGGCAAGGAGTTCGCGTTCCCTGTCGCTTGCCGGTCGGCCGAGCGCAGATAATTCGGATCCGTGCCAGAAGCTGCCGGTGCGCTCATACGCACCGAAGAACAAATTCTTGTTGGCCCATTCAAAATCGAAGACCATTGCGAGTGCCTTGCGTACCTTGCGGTCGGAGAAGACGGGGCGGCGCGTGTTAAACACAAAACCGAGCATTCGGGCAGGCGTCTCGAACCCGAATTCTTCCTTCTTGACACGACCTTCCTCGACCGCAGGAAAACCGAAAGCCCGTTCCCAGTTTGCCGGATCGCCCTCCGGATAAATATCGTACAGGCCCTTCTTGAACGCCTCGAAATGGGATTGCGCCGATTGGAAATATTCGACGGTGATGGTGTCGAAGTTCAACTGCCCCCTGTTAGCGGGTAGGTCCTTGCCCCAGTAGTCATCGCGTTTCTTGTAGGTAAGGCGTGTGCCCGGCTCGAGGCCGGAAACCAGATACGGGCCGCTACCGACCAGAGGGGTCAGCGTTGTGTTCCCGAAGGTTTTCACGTCGGTTGCATGTTTGGGCAGAACCGGCGTGGCGGAGGCGACGATCAGCGGAAATTCCCGATCGGCAAGGTCGTTGAAGGTGAATTTCACGCTTCGCTCACCGGTCTTTTCGATACGCTCTATGGCGCGCTTGCGCGAGGAAAAAGGCGGGCGGCCTTTCTCGGCCAGCAATTCGTAAGTGAAGATCACATCTTCGGGGACGACCGGTTCGCCATCCGACCATTTGGCATTCGGGTCGAGGTTGAACTCTATCCAGCTTCGATCTTCCGCGATTGTGACGGTTTCTGCCAGCAATGGGTAAACCGTGAAAGCTTCGTCCGCGCTGCGCGTCATCAGCGGCTCGAACACCAGCTTGCCGAACCCGTTGAAAGTAGGCTCCCACATGCCACGAGCGGTCGTGCGCATTGAGTTGAGTATGAAGGGATTGAGCGAGTCGAAGACGCCGATG
>Ga0310345_10002831_pt1 | contig 17089 bp, 15 predicted proteins | sample HC15DNA20500_MG_FD_204667 | JGI IMG/M metagenome (GOLD analysis project Ga0310345, IMG submission 204667) | Marine microbial communities from station ALOHA, North Pacific Subtropical Gyre - HC15-DNA-20-500_MG | ecosystem: Environmental > Aquatic > Marine > Oceanic | place: Pacific Ocean: North... | reverse complement strand
GGAGGGATGGGAATCAAGTGAGGCCGTGCAGGCCACTGTCGCAATTATGGCAGCCCAGCTCGCGACGCTGCTATCTGCCGATCCACCCACAGAAACAGCCACGTCAAAAGCAGAGGCGCACGGATAACAGGGGCTGGATTTAGATAGCAGCAGCAGGGATGTGCTGTCCGTTTGTGACGACTGTCCCTGAATTTGCCCACACGCTCCCGCTTCACCGGTCCCACGACTCGAGCCCAATTCTCTGGAAGTGCCGACCTGCCTTTCAGATCGGTTCCACGTTCGGACTATACTGTGAGGGATGGAGACACTCAGTCCCCCATTGGACTACACCGCCATCGAACGCATCCTCCCGCACCGTTACCCGTTTCTGCTGGTCGATCGGATCACACAGTTTGAGGTCGACACGCGTATTGTCGGTATCAAGAACGTGTCCCTAAACGAGAGGTATCTGGCTCATAGCCCCGGGAGTCGGCCGGTATTGCCGCCGACGATCCTAACCGAGGCGGTGGCCCAGGTTGGTGCCATCCTCATTCTCTCCAAACCTGAAAATCGGGAGAAACTCATCTATATCGTGGGCATCGAACGAGTTCGTTATCGGCGGCCAGCATATCCAGGGGATGTCCTCAACATCGAGGTCAAAGTGAAACGATTGCGCAGTCGGATGGGCCAACTACATGGCGTAGCAACGGCCGACGGCAAGATAGTACTCGAAGGCCGGATGACTTTCGCGCTGGGCCCCACTAAGTGAAGCAACCAACGAATCGACGACCCTGGCTGACCAGATGATAGAATCCCGGTTATGGGGTCAAAGAGAAATCGTAGGCGCGTTCGTCAAGCGGCGGTTGCCCAGGATCGATCGACAGGTGGCCAATGGGCATTCATCCTCACCGTGGTCGCCGCCGCCATAGCTATCGGAATCTTAATAATGTTTGGAGTGTCTAGGCTCAACCAGCCAGACGCGTCTGTAGCAACAGCCGAAGTGATCCCAACACCGACCAGCAATGCTCGTTCCGCCGCGGCGCCTGTCGATAGCACGGAAGCTGGCAGGGCTATGGAATCCAACGACCTTCCGATGCCACCACTTCCCTACGTTCCGCAAGCGGCGGCTGGACCGGCCGAGCTAATGCAACAAGCCTATGTTTTCGCCGCCCAGAACCCGGGCGTGTTGGGTTACGTGCCCTGTTACTGTGGATGTGGTCAGACAGACGGGCATCTCTCGAATGTCGACTGTTTCGTAAAGTCACGCAGTTCAGATGGTGCGGTTGAGGCGTGGGACACCCACGGTATGACCTGATCGCACTGTCTCGCTGTCGCGCGTGACGCGATGCAGATGCACTCTCTGGGCGCCTCGGCCTCAGATATCCAGACCGCAGTTATGACTAAGTACGCTTCGCAGGCTTCCTACGCTACGCCTACCGCGGCCGCGCCGCGCTGAGTCTACGGTCCTGCGGAAGACAGTGGTCAAGAGGCGACCAAGGCCTTTTCACCTTGGTCGTGCAGCGGGAGGAGTGGCCCCTTCTTGTTCCTTCTCTAGGGTCGCCGTTGGTCGTACCACCTGCCCATGAAACGGACCGACGATCGCGCGCCCCGGCGAGCATCCCAAAACCATCGGCCGCGAGCCGAATTTCTCGGGAGCCTCTACGAATCGATCCGAGAGGGCGTGTACATCGGACCGCTTGACTCGGACGGCGGTACCACTCGCGGCGCCAATCGCCACCTGAAACTTATGCTCGGCTTCGCCCCAGAGGGACCAGACGACAAAGTACGACCATTCGCAGCCGATCGATTCGTCGACCCACGCGCCCGAGCAGCATTCGTCGCCCAGCTCCGTAACGACGGGGCGGTCAGCGACTATCTGTTACGACTCCGTCGGGTCGATGACAGCTCGATCTGGGTCGAAGTAACCGCCACCTTACATGTGACAGACAATGCGGACCTCACTCGTGTCGAGGCACTTGTCCGAAATGTCAGTGAGCGGCGGAAACTTGAGGATCAAGGGCGGGATCTTAACCACCAGCTATTACAAGCAGAAAAAATGGCCGCCCTCGGCCAAACCGTATCGGGCGTTGCGCATGAATTAAACAATCCCCTCGCCACAATTTTGACCTGGGCCGAACGCTTGGCGGCACAGCCGGTCGATGCCAACACGAAGCGCGGACTAGAGACGATCCTCAGCGAATCGGAACGCGCCGCCAAGATCGTACGGAATCTTCTGACCTTCGCTCGCAAACGCAACACGACTCGAAGCGTTGTGGATCTGAACGGGATCGTTCGAGAAACCCTCGCGCTACGAGCTTATGAACAACGAGTGTCAAACGTAACGACACTGGAAGCTCTCGCCAGCGGCCTTCCCCAGGTGTTCACTGATCCCCATCAGGTCAAACAAGTGCTCCTGAACCTGATCATCAACGCGGAACAGGCAATGCTAACGGCGAACGGCCATGGCACCTTGATCACCCGTACCTGGTACGACGACCGACGTGAAATGGTGGTGCTCGAGATTAACGACGACGGTCCGGGGGTGCCCCAGGAGGCACAGACGAGAATCTTTGATCCCTTCTTTACTACCAAGACGGTGGAAAAGGGAACCGGCCTCGGCTTGACGGTCGCCTATGCAATCGTGCAGGAACACGGCGGACATATTCGAGTTTCCTCAAAACCAGGGGCCGGCGCTTCTTTTTTCGTCTCCTTCCCGGCGGCCGCCAGCACGCGAATCCCTTCACCCGCGCCAACACACGGACCACCGGAGGCCGTTGCGGGCTCCGCTGTGCTGGTCGTCGAGGACGAAACCGCTCTCGCTGTTGCGGTGGCTGACGCGCTGACCGACGCTGGATACCGCGTGGAACGCGCCGCCGATGGGCAAGAGGCGCTGGAGCGCGTTGCAGCCGAAGTGTTCGATTTAGTGATCTGCGATCTCAAGATGCCACGAGTCGATGGCCCGTCATTCTATCGAGTTCTTTCCAATATTAAGCCAGCACTGGCGCGCCACGTGATCTTCGTCACTGGTGACGTCGCCGGAACAGACGCCGAACAGTTTCTGACCGAAACTGGTTGCCGCTGGCTACCAAAACCCTTCCGGCTGAACGATCTTCTACAGGCCGCACACGACGTGCTCGCCTGAGTGCCAATAGTTGGGCTCGGGCACCGTAGATTGCTGGTTTGACGCGCTACCTCTTTTTCGGCACAGGGGGTGCGGGTGCGGCGACTCTTACTGGTTTGGCCTTCCAATGTCGGTTGAGAATACCATTGGACGCCTTGGTCGCTCGCGATCTCACCGCCGCCAGCCCGCATAAATGGCTATTGGTCCGTCAGGCGGTGCCTCAGTTATCTTCAGCGCCGATGGTTTCCTCTTCTATGCTGCATTCTCGCCAGCCGCCGTCTCCTTGATAGCCTGACCCGGATTGAGATCCGAGCCTAAGATTCTACGTAGGCGACGCACCGCACGTGCATGCAGCTGTGACACACGTGATTCGTTCACCCCGATTTCGCTGCCGATCTCCTTCATCGTGACGTCCCCGTAGTAATAGAGACCGATCACCCTTCGCTCCCGCCGCGGTAGTGCATTAATCGCCTGCCTGATACGCGCTGCGACCTCGCCACGTTCACAAACTTTGTCAGGACTCGGCAATTCGGCCGGTGCCAAGACCGGAGGCAGGTTGGCACTGTCAATGGTGTCGACCGTTGCCAACGGCGACGTTGACTCTATGGTGTTGATCCGTACGATTGTCCGACCCAACCGTGTCTCGTCAGAACCCATATGTTCGGCCAAATCCGCAAGCGACGGCTCAGAGCCGCGCTCGTGCCGCAGTTTTTCTCGGGCTGCCTCAAGCTCGCGCCGGACTCGCCGGATACCTCGTGGCCAGGCATCACGACGTAATGCGTCGATCATTGCACCCCGCACACGACGCTCGGCAAAGGTTTCGAACTTGATACCCCGTTTCTCGTCGAATCGGCGCGCCGCATCTATCAAGCCGAGCATGCCGTCCTGGACCAGATCGCCAACATCTACAGAGTTCGGCATGGACGAAGCCACGCGACGAGCCAGTCCCTCGACGAATGGAAGACCTGAAACGATTCGGTCGTGATCCTTGGTTTCTAGTATTTGGGTCTTCATAGTTTCTGTCGCCTCGTCTGATAAGGCTTGTGGCACCCCGTTAGTAGCGGTACGGTCGTTAGGCCGACACGTCGCTATCGAGACAACTTATAAAGCAATCTACGTGCCAGAAATTGAGCGAACAAAAAGTGATTTCTTGCAATAGGCTTTAATTACTACAAGTTCTTTAATTTAATATACTTATAGAGATCAACAAACAACTTGGTCACACATTAGACCATCTTTGAGACGGCCCAATAGTCAAAATTTTGACGATCTTGAAAATAATCGCCAATTTATTGACTATGCGGATTGTAGGAACTTCTGTTGGTAGAAAATCCCGCGTTATTACTTACCCGAGCATTGCGCCCGAATGTGACGCGCCGCATTAATTGCTTCGACGGTACTCGTTATGATCTGGGAAGCGCGCGAGCAACCGGCGGCATCCTGCGGAGCAGCTTCTCTTAACTTCGTTTCAAGAAGCTCTGCATTCGCCAAAATGATCCCGAGCTGGTTGTTCAATCGATGGAAGAGAGCGCCGAGGTCTGTCGCCTGGTCCATCTGGAGTGGATCCGCTGATAAGTAGGGTAAGGGGACCTGGCTGCGCATTGTCTAGTAGGCCTATACGTCGCTCCGTACGGAGGCTACCCGTACTGAGTCTGCCTCCGGCTTCCTCCAAAGGGTATCGACAAAGATTCGAACCGAACCCCCGGCAGTGCGAACGTATTCGACCTTGCCGCTAGCGATCCAGTTGTAGATCGTTCGTCTACTTACCCCCACCAACTCACAGGCCTTCATGATGGAGATCGCTTTTCTATCCATTACCATCGTAGGCGCTCGCATCTGGCCCTCCAGTGCTTCGTTGAATCAGACAGCAGGCTCGAAGAGTGGTATCGGCACTGTACCTCGATGCCATTAGCCCACTAATGGAATTGCGTCTAGCCTGGACAGCCGCCTCTTGACCCCCGCGTGACCGGCCGTCAAAATATTGGCGGTTTAAGCCGAATGCCTGAAAAAGAGACCCATCTGCTGCTAGTCGAGGACGAAAAGAGTTTGCGGGAAGTAACCGCAGAACGTTTAACCGAACACGGTTATCGCGTCGTACAGGTCGAAACTGGCGAAGAGGCAGTTAAGCGACTCACAGACTTTGCGTTCGATATCGTCCTCACAGACCTACGATTACCAGGAATCGACGGCACGGAGGTCATCTCGATGGCGCTCGCACGGTACCCTGAGATTGTCTGCATCATTGTGACTGGCTTTGGCACCATAAAGGATGCCGTCAGGGCGATCAAACAGGGCGCCGCGGAATTCATAACCAAGCCGTTCCAATTCGACCAGCTCTTACACGTCCTTACGGTGGCGCTCGAACAGCGCCGGTTACGCTCCGAGAACGCATACCTACGGTCACAGCTGGAAGAACGCTACCGTTTTGAGGGTTTAGTTGGACACAGTCCCCTAATGCGGGAACTATTTGAATTACTCGAAACGGTGGCTGGGAGCGATAGCACTGTCCTGATAACGGGTGAGACCGGAACGGGTAAGGAGCTAGCGGCCAAAGCAATTCACCACAACAGCCCCCGGCGTCTCAATCGTTTTGTTGCCTTGAACTGCAGCGCGGTTCCCGAGACACTACTTGAGGCAGAACTCTTTGGGCACGTGCGCGGAGCGTTCACTGGCGCTGTCGCAACACGGCAGGGCCGGCTCGAGGCGGCGAACCAGGGAACACTCTTTCTCGACGAAGTCGGTACGATGAGTCCAAATTTACAAACCAAACTCCTGCGGGTCCTGCAAGAACGGTATCTGGAACGTGTAGGTGACACTCGGACGATTAAGATAGACGTCCGGATAATCGCGGCAACCAACACCGATCTCTCCCAGCTTGTTAGCACTGGACGATTCCGTAAGGATTTGTTCTATCGCCTGAATGTCATTCCAATTTCTCTCCCACCACTGCGGGAAAGGCGCGAGGACATCGCCCTGTTGGTCCAACACTTCGTCCATCAGTTGACAGCACAGCAAGAAACCCCGCGGGAGATCACAGTCACACAGGAAGCGATGCGACAGATGATGGCGTATGAATGGCCAGGAAATATCAGGCAGCTTGAAAACGCAGTCGAGCGGGCCCTCGCGCTGGACCGAGACCGTACGCAAATCGATTCAACCGACCTGCCTCCAGAGCTAAAGGGCGTACCGACCACCCATCAAGCGGCCACAGCCTTGTTGCCAGAAGGCAGAATCGACATGGCTGCTTACATGACCGAACTCGAACGAAAGCTAATTCGTCGCGCTCTGAATGAAGCTGCTGGGAACAAACAGCGGGCCGCCGAATTACTAGGACTGAAACGCACGACGCTCGTGGAGAAAGCCCGGCGCCTCTTGTAAGGGGCTTAAATCGGTCTTCCGGATCCTCAGATCACAGGAGGGCCGACGCTAGCTTCGATCCTGATCTGACTACTCCCTCGTTAACAAAGAAGAAATCCCGGATTACGTCTCGAAGTTCGTCGAGAGACCCGGCGTGGTTGATAGCGACCCTGAGCCGTGATCCATTATCGGAACCCTTCGTATACCAAGAGCCTAGGGCACGAATTTTGTTGAGCACCCAGCGCTCACGACTGCCCACGCTACGACGCCTCGACCCTGTCTTCGATGTTGCGGTTACGCAGTGACGGAATCCCTTTTCCTCAGCGGCTCCCTCCGATAATAGGAGGTCGACATAGTCCAACAGAAATCGCCCTCGTTCATCATCCTTAACAAAACGAGCTGGAACACCAAGAGACAGAGCCTCGGCCTGTTCGAAAATCCAGGGATTACGCAAAGCCCCACGACCCACGAGTACCCCAGCGACTGCAGTGTCGCGGAAACGCTCAACCAAGTCCAGGGGCACTAGACAATCGCCGCTGCCAAAGACAGGAATGGAAACCTCTCGGGCAACTTCGTCGATTAAGGCCCAATCCGACTGCCCGGTGTACGACTGTGCGGCCGTTCGTCCATGAACCGCCAGCCCCGCAGCGCCAGCTTGCTCCATTAAACGGGCCACCTGTGGGGCATTAATGTGCTCACTGTCCCATCCTGAACGCATCTTGACCGTGACCGGAACCGAAACGGATCGTGTCATTGCGGCAACCACCAATGCCGCATGCTCCGGCGCTCGCATAAGACTGCATCCCGCCTGATGCTTAGCGATCTTTGGAACGGGACAACCCATATTGACATCAACAATGTCTGCCCCCATAGCCTCTACGACCTGCGCGGCCTCAGCCATTTTTTCGGGATCGCTACCGAAAATTTGTATCGATACCGGACGCTCCTCCTCGGTGTACTCGGCGTACTCGAGAGTCCGGCCAATTCCCCTGACCAAACCCTCAGAACTGACCATCTCGCTAACTACCAGACCGCAACCACTCCGTCGCTTGACTAGGCGCCGGAAAGCAGTGTCAGTCATCCCAGCCATTGGGGCCAACGCGAACGGCGATTTGAGTTCGACCGAACCTATTTTCACTGGTGCTCCACCGTAAACGAACCGGCTGCCGAATCAAGTCGCCTTGACATCTGCCGCGTCGACTTCCACAGACACCGCTTGACCTATCAGATCAACTGAGAGCACGAGCCGGGCGTGCGAGCCTTTCCTAACGAGTCGCCCGACCACGCCACGCAGTGGGCCATGCACCACTTCAACCATCATGCCTTCACGGATGAGCGGACAGGGGTCACAAAGTAGATCAATTTCAACTAGGCGTCGGATTCCGTTGATCTGATACTGCGCGATAGGGGCCGGCTCACCATCAAATGAGACAATGTTGACAACACCGGTACAACGGAGTATCCGCAGACGATCCACGGGTTTGAACCGAGCGAAGCAGTAGCCAGGAAACAGTGGCCAGTCAATCTTCTTACGACGATCCTTCCAACGACTCCATCGCGTAATGGTCGGTAGAAATGTCTCGATCCGCTTACTCTCAAGCTGCTGCCGCACAACCTTTTCGTGACGGGACCGGGTCCAGATGGCGAACCAGTCGCCAGGCTGCGATCCGCCAGCAACTGCGAGACCGTCCGCATAGGAACTGTCAGCGGCATACGACAAAACAGACATCGGGTTGGCCTACGTCTCAAATTCCCCCGCCGGTGCGGTCCAGATTGGCCAGAGCCTCCTCGTAAAGGCTCTTAAAACCTTCGTCCATCCACTCAATTATTGCTTCATCCCGGAGTCTGTCCACATACTCGTTGAGAGCATCGCGTCGCCGGTCGTTGAAGACATCGTCCATGATTCCCTGATTGACTTCCTCAAAGGGTTTCGGTGCTGGCTGCGTTCCCGATTCGAGCTTAAGGATCTGGAACCCGGCGTTCGTTCGTTCGATCTCACCGATCATCCCAACGTCGAGCATTGCAACACGTTCGCGCACCGATTCGGCCAAGTCGAGCACCTGAATCGGACCAATGAGGCCACCGTTTGCCCTCGATGCAGCGTCAGATTCTTCCGCCGCTACCTGTTCGAAATCCTCACCAGCCAGGACCCGGGCGTGCACTGAATCCGCCTCCGCTCTTGCCTGAGCTTCGCGAGCGACATTGATAGCACCACCATCCACAGGGACCGCAATAAGGATCTCTCTCAACGTAACGGTCGCCGGGTTCGTAAACTCATCGAGGTGTGTGTCGTAGTACTCTCGTGCCTCCGTATCGGTGATCGAAACACGGCCAAGTATCTCGATCTGCTGCACCTGTCCAACCAGCATTTGCCGCTCCATAATCTCACGCAATTCTGGGAGGGTCATCCCCTCGTCGCTCTCAAGTGCTTCTAGAAGCTGTTCATCATTGAGGTTGTTTTCTTCCTTGATGCCGTTCAGGATGTCCTGGAATTGCTCGTCGCTCAATGCGTACCCGAGCTCACGACCCCGCTGGACGAGTAACAGCTCTTCCACCGCGCTCACGATTAATCCCGGCGTGATCTCCTCTATGATCTCCAGAAGCTCAGCATCCGTCTGCGGCGGCACGCCACGAGCACGCACAGCCGTGATCTGTGCCGCTTCCAGGTCGGTCAAGGTAACCAGGCCGCCATTGACTTTTACCAGAATGCGCTCAAGGACACTCGCCCCGGGCGTTTTCGAGACAAGAGCCTGTGACTGGATCGACTGGACGAAACACAACCCCACTACAACTACGGTCAAACCCACAACTACTCGTTGGGTCAGTCTATTCATAATTGCTACCCACCCTCACGATTCTATCGTTTCCAGCCCGCTCAACTCCACCAACACCCCGCCCAACCGATTGAACAACGGGTCAGATCCCTCGTCCTTCCCCTGGTTACGTTGGATTTCGACCCGCGAGAAGCCACCTTGGACTTCATTGCTCCGGGCTCTTGCCGTCCACCAAGACGAGTCGTCCGAAGTAAGCGGCGACTCGCCCGGGTCCCGTATATCCACCGTTAGGATCGCCGGAGGTTTCAACACTACATCCGGACGCCGTTCGACAAACCGGACCAGCCGCGCTGGGTCCAACGTGGCGGTGTCCCTGAATTTAATGACGACCAGGCCGTCGTCGCGGTCAATCGTTTCGACCCCGATCCGATCCGCCAGCAACCGGATCCGCCCATAATCCGCCAGGGTCGTCACGGTCTGCGGAATTGGGCCATAACGGTCGCTTAGCTCGTCAAATATCAACGCCAACTCGGCCTCCGTGCGGGCACCGGCAACTTGTCGGTACACCATCAGCCGCTGGTTCATATCTGGAATGTAGCCCTCGTCGATCTTTAAATCGAGATTCAGGTTGACTTTCGCCCGTACTCCGTCTTCGATCTCTTCTCCCTTTAACTGCCGCACTGTCTGTTCAAGTAGCTTGACGTAAAGATCGAACCCAATAGATTCAATATGTCCGCTTTGTTCGCCACCAAGCAAATTACCCGCTCCACGGATCTCTAGGTCTAGTGCCGCAATCCGGAACCCACTCCCTAGAGTGCTGAATTCTCTGATAGCCGTCAGTCGCCGACGGGCCAATGGAGAGAGTGCCGCCGGAGGGGGCACCAAGAGGTACGCGTAGGCGCGTCGATCGGAGCGTCCCACCCGCCCCCGAAGCTGGTAGAGCTGGGAAAGACCAAATCGCTCAGCGTGGTTGACGATTATGGTGTTCGCATTAGGGATGTCGAGACCATTCTCGATGATTGTTGTGGCTAGCAGGACATCGTACTTGTGCCGTACAAAATCAACCATACACTGTTCCAATTCGTTCTCAGGCATTTCTCCGTGTGCCACCGCCACTCTCGCTTCGGGCAACAACCGGACCAGGAAGTCGCCCATGGCGTAGATCGAGGCCACGCGGCTATGTAGAAAATAGACTTGCCCATCCCGTTCGAGTTCGTTACGAATGGCTCGCGCAATTAGCTCTTGGTCGAATCGGACTACATTCGTTTGGATTGATTGTCGATCTTTTGGCGGCGTCTCAATAACCGACATGTCACGGATACCGACAAGCGACATGTTAAGGGTACGCGGAATTGGGGTAGCCGTCATCGTCAAGACGTCGACGTGGCGACGCATTTGCTTAATCCGTTCCTTGTGAGCTACGCCAAACCGTTGCTCTTCATCAACGATTAACAGACCGAGATCGCGAAATCGGACGTCCTTTGACAGCAGACGGTGGGTGCCGACGATGATGTCTACTTTTCCAGCATTCAGCTCCTCGAGGGTTAGTCTCTGCTCGACGCGAGTCCGGAACCGACTGACCAGATCGATCTGGACTGGGAAGGCAGCGAATCGATCAGTCAAGGTCTTATAGTGTTGAAAGGCGAGGACGGTGGTCGGCGCCAGGAAGCCGACTTGCTTGCCATCCATGACTGCCTTAAACGCTGCCCGCATCGCCACCTCTGTCTTGCCGTAGCCCACATCCCCGCACAACAGACGGTCCATCGGCACCGGGGACTCCATGTCGCGTCGGATATCAGCAATCGCCGTTCCTTGGTCGGGTGTGAGTTCAAATTCGAATGCATCGTCGAACTCACGATGCCAGTGTGTATCCGGACTGAACCCGTGTCCTTCTATTGCCTTCCGCGCCGCGTAAAGATTGAGTAGTTCCTCGGCCATGTCTCGCATGGCACGGCGGACTTTGGTCTTTGTCTTTGCCCAGGAAGTCCCACCGAGTCGGTCCAAAGCAACTCTTGTCGCCCCTGTGTATTTCTGTAACAGGTCAAGTTGTTGAATCGGGACAAACAGCTTGTCCTGTCCGGCATAGCGTAGTTCCATAAACTCATGCTGCTCAGGCCCGACCGGAATCTGCTTAAGTCCTACAAACACTCCTATACCATGATCAACATGAACAACATGATCGCCTACCTTCAAATCTCGAAAATCAGAAAGAAAAGATCTGGACAGTCCCGTACGACGCTCTCTCACTCGCCGTTCTTCGTCGAAAACATCTGGCTCGGCGAAGACATGTAGGCCTGCGTCAGGCAGCCCGAATCCACGGGTTAACAACCCAGTCGTCACAAGTACCGCCACTTCATGAATTTCGTCGTTGCCGTTAACGGAATGTGCCGTGAGACCGTAATCAGTCAATATTTCAATGACTCGCTCAGCCCGACCGGGGGTGCCAACGACCAGCAGGACTATCTCACCCAATTCACGGATCCGGGAGATTTCACCCGCCCAGTCTGCGACCCGCCCCTGAAACTGCATCACCGGTTGGCAGGGCACATGCCGCGGTTTGTATGTAGTATCGAAATCTTCCCAGAGCTGTTCCAGGCGGGTCGCCGATTCTAGATACTTGTCTATTACGGACCACTTGACGAATATCTCGTCGGGCGGCGGTACCACATCGCCCCGCTTCCGCGCAGCGGCGAACCCAGCGGCCGCGAGTTGTAGTTGCTTCTGAACCATGCTTCTCGACTCGTCAGCTTCCGACAGATAGAACCTGAGCCCCGCCACACCGGTCAAATAGTCAAATAGCCAGGCAGATCGGTCGACATCCAGGCTGACTGAACCTTGTTCCGGTTCCAACTCAAAAAGCTCGCGTAACGGAAGAACCTCGGCCCAGTCGAGTGATTGCGTAGACCGTTGGGTAGCCGGATCAAACCGACGCAGTGATTCCAATCTGTCGGCCGCGAACTCAACTCGGATAGGCTGTTCGTCCCCAGGCGGAAAGAAGTCAACGACACCACCACGGACACAGAATTCTCCGTGCGAGTCCACTGGATCCTCTGGTGTAAACCCTGCATCGGCCAGCAAGTCTCCCAGATCTGGTGGCTCGAGTAATGACCCGATCTCAAGACGGATCCCGGCCGCCAGAAGTCGTTCAGGAGAACTCAATCTGGGCAACAAGCCAGCAGCCGCCACCACCACGACCCGCACGGAACCGGTACAAAGGGTATAGAGAGCCCTCCCGCGAGCCGCAACTACATCAAAATGAGGTGAAAGGCCACGATACGGATCGACCTCGTGTGAAGGAAACCGTATCACTCGCTGTCGCAATTCGTCGTCCGATGAACCGTCCAACGCCCCAAGGAAAAAACGAACATCGGCGACCATCTGTTCGACGGCGCCGTCAGTCGGCACGACGACGACAACTGGCGCGCCCGTAGCCGCCGCGGCAACGACAAACCCTTTGGCTGCCGGGGAGAGACCCGCCATTGGACCCGGATCACGAAGACCCGCCTTGACCGCCGCGGACTTAAGGAGGGCACACAGGGTGAGCGAGATTCCAGTCACGGCGGATCTGGTCCGGAGCTCGGGAAGTGATCAGTCGTCGGATCCGTTGTCAGATTGTTTGAACCGAATGTTGTCAGTGAAGTACCAGGAATGGATAGGACGATAGACACCCACGTCCTTAGTTCTGGACTTCACTCGGAAGGTGTAGAGCAACCGATGGTAATCATACGAAAACCCGTCACGCTTATGAACCGCGACGTCGAGCTTATAAGTTCCCTCAACGAGGTCGAGCCGATCGATTGCGAACACCACTTCGCCATCACCCTCACATGACCCAGCTTGCATCTCCTCGATATCCGTATTTGTCCCATAACAACACACGCCATCACTGCTGAAAATACTGATCCCGAAGGCAAAGTCATCGACCGGACGCACAGCGTTGATCCGCATACGAATCTTCATTGGTCCGCCAGTGTGAAACACATGGGCAGGACCCTTGTCACCCTCCAACGTAACCTTCTCGATCTGAATAGAACCGGAACCCCAGCGGCCTTCCTTCGCCGCGAACATATTCGTGGGGATCGCTTCGTCATCAACGGTCTCTGTTTCAATTTCCCGCGACTCTTCCGGTCCTGATGTCACCGCATTTTTCGTCGCCGGTCCGGCCGCCGCCGGTTTTCCCACTTCGATTAACGGATCCCGTTGCGCCTTAGCATCCTCCGTTGCAAGATGTTTGTCTTCTGCCTGTTCAATATCTGCTAAATAGGTTTGTACGACTCGTTTCGGGTCACCAATTGCCAGATTTTGTCCCCCCTCGAGCCAGACGGCCTCATCACAAAATCGCTCGATCATCGACAGCCCATGAGTAACAAGCAAGATTGTCTTACCTCGTCGTTTGAATTCCGCGAACTTATCGAGACACTTCAGACTGAAGCTTTCGTCACCAACAGCGAGTACTTCGTCCACAAGAAGTATGTCGGGGTTAACATGGATCGCTACTGCGAAACCGAGCCGCATATACATCCCAGAAGAGTAGGTTTTGACCGGAGCCTCGATGAAGTCTTCAAGTTCCGCAAACTCGACGATTTCGTCGAACCGCTTGCCAATTTCACGGCGGGATAGTCCCAGCATGACTCCGTTGATGAAGACGTTCTCGCGACCGGAGATCTCAGGGTGAAATCCAGCGCCAAGCTCAATCAACGCCGATACTCGGCCGTTAACCCGCACAATTCCACCCGTCGGTTTGGTGATACCAGCCACCAGCTTCAAAAGTGTGCTCTTTCCGGATCCGTTCCGCCCGAGAACACCGTAGGATGCTCCCTTCAGCACCTTCAATGACACATCGTTCAGCGCGTGGAACGTCTCGTGCGGCCGCAGGTGCCGCACGAGACTGCCGGTCAAAAGGGCACTCTTTAGGGTAGCGAATTGCCGGCGGGTCCCTTGCCGGCGGTAGACCTTTGTCACGTGTTCAAGCTCGATCGACAGCATCGGTTACTCTATCGGACTTCTATCCTATTTCTCGAACGGAGTAATCCGTCCTTACACCTCTTCTGCGAACGAGTCCCGCAAGCGGTCGAACAACCCGTAACCCAGAAGGAACATCACCAAACCAGCAATCGTCAACGCCAGCAACCATTTCCAGTGCCCAAACGGACCCTCATAGAACAAAATCTCCTGATATGAGATCGCCAGATGTGCGAACGGATTGAAATCCATTAAAACTTTCCCGGCCTCCGGCAACGCCGACATCGGGTAGATGATAGGTGTAGCGAAGAACCAAAGGGTGAGAAGGTTGGCTAGCAGATCTTTGATGTCGCGGAAGTGAACTGTTAATGCAGCGAGCATCATTGCTAGCCCTAGCGTTAGTATGAACTGTACCAATAAAACCAACGGGAACCAGATCAATTCACTCGGCTGTAGCGGAACTGCATAGAACACCAGGAACGCGATCAAGATCGGCAAGCCAAAGAGAAAGTGAATCAAGTTTGACACCACTGCCACAACCGGCAGGATCTCGGCTGGGAACATGACCTTCTTGATCAGGTTGCCGTTAATGATGAGCACGTTGGCGCCGTCTGAGAGTGACGACGAGAACCAAGTCCATGGGAGCAGCCCGCAGAACAGAAAAACCGCGTAGGGCTCAAGATCTAGGAGCTCACCACGGGGGATAATAACCGTGAAGACCAACGTATAGACGAGGAGCAACAACAGCGGGTTGACAAACGACCAGAAGAAGCCGAGTACAGAACCACGATACCTGGCCTTGAGCTCACGCATTACCAGGATCTGAATAAGGCCCCGATACCGGAACAGCTGCCGCAGATTAGACAGCATCGATCTCAAGCACAATCGCAGTTACGTTGTCTGGACCTCCCCCATCATTCGCCCCTTGGATCAGGACATGACACAGGCTGTCAAGATCGCTCTCACGCTGGAGCACGTTATTGATCTGTTCGTCTCTTAGCACCGAAAAAACTCCATCAGAACAAAGAAGCAGACGGTCACCCACCTTCAACGATACCTCCTGGATGTCTACCTCGACGTCTTCCGATCCAGACAGCGCCCGGGTCACAATGTTACGCCAGGGGTGCTCACGCGCCGCGTTCTCGCTTAGTGCACCAACATGGATTTGTTCCTCCACCCAAGAGTGGTCCCGGGTTAGCCGCTCGAGCTGACCGTTCCGCAACAGGTAGGCACGGCTATCTCCGACGTGGCCGAGCGTCCCAGTCTCACCATCGATCAGCACCGCCACGGCCGTCGTTGCCATCCCGCGGAGCCCACTCGACGACGCAATCTGGGCCGCAAGCCTTCGATTCCCCATCCGGAACCCGGCGCGCAAGCGGTTTACGTTCACACTCTGCCTGGGATCGAATGGAATTGGCCACGCTTGATCCGACGACATCGCCACTGTCGCCTCGATAAACGCTACGACGCCTTCAACCACTCCCCGCGAGGCGACTTCACCAGCCGCGTGGCCGCCCATCCCGTCGGCCACCACGAACAAACCCAGATCCTCGCGAACCGAGAAACTATCCTCGTTGGTTTGCCGTCGTAGGCCTTTATCGGTAGCCGCAGCACAAGAGACACCCATGGACTCGTGTCACTGTCACACGTCACAGGCCAAGCGCCCGGTTCCAACCACCAGCCGCCCGCCTCGTTCCTAAACCATCTCGCATTACCCACCGCCAACCCAAGTCCTGGAGGTTAGCAAGACAAAGACTCACTCGCACCAAAAGACTGGTGCTCCGTTTATCCTCGGACCCTGTTACGCGACGCCACCTGTAAACGGATGAGGGACCTCAGCAGAGCCAGTCTGGCACGTTCGAAGTCCACGTCCGGAGTTCTTAGTCCCAGTCGGTCGCGTGCTCGTTGCTCTGCGTCTTCGGCTCTAGTAACGTCGATGTCTTCGGCTGACTCGGCAATACGGGCCAGGATGGTGACACGATCAGGGAGCACCTCAGCAAACCCAAACGACACAGCCACGTAGAAAGTCTCTCGACCCTTGCGATACCAGAGCTCACCAACTTGCAAGGTGGCTAGTAAAGGCGTGTGGCCAGGCAACACCCCAAACGAGCCTTGCCCACCAGGTATCTGTACTTCGTCAACCCGTTCATTGACAACAGAGTGATCGGGGGTGACGATCGCAAGTGCCAAATACTTCGGTAGAGTCATGAGGTTCCTTGTACTAAATCAAGGGGCTAGACTCACGCAGCCTCGTTTTTCATCCTCTCAGCTTTTTCAACCGCTTCTTCGATGCTACCTACCAGAAGGAAGGCTTGCTCGGGCAGATTGTCGTGCTTGCCCTCGACAATCTCCTTGAAGCCACGAATCGTATCAGCAATCTGGACATACTTACCGTCGAGCCCAGTAAACTGAGAGGCTACGAAGAACGGTTGTGACAGAAATCTCTCGATACGTCGCGCTCGTGCCACCGAGAGTTTATCTTCTTCCGAAAGCTCGTCAATCCCAAGAATCGCAATAATATCCTGAAGGTCTTTGTACCGCTGTAGCACCTGTTTGACATCACGAGCCACGGCGTAGTGTTCCTTCCCGATAATGTTGGGATCGAGAATGCGGGAGGTGGACGCCAGCGGATCAACTGCCGGGTAGATGCCCTTCTCAACGATGGCTCTGGACAAATTGGTGGTGGCATCGAGATGGGCAAAAGTCGTGGCTGGTGCTGGATCAGTGTAATCATCCGCTGGCACATAGATCGCCTGCACCGAGGTAATTGATCCCTTCTGGGTAGAAGTGATCCGCTCCTGCATCGCTCCCATCTCGCTGGCCAGTGTCGGCTGGTACCCGACCGCTGACGGCATCCGGCCAAGTAGCGCCGAAACTTCAGATCCAGCCTGGGTGA
>Ga0310345_10002829_pt1 | contig 17093 bp, 17 predicted proteins | sample HC15DNA20500_MG_FD_204667 | JGI IMG/M metagenome (GOLD analysis project Ga0310345, IMG submission 204667) | Marine microbial communities from station ALOHA, North Pacific Subtropical Gyre - HC15-DNA-20-500_MG | ecosystem: Environmental > Aquatic > Marine > Oceanic | place: Pacific Ocean: North... | reverse complement strand
TGTTCGTCGGCCATGCCGGCCACCCCGAGGTGATCGGCACCTTCGGCCAGGTGCCCGACGGCGCGATGACCCTGATCGAGACGGTGGAGGACGCGGAGAATTTCGACCCCGCCGATCCCGGCAACCTCGCCTTCCTAACGCAGACGACGCTGTCGGTGGACGATACCGCCGATATCGTCGCGGTGCTCACCCGCCGCTTCCCGGAGATCAAGGCGCCGCGTGCCGACGATATTTGCTACGCGACCTCCAACCGCCAGGCGGCGGTTAAGGCGATCGCGCCGCAATGCGATTTCATCCTGGTGATCGGCGCGACCAATTCGTCGAACTCGCTGCGGCTGGTCGAAGTCTCCGAGAAATGGGGCACGCCGGCGCGGCTGATCCAGCGCGCGTCGGACCTTGATTTCAGCTGGCTGGAGGGGGTGCGGACGCTCGGCATCACCGCCGGCGCGTCGGCGCCCGAAATCCTGGTGCGCGAACTGGTCGAGCGGCTGGCCGAGCATTACACGATCACGGAGCGCGAGCTGGAGACGACGCGCGAGACGATCGCGTTCAAGCTGCCGCGCGGGCTGGAAGCGGCGGCGGCCTGAGCTTCGCCGTTGGGCCCCTGCTTCAGCTCGGCGCGTCGCCCCGGCCCCCGAGCCTGCGCAATGCTGCCTTTCGACGGTCGCAAAAGCCCAGCCCCGGCGCAAGGCCGGGCCGACGAGGTTGTTGTTATGAACGCGTCGCGCTCACCGGAATGGCTTTGAATGGCCGTTTACACCCAAGTCTCGGCGGAAGAGCTGGCGGCTTTCCTTGCGCGCTATGACGTCGGCACATTGGTATCCGCGAAGGGCATTGCCGAGGGGGTGGAGAACACCAACTATCTGGTCGAGACCACGCGCGGCCGCTTCATCCTGACGCTCTATGAAAAGCGCGTTCGCCCCGAGGATCTGCCCTTCTTCCTCGCGCTCACCGATCACCTCGCCGCCACGGGCCTGCCGGTACCTCCCGCGATCCGGGACCGTGCGGGCGAGGCGATCCAGCGGCTTTGCGGGCGCGCGGCGTGCCTGATCACGTTCCTGCCCGGCGTCGCTCTATCGCAACCCACCCCAGCCCAAGCGCGCGCGGCGGGCGACGCGCTCGCGCGATTGCATCAGGCGGTCGGCGACTTCCCGCTCGAACGCCCCAATTCGATGGGCGTCGACAGCTGGCGCCCGCTGTTCGAGCGGTGCGGCGCGGCGCTCGACGCGATCGAGCTCGGGCTGCACACGGCGGCGGCCGCGCTGGTCGAGGCGGTCTCCGCATCCTGGCCCGCGCCCGGCGCGCTGCCCCGCTGCGCGATCCATGCCGATCTCTTTCCCGACAATTTGCTGATGCTTGGCGACCGCGTGACCGGCTTGATCGACTTCTATTTCGCCTGCACCGATTTCCGCGCTTATGATCTGGCCGTGATGCACACCGCGTGGAGCTTCAGCGCGGACGGCGCGCGGTATGACACGGAAATCGGCCGGGCGCTGATGGCGGGCTATCAAGCGATCGAGCCGCTCACCGCCGCCGAACGCGCGCATCTGCCCGCGCTCGCGCGCGGCGCCTGCCTGCGCTTCTTCCTCAGCCGCGCCTGGGACTGGCTGAATACGCCAGCCGATGCGCTGGTGACGCGCAAGGACCCGCGCGCCTATCTGCGCCGCGCCCGCCATTATGCCTCGGACGATGCCTTCGCATGAGCGAGCTTCCCCAGGTCGAGATCTTCACCGACGGCGCGTGCAAGGGCAATCCGGGCCCGGGCGGTTGGGGCGCGCTGCTTCGCATGGGCGCGCATGAAAAGGAGCTTTCGGGCGGCGAGTCCGCCACCACCAACAACCGCATGGAGCTGACCGCGGCGATCGAGGGCCTGCGCGCCCTCACCCGCCCCTGCCGGGTGACGCTCTACACCGATAGCCGTTATGTGATGGACGGCCTCACCAAATGGATCCACGGCTGGCAGCGCAATGGCTGGAGAACGGCAGATAAGAAGCCGGTGAAGAACGCCGACCTGTGGCAGGCGCTGCTGGAGGCCGCTCGCCCCCACCGGATCGACTGGCGCTGGGTGAAGGGCCATGCCGGCCATCCCGAGAATGAGCGGGTCGACAAGCTGGCGAGCGACGCGGCGAAAGCGCAAGCACCGCGCCCCTAGCCTCCTCCGTCCAAATCGGCGATAGCGCGCCCGAGGAGGGACGAAATGGCGGTATCGCGCCGAGCGAGAGCAAGTGCGTTCAGCCGAATGGGCCTGTTCGCCCTGATCGGCAGCCTGTCGCTGCATGCGCTGCAGCTGGCGACGCAAACCACTTTCCCGATGCTGTTCCTCGGCAATCTCGCCGCGCTGATCTTCCTGCGCTGGCAGGCGACCCAGCTGCTGCGCCAGCGTGCCGATTTCGACGCCGTGATCGCCGCCGAGATGATCGTCACCTTCGGCGTGCTCTCGCTGATCCTGGGCATCAGCACGGCGGTGGTGCCGCTCTTCCTGGGCACCGCGACGCTGCGGGTGGATAATCTCGCGGCGCTGGCTGGTCTCGCCATCCCGTTCCTGGAGGGTTTGGCGACCGCCGGCCTCGCCCCGTTCTTCGCGGTGCTGCTGCGGATCGAGGCGCATGAGGCGGGCAGCGCGGAGCCGGGCGCCGAACTCGCCGATCTCACCGTCGCCACGCAGGATCTGGGCACCGAGCTGCGGGGCACGGTGCGCGTGTTGCGCGAGCTGCGCGAGCAGCTGGCGGGCGCGGCGCAGATGAGCCAGCAGCTCGGCCAGGCCATGCAGACCGAATCGGCCAAGCTGATGCTGATGATCGATCGCAGCGAAGCCAAGCTCACCGCGCTTTCCTCCGCCGCCGACAAGAGCAGCGACGAAGTCGCGCGGCTGGCCGGCGAGGCCGCGCGGCTCAACCAGGCGGCGGGCGATACCAGCGCGATGCTGACCACGCTGGGCGATCTGATCGACTCGGTGGAACGCTTCGTGAAACCCGGCGAGCCGGCATGAGGCGCGATCAGCAGCGCTCCAGCCTGGCGCTGCAAATGGGGCAGGAGACGATCTATCTGCTGCTCGCGGTGGCGCTGTTCAGCGCGATCCTGCTCGGCGGTTATCTGGTCGAGCTCAACGCCCGCCCCCGCCCGCGCGACGAACCGCCGATCATCGTGCTGCCCGAGGCGGGCGGATTCAGCTTTTCGGCCGGCTCGGCGGCGCTCTCGCCCGCTTTCGAGGCACGGCTGGCACGACAGGTGGTGCCCCGGCTGCGCGCGATGGGACGCACTTATGACGCGACCGTGATCGAGGTGATCGGCCACACCGATGACGTACCGCGCCAGGGCGGCGGGCGGCTGCCGAGCAATCTCGATCGCACGCTGGTGCCGCTTTACCTGGGCGCGGAGACGGCGCCGCCCCAGGCCTCGGACAATGCGGGGCTGGGCATGGCGCGCGCGGTTTCGGTCGCGCGTTTCCTGCGCCTGGCGGGGCTCGCCGAGTTCACCATCGTGCCGCTCTCGGCCGGGCCCTTCCTGCAACCCGACGACCGCACCATCGCCGGCGGCGAGGCACGGGCCGATGCCGGACGCCGCCGGATCGAGGTGCGGCTGCGCCGGAAGCGAGGCTAAGCGACCAGCCCCGCGCGCAGCACTTCATAATGCGCGTTGAGTTCGACGAACCGCCGATGCGCCGCCGCGGCCTCGTCCGGCGGGGCGAGATCGGGGTGCGTCGCCCGCGCGAGCTGGCGGAAACGCGCGGTAAGGGTCGCCGCGTCGGGCCGGGCGAAGGGCGGGAAGCCGAAGAAAGCGAGCGCCATTTCGGCCTCGCTCTTGACCGGCGACGGCGCCTCGCCCTCCAGCGCGCCGAGCAGGCGGCGGAGCACGTCGTTCGCGCCGCGGATACGGCCGATCAGCGCCTCCACCTCGGTATGGCGCAGCCCGGCATTGGTCAGCAGCTGGCGATGCGCGTCCGCCGTCTCCGCCTCCGCCCGGGCCCGGGCATTCCCCTCGCCAGTCCGGTCCCACGCGGCGGGCCAGCGGCGGAGCAGCGTCTGATGCAGCGCCGCGCCCTCACGCAGTTCGACATCGAGCGCGCCCATCTGCCGGCCCAGCTCATCGGCCACCTGCTGTGCGTGCGCGGCGACATGCCCAGGCACGCCGAGCGGATCGGCGATGCCGCCGCGTACATCGTCCAGGAAAGCGCCGAGCACCGCGAGCCGGTGCTGCGCCGGCCAACGCGCCTCCAGCCGGGCGATCCGCTCGAACGTCTGAGTCACTTCGGCGGCGGCGCGCACCGCCTCATAATCTCCCGACCCTAGCCGCGCTTCGAGCGCGGCGGCGACCGGCGGAGCGACGCGATCGAACACATGATCGATCGTGTAGAGCAGCTCCAGCACCGCATTGGCCCGCCCCAATTCGTGCGCGTCGCGGGCGCGGATCGCCGCCGGGTTCAGGCCGAGCGCGCGCAGAAAAGCGCCGACACCCTCGAACGGATCGGCCTCGGCATCGACGAAGCGCCACAATTGGCCGGGGATCGGCGCGAGGCCGACTTGATCGAACATATCGATCGCCGCGCGGCGTTTCAGCCGGCGCACCCGATCGGCGATCGGGGTCGGCGGCGGCGCGGCAAAGGCGGGGCGGCTGGCCGGGGCGATCGGATGCGCGACCGGCGCCGCGTGGATTTCGGGCGTGACGATATGCTCTTCGTGGCGCCGGCCGAAAATGCCGCGCCATTCGCCGCCGCCCGCCCGCGCGCGCCGGGCGAACAGCCGGGCGAGGCCCTGCCACCACCCGCCCCCGACCCAGCCGAGATAACCGCTCTGCGCCATGCGCCGGAGCCTAGCCCAAGCCCGGCGCCGACGAAACCGCTTGCGCACTCGTGGCGACCGCGCAACGATCTAACGGGACGAGCGGGAGAGTCGCGATGAAGTTCGAACTCTATACGGACAAGGCGGGCGAGTGGCGCTGGCGGCTGAAGCATGGCAACGGCAATATCCTGGCGACCACTTCGGAAGGCTATGCCTCCAAGGCGTCGGCGCTCAAATGCATCGAAAACGTCAAGAATTCGGGCGAAGCCGAGGTGATCGAGGTCGACTGAGCCGGGTTCAGGCGCCGAAACGCGCCGGCGCGTAGCGATCGGCGTCCATCGCGGCGAGCGCATCGGGCAGTCTCGCGCGGCGCAGCAGCGCGCCGGCGAGCATCGCGGCGGCGGGGGCGGTCTGGATTCCGAACCCGCCCTGCCCCACGCACCAGAAGAAGCCGGGCGCCGCCGCCGACCAGCCGAATACCGGCAGCCGATCGGGCGCGAAGGTGCGCAGGCCTGCCCAGCGCCGCTCGACCGTCGCCACGCGCCAATCGACCACGGCTTCGAAACGATCGATCGCGATCGCCACGTCGAGTTCCTCCGGCGCGACATCGGCCGGCTCGGCCTCGGTCTCGTCATGCGGGCTCAGCCAGAGCCGCCCCTGCCCTTCCGGCTTGAAATAGAAGTCGCCGCCGAGATGCGCGACATGCGGCATCCCCTCCGGCGCCCCCGGATCGGTACGCAGCTGCACCATCGTGCGGCGATAGGGCGTAAGGCCAAGCGGCGGCACGCCCGCCAATCGCGCGACGGCGTCGCCCCACGCCCCCGCCGCATTGGCCAGCACCGACGCCTCGATCGGCCCGGCGCGCGTCTCGATCCGCCAACCGCCCGCCTCGCGGTTCGCCGCGCGTAGCGCCGCGCCGGTCAGCAAATGCGCCCCGGCCTTCCGCGCGCGCGCGAGATAATCGGCATGCAGCCCGGCGACATCGATATAAGCACAGCTCGGCTCGGCGACGCCGACCACCCAATCCGGGCGCAAGCCGGGAATGTGCGCCGCCGGGTCGACCGGGGTGAGCGTCACCCCCGATCCCGCGAAGGCCGCCAGAAACGCATCCGCCGCGGCGCGATCCTCGGCCCGGCCGATATGCAGCGAGCCGAGCGGCGCCAGGAAGCCGCCCGCGCGCAGCACCGGCCCCGAAGCGGAAGTGAGCGGCTGAATACCCGGCCCGCCATAAGTCTCCGACCAGAAGGCCGCCGAGCGCCCGGTGGCGTGATAGCCGGGCAAATCCTCCGCCTCGATCAGCACCACGCGCAGATGCGGAGCAAGCTCGGCCGCCAGACTCGCCCCGGCCATGCCCGCGCCGACGATCGCCACGTCCACGCGGATCACGCCGCCGGCACCTTGTCCGCCAGGAAGGCATCGATCTCGGCGATGGCGCGGGCGCGCGACGGATCGGCCTCGCGCAGGATTTCGTGCGCGGCTTCCTTGCCGAAGGTCAGCAGCCGTGCGTCGGGCAGGCGCTTGGCGATACCGAGCGCGGCGCGCGGATCGACCAGCTGATCGGCGAGGGGCACGATCAGCAGCACCGGCACCGGCAAGCTCGAGAGGCGGGGATCGCGCCGCACCTGGCGGGTGGAGGTAAAGGCCTGCGCGACCCAGCGCCAGCTCGGCGGCCCCAGCACCAGCGCGGGCTCGGCGCTCTGCCACCAAAGTTCGTCGGCGTAGCGATCGGGGTCATAAGTCAGCAGCTGTTGCCGGCTCATCATCGTGCCCGGCTTCTCATTGCTGCGCCACGCCGCGCGGGCGGGATCGCCGAGCCGGACGATCTGATGGGCCAGCCGCTCGCCGAGCGTCCAGCCGAGCGGGCTCTTGAGCCCAAGCATCGGGGCGGAGAGCACGAGCGCATCGGGCGTGGCGGCGCCCTCCACCACCGCGCGCAGCACCAGATGGCCGCCCATCGAATGGCCCATCAGCACGCACGGCCCGGCGGCCTCATCCTGCCAATCACGCCAAAAAGCGCGGAAATCGGCGATGTAATCGGCGAAGTCCGCGATGTCGCCGACATGCGGATCGGGCGATACCCGCCCGGAGCCGCCCTGGCCGCGCCAATCCAGGCTCGTCACGCTCCAGCCCGCCGCGTGCCAATGCGCGAACAGCTCCAGATATTTCTCGAAAATGTCGCCGCGTCCGCCCTGCCACAGAATGCGGCCGCGCCCCGCGCCCGGCCAATCGAAACGGCGCAGCAGCCAGCCGTCCGGGGCTTGCCATTGGCTGATCTGGGCGGCGGCGGGAATCGCACGGCGATAGAGAGCGGCGGAGGTCACGCGACAGTGGTTACTTTTTGGCAAGCCCTCTCGTCTAGCAGTTAACGCCATGAACGGGGCAACGCTGTCATTCATGCTGCTCGGCGCGCTCGCGCTGATCCTCGTCGCGTGCGCGGTCGAGGATATCCGCCAGCGGACCATCGCGCATTGGAAATATCTGGGCATCGCCGCGCTCGCCCCCTTGTGGTGGTGGAGCCAAAGCCTAGCGCTGTGGCCGGATGTCGCGCTGCAGATCGCGCTGGCCATTGGCATTTTCGCACTGTTCCTAACCCCTTACGCGATCGGTCAGATGGGCGGCGGCGATCTGAAGCTGCTGGTCGCGCTCGCGCTTTGGCTGCCGTGGGCGCCGATGATCCAGCTGCTGATCCTGATGTCGCTGCTTGGCTTGGCGGTCACCGTGATCGCGATCGTCGAGCATCGCTGGCGGGGCCGACCGGGCAAGAGCGAGACGCCTTACGGGGTGGCGATCGCGCTCGCCGGCTTAATCATGCTTCGTGAACCGCTTTTTTACCAATTTGCCTGATGGATAGGCCTGGAGCCCTGGAATTGGGCCAGAGGGGGTAGTCAACGCATGGACGGTCGCAAAGTCATCCTGCTCGTCGGCGCGCTGATCATCGCGGCGATCACCGCGTTCGTCGCGCGCAGCCTGGTGCTGGGGCAAGCGGCGCCGACCGCGGCGGCGGTGCCCGCCATGGTCGCCCCGGCGGTGCCCGATGGCCCGCAAGTGCTGGTCGCGACCCGCGCGCTCCCGGTCGGCACGATCCTCGATCAGACCTCGATCAGCTTCAAGCCCTGGCCCAAGGAGCTGATCGACAAGGCCTATTTCGAGAAGGATCGGCCCGAATCGAACATCAAGAACCTGCTGGGCACGGTGGTGCGCGTGGCGATCACCGCCGGCCAGCCGATCACTCAGGGCGCGCTGGTGAAGCCGGGGGACCGGGGCTTCCTGGCGGCGGCGCTCTCGCCGGGCATGCGCGCGGTTACCGTGCCGCTGCAGGGCCAGTCGCAGCAGGTGGCCGGCTTCATCTTTCCGGGCGACCGGATCGACCTGATCCTCAATCAGCATGTTTCGGGCGGGGGCGATGGCCCGCCGCTCAACGTGACCGAGACGGTGATGCGCAACCTGCGCATCCTGGCGACCGATTCGCACACCGATCAGGCGGTGGACGACAAGGGCAACACCGTGGTGCGCCCCTATAACAGCGTCACCGTGGAAGCTTCGCCCAAGCTCGCCGAGAAGATCGTGGCGATCCAGAATCTGGGCGGCACGCTGTCGGTCGCGCTGCGCTCGATCGCCGACAATGCAAGCGAGCTGGAAGAGAAGATCGCCTCCGGCGCGATCAACGTGCCCGAGGGCATGGACGCCAAGGCCGAGCAGGCGATGATGAAGCGCGCCGAGGGCGAGCCCGTCGCGTCGAAGAACAGCTATGTCACCGGTGCCGACGTCTCGCGCTTCCAGCGCGCGACGGTGCCGGGCAAGGCCGCCGATCAGAACCCGGCGGCGGGGAATCCGTCGGCCATGCCGGCGGGGGGCTATCCGGGTGCCGCCCGGATCGGACCGGTGGTCCGCATCGCGCGCGGCAATAATGTGACCGATGTGCCGGTGGGGGGGAAGAACTAATGGCCTATCCAAGCAAGCTGCGACGCGCGCTGGGCGCGACCGTCGCGGTCGCGCTGGTCAGCGGGGCGCCCGCGCCGCTCAGCGCGCAACCGGGCCGCCTGCGGGCACCGGCCGGCGCGCGCGCCGTCACCCGCCCCGCCCGGATCGCCCCGCTGCCCGCGGGCGCCGAGCGCCCGACGCGCGAAGTGCTGCTCTCGATCGGCGAGGGCGAGCTGATCACCCTGCCCGCGGCGGTCGCCGATGTGTGGGTGTCCGCGCCCAACGTCGCCGACGTCTATGTCCGCGATCCGCGCCACATCAACCTGTTCGGCGTCGCCTTCGGCGAAGCGACCGTGTTCGCCACCGACAAGAGCGGCCAGGTGATCTATTCCACCCGGGTGCGGGTGGCGCAGAACATCACCGCGCTCGATCGGATGCTGCAGGCGGCGCTGCCGGGCGCCAACATCACCGTCACTACGGCGGGCCAGATCGCCGTGCTGAACGGCACCGTCGGCTCGCCCGACGATATCGCTCAGGCGCAGGCGCTGGTCACCGCCGCGCTCAACCCCGGCGTCGATCCCAACGCGCCCGGCGCGCAGCTGAAGATCGCGGTGATCAACCGGTTGAAGACGGCGACCCCGTTGCAGGTGAACCTGCAGGTGAAGTTCGCCGAGGTGAGCCGGAACTTCGTGAAGAATATCGGCGTCAATCTGCAGAACCGCGACAGCGGCAATTTCACCTTCGGCATCGCGCAAGGGCGCCAGGGCACGATTGGCACGGTTCCGGGCGTGCCGGGCCAGCCCAACGCGGCGGTCGACGCCAATGGCCGCGTGCCGGGGCAGAATTTCTTCAACTTCCCCAGCGCGGTCGCCAATGGCACCACGCTCGGCGCCGCCGGCCGCTTCCTGGGGATGGATTTTCTCAGCTCGCTCGATCTGGCGGAGCGCAACGGCCAGGTGACGACACTTGCCGAGCCGAACCTCACCGTGCTGTCGGGCGAAACCGGCAGCTTCCTGGCGGGCGGCGAGATCCCGATCCCGGTCAGCCAGGGGCTCGGCGCGGTCTCGGTCGAATATAAGCAGTACGGCATCAGCCTGTCCTACACACCGACGGTGCTGGCCGATGGCCGCATCAGCCTGCGCGTGCGCCCGGAAGTCTCGCAGCTGACGGCGAACGGCGCGGTGCAGATCAACGGCACCACCATCCCGGCGCTGTCCACCCGGCGAGCGGAGACCACGCTCGAGCTCGGCTCGGGCCAGAGCTTCATGATCGCCGGGCTGCTGCAGAACAATCACAACAACTCGATCGATCAGGCCCCCGGCCTGGGCGACGTGCCGGTACTCGGCGCGCTGTTCCGCTCCAATTCGTTCCAGCGCAACGAGACCGAGCTGGTGATCGTGATCACTCCCTATCTGGTGAAGCCGGTCAACGCCGGCGACATCGCGCTGCCCACCGACGGCTACAAGGCGCCGACCGATCTCGGCCGCGTGTTCCTGGGCGAACTCGGCAAGGGCACCAGCGGCGGCAGCCGGCCCAAGCCGAGCGTCGCGCCGAGCGAGAGCGCGCAACCCGGGCTCGGCGCCACCCCGCCCGTGGGCGCGCTGCCGCCCGCGCCGCCCGCCGCGCCGGTGCGCAGTGGCAGCCGCGACGACAAGGCGATGCCCGTCGATCCGCGTAAACAGCCCAGCGCCGCGCCGGGCTTCAGCCTGCAATGATCCGGAGAATGAGCCCGATGAAACCGCGTCCGCTGCTCGCCCTCGCCCTGCCGGCGCTGCTCGCCGCCTGCACCGGCACCCAGAATCGTGGGCTCGAATCGATCCATCAACCGGTCGTCTCGCGCACCGACTATGCGTTCGATGTCGCCTCCGACGCCGCCGGCCTCGCGCGCGGCGAAGCGCAGCGGCTGAGCGGCTGGTTCGCCTCGCTCAAGCTCAGCTATGGCGATCGGGTCGCGATCGACGAGCCCGATGAAGGCACGAACCCGGCGGCGCGCGCGCAGGTCGCGGCGATCATCGCGCCCTATGGTCTGATCCTGGCGGACGCCGCGCCAATCACCCAGGCGGCGGTCGCGCCCGGCACGCTGCGGGTGGTCGTCACTCGCTCGGTCGCGCGGGTGCCGAACTGCCCCGATTTCACCCGCGTCCAGTATCCGGAGTTCGAAGGCAATACCGGCTCGAACCATGGCTGCGCGATCAACACCAACCTCGCGGCGATGGTCGCGCGGCCGGAGGATCTTGTGCTCGGCCAGGCGAGCGCCGCCGCGATCGATCCGGTGACGGGCGCGCGTGCCGTCAACACGCTGCGCGCCGCGTCGCCCACCGGCAAGGGCAACCAGATCAAGGCGGAAAGCGCCAAGGGAGGCAATTGAGATGAACGCGCCTTGGCGTCCAACCACGCGGGAACCCTTTGTCGGCTTCGTTTGCGACGAAGCGACCGCCGAGACGATCCGCGGTATCGCGGGCGAGCTCGGCTGGGCGCCCGAAAAGGTGAACAAGGGCGGCCTGCGCAACGCGGTGCAGACGCTCTCCGTCTCCGCCAGCCCGCAGATCCTGTTCGTCGATCTGTCCGAAAGCGGCGATCCGCTCAACGACATCAACGCGCTCGCCGAAGTCTGTGAGCCCGGTACGGTGGTGATCGCCGCCGGCCAGGTGAACGATGTGCGGCTCTACCGCGATCTGGTGGCGAGCGGCATCCAGGATTATCTGCTCAAACCCCTGAGCCCCGATCTGCTGCGTGAGGCGTTCGCCACCGCGCAGGCGCTGCTCAACGCGCCCAAGCCGGTCGATATCGGGGTCGAGCGGCCGCATTGCAGCATCGCCGTGATCGGCACGCGCGGCGGCGTCGGCGCGTCCACCATCGCCACCTCGCTCGCCTGGCTGTTCAGCGAGAAGCATGGCCGGCAAACGGCCTTGCTCGATCTCGACGTTCATTTCGGCACCGCCGCGCTCGCGCTCGATCTGGAGCCGGGCCGGGGGCTGACCGACGCGATCGAGAATCCGAGCCGCATCGACGGGCTGTTCATCGAACGCGCGATGGTGCGCTCGGGCGAGCGGCTCGCGATCCTCTCGGCGGAGGCGCCGATCAACGCGCCGCTGATCAGCGACGGCTCGGCCTTCTACCAGCTGCAGGAGGAGATGCGCGCCGCCTTCGAATGCACGATCAACGATCTGCCGCGCGCGATGCTGGTCAACCATCCGCATCTGATGAGCGAAGTGCAGGTGGCGGTGATCGTCACCGAGCTGACCCTCGCTGCCGCGCGCGACACGATCCGCATCCTCGCCTGGCTGAAACAGAATGCCAGCCAAGCCCAGCCCTTCGTGATCGCCAACAAGGTGCATGCGAACGCGCCGCTGGAGATCAGCCGCAAGGATTTCGAGAATTCGATCGAGCGCAAGGTCGATGCGATGCTCTCGTTCGATCAGAAGCTCGCCGCGCAGGCGGCAAAGCTCGGCAAGCCGTTGATCGAGGCGGGTAAGGGCGCGAAATCGATCGCGCCTCTCCTCCCCTTCGCCACGCGGCTGCTGAGCGTGACCGACGGGCAGGACGAAGCGCCCGCCAAGGGCAAGGGCGGCAAGACCAAGGAAGCGGGCAAGGGCGGGTCGCTGCTCGGCAAGTTCGCCGAGCTGAAGGACATGATCCCCAAGCGCGGATCGAAGGCGGCATGAGCCCGGTGCGCGCGCGGCTGGAGCGGCCCTGCTGATGCCCCCGATGCTTGCCCTGGCGCTGCTGGTGCTGGGCGCGCTCGGCGCGATCGGCCTGTTGGCGTTCGCAACGAGCGGTCCCAGCCCCGATCGCGTGAAGACGCGCCGGCTGAAGACGATCGCCGAGCGGCACAGCGGCACGCCCGCCGCCTCGGTCGAAGCGCAGCTGCGCAAGATCAAGACCAATCAGACGACGCGGATCGACGACGCCTTTCTTCGCTTTCTGCCCAACCCGGCGCAGTTGCAGAAGCGGCTGGCGATGACGGGAAAAAGCTGGACGGTAGGGCAATATGGCCTCGTCTCGGCCGGGCTGGTCGCCGTGGTGGCGGTGCTGCTCGTCCTGCGCGGGCTGCCGCCGCTGCTCGCGATCCTGATCGGCGTCTTTGTCGGCGTCGGCTTACCCCACAAGTTCGTCGGCATGACGATCGCGGGCCGGGTGAAGAAGTTCAACGCGAAGTTCCCCGATGCGATCGAGCTGCTGGTGCGCGGCCTGCGCTCCGGCCTGCCGATCGGCGAGACGATGCAGGTCGTCAGCCAGGAAGTGCAAGGGCCGGTGGGCGTCGAATTCCGCGCGATCACCGACAAGATGAAGATCGGCCGCACGATGGACGTGGCGCTCCAGGAAACCGCCGATCGGCTCGGCACGCCCGAATTCCAGTTCTTCTGCATCACCATCGCCATCCAGCGCGAGACCGGCGGCAATCTGGCCGAAACGCTCTCCAACCTGGCGACGGTGCTGCGCGGGCGCGCGCAGATGAAGTTGAAGATCAAGGCGATGTCGTCCGAATCCAAGGCCTCCGCCTATATCGTCGGCTCGCTGCCGTTCATCGTCTTCGGCTTGGTCTGGATGGTGAACCGCGATTACCTGCTGCACTTCTTCACCGATGAGCGGCTGATGGTCGCGGGCCTTGGCGGCATGGTGTGGATGGGCATGGGTGCCTTCATCATGGCCAAGATGGTCAGTTTCGAGATTTAGCCGATGCTTGCCGCTCTCGCCTTCGTGCCGCCCGCCTCACCCCGCATCCTGGGGGTGGATGTCTATGCCGTCGCCACCATGCTGATCGGCGTGGCGACGCTGGCGCTGCTGTTCGCCATCTACACCGCGCTTTCGGTGCGCGATCCGATGGCGAAACGGGTGAAGGCGCTGAACGAACGGCGCGAACAGCTGAAGGCGGGCATCACCGCCTCCACCTCCAAGCGGCGTGCGAGCCTGATCCGCCAGAACCAGACGACCGACACCATCCGCAACCTGCTGCAATCGATGAAGGTGCTGCAGGACGAGCAGGTGAAGGCCGCGCAGCAGAAGCTGCTGCAGGCCGGCATCCGATCGAAGGAATATGCGGTCGCGGTGATCTTCGCGCGGATGGTGCTGCCGGTCGTGTTCGGCGGACTGATGGTCTACCTCGTCTATGGGACCGAGATGTTCGCGACCTGGTCGCCGCTCAAGGCTTATGGCCTGGTCGCTGGCACCTTCATCCTCTCCTACAAGGCGCCGGACATCTATCTCGACAATCTGGTGCAGAAGCGCAGCCATGCGATCCGCAAGGGCCTGCCCGACGCGCTCGATCTGCTGGTGATCTGCGCCGAGGCGGGGTTGACGGTGGACGCCGCCTTCGCCCGCGTCGCCCGCGAACTCGGCAAGGCCTATCCCGAACTGGGCGAGGAATTCACCCTCACCTCGATCGAGCTCGGCTTCCTCACCGATCGTCGCCAAGCGTTCGAAAATCTGGCGATGCGCGTGAAGCTCGACGCCGTGAAGGGCGTGGTGACGACGATGGTGCAGACCGAGAAATACGGCACCCCGCTCGCCAGCGCCTTGCGCGTGCTGTCGGCCGAGTTCCGCAACGAACGGATGATGCGCGCCGAGGAAAAGGCCGCGCGCCTGCCCGCGATCATGACGGTGCCGCTGATCGTGTTCATTCTGCCGACCTTGTTCGTGGTTATTTTGGGCCCGGCGGCCTGTTCGATCGCCGATGCGTTCAGTCATGGGAAATAAGCGGGCAAAGTAGCGCAACACCGCGCTTGATCCTGGCAATCGCGCGGATCACAACGAGTCGCGTCCTTCACGCCCGAGGTTTGCCGCATGCTGCTCTCTCCGCTGCTGCTGTTCGTGATCGCCGCGGGCGCGTTCCTGGCCGGGCTGGCGGCGGGCTATGCCGCCAATCGGCGCGGCGGGGTGTGGCGCCGGCGCTTCATCGTGGAGCGCGATTATTACGCCGCCTATCGCGATCAGAGCGAAACGCTGCTCGCCGAGAAGCTGCGCCGCATCGCCAAGCTGGAAAGCCAGTTGGAGGCCGCACTGGGCAAGGCGCCGCACGAGCCGGCCCCCGCGCCGCCGCCACCCGAAGCGTCGCCCGAGCCGGAGCCGAAGCCGGCGCCCGAACCCGCCCCGATCATCGCGGCCGAGCCCGAACCGCTGATCCCCGCTTTCTCTCCGATGCCCGGGCCGATCGCGGGCGAAGCCCCGTCGCCGCGCGGCGCCGACGTTCCGCTCACCCGGCTGCGCGGGGTGACGCCGGCGCTCGCGGGCGATCTGGCGGCGCATGGCATCCGCACGCTGCGCGATATCGAGACGCTCTCGCCCGAGGACGAGATGGCGCTCGAGATTCGGCTGGAACTGCCGGCCGGCTATATCGCCCGCCACCAATGGCGCCTGCAGGCGGCGCTGCTCGACGAGACGGCGAGCTAGACGGCGCGCGCCCGCCGGGCGAGCGCTTGTAGGCCCAGGCCGATCACCGCCGCCACGGCCACTGCCAGCCACGAGGCCGGCTCGCTCATCATCACCAGCGCGACGCAGACCAGCACGCTCAGCGCCGCCAGCGCCGAATTGCCTCGCCCCCGCTCGATCCGGGGAAGCGCCGCGACGCACACCGCATAAACGATCAGCCGCGAGGCGACCGTCATCATCGCCAGCACCGCGAAGCCACCGCTCAGCGCAAGCGCGACGAGCACCGCGGTGGTGAACAGCGTGCCGTTGGTCGGCACACCCCGCGCGTCGATCCGGGCGAACCAACCCGGCAATTGCCCCATCCGGCCGAGCGCGACCAAGCGGCGCGGCACCACCATCGCGCTGGTCGTGACATTGCCCAGGATCGAGGCGACCGCCGCGGCGACGATCAACAACGTGCCCCCCACCCCCACCAGCCGCCCAGCAAGCGTCGCGAGCGGGGCGCCGTCGGTCGTCGCGGGATCGAAGGCGAGCAAGCCATAAGCGCCGCACAGCGCGGCATAGAGCAGCCCCACCGCCGGGAACACCAGCAGCAGCGCGCGCGGCAAATCGCGCTGTGGCGATCGCGCCTCGCCGGCGCTGGTCAGCGCCACCTCGAAGCCGACAAAGGCGAAAGCGGCGAGCGTCACCGCGCGAGGAAGCGAGGGCTCGGTGGGCGCCGGCACGCTGCCGCCGCTCGCCAGCGCCGCCGGCAGCGCGAGGATAAGCAGCAGGACAAGCGGCGCCAGCTTGGCGAGCGAGGCGGCGCGCAACACCGCGTCTCCCCGCGCGACGGGCGCATAAGCGATCGTCCCGACCACGGCGAGCAGCAGCAGCACCAGCAGCGCATGGGTAAGCGGCCCGTTAGCGGCGGCGGGCAGCAACCGCGCGACATAATCGGCGCAGAGATTGCTGTTCGCCGCCGCCGAGGTGGCGCTGGAAAGCGATTGTACCCAGCCGAGCTGGAACGCCACGCCGGGGCCGAAAGCGTCGCGCGCGTAGCAGATCGGCCCGCCCGTTTCGTCATAGCGCGCGGCGAGCCGTGCCATCAGCAGCACGATCGGCAGCAGCGCCACGCAGACCAGCGCCACGATCAGCGGCGCCATGCCGCCGGCGAAGCGCGCCGCGCCACCGGGCAGCGCGAAGATGCCCGCGCCGACGATGCCGTTGAGCACTAGCGCCGCCAGGCCCCAAAACCCCACCGCGCGCACCATCGTGCCCGCGCTCGCCTGCGTCATCGCTCGCTCCCCTTGTCGCGCGAAGCTTAGGCCATCACGGCGCCGAAACAACTCCCGTCTCGGCCAGCCCCAGCCAGCGGCGGGCGGCGGGCAGACGGATCAGCACCAGCCCGTCCGCCGCCAGCACCGCGAGCAGCGAGAGTCCGAACACCGGCAGCAGCAGCCCGAGCAGCACCAACAGCGCGCCAAACCCCCAAGCGAGCGCCGGGCGCGGCCGCGCGGGCGGCGCGCCGAGCGTCCCCGCCGGACGCCGCCGCAGCCACAGCACCAGGCTGCTCGCCGAAAGCAGCATCAGCCCCAGCGCGGTGAGCAGGTTGAGCAGCTGGTTCGCCCAGCCGAACGCCTGCCCTTCGTGGATCGCGACGCCCCAGCCGACCAGCCGATCGACCAGCTTGCGGCCGGCGAAATCGCGCCGGGTGAGGATGCGGCCATCGGGCGACAGCGTCAGGTCGCTGCGCAAGGGCCGATTGGCGGCGTCGGACTTGGCGGTCCAGGGCGCGCCGGGGCCGGTGGGCGGTGCGATCAGCACCGGCGGCGCGAGATGCTGCGCGGCGACGATCGGCACCAGCCGGTCGAGCGGATGCTCATCCCCCACCGGGTGCGCCATCGTCATCCCCTGATGCTCGGCATGATCGCTCATCATCGCGCGGGTGCCGGCGTCCAGCGCGGCGCGCCGCGCCAGCTCGCCGCTCTGCCCGCTCGACCAATCCTGCTTGACCGTTCCCTCCACCACGCCGCGCACCGCCTT
>Ga0310345_10002827_pt1 | contig 17105 bp, 18 predicted proteins | sample HC15DNA20500_MG_FD_204667 | JGI IMG/M metagenome (GOLD analysis project Ga0310345, IMG submission 204667) | Marine microbial communities from station ALOHA, North Pacific Subtropical Gyre - HC15-DNA-20-500_MG | ecosystem: Environmental > Aquatic > Marine > Oceanic | place: Pacific Ocean: North... | reverse complement strand
CGACGCCAGGAAGTAATCGAACGGGCTGGGCGCCGAGCCGTCGCCCTTGTAGCGGATCGGCTGGTCGGTGACCACGGTGAAGTCGTCGAACTTGGCTTCAAGGCGGAGGTTGTCGAGGAAATTGACGTTGATCTGCATGGGGAAACTACCGGGATTAAGGAGTGGGGCGCGCCATGGCCTTCAGTGGGCGCCATTATCCCGGTTTTGGGGCGGTTCGTCTTGGTGAGTTAGCGCGACAGCCGGTCCATAATCCGCGCCTTCGCATCCTCATGGGAGACGCCATCGCCCGCGGCGATCTGCTCTTCCGCTTTATAAATCTCTTCGAGGACCTCCAGGCGCTCCTGCATCCGTTCATATTCGTAGGCATCAACCAGAACCGCCACGCCACGCCCGCGCTGGGTCAGCACCATTGGGCGGCGGGTTTCCTGAATCTGCTTTACGAACGTTGCGACGCCAGCCCGGAACTCAGACAGAGGACGGATATCTTCATCGACATGGAACCGTGACATGGGAACCTCTTTGTACACCATAAAGTACAATGTAGCGTACATTTTTGGCCGGCATGGAACAAGCCCAGGTAGAATCCAAGCTCAGGCAGCGCAGAGACGTTACAGAACCAGGTGTGACGGCCAGAGGAACAGTAGGTCTTGATGCTCAAGCGGCGGAGTCTTCCCCCACATCCCAGCCGGGGAAAACCAACACTGCCGGGTGGCAACGCAAAGCACGGGCCAGGACCTTGGCGCGCTCCACGCCCAGACGTACACGGTCATTCTCAATGGCGGAGAGAGTGGACTGCGCGATGCCCGTGGCGGTGGCCAGGTCGTTCTGGCTCATCTCCTGCAGCTCACGCAGTATCCGCACGGATTCGCCGACGGAGACCTCAATACCCTTTTTCGCTTTACGATACTCACTCATTTCATTGCCTCCCGTAATCGTGGGGAGTGACCTTTTCTACCTGTACGAGCACCTGATCCCTATGAACCCGGTAAATGACGCGGTACTGGATGTTGAGTCGTGAAGACCGGAAACCTTTCCACTTGCCGGACAACGCCTCGTCGTTGAAGCCCCGGATAGCCCGCAGCCCCCGCGGACCCGAGATGGCGACAATGTCCTTCCACTTCTCATACCGCTTGCGAACCTCGACGGGCGCCGCCGCCAGGCTCTTTGCCACTTTCCTGTGCTCAAATACATCCCACATACTAAATAAGATATGTATACCATATATGGTATGTCAAGCTTAGGCGACCAATCATCAAAGATCATAAAATCCGTCGTCGATTCGGCCCGAGAGCTCCCTGGCCCTTTGCATCCACCCGCCAAGGCGCGTATTAGATAGGGACGCCAAGAGTCCGTTGCCCCCAAAAAAAGCGAGAGACACCCCATGGCTGAACGACACACAACGGCGCCCGCGCGCCCCATCCACCCGCTGCACGCCATCGTGCTGGCCTTCCCGCTGCCGCTATTCGTGGGCGCGCTGCTCAGTGACCTGGCCTACGACGCCAGCTACCAGGTGCAGTGGACCAACTTCGCTTCCTGGCTGATCGCCGGCGCCCTGCTGATGGGCGGTCTGGCCCTGCTCTGGGCGCTGGTCGATTGGGCGCTCAGCGGGGCCGCCCGCACCGCGCGGCACGGCGTGCACGCCATCGCGCTGCTGGTGATGTGCGGGGTCGGTTTCATCAACGCCCTGGTGCACGCCAAGGACGCCTGGGCGGCGATGCCCGCCGGGCTCTGGCTGTCTTTGGCCTCGGCGCTGCTGGCGCTGGTGGCGAGCTGGGTCGGTTTTTCAGGCTTGCGGGCCGAAGGAGTCAGTCATGCGAAATAAGACCCTAAGCGCCAATACTCTGGGCGCCGCGCTCTCCGCGTCCGTCCTGCTGGCCCTGACCGCCTGCGGCGGCGATTCCGGGTCCGTGGACCCCGCCTCGCAACAGGGTGCCAACCCGGACCTGCCCGAGCCGAAGCGCGGCCTGCTACCCAACATGAACATCGCCGCCCCGGCGGTTTGGGGTGACGACAAGCCGACGGTGCCGGACGGCTACCGCATCGACGCCATCGCCACCGACCTGAAGATTCCGCGCCAGATGCTGTTGCTGCCCAACGGCGACATCCTGGTGGCGGAAGGCTCCGGCGGCGGCGACGCGCCGGCGCTGCGTCCCAAGGACGTGCTTGCCGGCTACATCAAAAAGCAGGGCACCGCTTCGGTGAAACCCGGCAACCGGCTGACCTTGCTGCGCGACGCCGACGGCGACGGCCGCTACGAAAAGCGCGGCGTGTTCGCGGACAACCTCAACGCGCCCTACGGCCTGGCCCTGATCGACGACACCCTGTACGTGGCCAACCAGGACGCCCTGGTGCGCTTCGACTACGAAGAAGGCCAGATCCAGGCCAGCGGCCCGCCGGAGAAAGTGGTCGACCTGCCCGCCAAGATCAACCACCACTGGACCAAGGCGATGACCGCCGGGCCGGACGGCGAATTCCTTTACGTGGGCATCGGCTCGAACAGCAACATCGGCGAACGCGGCATGGAAGTGGAAGAAGACCGCGCCATGGTCTGGCAAATCCATGCGGAAAGCGGCCGGCACAAGCCCTACGCCACCGGCCTGCGCAACCCCACCGCCTTCGCCATCCACCCGGACACCGACCAGCTCTGGGCGGTGGTCAACGAACGCGACGAACTGGGCCCCAACCTGGTGCCGGACTACCTGACCTCGGTGCGGGAAGGCGCCTTCTACGGCTGGCCCTACAGCTACTGGGGCCAGAACCCGGACACCCGTGTGAAACCGTCGAAGCCGGAAATGGTGGAGCAAGCCATCAAACCGGACTACGCCCTGGGCTCCCACGTGGCCGCGTTGGGCGTGGACTTCTCCGATGGAAACCTGGGCGAGCCGTTCGCCGAAGGCGCTTTCGTCGGCCAGCACGGCAGCTGGAACCGCAGCGACCCGGTGGGCTACAAGGTGGTGTTCGTGCCGTTCCGCGACGGCCAGCCCGCCGGTGAACCCATCGACTTCGCCACCGGCTTCCTCGGCGACGACGGCAAGGCCCGCGGCCGGCCCGTGGGCGTCACCGTGGGCCCGGAAGGCGCGGTGATCATCGCGGATGACCTGTCCAATACAATCTGGCGGGTCACCGCCACGGACTAATCCGCCCCAGCAAACCCGAAGGCCACGCCGTGCCCCGCACGGCGATTGGCCCCGAATGACCTCACACCTCGACATCGGTCAATGGCAGAGTCCCAGGCAAACCACAGCCGCCGCTTCTTTCCCTGAGGACCTCCATGACACAGCACGCCAACCCTCCGTTGCACGACGTTCTGATTATCGGCGCCGGCATCAGCGGCATCGGCCTGGCCATCCGCCTGCGGGAAGCCGGCTTCAACAACCTCGTGATTCTCGAAAAAGCCGGCGACCTGGGCGGCACCTGGCGGGACAACACCTACCCGGGCTGCGCCTGTGACGTGCCCTCGGCGCTGTATTCCTATTCCTTCGCGCAAAAGCCGGACTGGAGCCGCGCCTTCGCCGGCCAGGCGGAGATCCTGGACTATGTGCGCGAGACCGCCCACCGCCACGACATTCCCTCGCTGATCCGCTTCAACCAGGCGGTGGAGCACGCGCAATGGCGCGAAAACGACAACCTGTGGGAAGTGCGCACCGGCGACACCCTCTACCGCGCCCGCACCCTGGTGGCCTGCTCCGGCTACCTGCACGAACCCATCGTCCCCGAGATCCCCGGCCTTAAGGATTTCCCCGGCACCCTGTTCCACTCCGCCCGCTGGAACCACGACCATGACCTGACCGGCGAGCGCGTGGCGGTGGTGGGCACCGGCGCCTCGGCGATCCAGTTCGTGCCGGAAATCCAGCCCAGGGTGAAGCAGCTGTCCGTGTTCCAGCGCTCCCCGCAATGGGTGCTGCCCAAACCGGACCACGCCATCCCCAAGGTGGAAGAGCACTTCTTCCGGCTGCCGTACACGCTCAACGCCTGGCGCAAGATGCTCTACGGCGGCTTCGAGACCTTCGGCATCGGCTTCCGCAAACCCGCCCTGCTGCGTCGCATGCAAAAGCTGGGCGAAGCGCACCTCCGCCTGACCATCAAGGACCCGGACCTGCGCGCCAAACTCACCCCGGACTACACCCTGGGCTGCAAACGGGTGCTGATGAGCAACCACTACTACCCGGCCCTCAACCGGCCCAACGTAGCGGTGCACGCCACCGGCCTGAAAGCCGTGCGCGGCCGCACCCTGATCGGCCAGGATGGCAGCCAGTGCGAGGCGGACACCATCATTCTGGGCACCGGCTTCTTCGTCACCGAACCGCCCATCGCCGAGCATATTCATGACCACGCCGGCCGCTCGCTAAGCACGCTCTGGAAAGACGGCATGCAAGCCTACCGGGGCACCACCATCGCCGGCCTGCCCAACGCCTTCATGGTGCTGGGGCCCAACCTGGGCATCGGCCACAACTCCGCGTTTATCGTCATCGAAGCGCAGATCAACTACATCCTCAGCACCCTGAAAACCATGCGCGAACGACAACTGAGCCGCGTGGAAGTAAACGCCGACGCCCAGCGCGACTACAACCGCCGGGTGCAGAAAGACCTGCAAGGCACGGTCTGGAACACCGGCGGCTGCTCCAGCTATTACCTCGACCAGAACGGTCTCAACAGCGTCGGCTTCCCGTGGAGCACCCTGGAAATGCAGCGCCTGCTGAAGCGCTTCGACGCCGACAGCTACCACCTGACCCCCGCCCAACAACCGGTGTTTCAACCATGACCCAGACAAACTCCACACCCCGCCGGGCGCTGGTGCTCGGCTGCGGCGGCGTCGCCGGCGGCGCCTGGTCCATCGCCGCGCTGCACCACCTGGAACAACACCTGGGCTGGGACGCCCGCGACGCGGAAGTGCTGGTGGGCACCTCGGTAGGCGCGGTGCTGGCCACCCTGCTCGGCAGCGGCGTGAGCGTGGCGGACCTGCTCGCCTGCCAGCAAGGCCGCAACGAACACTGCCGCTGGAACCACGACACCGACACCGGCGGCGCCCTGCCGCCCCGGCCCGGCGCGCGCCTCACCGGCACCGCCCTGACCCTGAAAGGCCTGCGCGGCCAAGTGTCGCCGCTCACCGCCCTGTGCGGCCTGGCGCCACGGGGCCGCTTCGACATGACCCCGGTCCGCCGACTGATCGACGACGCCACCGCCGGCGCCGGCTGGGTCGACCATCCGGCCACCTGGATCATCGCCGTGGACACCGCCACCGGCAAACGGGTGCCGTTCGGGCGCGGCGGCGCGCCCCGGCCCGCCATCGCCGACGCCGTCTGCGCCTCCTACGGGGTGCCCGGCTGGTGCCCGCCGGTGACCGTTAACGGCCGCACCTACATCGACGGCGGCGTGGCCTCGCCCACCTCCGCCGACCTGCTGGTGGACAGCGGCGTGGACGAAGTGATCGTCCTCGCGCCCATGGCCGCCCGCCAGACGGACCGGCCCCGCTCGCCGCTGGCCCGCGTCGAACGGCGGGTACGCCGCTACATGACCGGCATCGTCGACCGCGAAGTCCGGGCCCTGGAAAACGCCGGGAAGAACGTCATTCGCATCGAACCGGACGCCCGCGACCTGGCCGCCTTCGGCTACAACATGATGGACCCGAAACGCCGCCGCCGCGTGCTCGACACCGCCCTCGTCAGCACCGCCGACACCGTGGCCGCGTCCGCCTGACGCTCTTAACGGCAACGCCGCCTAAGCGGCGGCGAAGCCGGCGAACAACACCAGGAAACCACCGATCTCGCCGACCACCAGCGCCCACATGAACGCGCGCATCAACCACGCCGGCATAACCCCGGAACCGAACGCGTGCGGTTTCTGCAGCTGGTTGCGGGTGTCCTTGAGCGCGCCGTGCAGAATGTAGCTGCCCACCGCCAACGCGAAGAACAGCACCGACGCCAGCACCCCCAGCACATTCACCCACTCCGGCCAGACACTGAGCGCGGCAAAACGCTCCAACACCAAACAAGCGAACGCGTACATCAGGCTCGCCCGGTGCGCCACATCCACATAGTAATGCGCCCGGGCCTTGTCACTGCCGCTGATCTGAACGTACTTCCACACCCCGGTCAGCAGGCCGGTCAGAAAGAAGAACCCGCAACTCCATAACGCCACCGTGCTCGCGGCCATGGCACCCCCTGTCCGTAATCCAATTCCAGACTATGTCATCAACCACGCCAGCACCGCCAGATTGACCGCCACCGCAAGGTAGAACATCACTTGGAAAGACCTCTTGCGGGTCTTGTGCCGAAACACCCGCTGCGCCAGCAACGCGCCGGGCCAACCGCCGAGTAACTCGAAGAAATGCAGGCGCGCCTCCGGCGTGCGCCGACCACCCCGGGTGGCCGCGCGCTTATCCAGGCCGTAGATGGAAAAGCTGAGCGCGCTCATCAGCGTGTAGAAGCCGACAAACCATCGCCACTCCGACGCGGGGGCGAGAACCGCCAGCCCGGTAAAGAACACCACGACGACCACCAAGGCAGGAAACAGACGCCGTCCACGGGCAGAGGATGATCGTTTCCTCGACGATCCTTTATGTTTCATTGCCTATGCCCATCGGCGGCATCCGAAACAACAGATCCACCAGCTCCCGGTTCACGTAATAGCTTTCGCGGCCAAGACGGTGCTTTTCGAGAATACCGCTCTCGGCCAATGCGTCCAGATAACGGGTGGCCGTGGCGCGGGAGACACTTAGATCTGATTGTACGAACGCCACCTTGGTATAAGGGTGGTGGAAAATATTGTTGATGAGATCCTGGCTATAGAACCGGTAGTGCTCGCGGATGTAATGCTTGTGGCTTTGCAACAGCCGCCCGATGGATTCCACCAGCGTGCAGGTGTGCCGCGCGGTTTCCGAAACGCCCTGGATCATATAAAGCAACCATGGCTCCCAATCGCCTGATTCCCGTACCGATTGCAGTTCCTGGTAATAGCGCTGCTTGGTCTGGCTGATATAGCGGCTCAGATACAGAATCGGCAAATCCAGCAGCCCTTCCTTGACCAGAAACAGAATGTTAACGATCCGGCCGGTGCGCCCATTACCGTCGTAGAACGGATGAATGGTCTCAAAGCGATGGTGGATCACAGCCATACGCACCAACGCATCCACATCGCTCTGCTCATGCATGTACCTTTCCAGATCGGACATCAGATCCGGGACCTGCTGTGGCGGCGGCGGGGTGTAGACCGTGGCCCCGGTCTGCTCGTTGACCAGCACCGTGCCCGGCGTCCGGCGCAAGCCCGCGTCATTGCCCTCCAATACCGCCTGAACTTCGAGAATGGTATTCAGCGTCAGCAATCCCTTGGCCCGCACCGCCTCGAAGCCCGCATCCAGCCCCTGGGCGTACCAGGCCACCTCCTTGCTTACCGGATCCGCCGATTCGGGCTGTATCCGGTACCGATAGAGCGCGTCCTGGGTGGTGATGATGTTCTCGATCTCCGAACTGCTTTGCGCCTCCTGCAAGGACAAAGTGGAAATCAACAGCCGGCTGTTCGGAATGCTCCGCGCCATGCCCTTGAGTTCCGCCAGATGGCGGTGGGCGTCAATCAACGCCCGCAATACGCGGGGCGTTTCCAGCGATTCAGGCGCGGGGAAGGCAAACAGCGCGGACTCGCTCATGATCAGCTCCTATTGAGCAGATGCGGCACGACCTGCTCAAAAAATCGCAATTATGAGCAAGTTACTCTTTTGCTTCTCAAATTCCCAGGAAATTGAGAAGCAAAAAGGAGAGGCCCGGTTAACGGTTGCACTTTCGTCGCCCTTTAATTGATAATCACTCTCAATTATGAATGCGAATCGAATCCTATGTCCGGCGCCGCCACCGACAGCCAGCCCCTGCTGCCCGGTTCCCAACGGGAACTGGGCGAGCTGTATGCGGCGCACCACGGCTGGCTGACGCACTGGCTGCAGGGGCGGCTGCGCTGCCCGCAGGACGCGGCGGACCTGAGCCAGGACACCTTCCTGCGGCTGATTCTCGGCGAGCAATCCTTGGAGGCGCTGCGCGATCCGCGCGCCTATCTGATGGTCATCGCCAGCCGGCTGATGATCAATCGGCACCACCGCCGGCAGGTGGAAGAGGAAGCCCTGCGCCAGGTGGCGATTCTGGTGGAGACCCGGGACGATCGCGGCCCGGCGGAGATCGCCGCCGCTCAGAACCTGCTGGTGACGGTGCTCCGCCTGCTGGTGGACGAGCTGCCGGAGAAGCCCCGCCGGGCGTTCCTGATGGCCCGTCTGGAAGGCCTGACCTACCGGCAGATCGCCCGCCGGCTGTCGGTGTCCGAAAGCAGCGTTAAACAGTACCTGGCCAAGGCCTTCGCCCACTGCCACGCGCGCCTCTACGACGGCCTGGCGGACGCACCATGTCCGAGCTGAACCGCATCCGCCAGCAGGCCGCCGAGTGGGTGGTCGCTCTGCAAACCGCCGGCGCCGACGAGCACGAACGCCTGCGGGCGGAGTGCGACACCTGGCAGGCCAAGGACCCGCGCCGGCGCCAGGTGCTCGAGCAAATCCAGCGTATGTGGCAGGCCACCGAGCCGGCTCAGGCCCGTCGTCGTCAACGCCGTCGCCGACTCACCGGCCTGGGCGCCGCGCTGCTGATGGTGCTGGCCAGCGCGCAACTGCCCTGGGCCTACTGGGGCGCCGACTACCGCACCGCCGGGGAGATCCGCACCCTGACCCTGCCCGACGGCAGCCAGGTGGTGCTCAACAGCGACAGCGCCATCGATCTGGACTACAGCGACGCCCACCGCACCGTGAAACTGGTGCGCGGCGAGCTGCTGGCCACCGTGGCCAAGGCCCCGGGCCGGCCCTTCCAGGTCACCACCCGCGACCTCACCGCCACCGCCCTGGGCACCGAATACAGCGTGCGCCAGGAAGACGGCTTTACCCGGGTGGCGGTGCAGGAATCCACCGTGGCGGTGACACCCCGGGACGGCGGCGACGCCCTCAAGCTCACTGCCGGCCAGCAGGCGGACCTGAATCGCCAAGGCGTCATCGCCCGCGCCGATACGCCACGGCAACGCCCGGACTGGGCCGACGGCCGGCTGGCCTTCAGCAAAGCGCCGCTCACCGAAGTGGTCGAACGCCTGGCCCGCCACCGCCCCGGCCTGCTGACCCTGGACGACGCCCTCGCCAACAGCCCGCGCCGATTTACCGGCGTCCTCCCCGCCAACGACAGCGACGCCGCCCTGGCCCTGCTCGCCGATACTCTGAATCTGGAGGTCCGTTACCTCACCCCCTGGTACGTCACCGTCCGGCCGCGATAGAAAACTTGTGGGAGCGAACTTCTTGTGGGAGCGGGCCCAGCCCGCGAAAGGCAAGCTCTGCTTGCCGGCAGGATCCCAGAGACTTTGTTGGTGCCGCCGTCAGAGAGGGCTCTGGGATCCTGCCGGGCGGCTAACGCCACCCTTTCGCGAGCAGGCTCGCTCCCACAAAAAAATTTGCCGCCACCACTGCCCGATTGGCTCCCCTGCTTTGTCTTCATAGGTAAGACACGCGACAACAACACCGCGAACCCACGCTGGAGCCAAAAAATGAATACCGGAACCACCGCGCCCAAGGCGCTTTTGCTGCTCGGCTTGCTGACCCCGCTGCTACTGACACAACCGGCGCTGGCCCAAACCCAGGCGGCGCAAACGATCAACCTGCCCGCCCAGCCGCTGGACCAGGCGGTGATCGACCTGGCCCGGCAAACCGGGCTGGCGATCGGCGGTGATGCTTCGCTGCTGGACGGCAAGCAGGCACCGGCGCTGAGCGGCGATTACACCCCGGAGCAGGCCCTGCGCGCCCTGCTGGCCGGCAGCGGCGTCACCGCCGTGCGGGTGGACAGCGGCTACCGATTGGAAGCGGCACCGGAAGCGGGCAGCAACACCCTGGACGCGGTGTCCGTCTACGGCCGCCAAAAGAACGACACGGTGGAAGCCATCCCGCAGAGCGTCAGCGTCTACGACCGCGAAAACTTCGAGCTGGCCCAGGCCAACACCGTGGGCGACATCGTGCGCCTCACCCCCAGCGCCAACCGCGCCGGCTCCGGCCGCGACATGTTCGCCGACGACTTCCTGATCCGCGGCTTCAACGCGGAGCAGTCCGTTAACGGCCTGGGCTTTCGCCAAACCGACCACCCCACCGACCTCGCCAACGTGGAGCGCCTGGAAATCCTCAAGGGCCCGGCCTCGGTGCTGTACGGCCAGATGGAACCGGGCGGCACCATCAACGTGGTCACCAAGCAGCCGCTGGACTACTACCGGGCGGAAGTGGGCGCCGAGTACGGCCGTTACGATTACCACCGCGCCACCCTGGACGTGACCGGCCCGCTCAACGACCGGGTGCGCGCGCGCCTCAACCTGGCCCACCAGGACAGCAACGCCTCCATGGACTACTGGGGCTACGAGCGCCTGTTCGTGGCGCCCAACGTCACCATGGACCTCACCGACACCACCAACCTCACCGTGGAAGGCAGCTACTCGCGCAACGAATGGACCGCCCTGCCCGGCGGCGCGCCGGCGCAAGGCGCCTTCGAGCCCAACCCCAACGGCGACTACAGCGACGACTTCAACGTGGCCTGGAAAGATGCCACCACCGAACGGGATTCCATTTACCTGAACACCCGGCTCACCCAGGCGCTCACCGACACCATCGACGTCCGCCTGAGCTACGCCTACACCCGCAATGATCAGGAGTTCCAGGAGTACGCCCCGTTCGGCCTGGGCTCGGACTTCCGCACCCTCAACCGCATCATCTTCGCCAGCGACGACGCCCGGCAGACCGACCACGAAGTGATCCTCGACCTGAGCGGCGAAACCACCCTGGCCGGCATGACCCATCGCTTTATCGCCGGCGTGAACTACCGGGACTCCGACAGCACCCGCCCCACCCAGGTGTTCCTGATCGACCCCATCGACCTGTACGAACCGGTCTACGGCCCCATGGACCTGAGCACCAAAGCCCGCGACCGCGGCTTCACCCAGACCGACCGCATCCTCGCCGGCTTTGTCCAGGACCGCATTGCCTTCGCCGAGAAGTGGACCCTGCTCGCCGGCCTGCGCTACACCGACGCGGAGCAATCCCAGAAAACCACCGACTTCATGGCCGGCGACGCCGTCACCCGCGCCGAACTCGGTGAAACCGCCTGGACCACCCAGCTCGGCCTGGTCTACGACCTCACCGACAGCACCTCGCTCTACGCCAGCCGCAACGAAGCCTTCGTCCCCCAACAAGGCACCACGTCCGGCCGCCAGCCGCTGGACGCGGAAGAAAGCGTGCAATACGAAGCGGGCGTGCGCGTCACCGCCGGCCGCCTCAACATCAACGCCGCCGGCTTCGTCATCGACAAGGACAACATGGCCATCAGCGACCCGCTCAACGCCGGCTTCCTGGTGGCTCAGGGCCGCGCCCGCTCCAAAGGCGCCGAGCTCACCGTGGACGGCTACGCCACCAGCAACCTCTACCTGAGCGCCGGCTACGGCTACACCGACACCGAAGTGCTGCGCACCGACGACGAAACCCTGGAAGGCAACCGCTTTATCAACGTGCCCCTGCACACCGCCGCCCTGCAAAGCCGCTACTACCTCAACGCCGTCACCGGCCTGAGCCTGGGCGGCACCGTCGCCTACGTGGACGAGCGCCCCGCCAACGCGGACAACAGCGTCACCCTGCCCGCCTACACCCGGGTGGACCTGGGCGCCTACTACGCCGTCACCGACGCCCTGCAACTGGACCTGCTGTTCAACAACGTCACCGACGAAGAGATCTTCTCCCCCGGCTCGTTCGACGGCGTGATCCGCGAAGAAGGCCGCACCTACCTGGCGCGCGTGAAGTACCTGTTTTAATGGGTAGCGCTGAATGAGGATGCGCCGGCGGCTGGTGGTGCTGCACCGCTACGTGGGGCTGGTGATGTCGGGCTTCCTGATCATCGCCGGCCTCACCGGCGCCCTGCTGGTGTGGTATTACGAGCTGGACGCCCTGATCAACCCGCACTGGCTGCAGGTGGAGCCCCCGGCCGCGCACAGCGAACCGCTCTCGCCCTTCGCCCTGCGCGACCAGGTGGACGCCGCCTACCCGGACGCCAACGTCCACTGGATGATGCTCGCGCCCCCGGACGCCCACAGCCCGGTGCGCTTCTTCCTCAGCCCAAAAGCAAACGCACCCGCGCTCCCCATCGACGAAGTGTTCGTAAACCCCTACACCAGCCAGATCCTCGGCGGCCGCCTGTGGGGCGACCTGAGCCAGGGCGTCAGCAACCTGATGCCCTTCGTCTACCGCCTGCACCACTCACTGGCCTTGGGCACCATCGGCACCTGGATCTTCGGCCTCATCGCCCTGCTCTGGACCCTGGACTGCTTCGTCGGCGCCTGGCTCACCTTCCCGCCACCGCGCCGCCGCGACGCACGGCACCGCCCCCGCCGCTTCTGGAAACGCTGGGCCAAAGCCTGGCAAATCCGCTGGCGCGCCGGCGGCCACAAACGCACCTTCGACCTGCACCGCGCCGGCGGCCTCTGGCCCTGGGCCCTGCTGCTCGTCTTCGCCTGGAGCGGCGTCGCCCTCACCCTCTACGACCCGATCTACCGCCCCGCCACCGGCCTGTTCCTAAGCTTCCAGGAAAACCCCCTCGCCACCGTGCCCACCCGGGCCAACCCCAGCCCACAACCGCCCATCGGCTGGGAACCCGGCTACCACGCCGCCCGCCAACACCTGGAAGCCCTGGCCGCAGACCGCGACCTCACCATCCACGCCCTGGAACGCTTCGCCTACACCCCGCACAAGAACGCCCTCAAACTGATGGCGCGCACCAGCAGCGACGTGAACGAACGATTCGGGGAGACCTGGGTGTACGTGGACGCCACGGACGGAGGCTTGCTGGGCCACTACCTGCCCACCGGGGAAGCGGCGGGGAACACAATCACCACCTGGCTGACCAGCCTGCATATCGCGGCGGTCGGTGGGGTGGGTTATCGGGTGGTTGCGACGGTGTTGGGGTTGGCGGTGATCGTGTTGAGTGTGACGGGGGTTATGGTCTGGTCGAAGAGGTGTAGCCACAGTCGCTAAAAAATCTCTGCCGATATTCCAGGCTCCAGCGAAACTAAGAATTGCTCACCTTGCGATTAGCTCGAAATGACTTTATATAATGTATTGCCCTTCTTGCTAATTCTTGTTTCTAGAATGTTCTCTGCAACCATCTTCTGCAAGGTACGACGAATAAACGGATGGTCGTAATCGGAAAGTGATTTAAATCCTGGCTGTCGAGCCCCCCAGACGCGAATCCTTGAAGGAGAAAACGCAGAGTCATTGTATTTATTTAAAAACTCTAGAAGAACCTTTCTTAGGTCAGGCTCTCGAATTGCCTCAATCATATCTCCGGTTTCATCTTTTTCCCTAAACCTACCCTCTAAAGATGCAATTCTGTCTTCGAGATAGCTAATTTCCTCCGCATGTTCAGATGCCTGCCCCTGAACAATCTCTTTAAACTCAATACCCCCTATTTTTGAAATACGAACACCCAGCCTCGGCCAAGGAATCCAAACTATTAACACTGCCGATATAGAAAATAAAAAAATTCCGGTTAACCCGAGCTCACGAGGCGATGCATAAACCTTAGGGCATGACAAATACATGAAAGTATATACTGCACAGAAAACAATCAGAGCCACACCAATCGCCGATGCCAACCATCTCAACCACTTTGGTATATATAAGCCTACTGAGCTTGGCTGCAGCTCCTCTTCAGGTATCTCGTAATTTTTTTCCTGATGATCCATCTGCGCCCCAACAATCAAAATATCCGCGGCCCGAAATAAACAGCTTCATATAAAAACGTTATTCGAGAAAACAATTGACCAGCAGAAAAACCCATAATCATTAAAGTAAAAAATTGCGCAAATCAAAAATCACAACAATGAATACTGATTCTCTTTCTTCTTGATGTTATACATATCTTCAGCCTGTTCTATAAAAGTATTTTTTCCGCCATAACTTGGATGCCTGAACTTCACAACCTCCAAATGAGGACATAATATTTTCGCCGATTTTTCCGCATCGTTGCCTATAGCAACAATGCGTTTAGGTTCAACTAGGCCAATCAGGTCAGACAGTATCTCCTCTCCGATCGCTCTTTCCCTTGCGTTATGACTTCTATTTGAGAACGACTCTCCTGGAGTATAAGGGTGGAAAGGAAAGACATTCCAAAGAAAAACGTGCTCTTGAATACTCGACAATACGCTCCATATAACGGTAGCGGTCGTTTCAGAAACTGGCTCACCATAGGTAAACCTTGGAATTTCGACCCCCCAACGTTTACCCACTTCGGAGGCCCTAACTTCGTCAGTTAGCGCAATCCCCGTACGCCTGCCGCCCTTATGTCCCAAATCGCGCCCGATCCAAAGAGAGCCAATACCCACCTGGGATGCTGTAGTAACGAGCCTAAGCAGCGTCTCTTTTCGCCGCAACGCAGCGTCAGGCATATCGTACTTAGGGCAGACGTCGCGATAGGGGTTAAATACGTGACCGCCGCTAAAACGGCTCACCTTATTAACAAACTCTTCAACTGTCATTGTTTAGTCCTAAGCGGCTCGTATTTTATTGTACGGGTTTTCCTGTCCCCGATAATAACACCAGATCTATTTTTAACCAATTCACGAAACACTGAATAACCATCAAGTATCGCTTTTTCCCATAATGATGCCGGGCATCGCTCTACCTCATATCCCTTCACAAATGTTTGAATATTCTTAAGCATACTAAATGATAGTCTGTCATGCCCTTCAAATAAATTCTTACTTTTTGCAAGTGAGAATATCCATGCAGACAGTCCCTCTTCGATAACTATAGCCCTGCCACTATCTTGCTGCTCATCAATGAGAGGGTTGCTTTTCCTTTTATGTTTAATAAGAGCTCTAAAAGTAGGAGACCAATGCAAAATTGCTGCGTGAGCCATGTGGAAAACGTCGTGAAAGCGATAATAATCTTCTTCTTTTATATTGTCGGAAAGCGGATCACCAATAAAGACGCCTCGCCACTTCATGTATGACTTACCATTTGTCTTTTCTACTATTTCTATTTCAAAACTATCAGGAATCCTTTCGTCTTCTTCATAATTTTTATCGAAATCAGGAAAGTCCTCCATTTCCCCTAAAACAAATCGCCCCTCCGTCTTTTTCAAATTCTGATCTATGACAGCTGAAAAATTAACTCGAGAAGCCCTAACTACATCAAGATAATGAGAAAAGAACTTCTTTAGAATTTCTCTCTGGCGCTCCTTTCCATCCGGCAAATCCAGCAATTCCGCTGCCAACTTTCCTAGCTTAGGCAGAGCATTCCGTACGTCCGTTTCGTTTGAATTGGTTGTTCGGGCCAGCGGCGTATCGGGAATATTTGTTGTCAGCAAGGAAAGAGGCTTCGAACCATCTAGAGCATCTGGAGTCATTTCGTCTATTGAAAAGCCCAAAACATCGACCAATCTACAAAAATACCAAAGCGCATCCCCTAGCTCTTCACTTACTGTAGAACCAAAATCGTAAACGACATCTCCTTCTCTCTTAAGCTTTTTAGCTGACGACAAGATACTGCCCACCTCGCCAAAAACTCCTAAAGCTATCGCTTCCAAATCGTTTTCGATACTGTCGGTCTTCTTAATTCGATCAGAGTATTCTGACAACTTATAATTATTAACCGGCTGCATTATTTATATTCCTTTGGCAGAGTGACTACCAAGATAGGGGGTCGCCAAGCACACCTCTTCCTTGATTCATCAACCATTCCCTGGCTCTATTTGCAAATTCAGGATCGAAATTGCATTTATGGCCGGGACCGGCCTTCACTATTTCGTGAAAAATTTTCGGAATAGGTATAGATTTTTCACCCCAATAACAAAAATTCGTGCTTATGAGAACCCTGTCCACAGAAGTATCAGTTCGAATGTTAGCTTCGACCGGAGAGCCATCTGGGTATGTGTGATGAGAGTCCTCCTGTATCCAGTCCCCGGACGAATTCCTATGATAAATATTGTCTCCGTATGCGTACTTTTCCGCCACGTAAAGATCAGGCTTTTTTAGCTTGAACCTAGCATCTCTCCAATATTCCTCAAAGGAAGCGATCTCCTGGACTTCCATGAAGTATACAATTTCATGCTGACGGGGCACTGATCTTGTTCCAACGACAATATCTCCAACAGTCGCATGCTTTCTAATTATCGGCTTGCAGGTTGCAAGCGTACATATGCCGAAAAAGGGGTTCGGTGCGAAGCCGTAATCTCTGCGGACCACATAAGAAAAGATCCTCATATTAGCCACATGTATGCTTTTTTATTTTTCGTTTATTAAGAGGAGAGCCGTCAGCATTTTTCCATACAGGCTCTTCTCTTAAGAAAATGTCGACATCCTCTGGGCTGTAAGGCATAACGCAATCTGCGTATTTCCCCACAGCATCTCCAACGTCAGACGCACTCCCGTCTTCACCTAGCCATATCACTATTACTCTAATACTACATTCCTTAGCAACCAGGATCGCAGCTTCGATACACGCGTTACTCTTGTCGTTCTTCGAAATATAGACAATCAACACGTCAACATCGGGGATTTTTTCCGATATTAAAGCGCTTTTCGAGCAAGAACTTTCATCTCTGGGCACGTCTATTTCCTCAACGTGTCCAGAACCAACGAGGTTTTGAATTATCTCATTATGGTTATCATGTTTGACGCCTGCATAAACCAGCACTGCCGATTCGTAAGCCATAACAGCCCCCATAAAACTCAAATTTATGTGGTCGAGGAGACGCTAGCCAAAGTAGCGGCCAGCCACCGCCTGCGTAAATCGCTCCATTCGCACAGAACAATAATGTTTATAATTACCTCCCCCTATATCTTCCCGTGCCAGTGTTAGCTGCACTAGGTTCAGAGATAATCGATCTGCAAGAGACTTTGGAATTTTCGTTACGCAGCCTCGCTTGACCTTAAGAGATAAAAACGTGATGAACGTCTCAAGTCAATACCCATCCCAGATTGTCGCGTAGGCACAAAAGGGGCAGAGAGAGCACCCTCAAAAAAATAACGACCAACCACCGCCTAAAGCCCATCATACTAACGCCGAACCA
>Ga0310345_10002826_pt1 | contig 17107 bp, 14 predicted proteins | sample HC15DNA20500_MG_FD_204667 | JGI IMG/M metagenome (GOLD analysis project Ga0310345, IMG submission 204667) | Marine microbial communities from station ALOHA, North Pacific Subtropical Gyre - HC15-DNA-20-500_MG | ecosystem: Environmental > Aquatic > Marine > Oceanic | place: Pacific Ocean: North... | reverse complement strand
ACGAAGCTCTGGGAGTTCGTCAATGTCGCCGTTGAGGACCGCCCAGTTCTTCTCGCGTTCCTAGTAGCTGCTTTGGTTCAGTGCGACGTCCCGCATCCGGTACTAGCCCTGTTTGGCGAGCAAGGTAGCGCTAAAACGACATCGACACGGAGCTTGGTCGAACTCATCGATCCTTCGCCCGCCCCCTTTCGTCAGGCGCCGCGGGACGCGGACTCATGGGCGGTTGCCGCGTCTGGATCGTGGGTCGTTGCTCTGGACAACCTGTCGGCCATCCCGCCGTGGCTGTCGGACTCGTTATGCCGCGCTGCGACAGGCGACGCCATGGTGAAACGGTCTCTATACACCGATGCCGATCTGGCTGTCATCAAGTTTCGTCGATGCGTGATTATTAACGGAATCGACGTCGGCGCCATCCGACCCGATCTGGCAGAGCGGCTAGCGATAGTCGAGCTGCGACGCATCGACCCCAGAATGCGACAGTCAGAGGCCGAGATGCGACAGCGGTGGGAAACAGCTCTACCAGGTATTTTTGGCGGACTACTTGACTTGGCTGCCTCCGTTCACCATCGGTTGGAGACCATCAAAGTTGAGGACTCGCCCAGGATGGCGGACTTCTGTCGCACGCTGGCGGCCGTGGACGAGATCTTGTCGACTAATGGCGTACGCCGGTACATGTCGCGCGCCAATCAGTTGTCTGAGGACAGTTTGTCCGTCGACCCGTTTATCGAACAGCTTCGCTCGCGGACATTAGAACCTGCTGTTGGTCAATCCGGCAGTGATTTGCTGATGCTACTCACACCGGTCAACGACGACTGGCAACGACCGAGGGACTGGCCGAAGAACGGTCGCGACGTTTCTGGGCTGCTGCGTAGGCACGCACCCGCTCTACGCAACCTCGGATGGGTGATCGAAGATGATGGCGCGCGCAACCGCAGGAACGTACTGCTGTGGACAATCTATCCGCCGTACAAAGATGTTGTGGCTCAGCGAGCCTCGCAACCCTCGCGTCTCTCGCTTACGCAAATCAGCGAGAACGCGAACTTCGACCGGAGTCAGCAGAAAGTTTTGAATGCCGACGCGAAGGCTGGCGAGGGTCGCACGGCGGCAGCGTCGTGACCGTGCGCTGTGGTGCAGGGAATCAGGTGCCCAGATAGTTGATCGCATACCGTTTTATCCGGTCTGATGATGCGTCAATACCGGCGAAGCGTCGACGTGTGGCAGCTCGCCTCGGTGGGTCGGCTGGGTCCTAGAGCTCATCCTGAATCGGCAGCAGCAGGGCGATGGCGTGACCATCCTCCGCCCGGATTTCGAATGAATCCCCCCGTTCGACGCTCAAGAGCACTTCGTCGAAGTTCTCTAGGAGGTCCTGCATTGCAATGATCTTCACGATTGGTCCAAGAGTATGAGTTCACCGGTTACATGCCCGAGAGCAGTGAAGCACCGTGAGGCCAAAGACTGCCGCAGGCGCCACTCTCGCATTCGGCCTTGTATCAGCTGGCGGAGCAGGTCAGGGCGTGGGAGGGCTCCAAACTTCCTTGACTGCTCTGCAATCCGCGACAGCTTGCGGGTCTACGACCTCGATGTCGCGAAGCACGGAATCACAATCACCCAAGGAGCACCCATGATCGGTCAGTGCCTTCATCCAACTCACCAGCACGGTCATTGAACGAGTTCCATCCTCGGAAGATCCGGTAGCCCACGCACGACCAAACGTGGCGGCCGCACTGTCGAGAAACGCTCTGTGCACCACCCGATATGCTTTGTCGAACTCCGATCGAGCCATCCAACCGTACGCAACTAGTTGCGGCACACCGATTTCGCGTTCGATGACGCTTGGGCTCGCAAGGCGAAGGGCAGCGCTCCACTGTTCACGAGCGGTAGCCGGGTATCCGTGTGGCGAAGTGGGCTGAAGCATCAGCAGGTACCGACCGCCTTCCGAGTAATCGGCCCGTCGCCAATCTGGGTCTCGCCCGGGCACCGCTATAGCCGGGGGCGCATGCAGGGTCGTGCGGTCCCAGGTCGGCGGCGGAGGCTGTAGCGAAGCAATTGCGCACACTCTTTTTAGTGCTGAGCTGAGCTGTCTCAGCCTGTTCGCGTAGTCCAGCAGGGGATAACTCTTTAGTGAGGTGTAGTTGCCGCACAGCTCAACCCCAGTTTGAACGTGGAACTCGCGCGTCCAGGCACATGCTTGATCGACGACGTTCGCCAGATACGTATGCTGCCGCGCGAGCTCGGCGCGCCAAGCTTCGCCATCTACCTCCTGAGGCAGCGAATCCATTGTCAGGATGAACCGCCTGCAGCGTCGAAAATTGCAGTGATCCAGCCGGTTCCCCGACTGTCGAGGTAGGCATGTGCTGCGGCGTAGATCATGTCTTCCAGCGGCAGGTCCGCCTGCATTGCCCCACAGTTGTCGTCAGCTATCCACCCCAGGACCACCTCAAGCGCCCGGCAAATAAGCCATTGCCCCCTGTACTCTGCACAGACGGTGTCAGTGCGTTCATCTTCCCAACCCGGCTGCACCATTCCGGTGCTGAACCATTGCTGCTGAACCGCTTCGGCGAAACGGGCGCGGTCCGAAGCGTCTACTCTGCCGTCTGCTGCAGCCGGCCATACCGAGTCGAAGTTCGGCGGAATTCGGGGGCCACCGTCGGCGACGATCGCAAGGCGCGCGTCGGAAACGATTGCTTCCGTGACCAGTTTGGCGGCTCGCTGGGTAAGCCCTCTGGCACGAAGTTGCGCTACACGCTCGAAAAGGTCGGGGTACTCCCGCTCCAATCGGTGCGGAGTATTCGCGTTGGCGATAGCGTCCCGTTTTCCGATTGAGGCGGGCATGGACATGCCGGAGCAGGTGGCCCATTCAGTACCCCAGCGTTGCGCGGCAGTCATGAGCGCTGTTACGTCAGACCAGGTGGTCGCTGCAGCGGCTAAGCGCCAGCCAGCCGGCTCCGCGGCCTTAACTTCTGCGAAGGCGATCAGTGTCGCAGCCGGATCGAGATTTCCGATCCATCGGCTACGAAAGCCCTCTCCAATAGCTTGGTCAGACCAGAGCATCCGCACGCCCCTAGGGACCACAATCCCCGCGGGGACGTAGCCCGCACCGTGATGTGTCAGCACCACAACATGCCGATCGCCAGCCGCTGAATACATCAGGCCGACGGCCCACAGTGCGAAGGTTCGGCAGGATTCGGTGGCGTACAACAGTTCCCACGCCAACCGTTTAACCGTCTGTAGATCGCTCGACTCGTTGCGCCGCCGTTCCAAGTCCCGGGCCGCCGCGGCCGCTACCCGGGACGGCAGCGTCGCGGCGGGAGTTGTCAACGCTGCCGTCGCGACCGATGCGGCGGCAGGCGCCATTGAGGTGTGAGCGCCGCCCATCAATGGGACAGCACCGGCGGACGGTGGAACTGCGGCCGGAACTGAAGGCGGCGGACCCATCGGCCCCGGGGGCAGCAAGGGTGCTGAAACCGCTGGATAGGGATTAGTACTCGACACTACCTGCGGCCCGGCAATAGACGCTGGCACGGCACCCGTGGTCGCTCCTATTGACGGATGCCAGATTCCACTCGGAGATGCCGCCGGCTGCGCCGGCGTCGCAGTGGCTACGACAGCAGGAAAGCTAGTCGTCTGAGCGCCGGTGACCGATGACAGCGGCGCAGGACCACTTGCAGGCATGACCCCTTGCAGCGCGACAGCAGGAGACGGCGATGCAGATACTGCCGGTCGTACCAAACCCGACTGCGACATTCCTCCAGTGCCCGATCCCGGTAGCGGCGATGCCGAACTTCCGAACGCGGCCAACGAGCCTATGGATGAGGAACTTCCTGGTCCGGCGAGGCCTACCCCACTGCTTCCGATGTCACCAACCGCGGCTACGGACGCAGGACTGGCGCTCTGCGCCGGGGGGTGCGGTGACAGCGTTGAAGGACCAGGGGTAGGCCCGGTGCTGACTCGCGGCGCAGTGTTACCAGACCTGGATTCGGCATCAGACGGGTCTGGCACCGAAAGACGAGGCTGCGCATCACCGGTCTCCACTGCTGCCTCGGGTGGACGCTCAGGCGATTCGTCGGATCGCTTATCGGTCGACCGATCGTCATCGCCCGTACTAAACGGATCGCCGTTCGGGGGTCCCTCCGGCAGAGGCGTAAATCCCTGGACGAATTGCACAGTTAGAGCGCGGATCTCATCGGCGGCCCCTACTGCGATTCCTCGCGCCCGCGCGGCAGCACTAGTAATGATGTTGATAGCCGTGGGACTTCTGCTCGGCACGTGTGCCAGTTGTTGATGTGCCTCAGCATCAATCGTGTCAATCATCAGCTCAGCACTCATCTGGATCCCCGCAACACTCTGCATCAGATCAGCGGCAGCCTTATCCGCGTCCGCCTTATCGTCGGCCCGAACCTGAATACGCCTGTAGGCAGCGTGCATTGCTTCGAAACCATTTGACTGCGCCACACCGACAACCTGCAAGCCGTGCAAGGCGACCCGGTGAGCATCTACTGCAGCCGCAGTCGCCACTGCCAGACGACGTTGAGCAGCAGCCCGTCCTTCAGATTGCTCGCGGGTGACCGGCCATACATCAGGCGCCACGATGAAGCGTGAATAGCTACGAGCGGGTGGTGAAGCGGCCATTAGCCGACCCCCGTTGCTTTGCATGCACTTTCAGCGGCCCGCAGGGCACTCGAGTACTGATCAACCATGTCGTTGGAAACGGAGGCGGGTTCACGGCGCAAATCTGCGTCGACCACAGCCACGATCGACCGCCGGACATCAGCGAGCGCATCAACAATTTCTCGTGGTACGCCTGGACCTAGCCGGGTGGCCATATAGTTCAACTCCGCACCCACCGCGCTGAAGTAGTAGCCCTGCACCCCCAGGCTTTGTGATGACTCCCAGTCATTGGCCCGGTCGACGCGATCGATGAAGGCGCCACGCGCAATCCCAACACCGCTCTTGAAGTTCCTCAGGCCAACACACGCCTCAATTGCCGCGTCGTGCTTTTCTGAGGGCTCCGCAGCAGACGTGGACGAGGTCGACGGCCTTATCGCGTGTTCAGACTGCCCACGTGGGAAGATATTGAGACTTACAGCGAGTGACATGATGGCAACGACGGTGCTAACGACCGCGAGGTAGAACGCCAGCTTGCTCACAGTCACTCCGCCACGGATCGAAGCTGTGTCGCGTTCAGTTCATCCACGACAACAAGGGAATTAACTGCTGCGGCCGCTGCAGTGCTCAATGCTTCAACCCGCAGAAGAAGCCCCGCCGCGTGACCCTGCTGGGCAGCGATAGAAGTGAAGTCTGCGAGGCCGGCTGCGGCGTCGATGATGGACAGCCTGCCGCTAGCGATTGGACCGGCCGGTTCAACAGACGCGGCGTCTGAACCGGCCACGCCAGCTGCCGCAATTCCGCCCCACGCGGTGGCCGGTTGCAGATCTAGACGCTCCACGACTCATAAACTACCGCTTCGCACAGACACTTCGCCACAGCTGAGCACACATTCGTTCAGCGGATAATCCCAGTTCAGTGGGCTGATCTGCACTTTCAAGCAAACAGGACACTGCCAGCCGCGTCATGTCCAGAACGTTTGATTCCAGCCAAACTCTCATATGTCAGGATCAGTCACGCTGGTATTGATGCCGCCGCCTGTTTGCATGGCCAGCCATGCCCCATCAAGTGAAGGCGGAACACGACATGCTTAGCATCTGACGGGGTAGCGCCGAGCCAGGGTACGCGTTAACTCCTATTTGGATAGACCACTTTGCCGAGTTCTCGGGCGGCCTCAAATGTGCTGCGGTCCAACTCTTTACGCCGTGCCCGCTCAGCCACACTCGACAATAGTATTTTCATGGCATCCGCGTTCTGGAGCGCGAATTCTACTGCGTCGCATGCGGAACGAATTACCGGAGCGGTGGCACCGTGTTGTTGTGTACTCGATGCACTTCGGACGGCAGCACGAGGAACCTCGACGATGCGAATCGGTTCTCCGTGCCGCTGTGCTGCTGTACGCGCCGCCGAGGCGTCTCTGCGGCACGTGTCAGAGCAATAGCGACGCGGACGCCCCCGCCGGGAAGTGACTTCGGGATCCAGCATGACCGCATCGCAACGGACGCACCGATTCGGATCGGATGTCGGGTAGTTGTCCGCTGCGATCGGTTGATGATGGTCAACGCCAACTGCGCTATGGCTCCCCAAACTTGCGCCGTTTGCGCTTAGAGCCGCGGCGTTTCGAGACTCCGTTGCACGCTGCGCGCCGCCCTCGTCAGCACGCGCTCTGCGAAGGACATTTTGGAGGTCGCGAACCTCGACCTCCGCAAGAGTAGCGATCGACGCGATCGTCTGACCGCGGTCCCTCATCCGCCCGGTAACCGTTTGCAGGTTGACAAAGTGACTCACACGCTTGCGGGCTGCGTCCATGCGCACGTTTTCATTCACTTGATCGAGGCGATCACTCTCCCAAGTGTCAACGGCGCGCAGCCGCTGGAGCAGCACACGAACCGAGGCGGCATCGTCTACGTTGGCACGTTCAAGGCTCGCGCGTTTCTCGTTCGCCCTGCGCTGCGCTTCCACCGCACGCTTGCGCGCCCGCAACTTCCCACTTCCGCTCATAGACGCAAACGTAGGACGGGCCGCGCGCTATCGTCCACCACCGCAGCCACATTCGCGAGCAACTAGGGCTGGCTGGTCGGAATGTCCGAACTGCCTACGATGCCACCGCGCCGTCTACGCAGGGAGAGTCGGTTACTCCACCAGTCAGCGGCAAGCCGATTAACCGTCAGTCGTCGACGGTTGTTCGCCCTCACGGCGGCTTATGTAGTTGCCCCGCGCCGCGCGCCTCTCTGCGTCGGCGGCATCAGCGTTGAACGTGGCGGCGAACTCTGAGTACTTGACGTCGAGCAGGTGCTCGTCAGGCGGCGCCGGTTGCACGGCGGCTAAATTGGTGAGGGCGTAGTAGGCGTAGCGGCTGTCGAGACGGTTTTCCGGCACCAAGGTGATTAGCCGTGGCGTGAGGCCGCACTCGGCCGCCAAGTTCCAAAACTCTTCGATGGTGAAGGTGGTGGTCGATGCGAGGTTTCGGTCGTAGGCTGTCCCGGCGAAGCCGCGGGTCCGACGATCGCTGGTGTGGTACTTGATTTGGACCAGCGCCATGCCTCCGGGGGCCAACACGGTGCGGGCGATTTTAAGGATGGCCCTTACCGCGTTCGCGCCCGTCGTTAGCTCGATCACGTATAGACACAGGAAGACATCGCAGCTGCCCGCCAATCCGACGGTGGCTTGTTCGGGGCAGGCAAGGTCGATGCGCCGTGTCTCGACGGGTGTCGTGCACGTCGCGCGGACTTGTCGGACGCATTCGTCGAGGTTTTCTTGGGAGATGTCGGCGGCGATGAACCGCTGCGCATGGGGGGCGAAAGCCACGGCATTAGCCCCGCCGCCGGCGCCCCACTCCATCACCGTGTTCGGGCTGGGCGAATTAAGGGCTCGGGCGAAGGTTTCATAGATCTTCCAGTGGTCAACACCAACCTCCAGCCAGGCTTGATCACCGATTCCGCTGCGCCAGTGTGAGTTCGCTTCCCAGGCCGATCCAGTGGGCTCAGACCAGTAGCGGGCGGCTTGCCCGGCGATCCGGTTCCGGAATCGCCGCCTTCCCGCTGCTGCCAGCGCTGCTGCCAGGATTCGCTCGCCTCGCACTGCCACGTCGATACCTCCGGCCAAGGACTTGTTTCCGGTTGGGCTGACAGTAACCGGCCTTCCCTGGACGTGGCCGCCTTCGACGCCGGACGGACCCCGCACCAGTCGCCGCAGTCTAGGACTCGATGATCATCCCGCCGATTGGAACGGGTGTCGCGTCCACACCAGTCAGCTAGGCAACCGGGCGCCGACGATCGCTAGCGGCACACCACTGCGCCTCCAGTGACACCTCCGGGCAGCTTGTGGGCCAGCCAGCGCGGGGCCGGTGGCTGAGCGGGCAAGGAATCCTCGGACAGCTATCTGGAGGCTGTTGGCGCTGCTAGAGGGCACGACATTGTGCGGCGCTGAACCCGCGGTGGTGCGCGCATCTGCAATGATCGAGCGAGCGGCATTGTGCAAGGAGGGGGCCATGGCGAGGTCTGACCTGGTGATTGATCTGGTCGAGGCGCAGCAGCGTGGCGACGTCGCCCGCTTTCGCATGCTGGTGGAGGCGATCATCGCCGAGGAGCGCAACAATCAGCACCATCTTGTGGCTGATCGTCTGTCCGAATTGATCACCACTGCCGGTGCTCGCAGCCTGCTCGCCCGTGATGACACCGCCCGCCAGGTCGCTGATCTGGTCACCGAAATTGTGCCTAAGCGGCGATTGTCAGAGGTGCATTTGGCGCCTGCCGTCACGGCGGCGGTGACCGAGATCATCGAGGAGCATCACCGTAGCGAGCTTCTCCGCAGCCACGGCCTGGAACCGCGTAACCGCATCCTTTTGGAAGGTCCGCCTGGTAACGGTAAAACCTCGCTTGCTGAAGCGTTGGCAGCGGAGTTGATGGTGCCGTTCTACGCCGTGCGTTACGAGGGAGTTGTATCTAGCTTTCTTGGAGAGACAACGAGTCGAATCGATCACGTTTTCGAGTTCGCAAGGACTCGGCGCTGCGTGCTCTTTTTCGACGAGTTCGACACCATCGCCAAGGAGCGCTCCGACGCGCACGAAACCGGCGAAATCAAGCGCGTCGTTTCGACGTTGCTACTACAGATCGATCGCTTGCCCTCCCATGTGGTCGCCGTCTGCGCGACCAATCATGGCGAACTGCTCGACCGCGCGGCATGGCGCCGCTTTCAGGTGCGGTTAATACTGCCTCCCCCGTCGCGCGTACAGGCCACGGCTTTTCTCGAGCAGCTGCGTATGCAGCTCGGCGGGAACCTCGGTATGGCGCCGCGCACCCTCGCCGACAAGCTCGCCGGCGCCAGCTACGCCGACATTGAGGAGTTCGCGCTGGATGTCATACGGCGCTATGTGTTGTCGCTACCCGATGGCCGTGTCGAGGATGTGGTGCGCGAACGGCTCAAGCAGCGCAACGCCATGAGGGAGATGTGACCTCTGTCCTCCGGCGCCCCGCACGGTGACGCGCGCTGTCCCGTCGACACTCTGAGCCGTTTCCGGACGCGAACAGCGACGTGCGCTACTGCCGCATCGGCGAGGTCTCAAGAGGAGCCGGTGTTGGTTATCGCCAAACGGCGGTGGTTGAGACTCGCAGACGAAGGGTCGCATCGAGCCATCTACGTAGGACGGCAGTAGTTGATGACGAATGAATCTCGGTCGTATTGAGATGTGGCCTCATGCAGCCAGTGTCGGGGGTGGCGCTGTCATCCTGGTTCGGTGGCGCCTAGGACAGCGAAGAAGACCGACAGCCGGTTAGCGGCTCGGCTTGCCGCGCTCGCCTCACTAGGTGCTTCTGTCATCCATTTCGCCGTCGTTCCCGCCCACTGGCAGGAATGGATGCCAGCGGGCCTGTTTTTCGCTGCCATCGCGCTGTTCCAACTGTTGTGGGCGCGGCTAGTACTCACCCGTACCACCACCCCGGTGCTAGCTCTTGGCATCTTGGTCAACCTTGCCGTTATTGCGCTTTGGTCCGTGTCGAGAACCGCGGGAGCGCCGCTCGGGCCCCACGCCGGTCAAGCCGAACTGATCCAAGCCGCGGACCTATGCGCGTTGCTGCTTCAGATCTATGTCGTCATGGGCGCTGGCTGGGTCTGGCACCGCGGCCTTCAAGGAGAACCGGTGCCCGCCTTCGGCAGTGCCATGGTGCTCCTGGGCGCGATTGGGATCGTCACGTTGGCGTCCACAGTGGGCGCTGCCTCTGGTCTACGGCACGGCCACCACGCCCCAGCCGGCGCTGAAGCAGGGGCTCATCACCACGGACCTGGTGCAGAGCAGACTGACGACCATCACAGCCATCCTGAACCATCCCCTGCAGCGCCCGCTGGGGAGCCCGCCTCCGATGATCACGGAACCGGTGCAGAACACGTCGACGACCATCACAATCACGATCCGGAGCCGACGTCTTCCCCGCCTGCCGTGCGCCCAGTCGAAGCTCCTGCACCAGGCGCTGGCTCTGGCGGCGCGCCTGAGCAGGCTACGCCCGTGCCCATCAGCGAGCCGCTTCCAGCGGCGACGCCGCTAGACGACCACCAAGACCACGACCATGTGCATTGACCTACGTCTGTATGGCCAATCCACGGCCTGACGGCTAGTTTCCGCCCGTCAGGTCTGCCCGCCCGATGGCGTCGCCCGGATGACGCACGATGTCGAGGGCCGACATTCCGATGCCGTAGGTGGATAACCATCGCCTCGGCCGGACTGCGATGAAGCACAGCTCAGCACTCTGAGAGACGATGCGCTCCTCGGCGGCGAGAATGCGACGGAGAAACCAGTCCGCGTGGAATGCCCCTCGCGCGTCGGCGTTTTCGTGGTTCAGTATTGTGGCCGACCCCGCAAACTGCACAGCTGCCGGCGGCATCATGGGGAGAAAGCGGTGCGGCACGGGAATGACGAAGGCTACCTGTGGGCGTCGTCGAATGTTTTTAACCTTGACGTTCGTAGTACGGGTCGTGATGTACAACGTCAGGTTTGTGCCTTCACCGGCCGCTGCGTACGTGACGGCCGTCGCGTGGGGGTTGCCGCTGCTATCGAGCGTCGACAGGGTGCCGAACGACCGTCGTCGAATCGAATTTTCGACAGTGGCGAGGTCGGTCACTGGTGCTCCTTCCTCCGCTTCCCCGGCTCCGATTGGGTGGCTTGTCGCTCAGCTACACGCCGTCTACGGCGCATCCGAAGGTACCGGCGGTCGACGGATAATTGAGAATTCGACCGGCGACTGCATTTGCTTTCTTCGTGCGAAGCTCCACATGGTTGGGAGCGGCGATTCGAACTTCACATGGTCGCCGGATGCTCCACATGGTGGGCCGTCCCCTAACGGTTGAGAACGGCGCGGGTGCTCGCCTCGGGCGTCAAATCGAGGCGGCGCAGAAGTTGCGCGTTGAGCGCGACGACGATCGTTGACAGTGACATGAGGATGGCGCCGACCGACATGGGCAGCACGATGCCGATGGGTGCCAGCACACCAGCAGCCAGGGGCACAGAGATGAGGTTGTACCCGGCGCCCCACCAGAGATTCTGTTTCATCTTGCGGTAGCTGGCGCGGGACAGCTCGATGACCGACAGCACCGAGCGGGGGTCGGAACTGGCCAGGATGACACCGGCGGAAGCGATGGCGACGTCAGTGCCGGCACCGATGGCGATGCCGACATCGGCCTGCGCCAAGGCGGGGGCATCGTTGACTCCATCGCCGACCATGGCAACCTTCTTGCCCTCGTGTTGCAGGGCAGCAACTTTCGACGCCTTGTCTTCGGGGCGCACCCCCGCGAACACCCGGTCGATGCCCAGCTGGTGGCCGACACTATTGGCGACGGCTTCGGCGTCGCCGGTGATCATGACGACTTGCACGCCAAGCTTGTGAAGCGCATCGACGGCTTCGCGGGATTCGGGGCGGATCTCGTCGGCCAAGCGCAGGCCGCCGAGCACCTCTCCGTCGCGGATGACGTGCAGAATGATGGCGCCTTCGCCGCGCCACGCGGTGGCCGCGGGGACCTCCTGGGCGCCGACTTCTTCGAGAAGTCGGGGGCCGCCCACTCGGATTTCGTGCCCGTCGACCGTCGCAGTCACACCGACGGCAGGAGAGGACGAGAAGCCGCTGGCGCGCGGCACCGTTAATCCCCTATCCTCGGCGGCTTTCACGATGGCCCGCGCCAGGGGGTGTTCACTGTCGGTCTCGGCGGCGGCGGCGAGCGCGAGCACGATGTCGCCGTCGTCGTCTCCGGTCGCCTCGACGGCGGTGACGGTGGGTTCGCCTTTCGTCAGGGTGCCGGTCTTGTCGAACAGCACGGCGTCGACAGTGCGCATACCTTCCAGGGCCAGCCGATCTTTGATCAAGACGCCGCCTCTGGCGGCGCGTTCGGTGGCGATGGACACGACCAGTGGTATCGCCAGGCCCAGCGCATGAGGGCAGGCGATGACCAGCACGGTGATCGCTCTTACCACCGAGGCATCGGGATTGCCGACGATTGTCCATGCCGCCGCGGTGATCGCGGCGGTGATCAGGGCGAACCAGAACAGCCAGCCGGCGGCCTTGTCAGCAAGGCGCTGGGCACGCGAGGACGAATTCTGCGCTTCGGTGACTAGGCGTTGGATGCCTGCTAGGGCGGTGTCGTCGCCGGTGGCGGTGATCTCGACCCGAAGCCCGGAATCGGTGGCGACGGTGCCGGCTGTGACGGGATCCCCGACGCCGCGGGTAACGGGCCGGGATTCGCCGGTCACCATGGACTCGTCCATGTCGGCGCGTCCGTCGACGATCTTGCCGTCGGCAGGGATGCTGCCGCCGGGTCGGACTACAACGACATCGCCGACGTGCAGGTCGGTCGGCGAGACGGTGACGGTGCGGTCGCCGTCGATCTTCTCGGCTTCGTCGGGAAGTAGTGCGGCCAGTGAGTCCAGCGCTGAGGTGGTCTGGGCCAGCGAGCGCATTTCTACCCAGTGGCCGAGCAGCATGATGACGATGAGAAGGGCGAGTTCCCACCAGAATTCCAGCTCGTGGTGGAGCAGGCCCAAGCTCGCGCCCCAGGACGCGAAAAAGGCGACGGTGATCGCCAGTCCGATCAGGAGCATCATTCCTGGTTTGCGGGAACGGACCTCGTTCAGCGCACCGGTGAGGAAGGGGCGGCCACCGACGACGTACATCACTGTCCCGAGCAGGGGCGCGATCCAGCGTGCGCCGGGGAAGTCGGGGACGTCGTAACCGAGCAGCATCGCGAACATGGTCGAGAACGCGACGACCGGTATGGCGATGATCAGGTTGATCCAGAAGAGCTTGCGGAATTGGGCCACGTGGTCACCGCCGTGGCCGCTATGGCCAGTGTGGCCGGTGTGATTGTCATGGCCGTGGTGTTCGCCGTGTGGGTGGGTGTCAGGGTGTGCGCTGGGGAATTGGTGGTGGGCGTGCCCGCCAGGGTGGGATGTTGCTACGCCGTGGTCATCGCGGTTTGTCATGTTCTTTCCTTAGGGGACTTCGCGTTTCAGTCGACGCGCATTGATGATGTGGGTGTTAGGAACGCACCAAGCGGGCGATGGCTTCAGAGGCTTCTGTGAGTTTGGCGTCAGCGGCCGGTCCGCCGGTGGCGGCGGCGTCACGGACGCAGTGGCGAAGATGGTCGTCAAGCAGTGCCAGCGCGACGCCTTGGAGGGCTTTGGTGAGCGCGTCTGTTTGGGTCAGGATGTCGATGCAGTACCGCTCCTCTTCGATCATTCTGCTGATGCCGCGGGCTTGGCCTTCGATGCGCTTCAACCGCTTGAGGTATTTGTCTTTATCGGTGATGTAGCCGTGGTGGGTGGTGCCTGTTGAGGGGCAGTGCCTGGTGTTGTCGGCGTGGGTCATGACGCTTTCCTTGTGCGTGGTGGTGACTAACTTCGGGTGCCCGGCGAGGAGTGCGCGACGAGGGTCGCGGTCATGCGGCGGAGGCATACTTGTCGGGGTCGCGGTCGAAACGTGGTCCGCATCCCTTGCAGCAGAACCAGTAACGCCGACCGCGATAGTCACGGAATAGTCCCGCCGCTTCGGCGACCGTCTTGTTCACCGGCGTGCCGGGCATCACGGGGCAGGTGGTCTCGTTCTGCGATCCGAGGTCAAGCAGGTTCCTCGCCGTAGGGTCGATGGGTGAGGTATCGATTTTGTCGGCTGCGCCGCTGCAGCAGCAGGCTGACGTGCGGTTCTGATTCTCGGACATTGGTTCTCCTCACAGGTGGCGGTGATTTAACTGGTGGTGTCGGCGGAAGTGGTTTTGAAGCGGCGCAGGCGCAGGCTGTTGCCCACCACGAAGACGCTGGAGAATGCCATTGCGGCTCCGGCCAGCATCGGATTGAGCATGCCCAGTGCTGCGACGGGGATCGCTGCGACGTTGTAGGCGAACGCCCAGAACAGGTTGGTTTTGATCGTCGACAGTGTTTCGCGGGACAGCCTGATCGCGTCAACGGCGCTGCGCAGATCACCGCGCACCAGGGTGATGTCGGAGGCCTCGATGGCGACGTCGGTGCCGGTGCCCATCGCCAGACCGAGGTCGGCTTGGGCGAGGGCGGGCGCGTCGTTGACTCCGTCGCCGACCATGGCGACCGTCTTGCCTTCGGCTTGGAGGCGTGCGATGACGTCAACCTTGCCTTCGGGCATGACTTCGGCGATGACGTCGTCGATGCCGACTTCGGCGGCGATCTGTCGAGCGACGGCTTGGTTGTCGCCGGTGAGCAACACGGGGGTCAGCCCAATGTCACGCATCTGCGAGATTGCCTGTGCGCTCGTCGATTTCACGGTGTCAGCGATGACGAGTACACCGCGCGCCTGCCCGTCCCACCCGACCGCTACCACGGTCTTTCCCTGGGCTTGCGCGCGGGCCTTGGCGTGGGACAGATCCGGGCTGAGGTGTTGCGCCCAGTCGGACAGCAGTGATTCGCGCCCAACGATGACGGCGTGTCCATCCACGATGCCGTGGACGCCTTTACCTTCGACATTCGCGAAGTCCTCCGGAACGGGCAGGGCCTGGAGTTCCTCGGCCGCCGCGGCGGCGACGGCTTGGGCGATGGGGTGCTCGGAGGCGTTCTCCAGGGCGCCGGCCAGTCGAAGCAGCTCCGCGCGTTCGGTTTCCGGCGCTGTGATGACATCGACCAGCGTCATTTTGCCGGTGGTGACGGTTCCGGTCTTATCCAGCACCACGGTGTCAACCTTGCGGGTGGATTCGAGCACCTCGGGACCTTTGATCAGCACGCCGATTTGTGCGCCGCGACCGGTGCCCACCAGCAGGGCGGTGGGCGTGGCCAGCCCGAGGGCGCAGGGGCAGGCGATGACGAGGACCGCGACCGCTGCGGTGAACGCGGCGGCGACTGAGAATCCCGCGCCCAGCCAGGCGCCGAGGGTGATCACGGCGATAGCGATGACGATCGGTACGAAGACGCCGGAAATGCGATCGGCCAGGCGTTGCACTTCGGCCTTGCCGGTCTGGGCGCGTTCGACCAGCTGGGCCATCTGCGCGAGCTGGGTGTCCGAGCCGACGCGAGTGGCCTGCACCACCAGCCGACCGCCGGCGTTGACGGTGGCACCGACCACGGTGTCGCCGGTAGCGACTTCCACGGGTACCGCTTCGCCGGTCAGCATCGAGGCGTCGACAGCCGAGGAACCGGACACCACCACGCCGTCGGTGGCGATCTTCTCCCCCGGGCGCACGATGAACTCGTCGCCAACCACGAGTTCTTCGATGGCGATCTTGGTTTCCGTCCCGTCGCGCAGGACGGATACGTCTTTGGCGCCTAGGTCGAGTAGGGCTCGTAGTGCCGCTCCGGCCTGCCGTTTGGACCGCTTCTCGAAGTAGCGTCCGGCCAGGATGAACGTGGTTACGCCGGCGGCGACTTCGAGGTAGATGTTGGCGGCGCCATGCGACGGCGCCAGGGTGAACGCGAAGGGATGCTTCATACCCGGCGTGCCGGCGCTGCCCAGAAACAGCGCATACAGCGACCACAGGAACGCTGACACGGTGCCCAGCGAAATGAGCGTATCCATGGTCGCGGTGCCGTGTCGCAGGTTGGCCCAGGCGGCCCGGTGGAATGGCCATGCTGCCCACACGACGACGGGGGCCGCCAGCGTGAGCGACGCCCACTGCCAGTACGTGAACTGCAGCGCCGGGATCATCGCCATCGCGACGACCGGCACCGTCAGGACGGCCGAGGCCCTCAGGCGGTGCCGCAGCGAGGCCAGTTCGGGGTCGGCGGTGTCCGCGGCGTGCGGGGTGTCACCGGATGCGTCGGAGGGCATCGGCGTGCGCGGTGTCGGGAGCGCGGCGGTGTAGCCCGTCTTCTCCACCTCGGCGATCAGCAGCGCCGGATCGTATCCGTCAGGCACCGTGACGGTGGCCTTTTCCGTCGCGTAATTGACTGTCGCGGCCACGCCGTCGAGCTTGTTGAGCTTGCGCTCGATGCGGTTGGCGCAGGAGGCGCAGGTCATTCCCCCGATGCGAAGTTCCACACTCGGGCCAGACACCGGTGTCGATGTCGTCATGAAGCCACTGCCTTTCAGTTTCTGATTCGGACGGGATAGCTCAGTGCCCGCCGGCATGGCCGGCGTCACGCGATGGCTCTGGCGCGGGCTCGTTGGTGCCACCGGGTGCGGCGTCGACGACGAAGCTGGCGGTGTGCACGGTGTCCTGGACTTTGAAGTCGAGGTAGAGCAGGTAGCGCCCCGCTGTGGGTGCGGTTGCCGCGAACGACACCGCAGGCCCACCGGTGCCGCCCGGTACCGGCTCGGCCCCCTCAGGGTGCACATGTAGATACGCCAGGTCTCCCTCACGCAAGGCGACGAGATGGCCGTAAGCCCCCAGGTAGGGCTGCAAGGTCATCACCGGCCGGCCGTCGCGCGTGACTGTCGCGGTGAGTTGGTGGGAGACGCCCGCGGTGAGTGCACCGTCCAGTTTCACGGTGTATCCGGCGATGTCATCCACGGTGCGTGTGGCACTCGCCACCGCCGGGACGAACGCGCCGGCCACCTGCACGGTTCGGGTGAGGGTGAGTTTGGCGCTGCCCGCCCCTGCGGGTTGGAAGTCGGCGAACACGCGGTAGGTGCCGGCGGCGTTCCACGTCCACGGCGTTGACCACGTGCCGGTGGCCGCGTCCAGCCTTGGGTGTACATGGGCGAAGTGCTGGCCGTCGGAACGGACCACGATGAGGTGCAGTTGCTTGTCGTGCACGGTCGCGTAGTCCAGCAGCGGCGTGCCGCCCGGGTCGACGATGGTGAAGCTCATCGTTCCCCGATCGTTGGGTGCGCTGGGGGACCGCACCGGGCTCAGGACGTATCCGTCTTCGGCCAACGACAACCCCGGCGGGTCGGCGAAGGGATCGACTGGCGACGCCTGCTCGGTCGGCGGCGCGCTGTGATCCGCTGCAGCATCGGAAGTTTGGGTCTGGGGAGATGTCGCCGCGGTATCAGGGACGACCGCTGCGGCGGTGACGTATGCAGCCGTGAACGCCACTGCCAGTCCGGCGCCAAACGCTGTCAAT
>Ga0310345_10002825_pt1 | contig 17112 bp, 20 predicted proteins | sample HC15DNA20500_MG_FD_204667 | JGI IMG/M metagenome (GOLD analysis project Ga0310345, IMG submission 204667) | Marine microbial communities from station ALOHA, North Pacific Subtropical Gyre - HC15-DNA-20-500_MG | ecosystem: Environmental > Aquatic > Marine > Oceanic | place: Pacific Ocean: North... | reverse complement strand
ACCTGATCAACTGGTGGATTTCATTCGCGGAGAGTTGGGTCAGCGTAGCAAGGTGAAACTCGCGGAATACAAGTGGTTCCAGCAATATCGCCACATGAACGCGATCCGAGTTCGCCTCGGTGTGACGAGGGTAGCGTATGTCGGCACGCCCAATGTATTCGAGCGTAGAATTCACCTATGGATCAAAAGGTTAGAGAGGAAGTGAGTGAAATTTTCCCTTATCTCGGCACGCACCCTAGACCGGGATCGGCCGAGCGGGTGTGGTGACGGCATCTCGCGCCGCTTGGGTGGTCGGCACGCTGCTCGGCGCAGCGTGGTTGGCGCAACCAGTGAGTGTTGCCATTAGAAGTGCGTAAGCAGTGAGTCGCTTCTGGTAGCAGTGCACAGCAATTTCCTTGATGCCGATTGACTGCAGATAGCTTGCCCCTGGTAGGGAAAATCCCAAGGCCCTCATGCGCGCCGCTTACTCTTCGCACGCCTTACGTTGTAGCCCTTGACCCATTGCTGCATCGGCTCGCCTGGCGGCACCGACGCAACCGTGTTCACCCACTCGCGCTGGATTGGCTCAGCCATGAACGCCTGATAGGCGCCTTGCGCCCACATGGGACTTTTGCCTTTCATCTGGGCATACCCCAGCAGCTCTGCGTAAGCGTGTTGCTTCGTGTTCGGGGCCAGCTTGGTCTTGCGGTCTGCCAATTTAACCAGAACGCCAGCTGCTACCTCCACGCCGGCGTCGATCTTGATCTCGAACCCGCAGCGGGGACAGATCAAGCCGGTCATCACATAGCTGCAGGTTGGGCACGGCTTGGTCTTAGCTTCCTTGTCAGGGTTGTTATCCGGCTTGGCCCGATCTACCGGGTCACCGTCACCCATGTCGAGCCGGTCTGGTAGCGGGTCAGTGGGGAGCCCGTTACGCAGAAGATTCCCCGCATGATCGATGATGATGCCGTTGGTCTTGCCTTCGAATATCCGCAAAACCCGTCCCAGGATCTGGTAGTGCAACATCAGGCTCTTGGTCGGGCGGGCGATCACGATGCACGAGGTCCGGGGGTCGTCGAACCCTTTGGCTAGCATCCCGACTGAAACCAGCACCTTAATCTTGCCAGACTTGTAGAGCCGAATAATCTCGTCGGATTCGTCAGAGTGCATGTATCCGTCGATGTGCGCGGCCATTACGCCCGCATTGAAGAACGACTCGGCAAGTTGCTTGGCGTGATGGACATTGCAGGCAAAGACCAGTGTTTGCCGGTTCTCGCCCAGCTGCTTCCAGTGGCTTACGACATCCCCGAGGATATCGGCGCCGCCCATGACGCGGGCTAGCTCATCTTCAGCCCAGTCACCGCCAGTCGATGTTCCTACACCTTTCAGGTCAGGCACATGCGGGGCGTAACACTCGGCAGGGACTAGGAAGCCTTGGTCTGTCAGCTGCTTAGTGCTGATGCGATTGACCAGACGGTCATAGATTTTGCCGAGCCCCCGCTTGAACGGCGTCGCGCTCAATCCGATCACCGGCACCTTGTTCTTGCGGCACCACTGGATCAGATCCTGATGCGCCTTGAACAGGACGTGCGCCTCATCGATCACCACCAGCTTGGGCGGCTGAGTTCGCAGCAACCAGTCCAGGCGCGGCCCGAGTGACTGAACCGTTGCCACCTGAACCACTTTCGAGTAGTCGGTGCACGGGTGATTCGACTGAATAGCGCCGGCATATATGCCATCGGCGTGGAAGCGCGCAAGCGTCTGATCAAGCAGTTTGACGCTATCGACTATGAACCAGACCTTGTTCTGCTTTGCCGCCGCATTGGCGATGACGTATTTCGCGACCTCGGTCTTGCCCGAGCCGGTAGGGCTCATGAGCATCTGCACGAGGAATTGCTGGCGGATTCCCTCGCGCAAATCTGAAACCTGATCGTTCTGGTAAGCCCTGAGCTGCATGGTGCCTCCCTGAAGTGCTGACATCAGGAGAACACCGCTTCTGGGAAACCCAAGCCCGGCCGGCTGAGGAGTGCCGGCACACCATTTCTCGGGTTCGCTGCCCACGGCTGGTCCCCGGCGCGACGGGCACCTCTATGGGCTGTATCGGCAATTCGCGAGATCTGCGGCGCCTACCTGAGCACTGGGCTCGCCCCACGCCGGCCCCGCATACGCGTCTGCGATAAGTGCACGAGCAAAGCCAGATCAGCAACCCGCCCTGCAGTAGCACGGCTGTGTTTCATCACCTCATAAAATCACAGCATAGATAACGTTATGTGGTATCATGTTATTCGTTATCTGTTATTACGTTTCGGAGCACACCATGGCCAACATCACACCGGATAGGGTTTTCGCTGCAGCAGATGCCCTTGAGGCCTCAGGCAACCGCGTCTCTGTGCGCTCCGTGCGCGATCACCTTGGTGGGGGCTCCCCAAACCAGATCACCCCACTGCTCGCCAGCTGGCGTGCACGCAAGCCTTCAGTGGCGGCGCCGGAGATCCAGCTGGACCCTCGCATCGTCCAGCTCATTGCCGAGCAAGTCCGCGCAGCAGCCGGCGAAGCCGCTGTTCGCGCCGATGAGCGCGCAAACGAGGCCGAGGACACCCTGACACTGTGCCAGCAGGAAAACAGCGAGCTGGCCGAGCAGCTGGCCACGACCCTCCGCGCCCTGGACGAAGCCCGCGCCAAGGTCGAGCAGCAGGCAGGGACCATCAGCGAGATCCGCGAGGAAATCGAGCGCGTGCGCAGTGAAGCCGAGGAAGAGGTGGAGGCAGCCGACACCAGGGCAAACCGTGAGCGAGAAGTGGCAGAGACGGCGCAGCACGCCCTGGCCCGCGCCGAACTGCGGCTCGAATCCATGCCTCGCCTGGAAGGGGAAGTGGAACGGCTCCGCACCGCGCTCGACGAGGCACTGTCCGGTAAGCAGTCGGCAGAGCAACAAGCGGCAGTCGCCGCCGCCAAGCTCGATGCCGCTATCCAGCGTGTGTCGGCAGCAGAAGAGCGCGAGCGTGAGGCACGCCAGCAGCAGGCAGCAGCTCAGGAGGCAGCCGCCCGTGCCAATGGCGATGCCCACCAGGCCCAAATCACTCTGCAGGCCGTGCAGGCGCGGCTTGAGTCCACCAGCAGAGAACTGGAAACCGCCAGGGGCAGCTTGAGCGAGCTGAAGGAAGAGCTGAAGGAGCTTCGCGCTGAGAAGAAGCCAGCAAAGAACGGTGAGCAGGGCTAGGCGCCCTCAGCAGCGCGCTTGGGGTAATTCCTGCCAGGAGGTGGTGTAGGACGGGCTCAGAAGCCTCTGCCGCATCACCCATCCGCCGCCCTCATGATCGCTGCCGAGGCGAATAGCTCCCCTGCCCTGTCTGGCATTGATCGCATCCATCACCTGCATGACAGCCTTGCTTCCGCTGCGCGGCGCCGGTGCGAAGAGGTCGCCGGTGATGGCACCCCGCTCGACGAACTGACTTAGGATCACACCGGCCTTGGCATAAGCCACACCTTCACGAAACATCGCGCCGAGCCCTTGCTGCGCTGCTGCAACCAGATCGCGTGTGTCATCGGTCGGGTACGGCAGCGCCATGATCCGCGTTCCGCTGAAGCGCTCGCCGGGGGCAAAGGCACTGCTTTGAGCGAAGACCTGAATGCAGTTTGCCAAACTCCCCTGGGCGCGCAGCTTGGCAGCAGCAACCGAGGTGTAATGCGCCACGGCGCTACGCAGGGATTCCAAGCGGTAAATCTTCTCCCCGAATGTCCGTGAGCTGATGATCTGCTGCTTGCGCTCCGGCCCTGTGTCGCCAAAGGGAAAACATGGGATACCGCACAGCTCGCGCGCGGTACGCTCGACGTAGACGCTGAAGTAGCGGCGCAGTAGCTTCGGATCGGCGTTGGCCAGCTGCCAGGCGGTCTTGATGCTCAGCTCCGATTCAAGTCTCGCGCTCAACCTCCGGCCAATCCCCCAAACCTCTCCAACCGGCGCATAGCGGAGTAGCTTTTCCTGTCGCGAAGGGTCGGTCAGCAGCACCACGCATCCCGTCTTGGCCTTCCATCTCTTCGCCGCCCAGTTGGCCAGCTTGGCGAGCGTCTTGGTGGGGCCGATGCCAACACCCACCGGCAAGCCAATGCGCCGCATCACTTGTGCCTGCGCCTGCCGGCCCCAGGCCTCCGGGTCGGCAATACCATCGAGCCACGAAAAACATTCGTCGATTGAGTACGGGGAGATTCGAGGCGAATGCTCCTCCAGGATGGCCATCATGCGGTTGCTGAGCGATTTATGTGTAATAGAAAGTCAATAAGAACCGGGCCATGCTCGCCCTTGGAGCTTCTCATACCCAACCGGTATGGCTGTAGCTTCTGAGGAGATCGCCGTCGCTCACCGGATCATCCGGTCATCCTGTTAGTAACCGGTCAAAGCTGATCTGTTACATCGAAGGCGGACACCTGTCCATCGACAACACCCCTGCCGAGCGGTGAACCGCCCTCCCATGTACATATGACCAAAACGTCGCCGTTATCCTACCGTTCTGTCATGCCTACCCACGACGGAGTATTGACGGTCTCCGTCCTATAACATAGCTTTTCCGAAAGGCGCTCAAGTACATATCGTCATGTGCATACGAGCCTCGTGTCGTTAAAAGAAATGGTTGGTGCCGCATGAAAGTGCTCTTCATGATGCCGTTCGGCGTGTCGAGCTTCTCCGCCCCCATCAAGATCAAGGCTTCGTCTTGGTGTTAGTGCCAGATGCACGTCACCTTGCGGTGCAGGAATGGAGTGTGAACATGAAAGCAGAAACGGAATCGCGGATTTTTTCGGTGGACGAATATGTCCGTCCGTCTAACGGCGAACCGATCCGTTCAGTTGTTCTGGAGACCAACGATTCTGTCGTTGTAGTTTGGCACGCCTACCCTAGGCAGGAAATAGCTGCCCATGTCCATCCTCACGGCCAAGATACTTGGACGGTTATCTCAGGTGAGGCCAAGTATTATCAAGGCAACGGCGTAGAAATTCATCTTAAAGCTGGAGATATTGCCATTGCAAAACCTGGGCAAGTACATGGTGCCGTGAACTCTGGTCCAGGACCTTTCATATTTGTCTCCGTGGTTGCGCCGGGCAGTGCAGGTTTTGCGTTATCTGAGAAATAGGCGAAAGGCCTGAGAGGAACCTGATGAATACACGAGTATTTACGTTCGCTGGTGGAGAAACGGGGGTTTGGCGCGTTGTTGCGATGAATGCCGTGGCAGGAGCCCCTCTCCCTGGAATCCCACGGCTCAACGTAGCCGCTGGCTCTGTTTCGCCGCAGCCTCCGGGCACCAAATGGCTCCTTCGCGGGATAACGAGTAACGAGCGCTATGTCGTGCGTGAAGAGAAGGATCGTCTCGTGGCGAAGCAGCCAAGCTTGGGTCGAGCAGAGGCTACCTGCGCCGCCCTGATCCCTATCCGGAAAAACCCCTCATGGTGGGGACTGTCTCAAGACGAACGCCGGAAGATTTTTGAGGAACAGTCCCGTCACATTCACATCGGGCTCCAATATCTCCCTGCTGTGGCCCGCCGCCTCCACCATTGTCGGGACCTGGGCGAGAACGAACCCTTCGACTTCTTGACTTGGTTCGAATATTCCCCGTCTGATGAGACGGCCTTTAACAGGCTTCTGGCCGAACTCCGAGCCTCGGTGGAGTGGCAGTATGTCGACAGAGAAATCGACATCCGGCTAGTGCATGAGCCGGCCTAGCATCAGGTTTAACTTCGATCTACGTGCGGCACACTCCTGCGACACCCGCAGCCCAGCAAAACCCCGAAAAATCTAGTGTGTCGCATAACTTAGGAGTAACGCGACAGGTATGTCTAGCGAGCCACTAGTCGCTTAAGAACTTTTCTACTTATAGCCTCCTCTTTCTCTCATCGATCTCCTCGGCATCCTGCCGTCTAGAGCCGGCACATTGTCCAGCTTTCGAATGAGGCTCTCCAGCTTTTCCAAGTCGCCCTCGGCAATGGCTCGCTCGTCGGGAGTTAAAGGCACGGCCTCCAAGTACCGTCCGATAGACGATTTGCTTTCCAATGCTTGGGCCCTTGCGCTGGCTTTCGGCAAGTTGAAGTCACACCCCGCACAGGCCATGCGATGTGGGCAGCTGCTCCAGAAGGGATTTGAACAATACGAGTCGCCCAAGTCATAGAAGGTGTAGGGGGCATCTGAATGGCGAACAATTACGTCATGATCGATCAAAACGGAGACCATATGGGCCATTTGATCGGCTTTAACGAAGGATGCTGCCAGCTTGGTAGGCCGAATTCGAATGTAATGCAAAGTCGAATTCGGCGAGCTATGTCCCGACCACTGCATTAGCTCGATCAGCGACATGCCCTGAGGGACGCTGGCGAGCGCCGTCACTGCGGAGGCACGTCCCCGGTGGCTGGTGATTCGCCCGCGACTGTCCTCCAGTGGCACACCCGCCTTGGCGCATAGCATTGGAATGATGGTGCCATTAATGACACTGGAGCCTATGCGCTTGCCTCGAAACTGAAATAGGTAGCTAACTTTTTCCCCGGTTCGCTCATCCAGCAAAGCGGCCTGGTTAGCAGGCCTGTCCTCCAGCCAGGCGTCAATGCGCTCCTTCACGACCACCGCTACAGGTTTGACGAAAGCTTTGAACGTCTTGCTGGCAGGAATATCGAGATAGCATAAAGTTTTTGCTGGAACGATGGTCCCATCCTCGTGTACCACATCATTGGTCTGAGGATGCGCGCATCTTTTATCCAAGCGCATGATTTCATTGCTGCGCAAACCAGCGTGCGTCCACACTACAGCAATGGCTTGAACCATCGACAGCGGATAGTGAATCTCCGAAAGCAGATCACTACGCTCAAGATTTAGACTCGCCCAAATCAGCTTGAGCCAGGTCGAGTCATCAATTACCCGCGGGTTGATACCCGAGTTGAATGTCACGGATCGCGGGGTGGCGAGGTGATGCCGGGGGCTGAACTTCAAACGACCCCATCCCCAGAGTTCAAAGTCTGTAAAAAATCGTCGCAAGGCATGTAGAAAGCCGCGCTTCGAGTTGGCAGCGATAGGCTGACCAAGCCCCTTTAGCTGTGTTCCCTTCGCTGACTCCAAAGCCCACTCACCGACCGTCATCCGGTCGACGGCAGCAATAAATGCAGCGCAAGTGGACATGCTCCAATCGGTAGGCGCCGCCATTCCTGATTGCTCGCGCGCTAGCCAGACACCGGTCCTCAAGATAAAACTGTAATTGCTTTCACGTGTGCGTGGACGCAAGGTGGAAGTGTCTCGCCATCGACGGCACCACATTGCCCAAGTCGGATCGATGCCTTCGATGCTTTTCGCCCGCCAACAGGTATAGCCTCGCATGCGTAAAGGTTTCGCCAAAATCCCCATGGCAGCGAGGCCGTGAGATACCTTTCCGACCGATCTCGCGACACCTTCGCTTCGATGCTGTTGGCCCTTCAGTAGCAGTTCCTCGGTGAATGTCTCCAACCGCGGATCGCCGTTTTCCAGCATCAAGGCACCCAGCACGTTGGAAAGGAACTGCTCAAGATGGCGAGCAGCGTAGCCCAGCGATCTCAACGCTTGGCTCAAGCGAACGTGCTCATGTCTGAACACGGCATGGCCGAAGATAAAAGAAGCATATATCGCCGGCTGCCGGAATTTGGCGATACGCTGCGGGGTTCGAAAATCGCCGAGATGGTAAGCAACGGAAGCGAGATATGGTCGTGATCCTGCTCGATTACTGAGCAAGGTCAACCACTGCGACTCAGACCAACACCAGTAGGGTTTACCGGTTTTGCTGACATTCCAGAGAATGACTGCCACTGATGAAATGGCTAATCGCTGAGAAACGCCGCTGTGCGCCGCTATATCAGCTAGCGGCCTCATGAGCTCAGGTATCTCTGATTGGAGGTAGCCCCAGTCTGAACGGTGAGAGCGATTCGAAAGTATGCTCAGCTCGATTTTCGATAGATCGCTCTGACGTACGTACTTGCTCGCGTCGAACGGAACATAAGGGGTGACTGAGGGGGTGCTCATAGCAATGCCTCAGACCCAAAGAGTTCACAGAACATCCGAGCATCGAGACTGCCGACGGAGTGCGCCATCTTTGCGGTTAAATCCGCGCCAGATAGGTGCAGGTAAATCAAAGTGGTTTTGGGGTCTCGATGTCCAGCATACGTGGTCAGTTCATGGAGCTTCCAGCCCGCACGGGCCAGATGGGTAAGCCGAAGGTGGCGAAAGGTATGAGTGCTCAGGTGCGATAGTTTCGCTTCCTTGGCCCACCCTTCAACCGTTTTACTCCACGCCCAACGGGACAGTGGCGAGCCTCGATTACGATCTGATGCTGATCGAAACAACGAACCTCGCATCCAGCCAGCGCCGCGAAGAGCATGTAGATGCTCTATCAAGACAGGTGCAATGTCTGGGCTGTAGCACACGACGCGGCTGCGTTTGCCTTTGGTCGTTTCCGCTCGCACCGAGATCAGTCGGTGTGCAACGTCTAAATCCTCAATACGCAAGGCCACCAACTCGGCACGGCGAAGAGCCCCGAAATACGCCAACGACAGCATTAGTCGATCACGGATAGACGACCTGGCCGCAATACTGAGAAAGTGTCGCCACTGCTCATCGGTGGGAATGTCTGGCAACTTAATCAGCCGTGGGAGCAAGCCCCTGACAAACCCTCCATGTCCAGGCACTTGGGCCAGCCGACCATGCTGTCCGCGGGGCACGGGGTTGTGCTCGCAAAGACCCTGAAAAACGAGGTGGTCGTACCACAACCGGATAGCAGTAAGCCGCTGGTGCAAGGTTGAATTCGCCACCGCGCTCTTTGCGCCAGGTAGCAGCTCACGGATGTAGAGCGTGACTTGTTCGAATGTCGCGGATTCGGGTTTCAGCCCACTCCCTTCGCAATGCAATAAGTAATGCGCAAGGGCACGGCCATAGGCGTCAAGGGTGGCCGGCGCACGCCCCAGATTACCCAAGAGCTCCAGCCAAGCTTGTACACTGGAATAACGACTTAACACTTGCTTGTGCAATGGGGTGGTGGTCATGGGCGCCCCCTGAGCGTCAACGGATTCAGCCTAGCTCAAAAGCATTCCACCTAACTTAATAGAGCGAGTAGTTCGAGGAGAAAATCTTCACCTGATTTCGGGCTTCGAGGTCGCGCAGCTCGAATACCGGCTGGCCCATTTTTATGCCGAGCGCCTTGGCCGGGTCATTACGGCTGACCACACATCCATCCCCGTTGCTGGCGACCACCACCGCAGAGTCACGCAGCCACGGCTCGAACAGGATCTGCGCCGAGCAGTAGAAGGCGTTCGCGTCGATCAAGGCGATAGTCATGGCAGCCAGCCAGCGGGGTCAGTCCTGATCATCGTCCAGCAAAACCCGCCGCAGGTAGCTTTGCAAGGCGCCGTCCTCAATGCTCCAACTGCCGTGGTCGAGGTTACCGATCAGTTCGGCTCGCTGCAGGCGTTTGAGCGCTGACTGCACCTGAGTCGTCGTAGGCGCTATTCCGCTGGGGAGTTCATCACCGAGCCTCTTGCGGTATTCAGCCGAGAACAAGGATTCGCCAGTGAGAATGCCCACAAGCAATGCCTGATCCAGCGGAGCCAAGCTCTCGATCAGGGTGGCAAACTGGCCTTCGTCCAGCATGGAAGCCCAGACGATTTTATCCGCCTCAACTACGGGCAGGTTTTGCGTCAGGCTCAGGTTGTAAATCTCGCGCAAATGCTTGGGCATCATTCCCCGCCGCACGTACAGCGAGAACGCCTCGGCAGCTTCCCAGGTTCGGCCGGTGGCCTCGAAATACAAGGCGGCAAGGTGCTGCGCGAATTCCATACCCAGCTCCGGGAAACTGACCTCCGAGCCGTACTGGTAGAAAGGGGCTTTGCTGCGCCGGAACATGCGCGCCAGGCCATGCTGCGAAGAGCCGGTAAACACGGCATAGACTTCACCCTGCGCGCCCTGCAGTAGCGTGCGCAGCGTGGCGGTAAACGTCTCGAATTCCTTGCGCGTGGCGAGGTGCTGAACCTCGTCGATGATCAGCAGCGCCTTGCCTTTGCCGAGCTGGCTGAATCGTTCGAACAGCTCGGGCAGAACAAGCCCCGCGTCGTCCGCCAGATCGAGGCCAATGGATACTCCGTCCGTGCCGGCACCGGCGTTCACGCCACTGATCACCTGACCGGGCCTCGTAAACCGTAGCAAGGTGCGCCGGACAAAGCCGGTGCCATGAATGGCCTCCTGCAATGCCCGCGCGATAACTCGCTCCGGGTGATCCTTGTCCAGCCATAGGTCAGCGGTCGCAACAAGAAACCCCTTGTCTCTGGCCATCGGAATGAGATCGTTGCGCACGAACGTGGTCTTGCCTTTTCGACGCGGAGCGAAAATGGTCGTTGCAGTCTGGATGTTGTTCTCGAAGCCCAGCAAAATGGACTCGGCCAGCGCGTGTCGGGGGAAGTGCAGACGATCCTTGGTGGTCATGAATATGCACCTTTATGCGATTCTGAATAATTATTCATTTTTGCATAATCCAGCATAAACCCAACCCCCCGCAACTCATCTGGCGGCGCCCATCTGGCGCAACACCCAGATGCACACCCCCCACACCTCCAAGGTTTCTGCCTCGCCCAGCACAATCGGCGGATACGCCGGGTTCGTGGCCACGAGGGAGAAATTGCCTTGTTCATCCTTGGCCAGCTCCTTGACGGTGAACTCGCATCCGATGATGGCCAGCACCACATCGCCGACCTTGGCCTCCTTCGCCTTATCCACCACCAGGATGTCGCCGTCGCGGATGCCGGTTCCGAGCATTGAGTCCCCTGACGCGCGGAAGAGGAAAATCGAGCTGGTCGGCCTGATACCCACCAGCTCATCGAGCGATAGATCCGGTACCGCGTAGTCGGCCGCAGGCGATGGGAACCCGCAGCTCACAGGCCCAGCCAGGGGGAGCGGTTGACCTGAGGCGCTTGGCGAGAGCTTGGCAGTGAGCGGGATCATGATGCGAAACCAATACTGTACATACAGACAGTATTCTAGTGCGGCAGCCTGAATCCTGAAACGAGTTTTTCCCCTGGGAATTCCAGTGATTGCTCGCCTTGGGTTTCGCCGGTTCCATGCAAGCCTGTTCTCGCGGGGATTGGCCCCGCAAATAATCACAGCGGAGTCACCAATGGACGAGGCTGGAAAAGCACGCGGTCGCAAATTTGCGGCCCAAATTGAGAGCGCTGGGTGGGTGCTGGACGCCGGTCAGGAAGATGTTACGTCCTCGGGAGGCTTCTGGCTCTATTCCTACAGCATTCCGCAGGGCTCGCGTCTGGTTGCTCAGCTGACACCTGAGGGGTATCGCGCTATGTGCTCGGGCGAAATGCTGAAGCATGCTGCCGGGCTCAGCCCAGTTGATGTGCTAGCGGGCGCCTTGTCTCATTACGATGCGCTGCGCCCAGAAAAACGGGATCGGGCTTCCTCCCGTGATCTGGCGCTGGCTTTGGCTCTGTATGCCAGCCATACCCAAACGCTCAAGGCTTTGCCAAGGCTTCAAGGTGGCCTATCGCTGCACTTCATGGTCTTCGATTGGCATACCGCTCAGGGCACCCGAATTCTGAAGCCAGGTGCAGCACCTCACCCCTCCCCCATTACGCCCGCCGAACTGGAAGTTTTTTCCGCGCGTGTGCTGTTTGAGCACTTGGTCAAGAACCCGAACGAGCAACCTGCATAGAACCGCTTTCAGGGAGGAATTTTCTTCTGGGTTTTGTAGGCATGTACGGCCCTCGCTGCCGGTAGCTAAGCAAAGGCGCGCCGGCTCAGCTTGGGTTTCTTCGGGTCAGCGATAGCCTGGAAGCAATCCAAACAGCGAGGACACCCGTATGCAACCCCTCAACTTTTCATTGATCTTCAGCGGCACCGTCAACCCGAATGGTGGTGATGAGGAGGCCACTGGGATCGCCATGCAACGAGGCGAGTTGTACGCCAATCTTGAGCAGATCGTTTGCGATATCACAGGCAAGGGCCTGGTCACTGGTGACACGCCCGCCACTCTCGAAGATCACTCTCACCGCGTCCGTATCACTGAAGGCCGGTTCGACATGATGGCGATGCCCGTTATCTCGACTGCGCACCTGGACCAAGCTACTGCTCAAGAGCTGAGCGATAAGCCGGACGCCTGTAGCTGGGCCATCGTCGCCAATTACGGCGCTGGCATGTTCATTCGCTTCTTGGAGCAAGAGGGGCTGGAAGCAGAGCTGCCGCAGTGTGCCGCTGATATTCGCCAGTGGCTCAAGCGTCAGGGGCTCGATGGCTGGGTGCGCCTGGATCGGGACTGGGATGCCGTTGATGTCCTGAAGACCTACGAGTGGTAGTGCCAGTGGCCCTTGATCGATTCCATTTGCTCGGGCGGCGTACCAGTGCCGCCTCCTTGGTACTGCGGGGATGCTTCCATGGAAAAGAGGTGGTCGAGGTTGCGCCCTGGTCCGGTGAACAAACGGACCATTGGCAGACCACTGTCCAGCTGCGCTCGGAAGGGACCACCGCCATCGTTCAGTTCAACCTGTTTTTCCCGAATGGCGGGGAAGATCCTAATCGTGTGGATCTGATCCGACTGCCGAACCAGGAAGCATCGAGATGACGATTGAGCGTGTTAGCGGCCAGCGACCATACGTTGCGAGCTGGCAGGCGTATGGCGGACACATGATGTATGTCGGTGTTTTCACCTCAAATCTCTGCGGTCAGGTGCTGTTGGCAACCGCAGAGTCCTCCGAAGCGGCTGGGTTTGTGTCCGGTAAAGCTTGCGCTGCCGCACTGATGGCGTTCGGCTTCAAGGTTTGTGGGATGCAAATAAAGTTTCATCCTAACGGGAACGATTTGCTGGGCTGGCTGGGAAGCTCACTGCCCGACCTGTACCTAAAGTCTCATCCTAATGCCTCGCAGCGGCCTTCAAATGGTCGGAAAACCCCGGAGCCATGCGAATAAAGTGTCATCCTTACCTGAAATCGTAAGTCGTTGATTTCTATTGTGACCTTGCTAATTTCCTCCCTGATTGCGGCCTTGCAGGCCGCAATCATTGGGGGTTCCAGGGGGCGGACAAGGCCAGAACCCGATTGCTCGGGATGACACTTTATTTCTAAGGATGAAACTTTATTTGCATCCCACAAGGTTGACGGCGAAACGTGGATTGATATCGCTCCGATGTGCGGTCAGTTGGCGCTGTTCTGACCGCCCTACTCTGCTTGGGGCTGGAATTGTGATTTCACTGGGAACCCGCATGCAAAGCAGCATTCGTTGCTCGCAAATTTGCGTGCTCCATAGTTGCCTGATCTGAGGTGCTGAGCAGCCAAGGTCCGCTCTTCCCCTGGTAGGGATGCCCTGTCGCTGCTAGCTGGCAAAGTTGGTTCGCAGGAGGTGAGGGTCGTGGTATCAGGCCCCAGGCCGGGGCTCGATCCCGCCTTGTCCACAACCACCTGCCCTTTTAAATCTTTTTTTCTTGTTTTATGGCTTGTTTTTAAAAGCTTTATCGGAACGCTCCAGCCCTTCTACCATGCGGGTTTCAGAAGGGTCATGACTACAGATTCCCACCTTCATGACTACAGATTCCATGTCTCATGCCTACAGATTCCAGTCCTCATGACTACGGATTCCATGCTTCGTGCTACAGATTCCATGCGCTATCCACAGGCAGGTGCGAACGCGGGTTGAAGGGGCGAGGTCAGGGCTACAACAAAACAACCAATTTGTAAGGCTCAATCTTACGCTTTTCTTGTAGGTTTAGGCTTTCGGCACCACCGAAGGCCGCTAAATCATTGATCTTCAAACAGTTTTCCTTTTATCGGAACCTTGAACAACTTCCGATTGTCTCGCTGGCCTCACAGCTACAAATTCCATGCTGTGAGCATGATAAATGTCACGATTTTGAGCCGCAGATCGGTCGATGGGTGCGGTCTGATGACTACAAATTCCATGTTAAGCAGCGCTCCGAACGGGCTCATGACTACAGATTCCATGTCGTAAGCCAGGCTTTGGAGCCCTCATGACTACAGATTCCAGGTGGAAAACCTCCCTCTCTCGGCGTCATGACTACAGATTCCATGCGAAACGAGCGGATCGGAACGCCTCATGACTACAAATTCCATGTTCCCAACCAGGGCGGCGTGGCCTTATGACTACAGATTCCATGCTGACATGACCTCAGGAAAACCTCATGACTACAGATTCCAGGTCGAGAAGATCACCCGCATCAAGCTGTCATGGCTACAGATTCCATTACCTGCCGGCACCGTGCGAGATATCTGCAGGATGGTCGGTTGGGGTTTCCGGGAAAGGCCTTTATGCTCAACACCCTGAATGACTTTTGACCGGGATTGAGGCATGGGAGACATCATCACGACTGATAGCGTCGCCACTGAGCCAGACAGCGACACCAGCAATGAAACGATGATTTCGCCTCACGTTGTCTCCAAGCACAACGATCTGGTGGGCGCGTCCTATCGCTTGTCCGTGGCTGAGCAGCGGCTGATCCTGCTGGCCATTGCCAAGATCGATTCGCGCAAGCCCATGCCCAACGGGATCGTAGTCACCGCGCACGACTTCATGAGCCGGTACACGGTCAACAAGAGCGATGCCTACACCCAGCTCCAGGACGCCGCCAAGCAGCTGTTCAACGCCAAGATCACCTCCATCACCGGGACTGGCAAAGGCCGGGCGATCCACGAGGTCCGCTGGGTTGAGCGCTGCACCTATGTCAAAGGCGAAGGCCGGGTAGAGCTTCTTTTCTCCACGACCGTTAAGCCATATCTCTCCAGGCTGATCGGCCATTACACGTCCTACGACCTTTGGCGTGTTTCCGGCATCGAATCAACCTATAGCTTTCGACTCTTTGAGATGCTGATGCAGTACAAGTCGAAAGGATGGCTTTACATCACAGTTGAGGAGCTGCGCCGGCGCCTTCAGCTCGGCGAGACCTATGAGCGCTTTAGTAATCTGCGCAGTCGTGTAATCGATGCTTCAGTGAAAGAGCTGCGCAATAAATGCAGCATGGAACTGGACTACGAGTTAATAAAAGAGCACCGGACAGTTAAGGCAATTAAATTCAACTTTAGACTGCTCGATCAAATGACGCTCCAGTTCCAGAAAGGGAATTTTCCCCCTGAGGACCTTGAGCAAGACATGAACGATATCATTGCTGAGCCCGAAAGTTAGGTAGCGTTGATTTGGGTATTTAAGCCCGCGCGGGACAATTTGGTCATTTCCTTATAGGTGATGACCATGTTGAGCAACATACCCGCAACAGAGCCAGAAGTAATCCCTGCCGATATTATAGACACGTTCTATGCTCCGGTCGCTTTCGACCGATTCTCCTCCCTTGTCTCAGCTTATGAGGCAACCAAGAAAAAGATATTGGAAGTGCATGCTATCTACACCCAAGAGAATGTCTCGGGTGTTATGCACTACTTTTTCAATGGGAACAGTAAAGACAAGTACGGCCACTCGGCAAGTCTTCGTCACACAAACTCGTTCTCCGAGATATTTCAACTCCAAGGCGCCCTGTTTGAGCTGGAAGCCACATACTGGGATAAAGCGCTGCGGGAAACGGACCTGATGGACTATATGCCGCAGGAGCGCCGTAATCAGTGGAATGAAATCCTGAACGCCTGGCGTGACCATAATTATGTAAAGGGCCAGAACCCAGAACGTGATATGCCGGATTTTAATATCGACAATCTTCGGAGCACGATCATTTCTTTGCAGGCTCGGAGAGCCGAGTTCTTGGCTGAGCGGGTAGATGGAATATTCAAGGGAATATCGCGTCAGCACGTAACGAATGTTCCAGAGGGATTCTCCAAGCGCATGATCATGAGTGGCGTGTTCAACGAGTGGGGAAGCACGTCGCATGATCGCGAGGGGTATATCCACGACCTGCGGATGGTGATCGCGAAATTCATGGGTCGCGACGATCCCTGCCGATCTTCAACGGGACGACTACTGCAGACCGCACGCGCGGCGTCTGGAGAGTGGATCGAAGCGGACGCCGGCGCATTTCGGGTGAAGGCGTTCAAGGTGGGCACAGCTCACCTGGATGTGCATCCTGAGATGGCGTATCGGCTCAATAGCATCCTTGCTTATCTGCACCCTGCAGCCATACCTGAATCGTTCCGCAAGCGGCCGAAGCGGGCACCTACAGGCACATTCAAGAACAGGCCACTGTTTGATCGGCCATTTTCAAATGCGGTAGGGGCTCTGCTGGCCCAGATCGAGCCTTTCAAGAAGATGGTTAAGTCTGAAAGCTTCCGTCGCGAATACGAATACATTCCGGTGCGTAACGCGGTGTCCCTGCCCTTCTCCTGCCGTGAGCACAGCAAGCATCTACGGGCCGAGGTCGGAGCCGTCATGCAGGCGCTCGGCGGCGTGCTGACGCCATGCGCGGAACAACCCAGGATCACGTATTGGCAGTTCGATTTTGATGCACTGGACCTGATCCACGAAACTGCCGCGTTGGGGGTCCTGCCGGATCAGCGGTCACATCAATTCTTCCCCACCCCCGAGGCGGTAGCACGCCAACTGGTGGATTGGCTGGATATCGGCCTGCTGGATACCGTGTGTGAGCCTCAGGCTGGTCAAGGAGGCATTGCGGATCTACTACCGAAGGATCGTACCCGGTGCGTAGAGATCAGCCCCCTGCACTGCGAAATCCTGCGCAAGAAGGGACATCAGGTCATCGAGGGCGATTTCCTCGCCTGGAGCGCTGGTGACGCCTTCTCTGTGATCGCGATGAACCCACCCTATAGCGATACGGGTGAGGTTGCTACTATGGACATGGTACGGTGATGATTCACAGTGTGGACATTTAGGGTTTGACGAAAGCCGTAAACCGGCTGGGGTAAGTCCCAGTCCTCGCTAAGGATGGTCTGAATAAGACTTCTTGTTGCCGCTGACCGAAAACTGACCCAGTAGAGGCTGTTCTGCCGACTGAAAACTGACCCAGGTGTTCAACTGCTTCTGCTCAATTTTTGAGCAGGAGAACACAGGATGATCAGTATGGAAATGATGGGCAAAATCCGCCGGATGTATTTCCGCGACAAGCTGTCGCTGCATGAGATAGCCAAGCGCACCGGGTTGGCGCGCAACACGATTCGCAAGTGGGTCAGAGCACCTGA
>Ga0310345_10002823_pt1 | contig 17116 bp, 40 predicted proteins | sample HC15DNA20500_MG_FD_204667 | JGI IMG/M metagenome (GOLD analysis project Ga0310345, IMG submission 204667) | Marine microbial communities from station ALOHA, North Pacific Subtropical Gyre - HC15-DNA-20-500_MG | ecosystem: Environmental > Aquatic > Marine > Oceanic | place: Pacific Ocean: North... | reverse complement strand
AAGCCTGAAGAAAATGACATTGGAGTGATAACTGAAATGGATGAAGAGGGCAATAATTTGATAATTTACTGGGCAAGAACTGGCCGTGCGTCCTCAAGGACTAGAGCAATGCTAGCACACCCACAGTCCTTCGAGGTCATCAGTGCAAGTCGGTGATGTAGTTTTGGTTAACCCCGCGAAGGGACGTCCTTGCATCATTGTGAGCATGGAAGCGCACAACGCAGCTGGCTTAATACCAGACTGCGTTACGCTTTACGTGCCACAACACAGCTACAAAATACCAATGAATAAAAAGTGGATTGAGGTAATCAGTGCGAAAAAATGAGATGATTGTCTGCAAGGACGGCTTTTCGATGAGCGTGCAAGCAAATGAAACTGCATATTGTAGCCCAAGAGTCGACGGCGCTGAGAAATATATTAGCGTTGAGGTTGGCTACCCGTCGCATGCGGAACCGCTGTTGATGAAGTGGGCCGAGCAAGAAGACCGACCCACTAACACAGTTTACGGCTATGTACCCGCAGACAGAATAACGCTGGTTTGCATCAAGCATGGCGGCATTGTTTCCGGCGAACTACCAGCAGGCATTCCATATCTTAAGCCGGTGGCCTAATGAGGCTAAAAGACTTTTTAGGGGCACTTAAGGTGAGCGCTGTCGGCCTTTTGTTGATGCCGCCAATAATTATACGACTATCATTGATGTTCCCTATTGTAGCCCTAGATTCTTTCTTCAAGACCAGAAAAAATACAAAAACCAACCCTAGTTATAAATGAAGGTGAATTATGTCAAAAAATAAAGATCCCCTCTGCTGTTCCTTCTGTGGCAAAAGCCAAAAAGACGTTAAAAAGTTAATTGCTGGCCCCGCAGTCTATATTTGCGATGAGTGTATTGAATTGTGTCGCGACATTGTAGAAGATGAGGTGCTAGCAAACGAACAGTTTTTAGATATGGAAGAGTTGCCGGTACCAAAAGAAATTTATGATATGCTCGACGAGCACGTTATTGGTCAGGCCAACGCAAAAAAGGTGCTATCCGTCGCAGTTTATAATCATTATAAAAGAATTATTAACGGAAGTACATCTAAAGGCGATGACGTCGAGCTTCAGAAAAGTAATATTTTAATTGTTGGGCCAACTGGCAGTGGCAAAACCCTGCTAGCTCAAACCTTGGCAAAGGAGCTAAACGTTCCATTGGCAATTGCCGACGCAACTACGCTAACTGAGGCTGGCTACGTTGGTGATGACGTAGAAAATGTCCTTGTGCGCTTGCTTGAGGCCGCTAAGTTTGACATTGACGCAGCCGAAAGGGGCATTGTTTACATCGATGAAATTGATAAGCTGGCAAAGAAAGCAGAAAGCGGCTCAACCACCCGAGATGTTAGCGGCGAAGGTGTGCAGCAAGCGCTTTTGAAGTTGATTGAGGGTACCGTTGCAAATGTTCCACCACGTGGCGGCAGAAAGCACCCGAATCAAGAATTTATTCAAATTGATACCACCAACATTCTTTTCATTTGTGGCGGCGCATTCGTCGGCCTAGACAGAATTATTGGTGAGCGGCAAGCCACGAAAAAACTCGGCTTTGGCACTAGTGCTAGCAAGCGAGAGCACTTGTCGTACGATGAATTAATTGCGCAAACACAACCTCGTGACTTGTTAAAGTTTGGCCTAATCCCCGAGTTGATTGGTCGCATTCCAGTCGTAGCTACATTGCATGAGTTAGATTCAGACATGTTAGTTCGCGTACTTACCGAGCCGAAGAACGCGCTTATCAAACAATATCAGCGACTTATGGCGATGGACAATGTTACATTGTCGTTCGGACCCTCTTGCCTTAAAGCAGTCGCAGAAGAAGCCAGCGAGAGAAATACTGGCGCTCGCGGCCTTAGAGCGATTGTAGAGGAATGTCTTTTGGATGTGATGTTCGAGATACCATCGAACAAAGACATTCGAGAGGTTGTAATTAGCGAGGAAACTGTTAAACATGGCCGTCCTCCAATGCTGGTCTTTGAGGCTCAGAACGAAAATTCCTAACAGCGCACCATTAAAATAATTTTAAAAAACACTTGACAAGTGGCTCATAATTTGAGATAATGTAAGTATGAAAGTTGGCGACTTAGTAGAATATGGCCCAAACCTTGGCCCACAATGGAAAAAGAAAGGCATGGGAATTGTTCTAGAGGCTGGTGGGGCTTTCCTCAAAGTTGTGTTCCTAGTAGAAAAGGAGGAGAGTTGGTTCCACCGCGACAATTTGGAGGTTATCAGTGCAAGTCGGTGATTTAGTTCAGTTTACGATAACAGGCCTAGGCGCGCCAGAGCGACTGGTAACAGGAATGCTTTTGCAAAGAATTGCCGCAAACTTTTGGAAAGTGCATGCACCTTCAATCGCAGCGCATTTATGCTTCGACGAAGAAGAATTGGAGGTAGTTAGTGCAAGTCGGTGATTTAGTAAAGCTTGCAAGATGGTGTAAGAACGGACCAGAATTGATGCAGGTCATGGAGATCGATGCGCCCGGAGATTATGGGTTTGTGAAAGCTTTATATCTAGGAGGTCCAGAAATAGGCTCGATATCCAAGGTGAGCAAGGGAAACATTTTTACTCTTGAAAAATATGATGAAGCGATGAGAGAACATTATGAACGTCGGTGATTTGGTTAAAGTCACCCACGAGGGGAAGCATGTTGTCAGCGTGATTATTTCTGTTGAAAAGCGGCGCAATAGTATCGGCACTCACGATGAGTTTGCAAAGGTTTCGGGGTGTGGGAGTTCCCCGTATCATTACCTAAATGTGGAGGTAATCAGTGCAAGCCGGTGATTTAGTTAAATATATTGGGAGAAACGGCGATGCTCATTATGGGATTGTCATTGAAGTGGACAGCCGTACTTATGGCCCTGTTCGCGCACTGCTTCACTGCGCCAACTACAGCATGTGGTTTGGTCCGGGTACACTGGAGGTAGTCAGTGAAAGTCGGTGATTTAGTTGAGCTTTCAGCTTATGGTAGAAAACTTAAAGGTTTTAAGTGGTTACGAGACCATCATGGAATCGCGACTCAGTACATCCGTTGTTTTGGGCCTGAGCCGGGATGGAGGATTCATTGGTTCGGAAGACCAAATTGTGTGATGGAGAGAAAGAGTATAAAACGCGTAAAAGTGAAAAAACACTTGACAAAAGCTTAAATATTTGAGATAATATTAGTATGGAACGACAATTTCAAATTGGAGACTTGGTTAGCTATTGGCAATGCCCAGTAGCAATTATTTTGCAGAGAGACATGGCCACTGAATCTGGCCAGCAATACTGGCAAATATGGGATACACGCAATCGCCGAAAAAGAATAGTCGGTGATTGGCACTTGGAGCGCATAAAATGAATGATGGCGATTTAGTAAAAGTTTTGGACACAATGGAAGTGCCTGCGCTCCGCAAAGAACTTACCACAACAAATGTGCGCTGGCTACTGCGAAATTTGCGAGTGCGCAACGCGCAACATCCGGATATTAATGAAGTAATCGCTGCGCTTAAAGGAGTTGCCCGTGCAAGTCGGTGATTTGGTAAGAGTTTTACATCATGATTCTGCTGGCGATATTCAACCGTATAATGGACGAACAGGTCTTCTAATAGAAGCGGTACCGCAGCACCCCAACAGCATTTATTATAATGTGCTGTTATCGGGAGAAACAAATGCGCTGAAATTTCGTGGATATTTATTGGAGGTAATCAGTGCAAGTCGGTGATTTAGTTAGAGAAAAGACAAGAATGAGTCGCAAGCCCGAAATGGGGATTGTCCTCGCTGTTGATTTTGATCAGAAGACTGGAAAAATAGTGCATCCTTACCAAGTATATTTCTTTGATGATAAGGATACTGATTGGATGCGGGAAGGCTTTTTAGAGGTGATTAATGAAAGTCGGTGATTTAGTTAAGTTCAAGAACAATGGCATGATTGGCCTCGTCGTGAAAGTGGTGGCGTTTGAGCTTGGAGAACATTGGTATAGAATTTCATGGGCAGATGGACACGTCGGCAATCGAATGCCCGACGAGTTGGAGGTCGTCAGCGCAAGTTGACAATTTAGTAAAAATATGAGAAAAACATTAATTATTTTGGTAATTTTCTTTGCCGGTTTTTATTTTGGCGGCACTGTTATCAGCGCTATACAATCGGCCTATAAGGTCGTAGCTGAAGAGGTGCACAATGCAAATCGGTGATTTAGTTAAGCACAAAAGGAAAGGTTGGGTTGGTTTAATTACCGACCAGACCGAATCTAGACTAGAAAGCACGATGGCTGGATTTCTGTGGCACATCCAATGGAATAGTAGCGCAGAGGGAGAGCACTGGAGCACAGAGTTGGAGGTTATTAGTGAAAGTCGGTGACTTAGTTGAGCTTTCTGTTGCCGGACAAGGGTTGGTATACTGCCAGTCATTGCGGAAGAAGAAAGGATTAATTGTTGAGATACGCTCAAAAACAAATGTCATGTACCCCATTGTTGTACAGTGGTTTGGAGCAGGGCAAAGAAACCATCTTAGGGCGCAGCTAAAATATATTTCGAAAGCTTGATTTTTTTGTATGTAATGGAAGTGCGAGGCATATGAAAGTTGGCGACTTGGTGGCGCGCCGCTGGCCCACCTTAGACAGTGGGTTGATCAGGTTGACCGGCATAATCATAGAGAAAAAACCCAAAGAGTGCGGCTCCAGCCCCCCGTACGAAGCCTTTGTTTTGGTAAAATGGTGCGAATCACACCGAATAGTTGAAAAGGTGCGAGAAAGAGAAATTGAAGTCATCAGTGAAAGTTAAGCCAGAAATTGGCGACCTTGTAAGAAGAGAACATTGCCCCCATGTTGGGCTTATTGTTGAAGCGCGCGGCGTACATGTAGCAGTCCGTTGGTTGCAACCCTTTTGGCAAGGCGATAGAAGAATTGAAGTTTCAACGTTCGCACGCACCGAAGCAGAAATTCTTTCAAAAGCGCAAAAATAATTGTAAATAATGCTTGACAATTGGTGCCTCGTATGAGATAATTATATTGAACTTAAAGCTGGGAAAAGAAAATGAAGCCAGATCTGATCGACAAAGTAAAAATGGCGCTAGACCAGAAAGAGCAATTGTCCGATTGGGAACAGGGTTTTATTGAGAGTCTTTGGTCCTTTTACACCCGGCACAATCGATTGTCCGAACGTCAAATAGAAATATTTGAAAAGATTTGGCACGAATCTCTTTCAGTTGACGCCCTCTCCACTGCGAAGGCGTGGGCAGGGAGCTACAACGAAGAAAAGAAGCGCATTGCGGTAATATGCGCCACATATTATAAAGCAGCAGGCTATTTTACTGACTTGGCTCACAACGTTTTAAATTGCCCCGAATTCGTGCCAACGGAAAAGCAGTGGAAAAAGATGTGCCAGAACAAGTACGCTCTCAAAGTTGTGGCAGAATATGAAAAAGACCCAGCATTTATTGTTGGCTCGTTGGTTGAATTTCGCTCCACTGCCTCTTTTAACCTTAAGACCCACTCAAAGGGCATGCCCTGCGTGGTCATCTCTTCTGGCGGCTACATCGAGAAAGCAGCAAAGGGAACGAAGCCCTACAAAGTACTTCCCTTTGGTTCTGCTAGTGTGCTTCAGTGCGAAGAGCGCGACCTAAAAAAGTGTAAAAATCCAAGAAAAACAAAAAAAGTTGTTGACAACGACGTCCCTTTTTGATATAATATATATAGAAACTCAAACCACGGAGAAAATATGAGTTGGAACGGTACTGTTAGGTGTTCAAACTGCTACGAAAGAGGCCACAATCGCAGCGGTTGCCCCTCCCTCAAAGAGAGCATGCAAAAGCGCTTGGAAGCGGACCCAGAGGATTGGCGCGCAAGGCAATACTTCGACGCTAAGAAGCGCCGCTCTGCGCGCACGTGCTCTTATTGTAGCTTCGCAGGCCACAACCGCGCAACTTGCAAAGAGTTGGATTTTGCAAAAGCAATGACAGCATGCAAGGCAGGCCTGTGGCGTCAAAAGGCGCAGCGCTTCTTCGAAATCAACGGTTTGGGTGTGGGCACCTTGGTGCGCTACGATTCATATAATCGTGAAAAAGTGGGAATGGTATCGTCGATTGATTGGTCGGTTTTAGACCACCGCTTGAGCGGCTCGCCGTACCATGAACCCCGGGCGATATCGGTGGTTAATATAGAGAATTTTGCAAAAATTGGTGCCGGTTATGATTGCGTCACCCCGGTTCCTCCGCTGCACGGACCTGACTCCGAGGGCGTCTTGCATCCAGATTACAGCCCATATTTCCAGCTTGTGATTGTTTCGGCGTTAACCCCCGAAGCGGTCCAGAAGCAGATATCTAGCTCGTGGCTTACCGGCAACGACTGCGCGACGGCTATATTCACCTCCGACACAAAAGCACGTGACGTGAGCGAGTGGGTAGAATTGCAGGGTTTTTATAAAGAATCTCAAGCCTCATAAAAAAAGTTAAAAAAGTTAAAAAACTTCTTGACATTTTGCTCATTCTATGAGATAATTAGTATACAGAAACAAAGAACAACAGGAGTTCTAAAAACACATGGCAATTGATTTTAAAACATTTATTGAAATCGTCCCTTTCGTTTCCGACGTCGCTAAACCCGTATTGCTGCGCGGTCGTCATGGTGTTGGTAAATCGCAGGTTGTTTATCAATTTGCTGAGAAGCTGGGCCTTCCCGTTGTTGAGCGGCGCGCCTCCCAAATGACAGAGGGTGACTTGCTTGGTCTGCCTTCTACTGACGGCGAAGTGACAAGCTGGAATCCTCCTGATTGGTATAAAGCGGCGTGTGATAGCCCTGTCATTCTTTTCTTGGATGAGGTCGACCGAGCAACGACGGAAGTTCGCCAAGGCATTTTTGAACTTACGGACAGCCGAAAGCTTAACGGGCACAGCCTTCACGCTGGCACCCACGTCTTTGCCGCTGTTAATGGTGGCGAGCATGGCGACCAATATCAGGTTGGGGAAATGGACCCTGCTGAGCTTGACCGGTGGACCGTGTTTGACGTCGAGCCGACTGTTGAAGATTGGCTTAGTTGGGCGAAAGACCAAGTACATACAGTGACTTGGGATTTTATCAATCACAATCATGGACACCTTGAGCATGCTGGTGACTTTGAACCTAACAAGGTTTACCCATCTCGCCGCTCTTGGGTGCGCTTGGATGAGTGCTTGCGCGGTGGCTGCCTCTTCGCTGAAGGTGCCAGCAGTGTTCTATTTAACTTGGCTACCGCTTTTGTCGGGTTCGAGGCAGCGGTAGCGCTTAACGACTTCGTTGCAAATTACGAGCGACAAGTTGCGCTTGAAGACGTCTTGGATGATGGCAAGCTTGACTTGGTTAAGGACTGGGGAATCAACGAGCACAATGCCTTTGTCGAAAAGATGGAAGCAAAAGACATTTTCAAAGAAGAATTGGCACCAAAGCAAGTCAAAAACCTTGCTAGCTATTTCGTGGCGCTGCCTTCTGAGGTAGCAATGAAGCTGTGGACTGCAATGGGCGACGGCAAAATTGAAAACACCGTAGCGTTGCATCAAGCGACAACCGAGGATGGCGTGAGCGTATCGAGCCACATGGTTACGATTCTTACCGGAAACCAAACAGAGTAACCGAATCAACATTGCGAAGCCCCGCTAAAAAAACGAGCGGGGCTTCACTTTTTTCTTGACATTTGATGAGATTTGTGAGATAATATACATACGATGAAGAAAACAAAAAGCAAATTTGATTTGAATGTGCACACTGCGCGCCTTCTCATGTCGGAACCATTTTTCGCCTCTCTGAGCCGACGCGTCAACAAGATTGCGTCCGACGCGCTGCCAACTGCTGGAGTTCGAGTTAACCCCGATACCGCGCAGTTTGAAATGCTGTACAATCCTGATTATTTTGAGCCGCTTTCGGATATTCAAAAACTTGGCGTTCTTAAGCACGAGTTTTATCATTTGATTTTTGACCATGTTACTTCTCGCCGACCCGATAATGTCGACATGCTCACGTGGAATTATGCAACCGACCTTGCAATCAATTCCCACTTGGAAGGCGAACTTCCGCAAGGCGCATTAATGCCCGGTGTCGCGCCTTTCGAAAACTATGAAAAAGGGCTGAGTGCTGAAGCTTATTTGAGGCAATTGAAAGAAGATAAAGAGTCCAAAGAGAAAAACAAAGAAAAGCAAGATGGTGCTGAAGGTGAAGAGTCTCAAGAGGGCGAGCCATCTGATGGTGATGGCGCAGGTCAGCCCCAATTTGATTCTCATGAAGGCTGGGGCGACGTCGACGCTACAACGGCAGAGATTGCTAAAGAGCGACTGAAAGAATACATCAAAAAGGCAGCAGAAGAAGCGCAGAAATCCAATAGCTGGGGTACCGTCCCGGCAGACTGTCGCAAGTCAATTATTTCACGCCTTACCACATTCGTCGACTGGCGAAAGGTTTTGCGCTATTTCATTAAGCGTTCGACGGTACGGAAGATTAACAGGCGCTTTCCTTACGTGCATCCCGGCAAGAAAGTCACACGACAAGCACGCATTGCGATTAGCATTGACCAATCCGGCTCCGTTTCGGATGATATGCTCGAAGCCTTCTTCGGAGAATTGTCGACGCTGGCGAAATTGGCAACGTTTACAGTGGTGCCCTTCGACACCCGCGTCGACGAGTCCTTGGTTTACGAATGGGAAAAGGGACACACTCATAAAACCGAGCGAGTCATGCATGGCGGCACGTGCTTCAATGCACCTACCGAATATGTCAATCGCAAGGGTTTCGATGGTCACATTGTTCTAACTGACTTGATGGCTCCGAAGCCCAAGGCTAGCAAGTGCCAGCGCATGTGGCTGACTACAAAATATTACGCTTCGCGCCCATATTTTCAAACCAACGAACGCATCATTGCAATTGATATAGCATCTTAACACTAAAAAGGAAAGTAAATGACACGTAACCAAGAATTACAACTACTCCGAGAGTTTATAAAAAAGAATGGCGCAACCAAGTTGCCTCCAGATGCACGCATTGAAATGAACAGCGTTAGCGTTTGGACACGAGACAATAAAAAGCGCAAAAAGCCAAAAAAGGTCTTGACAAATTCTTAAATCTATGAGATAATATATATACAGTGGAGAAAGAAGTCGAGCCACTACAGTCGCCCCACAGGGGTCCAGAGCGACGGCTACGACGGATGGAAGTGGATATGCTGGCTTCCCTCGGCTTCTTTCTTTGTTGTGTGGAAAAGAAACAATCGAGAAGGATAAAAATCAATGGCCGAAAATCTTCGCAACGTAATGACTTGGAAACAGGCAGTCGAGCAATTCGATGAGTGTGTCCTTCCCGGGATTCAAAAGTATGAACGACCCGGCAGCAAAGACATTCCAGCCCGTTCCGAAGCGTGGAATAACTGGACTGATTCACTTTGCAAAGATAGAGTTATCTCTGATTGGCAATATATGAATTGGTCCCATGCGCCATCTTGTGGGCGCTAGCATATGAAGCCCGGTAATTTAGTAAAGATAACGCGCGCCTCTATCGGCACTCCAAACGGCACCATTGGGCTAGTCCTTAAGGTTTATCCCGGCGGCTCCGACGTCGATGACATGGTTGACGTTCAAATTTGCAATGCGCAACAACGGAAAATCCGACGTCTAGAGCGGGACTTAGAGGTTATTAGTGCAAGCCGGTGATTTGATAAGAGAAAAAGAATATCCCGAAGATTCGCTAGGAGTGATTGTCCATGTTGGAGACTTGCGCACAAAGAAGCCGTACAAAGTCTTTTGCCCTTACTGGGGTGGCGTTGTACCGTTAGAGAAAAAATACATTGAAGAACAATGCGAGGTTATCAGTGCAGCCCGGTGACTTAGTGAAACATGAAAATCTTGTTGCTTTGGGGATAATATTAAAGACCCCAGAACAAACGAACAACGGTGATTGCTTGGTTCGTTTCATACAAACAACGGGCATGATCACTTTGCATTGCTCACCGCGCAAGCTGGAGGTTCTCAATGCAAGTCGGTGATTTAGTAAAAGTCAACAAGCGTTCGATTAGTGCCCTTTGGCATAAGGCTGGTGTTGTACTAGGACGAAAACGTCTGGGCGCTCTCGGAGAAGAATGCGTCCGTGTCCACGTGGATGGACGTGAACGTCTTCTTGACGAACGCGAGTTGGAGGTAATCAGTGCTAGCCGGTGATTTAGTGCGATGTACAGCCCAAAAATCCGAATTGCACGGTAAAACCGGCGTGATTACGCACGTGCGTCGGAATAGCATGAATTCCTCAGACAAGTGGGCGACATATTATGTTTATTGGTCCGATTTTGGTTACGTCGGCTTTGCTTCTAACTCCGAGCTTGAGGTGATTAATGCAAGTCGGTGATTTGGTCCAACAAAAAGAATCGATTGTCGAAGGCGCGCCCAAAAAAATGGGCATTGTGCTGGAAGAATATGCGCACGGTATAGAAATGCCACGTTTCCGCAGCATGGTGATGGTGCAATGGTCCGGCGACTACGGGCAATTTTGGACGCCACGCGGTCAGTTAAAATTGTTGGCAGCAGCGAATGAAGTCGAGAGAGAATAAAAACGCGTATCGAAAAATTTTTGCAAGAAGCACTGTAAACAATCGTAAATTTGTGCGAGAATAGAAAGGAAGTATTTATTATTATGAAGAAGAAGTCAGAAGACAAACAACAACAAACCACCACCAAACAACAAACTAACCCGAAGAGTGAAGAAGAATATATTCTTAAGAGCGGGAAGGTTGTACCTAGGTGGCAAATTGAGGACGCAACCAATGGACGGAGGTAACAAACAACATTGAATGACGAAGTAAAGGAAATATTGATTGACTTGGTAAACTACTACAATACCATGGGAACACCATCTGACCCCGGCATTCATACGTTTCAGCATGTGGTTCAACGTTCAGTGCATGCGCTAGAACGCTATAGCAAACAACCACAAACCACCAAGAACATAGACCCATTCAAAGCATATGATGAATTTCCAGATGATGTTATTAAGATGGAAGATGATTGGTAAAATGGTTTGGGGCTGGAAGTCAGCGAACTAGCAGACCGGCGAATGTGCAAGAGTTTATTTTGTTGAGAAAGCTGGAAAATGCGTGACGGTCTTAGTACATATACGCGCGCAAGTCAAGCGAATAATATACACACTGTGTAGATATATTGCACACACACTTAATGTCGCTTTTTGCTTGACTTTTTGGGTTCAACGTGAGATAATATATATATGATGGGAATCGTACTAGTTGTCGTTTTAGGTGGTGCATTCGTAGCTAACATGTTAGTTTGCGCCATCGCCGTGATACTTACTATTAAGGAGAGCATGCAATCGAAATGATCAGCGCTAAATTGTTAACCGACGTGAGCCATGAAGCCTTGCTATACGTGCTGCCGTTTGAGTGCGGCTACTTCGCTAGCGATGACAACCCCGAGAAAGCTGATTGGCGTACGCTCAAAGCCGCCATGGCTCTGATTGCAATCAATGTATATGCAAACCCCTTCGCAGACGCTGCGCCACCGATTAATTAATTTCTTTTTACCTCCACCTATAGAAAGTTAAATTAACTATGCGATATCATTAGAGAATAAAAAAGCGAGTAATTTGATATTATTTGCGCTTTTTGCTTGACAAACCCGCTTATTTGTGAGATAATGTATATAGAAAGAATCGAAAAAGGAAACGATACATGACCCGCAAAGACTTTCAACTTATTGCCGACGTACTCAAAGCTAGCAGAACCTCACCGATGAACCGTTGCGTCATCGAAGAACTAGCCGCCACCTTTGCCAGCGAGCTGGCGAAGACCAACCCCCGATTCAACCAACAGCGTTTCGTTAACGCATGCCTTTCAAAGTAGTTCCGAGACCTATAAAAAAACTATATAAAACCCTATAAGCTTCAAGGAGCATATAAACCATGCCAGTAGTAATTATTATCTCAGCCTTTGCGCTTCTCTCTACAGTAGCTAGCCTGTTCACCAATGCAGTAGGTAACTGCTAATGAGTAGTAAGAACCAGTACCAAGTATGGTCAGATGAAATGGATGTACTCTATGAATGGGTACGGCTTAACTGGGAGAAGACAGGCCGCACCAACAAAGCAGCAGGCGTCACCGGCTCAATTCACCTAGGCCAAGGCCCACAAAGCTGCGCAAAACCTGCGCCCAAACGCAAGAAGCATTTGACTTATTTCTGCTAACTGCTAGCTGGGGGGTACCACCCCCCTACCCCCCTACCGGAATGTATGTCCCACTAGTGATGATACGCTGTGGCGGCGACTAAGGACGTCTTCAATAGCGCTATAAAAATTCAAGATTTAAAAAGATGCACGTATACGCTATTTATACTGTGCAAGAATATGCACCATATGGAATTCGTAAAGGTAGTTTAGTTAAGGCCCGTCACCATGATATCATAGGTATCGTAATCGACACCGAAAGATGGTCGGATGGTGAAGATCTATACATATATTGGACTAGTGGTGAAATTTCATGGTGTATAAGCGAAGCAGTTGAGCTGCTAGCTTAAAAAAATATCAAAAAATATTTCTAAGAATAAAACTAATTACAATAGGCTTAACTAGCAGGAGGGAAAAGACATGTCTGAATATGGCGCTAGCGCTTCGATCACCGGATCGCTAGAGGTGGATGGCGATATCGAGCTAGGATCCGGCGATGATGACGTCGATATCGATACCGGTACTTTATTTGTCGACGCGGCCAACGACAGAGTAGGAATTGGTACCGAGTCTCCGGACACGCTGCTTCACATATATGGAACGTCACCAGCCATCACACTACAGCGGGATAATAATTCAACTGGTACTAACACAATTAACTTTGAAGGTGTAGCTGGCGTAGTTGCGTGTAAAATGGGTCAAGTAGCTGGTACAGATAACGAGCTAGCATTTTCCACGCATGACGGTGCTAATCTCTTGGAAAGAATGCGGATTGATGAGGATGGTTTCATAGGTATTGGAACAACTGCTCCAGAAGCGTATCTAGATATCAAGAACACCACTAATGACGGAGACACCAATCGTACGATGATACAGCTGCATAATTATCGCGCAGACGATGCAGACGAAAATGATTGGGCTCCGACTTCTATTGATTTTAAGATCGAAAATGTTGCGGGGGGCGTCAAGGGCGCGACCGCAAGAATAGCCACAGTAATAGCTCCTGTCGGTACCGGTCATAATACGACCGAAGGAGAAAGAAGTAGCGCATTAATCTTTTCCACGATGGATGATAACACTTTGACTGAGGCGATGAGGATTAACAATGTGGGCAATATTGGTATAGGCACGAATTCGCCGAATACATCCGCCATATTAGAGATGTCATCGAGTAGCAAGGGGGTGATGTTGCCCAGAGTTTTAGAGGCTTCGAAGCCAAGCGCCACTAGCGCGCTTAACGGTTTAATGATATACGAAGAAGACACGCATCTTTTAAAGATTGTGGCAAACGGAAGCTGGGTAACGGTCAGTACTGAATAGAAGGCGAGGAATTATGGGCGAGATTATATACTTAGACGAGTACCTCATTAAAGAAGATATAAAAAAAGTAGAAGACGCAATTAAAGAGGCTAGAACGTTAAGATCGATGGGCCATGATATCCCCGCGGAAGTCTTCGAAGACCTAGAGTCGCTGCAAGAGCTGCTTAATTTTAAGCTGACAGTCATGATAACCGGCGCGTCCGGATCGCTTTAAACAAATATGCGGATTTAAAGCCATTTTAAGCATGCTATATTCCAGTATCGGCCCATGGATCCTAGGCGCGCCCCACGTACGTTGAATTGGCCGTATACGCTTCTGACGGACACACATTGAAAAGACGTGCACGTTGTTTATAGCTACCTTAGCTAAGCATGCAAAATAACTGTTTAAAACTAGTTAACGCTGTGTTAAAATAAGTATAGAGGTTCATGCATGAATACACCGAAAGCAACAGTTAAATTTGATATATCAAAGGCTGATGATATATCGTGTGAAAAATGTGAATGTACGCACTTTTGGCCGGTTTTTAACGTTAAGCGCGTATCTCCCTTGATCTCTCCCACGGGTCAAGAAACACTAATACCGGTGCAAACGTTTGCATGCGTATCTTGCAACCATGTTAACGAAAATTTTTAAAAATTATAGGAAAAGGAAAGAAATTCAAATGACGACATCAACTAATAAATTGGAAAAGCAAATTGAATCATTGACCGACCGTCTAGACCGGCTAGCTGATCAATTTGCAAATTTTAAAGCTAACACTGCGCAACATATTGCGCTTAGTGAAAAGGTCAATAAACGTACACATCGTATCTTAGATAATCTTGCTGAGTTGCGTACTGACATACAGAGAATGGCTGAATTGGGCGTGCTCATGACCGAAGAACGTCAAAAGCCTTAAGGCTACGCTATTTAAATCATGGCATGTAACCATTGCAATAGTTTCTATTCGTCGATTGATTATATGCGCGTGATAAGCAATTGCGCTAATCAAAAATTATTGGCCGATAACGCAGCATACAACGCTGATCGATTGGCTCGCGCGCTAGAAAGCTGCTTGATTGCCCTTAAGAAGGCTAGCAACGTTGCAATCGACGAAAAGGTTATCGATAAGGTTATAGCTGATTGTGAGGCAACTTTAAGCAGCTATTATGATAAAAAAAGCCCGTAAGCACTATTTTAAGGTTGGCGATTTAATTGTACCACAACCGCCCCTCAAACAAACAATTGGGATAGTGCTGCAAGTTGTTGAGCTAGGAGAGGAAGAGCAAGATTTAGAGGTGTTACTCCAAGCTGAAAGTAGAAAGTTGTGGGTATCCTCTTTAGATGTTAGGCTCTTAAGGTACAAAGAGGCCCACGGAGAAGACTTATGACAGCTATAGCCAATTGGCGTTTATATTCTCCTCTTAAAAACGTTTTTAACAAGTCTTGCGATTACGACGATGATTTAATCGATTCAATTAGAGCGCTCGGCGAAGACTCTTGGGTTGTACAAGAAAAAGCAGAAGGCGCTCAATTATCTTTCTTTTATAATAATGACACATATAGGTTTTGCGTTCGCCCCCCAAGCTATAGCGTTAGCGCTAATGATTTATACGATTTAGTGCACACGTTGCTTAATGATCGACTTAAAGCAAGAATTAGCACTTTGTTTGACTCTTTGGGCGCAAAAGAATATATTGCAATACACGGTATTTTAATCGGCGGTAATTACCCTCATGAAAAAGTGGTACCCATACCTACGTCTATTAACGCTAGCAAAACACTACCTTTAAGTAAAAAAATTTTTTATGGTCCGAATAATCTGTTCTATGCCTTCGATATCGAGGTGGACGGCCGCTATCTTAACCCACAACAAGTCATCGGCGCCTTTTACCGAACAAACTTTTTGCATGCACCAATACGCATGATTGCATCATTCGACGCATGCATCAAGAGCGACGTCGACTTTATTACTGAGATTCCACTGCAGCTCGGTTTGCCGCCAATTGATAAAAATTTTTCTGCGGGTATTGTGATTCGGCCCACAAATAACCTCTATGATGAGAACCAACAGCGAATTATTCTTAAGAAGGAGTGTGTTTTATAATAAAAATATTTTTTAATGCGCATTTTTCCTACCACTGTTAAACAAAACCCGAAGATGTCACGCTATATATCTACTGTGAAGCCCGGGACATACATTAGGCAATATATCTTAAGGTATAAGGGCGTGCCATTGTACCGCCATGGTATTGTGCTGCGAATGGTTACAGATCGGCCTCCGACTGCAGAAGTGTTATTTTTTCCGCACGAACAGCCGAATCATCCGCCTTCAGTGGCCAGCCTGCTCCGCCGGAATTATTACAAATACGGGCTATATACCGAAACAATAAAATTAGAAATCATAGAAATATTAGCGGAGCCTAGAACAACATAGGAATATGCTAATATTAAACTATTTATAATATGGAAAACTTCTTAAATCAATGGAAAAAATATGCTCAACCTTTTCCATATCAAATATACTGCGATATGGATGGAGTGCTTGTTGATTTGATATCTGGCGTGCTGCAGGCCGCGAATTTAGATATCGACGACCAAACAAAAAGAACAGTTGTGAAAAAGATTATAGCCACCGGATGGGCATGGACAAAAAAGCACCCAGATCCGACGATACAAAAAGGCTTAGACTATATTCACTCTCTCATTGGTAACAACGTTGATTTTTGGGCAGAGCTGCCAACAATGCCCGGCAAAGATGAACTTTGGGGATATATATCACAATATGACCCAAATATTCTTTCACACCCCTGGGATGAAGACTCTGCCGCTGGAAAGGAAATATGGCTAGCTAACAAATTAAGCCCGGCTCCGCAGATGGTCTTTTTATCTGGCGACAAGCACATGTGGGCCGTCAATGAAAAAGGCCGACCAAACGTATTAATTGACGATTTCGAAAAGTATACCATACCATGGGAAAAAGCGGGTGGGATAGCTATCATACACACATCAGCACAAGCAACAATTGAGCAACTGGAGGCCATCAAGCGTGAAACATCTTAAAGAAAATAAAGAAACGTATTTAAGTCACTTGTTCTTTGCAGGAAAAGTTGGCTTGACTTTAATTTTTAGAGGCGTCCTGTTTCTATTGCATGCTCTTCTTCCATTTCGGGATATCCCGAAAAGATGGAACCTTGAAAGCACAAGCATTAAATTATACAGGTGGAACGAATACACAATTAAGAGAAAAAATAAATGAAACTCCTACTTGAAAATTGGCGAGAATATGAAAAACATCATGATGTGTTTGATAATCACGCATATATAACTGAGATTCTTGGCATCTCTCTCCCGCATAATGAATCTGGGCATATAGTCTACACTGTCGCATTGCAAGAGCAGGTTATTAAAGAGCACCTTCTTTTAGAAGGTTTGCTCGATAGTATTAAAACTTACGTTCAAGATAAAACCGCACCCCTTTATCATTTTATGTTATTGATGTATAGGTCTTTAAAAGAAAAAAATAACATGCTTTTAAAACAGTTACGTCTCAATATCATCAAGATGATTGTTAAGCCTTTGCAGCGTGAGCTTAATCAAATTTTAAATAAGTTCAAGTTGGGAGACATT